>WNGE01016456.1_pt1 | contig 11077 bp, 8 predicted proteins | sample 5400651 | NCBI WGS metagenome assembly WNGE01 (sample SAMN13153370, study PRJNA577476) | soil metagenome | isolation source: 60 cm soil or saprolite under grassland replicate 2 | place: USA:California | collected 2016-06-15
CTTCGGTCGCATCAAACATAGCCCGTAGGAAGCGTTGCGGTGTCCGCTCCGTGGCCGGGGTATGCAGATCTAACCCGAATGCCTCAAAGATGGTGGCCACATCGGCCTCGAACTTGCGCATCTGCTCCTCAGAAATGGAGCGACGGTGCAGGTGCATGACCGCCCACACGTCCTGTTCATCAGGATCGAACGCAGCATCAAAAGACATCATTTATAACCCGTCCAGCATGGCTGACGCCAGTGATAAGAGCAACATGACCTTCCAGACGCATAGTGTTCCCCTTTCTTTAGCCTTCCCTACACGCTCACGGCTCGCCGACGCGCTTGACCTCCACCTGCCCGTTGCGTACACGGATATCGTAGCGCGGTGCGTTGACGGTGGCAGGACCGGTGAGCACGCGCCCATCACGCATGCAGAAGCGCGAGTTGTGCCACGGACACTCCACCACATCACCTGCGAGCGTTCCCTCATCCAGTGGCCCACCAGCATGGGGACACGTCGCTGAGAGGGCATAGAACTGCAAGCCCTGGCGCAGCAAGACCACTGGCACGCCAGCAGCCATCACCCGGTAGAGTTTGTTTTCCTCGACGCCCTCCACCGGCAGCACGGCTTCGTAGTCCTCACTGCCTGCCTCCCAGGCCGTATGGTTGACGCCAGTGCCCCTGGTGAAGACCAGCTCACCGCCCAGGTTAGCGGCATAGATCACACTCACCAGTCCCACGAAGCCAGAAATGACGGCTGCAATGCCATCCCCTGGACCAGCGAGGAGGCGCAAAATAAAGGAGACAAGGAAGAGGATCGTGGCACATGCATTGAAGAAGGCGTGATTGAGGCCCACACGTCGCTCAGCACCGTAGGTATCGCTCCAATCGGTCAGGCCAGTCACAATCGCGCCCAGCGCTCCCAAGAGGCCCACGATCACAGTGACGAAGGCCCCATACGCCGCCCAGGTGGTATGAGAGATCAGCCAGATGATATCAAAGATGGCAGTGAGCATCCAGGCCGCAATGGGCACATCGGTAATGACCGGGTGCAATGGATGACCGAACCATGTTCCATTGAGCAGGCTCTTGAGGCGTCGGGGCGGTTTCCGCTGAGAGCCAACGATGACCCCTATCGCGTGCTGCAAGGTATCGCTCAGTCGCTCCGTGAAAGGCTGAGGCGCGGGTGGAGGTACAGGAGCCATTTCGGACTCAGAAATCGGTACAGGCGTTTCGGACATAGTGTCTTCTCCTTGTGAAAAGGCGATGAGCCTGAGCTTTTTGTTGTCTTCGCCGACCCATGCCAATGAGTATGTCAGCAAGACGTGATCATTCCTATCTGTTTCTATATCACATTTGATCCAGAAAGTCAAGAAACTTCTTGACTTTCTGGACAATCGAACAGATTATCTGGTATACTACTGAGAAGTAGTATAGGAGGAGATCAACAGTTCTTAAAACTGTGATCAAATGGATGCAAAATGGCCCGGAGACAGGGTTCCAAATCAGGAATGCATGTGTTAGAATAGAAACGTTCCAGCAAGAAGAACTGGTTGAAAGAACCGTCTTCCCTCACATCTGAGGTGGAACAGGAGAACTGTGAACCATATGCGCTGGTTCTTTGCCTGGCTCGGGCCCCACACGGGCGATCCCGTGCGGTGTGCGGACGTTTTCACCGTAATCAACATGTTGGAAGACATTTTGAAGGGCAGAAGAGACATGTCACCACTGCAGAGGAACTCACGCTTTCTTGCCAGCACACGCGGCAAGATTCTCACGCTGTTGCGCCGGGCGAGCCAAACGGTGGAAGAGCTGGCCCAGGCGCTTGAGCTCACCGACAACGCTGTCCGCGCTCACCTGCTGGTCCTGGAGCGAGACGGGTTGGTCCAACAGAGCGGCAGGCGTCGTAGCAGCAGCAAGCCCGCCTCTGTCTACAACCTGACCCCAACAGCCGAAGAACTCTTTTCGAAAGCCTACGGCCCGATCTTGCGTCAGCTCCTGGCGGAGCTGAACGAGCGCCTGACCGCTGAGGAGGTGGAAGCGCTTCTGCGTTCGACGGGCCGTCATCTTGCGGCGACGTGGCCTCTCCCATCGGGAGAGGTGCACACACGACTTGAACGGGCTGTTGACGCACTTAATGAGCTGGGCGGCCTGGCAGAACTCGAACGGCGTGATGGCATCTACGTCATCCAGGGGTATAGCTGCCCACTGGCAACTGTGGTGCCGGGCCATCCAGAAGTCTGCCGCCTTGCTGCGTCTCTGCTCACGGAGCTGGTGGGAATGCCAGTCCAGGAGCGGTGTGATCGCGGCGAGAAAGCTAGCTGCTGCTTCGTCGTATCCACGGCCTGATAGCTCTCTGGGCTGAGTTTGCCCCGATTCTATTCTACCAGTGAATGGGGTGTCTCACTTCATTTGCCTGTTTTTCGTCCGTACACGGTCATATAGCTCTTCCATCACACTGATGAACGACACATCTTTGTGCCAGAATGGTGGATAATCCCCTTGCTTCTTAATCAGCAATGCAGAGACGCTTGCTTGTGATGTGGTGGCAAGCGGTGGAGGCAGCCTCTTCGCGCCGGTCCAGAATTCTTTGTGATTGGTCACTACTGCTGCCGGTTCCCTGATCGGGCGGGTGTAGTAGGACTCAACCGGTTCCACCGGAACGTCGCTCGATACCAGTGCGGACGCCAGGATCTGCCCGAGTGGCGACCGGGCCAGTTCTACCCGCAGATCATCTCTGGATAGTCCCCGCAACTCAAACATCAAGAAAGGATCGTGGTCCAGGGCAGAGGCCAGGAGGTAGTAAACTCCGGCGATGTGTTTGCAGGGATTCGCATAGTCTGGACACGAACAGGTGGTCACGAAATCGCGCTCACTGTGCGGCAGGAGGTGCAGACCCAATTCGGAGAAAGCATCCTCAATCGTATCGGGCATCTCGTTCATCAGCAGCTTTGTGACCAGGTCCGCTCGTGATGCAATCTGGCGAATGACCTTCGTCCAGTCAGCGGCGGTGATCGCTTTAATGGTAATGGAAGTCCGGTAGATAGGCTCTTTGTAGACGCCAAAGTACGGGTTGATCGAACCACGAACCCTGGCTGTGACCGTGCCATTAGCCAGCGTGTAGTCGAGGATGCGCCCCCCACTGGCGTAGGATCGCCCACGTCCGAGCCTGGCCGGATCGGTAAACTGTTCCAGGGCTGCGATAAAGCGCTGGCCCCACCACGTGCGGCTGAACTGTCCCATCGTTATCCCTCCAGGACCGCGCTGCGCCGCAGCGCGATCAGTTCTTTAAAAGTATCATTGTCAAGCTCCGTCAGCCAGGCCTCGTCGTTTCCCACAACCAGCGAGGAGAGCCGTTTCTTGTCTTCGATCATTGCATCGATGCGCTCTTCCATCGTACCCATAGCCACAAACTTGTGCACAAAGACGTTCTTGCGCTGGCCAATGCGGAAGGCGCGGTCGGTAGCCTGATCTTCGACCGCGGGATTCCACCAGCGATCGAAATGGAAGACATGGTTGGCTTTCGTCAGATTCAGGCCGACGCCGCCTGCCCGTAGCGAGAGGATGAACAGTGACGGTTCGGTTTCGGGATCTTGAAACTCGGTAACCATCTGCTCCCGCCTGGCTACATTGGTTCCGCCATGTAAATAGTACGTGTTGTAATGCCGGGTGTGCTCAAGATGGCGCTCCAGCGCGCCTCCAATCTCCGTGAACTGGGTGAAGATGAGCGCGCTCTCGCCGCTGTCAATCACCTCTTCGATCATCTCTCCAAGCCGCTGGAGCTTGTGGGAGCGCTCAGTAGTGAAGGCGCTGCCATCCTGCAGGAACTGCATCGGATGGTTACAGATCTGCTTGAGTTTCAGGAGGGTGGATAAGATCAAGCCTTTGCGCTGGATACCCTCGGCCTCATTGAGTTGTTCAGTGACATCTTTGACAACGGCCTCGTAGAGAGAGGCTTGCTCGGGCGTGAGCGTACAATACATTTTCTGCTCGATCTTGTCCGGCAGATCGTCGATAATGCGTTTGTCGGTCTTGACACGCCGCAAGATGAAAGGTTCTACTAGCTTTTTTAAGGTTGCCGACTGGGCCAGGTCATTGCCTTTGTAGATGGGCATCTCAAAGGACTTGCGGAACTGTGCCTCCTTGCCCAGGTAACCTGGATTGAGGAAGTTGAAGATGGACCATAGATCGCGCAGGCGGTTCTCGACGGGTGTGCCGGTCAGGGCGAGACGATGCGGCGCGGCCAGCTTCAGAATCGCGCGCGTCTGGGCGGCCTGCGGATTCTTGATGTTCTGAGCCTCGTCAACCACGACGCGGTGCCACTTCAGGCTCTGTAAGAGCTTTTCGTCCAGACGAGCCAGCGCAAACGAGGTCAGGACGACATCGTGCATCCGGCATGTCTCTACGAAAGTCTGCTTGTCTTTGACCCGCGTGCCGCCCTGGTGCACCAGCGTGTGGAGTCGTGGAGCAAAGCGCTCGATCTCCTTGCGCCAGTTGCCGAGCACAGATGTCGGCGCGATGACCAGAGTTGGCGCTATACCTTCAGTTTGCTCTCGCTCCTTGAGCAGACAAGCAATGACCTCCAGAGTTTTGCCCAGGCCCATGTCGTCCGCCAGACAGGGGTTCAGACCCAGGTTTTCCAGGTACTGTAGCCAGGCGACGCCGCGCTTCTGGTAGTCACGCAGGGTTCCCTGCAAGGTCTGTGGATCTTCAATAGGGGCGAACGCATTCTTGTCATGGAGCCGGGATAGCATGTCCTGCAAGGCCTGGTCATGGTCCCATTCCAGATCGTCCTCGGCCTCTGTCCCGATCTTCAACATATCCAGAAGGGTGATCTCGGCCTCCTCGTGCTGGTGCGTCTGCCAGAACTCGAGGAGTTGCTGCATCTTGTCGCGATCCAGTTCTATCCACTGCCCCCGGAACTGGACCAGGGGTGTTTTAGCATTGACGAGCTGCTGCCACTCCTCTTCCGTGACTACCTGGCCTCCAACCGACAACTGATACTGGTAGGAGATGATAGCTCTGAGGTTGAGATGGCCCGAGCTGGCCGCAGTTGCTCCTTTGGGCGAACGCAGAGTCGTTTTGAGGCGGACCTTTGTGCGCCGACGTCCTTCGGGTGTCCACCACGCCGGGACGATTACAATGTAGCCCGCATCTCCGAGTACCCAGGCACTCTCTTTTAAGAATGCGAACGCCTCGTCCAGAGTGAGGCGGCATCCGGTCGGACGATCTGTAGCCAGTCCGTTCCAGACTGTGGGATAGATCCGCGCGGCGTACCCCAGGGCCAGCAATAGATTTTTCTCGAAGTCCTGGCCGAAGGGCCGGACAGCCTCAGCGCGAGCCTTCGGTTTGAGACCCCAATACTCGTCCAGGCTCAATTTGAGCGAAGGATCGTGCCTGGCTGCGACGAGAAAGTGCAGTTGCCAGTTGTCAATATCGGTGGAGGACGCCTCCTCTAGCCGAAAACAGAGAGTGAACCCGGCCTCCGTGTGCGCTCTGGTGAAGTTCGCACGCCAGGTTAACCAGTGTTTGTAATCCTCCAGTGCGTCAGAGGGAGCCTGCAACGGAGCTGGACGGTACGGATAGACACATCTGTAGAGGAGCGTGTCCGCGATCTGCTGATCGAACTTCGCCGTAAAGGGTGTCCCGGTGACAATGGTGTGCAGGAGGCACTCCGAGAAGTGGCGGAGCAAGGACTCTTTGTCAAACAACGCAGTACCGTCCGGGCTATTCAGTCCAGTGGTACACACTCCAGGCATGGCGGCAACATAGCGCTGAATGGTCGCCTCATAGGTGTCGGACAGCAGTTCCCACGCGGGGTGAAGCTCAAATCTGGGATCATTCTTCGCCCGCTTGCCTTTGGTCCTGGCAGGTGGGAGCACCTGATACTTCAGGGCAGGGATATACTGGTCTCTGGCGATAATGCCTTTGAGCGCCTGGGTATACTGGTGCCAGAACAGGAGATCGGCTCCCAGTTGGAAATCTTCGGCTGCATGGAGAGCAATAAAATGGATGTCATTCAGCGCTGTGATGACGTCTGGCACCTGGTAGCAACAGACCTGCCAGGGCATCAGATCAAATTCCATAGGCTCCTCCTCATCCACATAGCGCAACAATTCGAAGGAGGGAGAGGGCCTGCTCTCAACTGTCGGGAGCAGAAAGTATTTCATGGACAGCGTACGCTCCAGGGCAGCAGGCAAGAACTCGCGCAGGCCCAGTTTCTCTATGAGAAACGCGACCAGGGCCGTATGCATCAGGTGTCTGGGGTGAACAGCATCGGCACGGCGATGCGAGGTGCCCTGTGGTGTATCGGTTTCCACCCACAGATAGAAAGCCCCGCTCTGGATGAACTCGTGTGCGTCGTCGGGAATCCAGGTCCCATGGATAACGTGCATGTTGCACTCCTAATGGTGAGCAAGGCCATATGCGATGGAAATATATCTCAGCAGATCGTCATCAGGACTGGCGAGGACTACGTCACGTGCCTCTGCCCCATGCTCACCTTGTATCGTTCTGATAAAATACACATCACAGAAAAGTCTTTCTGCGACACGAGGAATTTTCTCGTACAGAATAGCACACCAACTCTGTTATTGTCGAGCATTTCAGTCTGCACTCAACATAGGCTCAGGAACATTTTCTGGCTCAACCCGTCCGACCCGGCGTCGCATGGTGGCTGCGGCATCACTGTCGCGCATAGTCAGCCCCATGCCTGCCGCGGTGAGTGCGAGTATGGCCGCAGCAATGAATGCAGCATGATAGGCCGTGAGGTTTGGTACGACTGCACCATTCGTACTCAACTGCGTCATACCTACGGCACTGATGACAGTACTGAGTAAGGCCACACCGAGCGAGGCACCAATCTGTCGCTGTGCATTAAAGAGCGCCGACGCCTGTCCGGTCTGCGCTGACGATATGGTCGCGAAGGAAGCCGCCTGCACAGACGTAAACGAGAAGGCCATGCCCGCTCCGGTTAGAAACATCAATGCACGCATCAGCCAGAGAGATGTATCCTGCCCTATCAGGCACATCAGCGCCATGACGATTGCGACGCCAGTGAGTCCGCCAACTATGAGTCGGCGCGGCCCAATACTGGGATAGAGGCGTGCGACAATCTGGGTAGAGATCAGTACACCGACCGCTTCTGGGAAAGTGGTCAGGCCTGAGGTAAGCGCCGAAACGCCACGAGCCTGCTGAAGGAACAATGGTACAGCGTAGAGCACGCTCAAGGCATACATGGTCAGAGCGAGGCCAATGCCAGCCAGCAGGAAGCCTGTCAGGTCGAAGGATCTGGCGGTGCGTTCGCGATATTCCTGTAAGAAGAGAAGGCCAAACAGAAAAGCGGCGATGCCAATAGGGACATTGACATAGAATACCCAGTGCCATGACAACTTATAGATGAGCAAACCGCCCAGCACCGGACCAGTGGCGGGCGCAAATACGGTTGGGATGTTGAGGATGCGCGATACCTGTACTCGCTCTGCCGGAGGGAACGTGCGATACAGGATAGCCGTTCCTACCGGAGTCAGCGCGCCGCCACCGATACCTTGTAAAATACGGAACCCGATAAGCATGGGCAGGCTCGTTGCCAATCCACACAGGGCTGACGCTATCGTGAAAAGCGCCAGCGCGCTCAGAAAAATACGCTTAGTGCCCAGGCGATCACCCAACCATCCCGAGGCAGGAATAATAATGGCGAGGCTGACAAGATAACCGACGACAACCGCATCAATTGAGGTGCCTGCTGCGTTAAACTCACGACTCATTGAGGGAAGGGCAACATTTACAATTGTCCCGTCCATAATAGACATAAACATAGCGGCAACAAAGACGATACTGACACTGACTTTTGGGTTGATGTAAGGACGATGCATGTAATACGCTCCGATGATGAATAGTTCCAAAAACTCTAGCGTTCTATTGATCGCTTGCTTTTTTGGGTTTAGCTCCGCCTGTTTACAAAACAACTGACTAGGCGGCAGGTTACACTACGGGCAACCTATCACATGACGAGGGAAACACGTGTCAGATGGATGACACAGCAGTCGAGGACTTCCCTCGCTTCCTGCGTTTCACCGGGCGGATGTTTCCCACGCCCTGTTGCTGTTTCCATGCCTCATGACGTTTCATGAGCACGGCTTTGATGGCGGTTCGGTCACGGCAAGCATGCAATTGCCTATCCCCAACACGTCGGGAAAGATTCACCGATGCATTGTAGTCAGCATGGGCCTCCAACCCGCACACCTGACAGTGGAACGTCCTCTGATCAGGTCGATTCTTGCGGTCGGTGTAGTGGCACACGCTACACTCCTGGGAACTGTACGCGCTGATGACCGAGGTTGCCTGTACCCCACGTTTCTGACTGTTCCAGAGAATCTGCTGTGGAATATGTCCTAAATTGGACGCCCGTAGATAGGCATTTTGTGCTCGTGCCTTGAACCGCATCGAAGCCACCGATAACGCTTCATAGGCGAACTGGACGCCCTGGTGCTCTGGCTCCGCAAAACACTGATTCACCGCGTGGTTGATCTCATGTTTCACGTGCCGAATGAGTCTCTGCCCTGTACGACTGCTCGTCGAGGGCAGTTGCTTCACGCCTTTTTTCTTCAAGCAGGCACGCAATTTGGCTTTGCGTCGGCGTTTGGCACGATCACGCTTATGACGGGCTCGTAGGTTTTTGTGGAACGAGCCGTAATGCTTACCGGTGCTGGTCGTCACAAAATTGGCAATGCCGACATCGATGCCGACCACTGGCGCATCCAGCGCTGTTTCCACCTGCACTTCTTCATCATAGGAAAGTGTCAGCCACCACACCCCGTCACGCTTATTGAGTTGCACACTGCTGTTGAGCTTCCTTGCTTGCCGGGTCTTGGGGTCCGTGAGGGCTTCTTTGTGGTAGGGAGCGAGTTTGACGGGCATGGCAATGGGTCGGCCCTTCTCAAGGGTGCTGATGCTCAACCAGTAATCATAGGTCGAATCGCGGCACTCCTCCAGTTTGACCACGTTGACATTGGCCTGAAGACAAGGTTCGCGCAGGGTGGGCACGTTCCATTCACGCCACTGTGGCTCTTTGGCTTTTGCCGAAAGCTGCCCATCGGCGAGGTTCTTCTGGTACTGCGAGAGATCCTCCTGGTACTGCTGATAGGCCGTGGTCCGATTAGAGCGCCACGACCGGGCAACGCCCGCCGCTTGCATGATGGCGACCCGGTGCCAGCGTTCTGAGAGGGGCGTCTGATAAAGTGGGTCACGCAGTTTGTTGGGAAACTCTGTGGTACAAAAGAGCGTGACGTACTGTTGGCAGAGCGAAAGAAAAACCGGGGCAAGCATGTCGAGGGCAGCCAGTTTCCCCGGATTGACCTCGACCAGCCGGATATGGGTCACGGCTCGCGTGACCGGATACGGTTCTCCCGCAGTGGGGCGCTTCTTTTTCTTGCGTTGCTTGCTCTTCTCGTTCATAGATGAAACACTTCTGCTGAACTAGACAGTACGCCGTTGACTGTATGAGGGAACGAGCGAAACAGTTGCCCGTTCCCTACCTCTATAGTGTGTCGTTCTGCCATGATGCAAGCTCCTTTTCTGTGCTTGACTCGTGGCTCTCCGCCCGCTATGCTTGCGGGTGTGGAGAGTCTAGGATGTGCTTTAACCAACTAGTCTCTCTACGAGCCTACGTTCCCGCGTAGGCTCTTCCTCTGTTCGTAAACGAAACACGCCTTATTGAATGTTCAATCCCTCGATATCGGACGGCTTGATTTCTCGCCCGTAGGCTCTGCTTAATGCATCGGCTATTGCTTTTGCTGATGAAGGGAGTATAGGATCACCGTCCTCTGCCTTTTTAACAACTGGCTGAGATATTCCGGCTTCTTGTGCTAACCTCCTCTGCGTCCAACCTAAATCGATACGATAAATCCTAAGAGTTGTCATATTACTACACCATCCAATAAGCATTTGCAATTTCATAATAACACGGATTTATACAGATTTCAATGGGTACAGTATTGTGATTAGAAAGTTATTCCACAGAATTCTTCTGCACAGTGTTACTTTCGTGTTATTGAAGGGTGAATTTCACTGGGTGTCTGCTTCTTTGGGATCTTCAGAATCCAAAAACTCGCTATAAAACGCTATAAAAATCAATGAAACGCTATATTTTCGGTCACTAATTTCTATACATGTCTGATAGGATTGGAGTTTTCCGTACTCAAATTGGAAACATTCGCTGCAACGAATTTATTCCGTTGTATGGAGTCGCTCATCTAACTTTCTGTTGTATCGCCCTGTTCCGCGACCTACCTACTCGCACCAGCGAGACGCTGTATGATATGATGAATCGCCATGTGTGGAGTAAAGTAGTGCTACTCACAGAACAATAGAAGGGGAACGACATGAGCGACACGCATATTCTGCCAGGACTTGAGCGCCGCCGCGAAGACTACGCGCTGATTACCGGGCATGCGCATTATGTGGATGATCTGCGAGCGCGGCAGGGACGACCCGCTGCTTTACATATGGCGGTGGTACGCAGTCCCTACGGGCATGCCGAGATCGAGCGTATTCAACTGGATGACGCTCGGGCTCTGCCAGGCGTTGTTGCTGCATTTGCGGCGGCTGAATTAGTTCATACCCTGCCCAATATGGATACGATGCCCATTCCACGTGATCTGAAGAGGCCGGAGCGCAAACCACTGGCCCTGCAGCGTGCACGCTACGTGGGCGATCCTGTGGCTGTCATCGTGGCAGAGGACCTCTACACGGCACAGGACGCACTCGACCTGGTGGAAATTGATTACCTACCCCTACCAGCCGTGACCGACCCTGAGTCTGCACTAGATCCCGCTGCCCCTTTGCTCTACGACGACTTTGGCTCCAACATCGCCTTCCATACACAAATCGGCGGAGGAGATAGCGCCGCCGCATTCGCGCAAGCCGAGCATTGTGTTCGCCTGCGTGTCGTCAACCAGCGCGTAGCAGCCAGTTCAATGGAACCACGCGCCTGCCTGTTCGACTTTGATCCGAACAGCGGCGAACTCTTTGCGTGGCTCTCGTCGCAGGCCATCTATACCGCCCGAGAGACGCTGGCCCGCTCCCTGGGCATTGA
>WNGE01022210.1_pt1 | contig 11072 bp, 15 predicted proteins | sample 5400651 | NCBI WGS metagenome assembly WNGE01 (sample SAMN13153370, study PRJNA577476) | soil metagenome | isolation source: 60 cm soil or saprolite under grassland replicate 2 | place: USA:California | collected 2016-06-15
TGGCCACGTAGACCTCTACCCCCGCCTGGGCATAGCGGCTGAAAGTTCCCCCGGCGCAGGAGGTCTCGTCGTCCGGATGGGCAAAAACCCCCAGGATACAGCGTCGTGTTGGTGTCATGGTGCGGGCCTCCCGACTAGCGACCACGGGCCTGCTCACCGCGTAGCGTCATACACGTGCTAGCGGCGCGGGTGCTCAACGCCTCCTGGGCGTCGAGAATATCGCACTCGACTAGATCAATCGTAGTGTGGACATAGTCGCTCTCCTTCCCGCATCATGGCCGTTCCACGATTGGCGCGCACAGCTATGACCGTGCCGCTCATGGGCGATGCAGCGGTCCCCATGGAGCCAGGCAGAACATCTGGTTTTCGCAGGCAGCGGAGGCACACTGCTTGATGCCGTGCCCCTCCGCTGTCCTGCGCTTCGCTCCGGATCGCAAAGGCGTTGGGATGCGCCAGTAACTGCACCCAAGTGGTACCATATAAGGAACCTGCATATGGGGTTTGCAAAAGCACCCTTGTGCAACCAATGACAAAACTCGACAAAGAATTCTGGAGCAAGCCGCCCGCTGCATGCGGTCGATTTCGTTTGCAGTCATATCTCAACGCTGATCTCGATACCGGGTGCGATTCCGGGGATAGCTGCGCCTTTGCTCCGGCAGCATGTTCCCTCACGATGAGTCCTCCTCTGCTACTTATTCCTCTTCGATGCCCCGTGTGCCCCCCCAGCCGCGATACCTGTCCAGCCCGTGCGCTCGCGTGACACGTGGCTGTGTATGGCCGCCGCTCTTGGACATGATGGTGTGCTCGGCGTTCGGCTTACAGGCGTTGCAGGATATCGAGCCCCGCCAGCGGCCCACCTGCTTGTTGGATCAGCCCGCCATCGCGCAGATTGCCTAAATCGATCACGGCGAAGCCAAAGGTGCGTAAAAGTGCTCCAACTGTTATCTTTGCGTCAGCGTCGTCTGCAGAGACAAAGGCGACGCGTTTTGCGCCGTTGACATCGCCACCGGCCTCGAAATTTGCTACGAGCATGTGGTTGATGGCCTTGACGACTTTGGCACCGGGCGCTAACTGCGCCACGAACTGACTCGTCGAAAGGCCATGCACATCTGCGGGCGTGAATGTGCCGGCTCTCCCGTGAAAGGGGTTGGTCGCATCGATCAAAATTTGATGCTGCCAGGGCGGCAGATGCGTCAACACACCAACAACGTCGTCCCATGGCACCGCCAGGACAACGATCTCAGACGCAGCGGCTTCTTCTTTGGTCACCGCAGTCACACCAGAGCCCAATGTGTGCACCGTTTCGCCTAATGTGCTCGGCCCACGGCTGTTGCTGATTTTAATCGTGTGGCCCACTTTCAGCGCATGGCGTGCGAAGGCTTGGGCCACACTTCCTGCGCCGATGATGCCGATTTCCATGGTGATTTCCTTTCTACTGCGCACTTGTTCATACAATGAACCCGGTCTTCCCTGGTCGCGCAACGTGGACTAGCGGGGGCATTTGAACAGAAACCTACGGTTTTGATTTTCTGCTGAGAGAGCCCCCCCTGAAGCGGCTTTCTGCTATACATCCTCAATGAAAGGGCAAGAGAGAGATATGCGACAAGGTGTCTTGGTCGATCTCTTCTCCCTGCGCCCGCAGGTTTTCCACGATGTCGTTGATCTTGATGGTATTCCAGTACAGGATGGCATTGGACACGAGGCTCAGACAACTGGCCTTGTTCATGATCTCCTCGTAATCGCCCGTCGTAAATTCTCCCTGGTCGGCAAAGAAAATGCGGCGGGGCAACTTGTGCCGATATTCGCCTTTGTTGAGCTGGAGCTGGACCGTTTGCCGGAGGTCGCGATCGGTCAGGTAACGCAAGATATATTGCGTCTTGATGATGCGCCCCAAGTTGGTCATTGCCCTGGATAACCGATCGGCAGGAAAGCTGTTGGTCAAGCGCTGCACGATCACATGCGCCGGGGCCGTGCGCCGCTTGAGGGAGAGCGCCACGCGGAGCATCTCTTCCCACTGCTCTTCCACAATGGTGAGGTCGGCGGTCTTGGTGAGCAAGGGCGTAAACACGCCGTAGTCGACAAAGCGGTCAAGGCGGTACAACTGCTGGTCTTTGAGGTCCCGGATGCGCGGCATAAAATAGAAGCCTAACAGGTGACACAGCGCAAAGACGATTTCGGTGTAGCCGTGGGTATCTGTCGTATGTTCGCGAATGTGCAGAATTGTGTTGTTTTCCAGCAGACCATCGAGGACATAGAGGGCCTCGCGCGGGCTACAGGAAATCACCTTGGTGCTGTAGACGGCAGACTGGTCGGAGACGTGGGTATAGATGCCGATGGCCTTGTCGTAGTACCCGTAATAGCGCGGGTAATAGGAAGCCAACAGACTACTGGCCCGGATGCCAAAGCGTTGGGCATCGGAGGACGAGAGGGTGCCCGTGCCATGCAGGGCACTTAATGGCAAGGCGTGATGTCGGTTGACAATCTCGGCACTGGCCGCGGTGAGCGTGTCCTCCCGCACGAAGTCATGTAGCACATGCCGGAGCATGTCGATAGAGATACCCTGCACGCTGGCACTCATCGACACCACGCCGAGATTGGTGGCCTGGGAAATGAGGGCGGCCAGGAGCGTCTTATAGAACTGCGGCGGCCTCGCCTGGTATCCTTGAACAGGCGTGAAGTGGCGGCTAAAGCCGGTGAGGTGATCGACCTCCATTAACAGCTGTTCGATCCGGATCAAGGGCAAACGGGCATTGATGACTTTCTGCACGGTGATCACCGTGGGTGGCAAGGCCACTTTATCGTCGCGTTTCAACTTGAGCTGGCCGTCTTGGATCGCAGCGAAATTGTCGAAGGCGAAGCGTTGCTTTGCGAGGGCGCTGGCCTCGTGGAATTGCTGAGCGAGCACAGCTTTGACCTCATGCTGTTGGGGTTGCTGGAGGTCGTCGTAAGAGGAGAGGCGTACCTCCTGCCACCGCGCGTCACTGAGCGTCAAGTCCCAAAAGGAGACATGATGTTTGCTCTGGGGCAGGTAGAGATCGCCTGAGCGCAAAGCGTCTTTGATCGCCAAGGCCAGCCCCATCTCCCACGCATTGCGGTTGAACTGGCCGTCCTGATCTTTCAAGGCGCGGCGCAGTTCTTTCGGGACAAAGCCGCTTGGGGCCGTTGGTGGCAACCGTTTCAACTCACCCGCATCGAGCTTGCGGACGAGGTTAATAGCGTGGATCAGATGCTCATTGCCCTGTTTGGCAGCGAAGGGCAGGTGCAGAAAGTCGGCAAAATATTTGCGGAGACTGGGGTAGCGGTTCAGGAGCAAATCGCCGTACCCGCGCTCTTCAAGCCGCTGAAATTCTTGGAGGTCGTGGCGAGAGCTCCGCAGGGTGACTTCTTCGACTTGCCGCCAGATATCGTGCTTCGAAAGCGGTTGATCATCAGGCCACTCCAGAAGGAAATCGGCGGTGTCGAGCATGACATCAATGGCCCGTTTCTGGCGCTTCCGTAACTCGCGATGCTTTTGTTCATAGGCGTTTTTGGTTTGCCGAGCGATCTCGACGAGATACTGGTCGTGCATGGTCACCAGATGATCGAGCAAGATTTTGCGCGTCTCCAAGAGAAAGCACAGCATGAGCGTATAGCGCTTGTGATCGGCGAATCGCCTGAGGTCTTTGGCGCTGTAGCGTTTGGCCTGCTTGAAGAGGTAGTCAAGAAACGCGGGAGTGAACACCTGGATCTCACAATCGTCGATCCCTGTTGCGGCGACGGTGTGATACCGTTGTAGGTAGGATTGTATCGAGGAGATCGAGGGGGCAGGCGGATATTCTTTGAGGTGATAAAAGGCGGAGCGCTGCGCGCCATCGGGGACCAGCAGCAGCTGGTCAATGGCCTGGCGCAGCTCAGGGGATAACCGTCTGAACACCGTTTCAAACAGCTCGACGTGCACGTTCGAACAGACGTGAATGATGAGCCGCTCAAGGACTGATGGTCCCGGGAGCAGTACCCGCTGGTCTAATAAATGGTTTTCGGCCTGCTCAAAGAGGGCATCTGGTAGCGTGCCACGCCGTGCCTGCTGGTCAAGCCAGGCTTCGAGTTGTTCTTGGACACTCTGATCAAACCGCTGAAAGCCCAAGTGCTTCAGCACGTTCTGACGGTGTTCCAGATAGGTCGCTTCGCGTTCCGGCACCTCAACCGTAAGCGATGGGGGCAAATCGAGCTGTTGCCCCACATAATTCACAATGTGAGGTGATACATCGTGGACGTGGTTTAAGAAGCGGCCATACAATCGTACCGCACAGATTTGTATGGCAATATACAAACGGGACCCCTTCCGATACCGCGCGAGCTCTGGGTGGTCACCTGCTACAAGGGTCCAGTCTCTGGCCATCTCCTCCTCGGAAAAATGCTGCGGCAAAGCAATGGGCTGATACCGTTGGCGCTTTGAGAGAAATTGTTCTTGAGGGGTCACCGGTTTCTCCTGCCATGCTGGATGAACCATGCGCTCAACAAACGCTCGTTTTTCTTGCTCGAGTTGCCGACCCCATCTACCCTGCCCGAAGCGACACAAAAACCCAACGCGAAAAACAACGTACGATTGCCCTGCGCTCTGCAAGTTTTTGGATACATGGAAAGGACCGTATGCTGATTGGCTATGTCCGTATCTCGAAACGTGACGGTTCCCAGACGCTCGACCTGCAACGCGATGCGCTCTCGGAGGCCGGGGTGGACCCCTGTCGCATTTACGAAGACCTGGCATCGGGCCGGAAGGATGACCGACCGGGCTTGGCCTCTTGTTTAAAAGCGCTGCAGCCCGGCAATACCCTGGTCGTTTGGAAACTGGATCGGCTAGGACGTGACCTCAAACACTTGGTGGGATTGGTCGATACATTGCATCAACGCGAGGTCGGATTGAAAGTCCTCGCAGGGGCCGGAGCGCAGATTGATACGACAACCGCGAATGGACGGTTGGTGTTTGGCATTTTTGCTGCCTTAGCAGAGTTTGAGGCAGAGCTGATCCGGGAGCGCACCAAGGCAGGGCTGATGGCCGCACGGGCACGGGGACGTCTGGGCGGACGCCCCCGCAAAATGACGGCAACGACGCTCAAAATGGCCATGACAGCGATGGCCGATCCTTCTAACCCTCCCAAGGAAGTCGCTCGCCGGTTAGGGATAACCACGTCCACTTTGTATGCCTACGTCAACGGCGACGGCTCGCCGAAAGAGCCCGGGCGGCGTCTGGTTGATAGTGCAACAGTGGAATAACGACGAGATACTCGACGGAGGGCTCAGGTCAAAACCGTAGGTTTCTGTTCAAATGCCCCCGCTGGTCCATAAGGTCGACTTAGCAAGCCATATATGTCACGGAAAATTTGGCGAGGTTTGACCCTGGATACCCCCCCGACTCGGCCCTTCGACCGCTACTGCTTCGGCCCGGTCGAATTGCTAGCGGTCGAAGCGTGGCCATGGAGTCATGACTCTGGCGTGGGAGTGGCAGGCGCCTCCACCACCTCGAAGGCCGGCACGATCGCCGGCGTGATGTCGTCGGTGGTGTGCATCTGATCGGCCGGGTGCGATTGGGTGATGTGGTGGAGCAGCAGCGCGCCATCGGGCTCGCCCGGCACCGCCAGCCAGGCCGGCAGGATCACGTCACAGCCGCGGCAGCGATAGCGCCGGGTCGTCGTCAGGGGGCTGGCTCGCGCGCGGCACGACGGTCGGTCAGCATCTTCCACAGCCACTCCTGCACGAGTTGGCTTGGGGAGATGTCGCGCTCGGCGGCCAGGCTGGCGAGCTCCTCCCGGATGGCATCCAAGATCCACAAATTCCAGCGCACGGCCTTGCCCTTGGGGTAGGGGGGCAGGGTCGTGATCTGCACCGGTGTCGACCCTGCTGGATGTTCGAGCCGCTCCACGAGTGACTTGACCACCTCCCGCAGGCCGTGCAGCTCGTCTTCTAAGCGGTCGAGTCGCTGCACTGCGGCAGTGTCTAAGCCCTGCTCTGCCCCGGTGGCGACACTCTGCACTGCCCCGGTGTCGATGCGCTGCTCTGCATCGGTGTCGATGCGCTGCTCTGCATCGGTGTCGATGCGCTGCTCTGCATCGGTGTCGACACTGTGCTCTGCACCGGTGGCGGTTTTCTGCACTGGTGGCTGCACTGGTACCAGGCCTCCGCGCGGCCGAGGCTGGATCCTGCCCTGTTGCTGCAGCGTGTGGGCGTGGGACTTCACCGTGCCCAGCGGGATGCCCAGCGCCTGGGCGATCGCCGCCTGCGTGGCCCCGGCCTCCCAGAGTCGGATGAAGTCAGCCTCCCAGGCCCGCGCCATGGCCGCGCCCTCCTCTGCGTTGGGACCACTCCCTGATGGCTATATGCATGCACCAGCGGCGGTGATTGACTCTCCCCCAGCGTTGCCTTACACTCGCGCCACCAGGTGATCCTGCTCACGATCTGCAGCGACCGCGGAGCCATGGGGTGTATGCCAGGAGGTCAGCGATGCCCAGTGATCTACCACCGTCCCAACCGACCCGAACAGCGTATGCGATCACCGTCACACGTAGGCGGGGCAACACCTCCCTCGCGGGGGTCCTGCTGGCCGTCCTGGCGGCCACCCTCGTCTGGTCGTACCCCAGGAGGGAGGAGGCCGCCGCCGTGACCCTCAACCCTGGGGACACTCTGGTGGTGCAGAGCCAAGGGGGCATCACCCGCGTCGATCCCGTCACCGGCGCGCAGACCCTGGTCACCACCGGCGTCGGCTCGGGGGGCATCACCGTAGTCCCCAAGAAGCTCAAGCCCCGATAGCCGGGGGGCCCTCCCGTCCATCGCCCGCGCCATGGCTTAGCCCTCCTCTACCATGTCCTCCGGGGGCGTCGGCCTCACCTCCTCTTGGCAGAGCCATGTCCTCGATGCTTACTTAACGGCTCAGAGCACTCCTGAATGATTGCGCCCGTCTCCGAATCGGTGACAACCTCTCGGTACCAGTCGTTTTGCCAATCGATGATGCGCTCCTTCAGGACCCACTTTCCCTGGTCTCGATAAAACTCCTCCCCGCTGATCACTTCGAATACGTAGCCCTTGATCCCTTGTTGCTTGGCTCTATTTTTGAGCCATTCCCGGATCGTTATGGCATCGCTCACACGGATCTCAAGAACCTCATCTGCGGCCATGGGTGTCCTCCTCTGGGAACCGCAGGAAATACCGATACGCCCCGCGCTTGACCGAGGAGATGCCGAGCCGACCCTCGGCCACCAAGACCGCCAGCTGGTCATCATCGCTGGGGTAGACGGGGCCGTAGTACAGCCCGTCCGGGTGCTGCAGCCAGGTATAGCCGTAGCGCTCGATGTACGGGGGCTCCTGCGTGTTCATGGGCTTCACCTCTTCGCCCAGTCAATCGCCCGCGCCATGACGGGATGCCTCAGTCGAGCTCTGGGATCGCGGTTCGTGCGGGGCGCTCCGCCCGCGCCAGGTCATTGACCATCCGATCGATGAGCCGCTTCGAGAAGGCGGCGGCTACAATCCAGCAGACATAGGTCACGATCCCCCAACAGAGACACGCCACGAGCCCCACCCAGGCGTACCAAGGCACGTTCCATAGCGGTGTCGCGAGCACGGCGCGTATCCAGGCGACCACCAGCGGCATCAGGACGAGGGTACACAACGACGAGCTGCCAGCGCTCACCAGGGCGCCGATGATCAGGCGATGATCGGAAAGCACCTGGGGCGTACCCCGCCACTGCCTGCCCTTCACCGCCAACGGTCGCATATCCTCTCCTCCATGTGGTCGTCTCCCGAGGTGCTAGCCTGCCTCCTCCGCCTCCACCCGCCGCAGCTCAAAGAGCCCGTACCGTTCCACCTGGCCCGCACCGCCGCCGAAAAGTTGACATAATGGATTATGGACGCGGCGGCGCCGCGGCTGGGCGTCAGGCCTGCCGGCCGTTGCGCCGCGGGCGCTGGCGTGCCGGCCCCTGGCGGCGTGGCCCGCCCCGGCCGCGATAGGGGGTCGGCGGCGTCGGCTCGACGGCGATCAGCTCGGCCAGGGGAATGCCCGTGTTCTGCGCCAGGCGTTTGGCCAGGTTGAGCCCGAGGGTGGCGCGCCCGTGCCAGAGATTCCAGGCATGCGAGGTCGTGAGCTGCGCCCGCTCGGCGAACGCGGTGAGGGTCGTCATCCCATATGCCGCCAACAGCTCTCGCAAACAAAGCTCGTCAGAGCTTCCTTTACCTCAGTGCGGAATTAAGCCGGCTCACTCTGGGTGCACCCGCTTGAAGAGCCACCATGGCGGGCAGAGACAGGATGCCAACTCCCAGCGTTTAAGAACGAAGCTTTCACATCTGAGGAGTTACACCTGTCCCGCGAGTCGGCTTAACTCCGCACCAGCGTAAACAATGTTCTGACGCGGTTTGTACCCCCCCCGGCACCCCCAAAGCGTCCAAAGCATCAAAGAACCTATTTTCTCTCCCGGACCGGCCACACATGGGAGATCAGCAAGGTGTCCTTGGTTTCGGCGGCGCTGGTGCCCTCGACCAGGTCGACGAGCCACGCGTTGCCCGTGAAGACCGCGAGCGTGGTAGACGACCAGTAGCGCTCCGACTGCACGTTCACGAACGCATCGCCCTGCGTCCATTGGGCCGTCCCCGCCGCATTCGAGAGGGCCGGATCGCGGAAGCCAAAATCGATCAGACTCTGCAGCTCCTTGACGTTCGGTAATCGCCAGGCGCCCGCCACACTGCCATCGGTGAGGTCACAAGTGCCGGTGTGCAAGGTGTTGGCGTCCGTCAGGGCTTGCGTCCACGTCACGGCACCAAAACAATCGGCATTCCTCAGCCAGATCAAGCCCGTCAAGTTGTCCCGCACGGTGCCATTGCCGTCGTCGGTAAAGCGCGGGGTGGGAAAGGGCACACCCGCCTGGATATCACCGTCGTCCCCGAGGGCGTAGATCGTCGTCTGCCCGGTCACTGCCACCGGCGCTTTTGGGGCGGGAGCAGGCAAGGCCTGTGGCACCCAGATCCCCACCCACGCGGCGATCACGACGGCGATCAGCACGACTCCTCGCTTCAACATGTGCTTCTGCATGGCATTCTCCTTCGCAAGGATAGGACAACCCCCTACTACGGTGTCGACCAGGGATGGTGCTGGGTCAGCCACGGCCGCCAGCAAGCGTCAGGCATGGTAGCTGGGCGCGAGCGTATGGCGGTGGAGGAACCGTGTCAATCACCCAAGGGATATAGGAGTGCATGACGCGCGGGCGGGGCGATCACCGTGGTCCCCAGTCTCATGGTCAACCCGCGCCAGCACATGGTTGACGCCGGTGCCGCAGGCCGTCGACTCCCAAGGCATGGCCACACCCCGAAGTGCGTGCTCCTCCGAAAGGCGTACTTTCTGTGTGATGGCCTCGCCAATCGGCGGACACCCCCTCAGATTCGCCCTCCAAGGCACGATCTCCGCTCGCCCTTACCCTGGATATCCCCCTGATCGACGTTCGACCCTTAGCCATGCGACTGAAGCGCGCGGGGTCGAAGTGTTTCGAGAGTGATGTCTTCATGGAGATGTACGGCGAGATTGAGCTGCCTCTTCCAACGGGGGGAGGTGATCAAGGCGACGCATGACGTTGAGAAAGCACGTCGACTCATACCGGCCGCCTTCGCCCTCAGCCGTGAAATTCGAGATCCCAGGCAATTGGAGCCACTCGCCTTCGAGATCTTCCGCCTGAAGATCCTGAAAGTGTATCGTGAATGGCGGTTGATATTTGTAGGGATACCTCAGGCGCTCTTCGAGCGTTTCTGGGGTCAGTTCTTTTTCATGAAGGACATCTCCGTACCGAGAATGCTGGCCGGTTGTGACGTTGTACCAGTGCACAATACTGCCAGCATAAGGAGCCGATTGCTTCACATGATCTTCAAAGCACTCTCCTTTGACTTCGATGTACTCGATGACTTTATGCGTATCTTTGCTGCGCCTTCCCCATTGATCAGTCGGCTCTCTGTTGCAGCTGAACAACGGCACCACGAGGGCCAGGATGAGTAGAGCTGTCGTCGGCAAGCCCGCTCTCCACGGCGGCAAGTGGGCTTGCATGCCAGCGTGGGTCATGGCTTAATTCTCCTCCACCTCGTAGGCCTGCAGAATCGCCGGCGTGATGTCGTCGTCGGTGTGCACCTGATCGAGATAGGGTGTCAGCTCGGCCGGGTGTGATTGGGCGACGTGGTGGAGCGGTGTCGCGCCATCGGGCTCGCCCGCCCCGGATCGCTTCAATCCAGGGCAGGCCGAGAAGACGACACCGCAGAAGCGACAGCGATAGCGCTTGGAGATCAGCATCGTCAACCTCGCCACATGACTTTCACCCCGATGGAGAATTCAGCCGGCTCACGGCTGGCGCGTCTGCGTTGAGCGAGGGGGTCGCCAACTTCTTCGCCTGCACCGCATGCTTCAGCACCAAGCAGAGGTCATCGAATCGTTGATAGCGCCGAAGTAGGGCGAGAGTCATCAGATAAATAAACGTCAGACTAATCGATATGGCTATCAACCAAGATAGTGCGGCGGGAGTGAGTTGCGAGTCTCCGATTAACTTGTAGACGGAAAAACCAAGGCTAGCAGCAAGGGGAATCATGCCAATTTTGTCCAGTGCACCAACAATCAAGGCGAGTCGTGAGCGAAGCTGTTCAACAACAAGAGTCATGCGATCCAGTGCATACTCAAGATGGTTTCTCTCAAGGGTTTGAACAAGCCGCGCAATAAGAGCCAGATGCTCATCGAAGGAATTCATCACTGGCTCTAGCACATTTTTTTCGATACTAAACACTATTCGGACTGATGAGATAAGCGGTGCCAATGCGTACAACAGGCTGCTGACCTGTAAAACCACAAGGGACCCGAGAGTAAAAGTTATCATCCAGCGGCACTGTGTGATGCGGAACAGCCCGCCGAAGAGGACGGCACCGACGAACGCTGCAATCATGATGAAGAAGCATGCTTTTTCAAGCCGGTTCTGGTAGGGCTTGAATTTGAAAGGTGGAGGGCGAAGGAAGTTTCTCATCTCGCCTTCGAGGATGTCCTTCTCGGTCATCGCTTACTCCTGGTCTGGCAGATAGTCCCGCCG
>WNGE01010416.1_pt1 | contig 11071 bp, 10 predicted proteins | sample 5400651 | NCBI WGS metagenome assembly WNGE01 (sample SAMN13153370, study PRJNA577476) | soil metagenome | isolation source: 60 cm soil or saprolite under grassland replicate 2 | place: USA:California | collected 2016-06-15
GCGCGATCTCTTCCTGAGTCCCTCCGCGGACCTTGCCCGCAGGCGTCCTGACGCGAGCGATCGTGTGCTCGCCGAGACCCTGGCCAAGGAGCGCCTCGCGCACCGCTACCGCGCGGCGCCTGCTCGCGATAAGGCTGACGTCGAGGTCAGGGTGGCCGAGCGCGGTCTCCAGAGCCAGCTCGTCGTAGTGCCCCATCGTCGCCACCACCGCGTATGCCTCGCCCGGCGGCAGCTCGAACGTCGCGAGCTCCGCCTGGCTGACGTGCCGGGTTCGGAAGCCGGTCACTGCGGCGAGCCGGCCCAGCGCCACCGCCGCGGGACTCTCACCGAAGACGACGAGGACGGGCTTCGGCAGGCGCGGCTCGATGAAGATGTCGAGCGAGCCGCCGCTCGGACACGTGGTGGCGATCATCAGCTCGCCGTGGGTCCGGGATTCCTTGACCTCGTCCCCCCCGACGATGTGGATCAGCTGCGGCGTTCCCTCGGCGAGCGCCCGCAGCGCCTCGCGCCGCACGGTCGGCTCCGAGCAGCTGCCGCCGATCCAGCCGCGAAGCCTTCCGTCAGCGGTGACGACGGCCTTGTCACCCGGGCGCGCCGAGGTGGGCGCCTCGCACCGCACGACGGTCGCGAGCACGCACGGCGTGCCCGCGGCCTCGTACTCCCTCAGCAGGTCCAGAACGTCGTCGCCTATTCGTTCACCCCAGCCGCTCTTAGCGCGGCCCAGACCTTGTCCGAGGTCACCGGCATGTCGATGTTGGTCACACCGTACGGCGACAGCGCGTCGATGACGGCGTTCACGTACGCGGCCGGCGAGCCGACCGTGGCCGACTCTCCGACTCCTTTCGCCCCGAGCGGATGGTGCGGTGATGGAGTCACGGTCTCACCGAGCTCGAAGCTGGGGGTCTCCCATGCGGTCGGCAGAAGGTAGTCCGTGAAGCTCGAGCCGATGCAGTTGCCTTCTGCGTCAAACGTGATGAGCTCCATGAAGGCGATCCCGAATCCTTCCGTGAGCCCACCGTGGATCTGGCCCTCGACGATCATCGGGTTGATGCGCACGCCGCAATCGTCCACCGCAACCATGCGGCGCACCTTTATCTGGCCCGTGCCCTTGTCGACGTCAACCACGACGGCGTACGTGCCGAACGGGTACGTCATGTTCGGCGGGTCGTAGTAGTGCACGCCTTCAAGTCCCGCCTCCATGCCCTCGGGCAAGTTCGTGTAGGCGGCGAAAGCGATCTCCTGGATCGTCTTGGCCTTGTCGGGTGAGCCTTTGACGTAGAACTTGCCGTTCTCCCACTCGAGGTCCTCCTCGGCGGCCTCCAGCAGGTGGGACGCGATCTTCTTCGCCTTGTCGCGCAGCTTGCGAGCCACCATCGCCGTGGCCGCGCCGGCCACCGGTGTGCTGCGTGACGCGTAAGTGCCGAGGCCGTAGGGGGCGGTGTCGGTGTCGCCCTCTTCGACCGCGATGTCCGCTGCGGGAATGCCGAGCTCCTCCTTCCCGGTCGGGTGCACGCGCAGCTCCGCGCTGTCGAACATGCGCAGCCCCAGGATGTCGAAGTCCGCGCCGTGGCCGGCGCCGACCACCTCCGTGAAGCTCGCGACTCCGATGCCGGTGATCTCGCCTTTCTTGCGTCGCGCCTCGACGTCCTTGCGCAGCTCGTCGTAGCCAAGCTTCTCGAGCGCGACATTCATCGCCTTGGGGTAGTCGCCGCTGTCGTAGATCCATCCTGTCGCCGATTGGTACGGGAACTGCTCAGGCTGTATGAAGTTCTTCATCCGGAACTCGGCCTGGTCCATGCCGAGCTCGATCGCCGCGTTGGTCACGAGCCTCTCGATCAGGTAGCTCGCCTCGGTGACGCGGAACGAGCAGCGAAAGGCGACACCGCCGGGCGCCTTATTGGTGTAGTAGCCGTCGGCGGTGACGTGAGCGGTGGGAATGTCGTAAGAGCCGGTGACGATGTGGAAGAGCCCGGCCTTGAACTTGCTCGGCTGGGCGTCGGAGTAGAACGCGCCGTTGTCGCTGTCGAGGTGGACGCGGAGGGCGAGCATCTTGCCGTCCTTGTCGACCGCGAGATCGCCCGTCATATGGAAGTCACGGGCAAACCCGGTCGAGATGAGGTTCTCGGTGCGATCCTCAACCCATTTCACCGGGCGCCCGATGAGAAGGCTCGCGGCGGTGGCCACGACGTAGCCGGGATACACAGGCACCTTGTTGCCGAAGCCGCCGCCGATGTCCGGCGAGATCACGCGGATGTTCTGCTCGGGCAGGCCGGTCACCAATGCGAACACGGTGCGAATCGCGTGCGGCGCCTGGCTCGTCATGTAGACGGTCGCTTTGCCTGTGGCGCCGTTGACGTCGGCGATGCACCCGCACGTCTCGAGCGGCGCCGGGTGACAGCGCGGGTAGAAGGTGTGCAGGCGGACGACCTTGTCGGCATTCGCAAACGCGGCCTGCGTCGTCGCCTGGTCGCCTGACTCCCAGTGGTAGATGTGGTTGTCCTTCTGGCCTTCCTTGTCGTCGCGGATGAGAGCTGCGCCGGCCTCTTTCGCCTGCTGTGGGCTGGTCACCGCCGGGAGCACGTCGTAATCGACGACGATCGCGTCCCGCGCGTCCTCAGCCTGGTACCTGGTCTCGGCAATGACGGCCGCGACCTCCTGACCCTGGAACCGAACCTTGTCGGTGGCGAGCACCGCCTGCGTGTCGTAGCTGAGGGTCGGCATCCACGCGAGCTTGTGCTGTGCCATCAGGTCGCCCGTGACGACCGCGATCACGCCTGGCATCGATGACGCCGCAGCAGTGTCGACGGAATTGATCCGGGCGTGCGCGTGCGGGCTGCGCAGGATGGCCATGTGCAGCATTCCCGGCAGCTCGATGTCGTCCAGGTAGTTGCCCTTGCCGCGTATGAATCGCGCGTCTTCCACGCGCTTGATCGACTCGCCGATCCGGCCGTGCATGTGCGTCTGTGTGGCCATCTATTCGGCTCCCGTCGCAACGCCTGCAGGCACCGCGGGTTTCTCCGCGGCCGCGGCGCGCAGGCTGGCGGCGTGCCGGATCGCCTTGACGATGTTCATGTAGCCGGTGCAGCGGCAGATGTTGCCGCTCATCGCCCACCGGATCTCCTCTTCGGTGGGATCCGGGTTGCGCTCCAGCAGCGCCGTACCGACCAGCATCATGCCCGGCGTGCAGAACCCGCACTGCAGGCCGTGCTCCTCGTGAAATCCGACCTGGATGGGCGCGAGGGTCGCCCCCTGGGCGAGGCCTTCGACCGTCGTGATGCTCCGGCCGTCAGCCTGGACCGTGAGCATCGTGCAGGACTTGACGGGCTCGCCGTCGAGGAGGACCGTGCAGGCGCCGCAGCCGGACGTGTCGCAACCAACGTGCGTGCCGGTGAGGCGAAGGTTGGTGCGCAGGAAATCGACCAGCAGCACTCGCGCCTCGACCTCGCCGGCGCGTTCCGCGCCGTTGACCGTCAACAAGACCTTCATGACCGTCCCTCCCTGGCGCGACCGATGGCCGTCTTGAGCCCGCGCTGCACGAACACGCGGACCACGTCCTTCTTGTAGGCGGCGGTGCCGCGAATGTCGTCCTTCGGCTCGGCGGCCGCGGCCGCGAGCCGCGCCGCCTCAGCTATCACCTCGTCCGTCGGTTCCTCGCCGAGCAACACCTTCTCGGCTTCGGTCGCCTTGATGTTGGTCGGGCCGACCGCCGTCATGCCGATGCCGGCGGTCTCGACCTTGTTGCCGTCGAGATGCAGGTGCACCGCCACCGCGACCGTCGCGAAGTCTCCGACCTTGCGCTCGAGCTTGAGATAGGCGCCCCCACCACGGCCCTTGCCCACCGGGACTCGGACTTCGGTCACCACCTCGTCCGACTTAAGGGCGGTCTCGAACGGGCCCTTGAAGAATTCGGTGGCGTGGATGACGCGCTCGCCGGACCGCGAACGAGCCACGACGTCCGCGTGCATTGCCAGGAGGACGGACCCCCAATCGCCTGCAGGGTCGGCGTGGCAGATCGAGCCGACAAGCGTGCCGCGGTTGCGCACGAGCGGATCGGCGATCCACCGCGCGGCTTCGACCATCATCGGCGCCGACCCGGCGAGCTCTTTGCTCTGCTCGACGTCGACGTGGCGCGCCAGCGCGCCGATCGCGACGTGCCCATCGTCCTTCTTGATGGTGTTCAGCGCGGGGATGCGAGCGATGTCGACGACCAGCTCCGGGCGTGAGAAGCGGAGCTTCAGCAGAGGGATGAGACTCTGGCCGCCCGCCATCACCTTTGCCTCGTCGCCGCGCTCCGCAAGAATGGCAAGCGCCTCGTCCAGGCTGGTGGGGGCGCGATAGTCGAAAGCGGCGGGAAACATACCTTCCTCCCCAGAAAAACGGCGGACGGACCCGCACGTCATAGCACTGGCCAGAGGGGTTGTCAAACATCCATCCGAGTACGATTCGAACGTGGTCCTCGAGGCGGTCAAGGCCCTCAGCCCGGCCGAGATCACCGAGCTGTGCCTCCGCCACACGCTGTACGACTGGGGTATGCAGGCTGGTTTGAAACCGATGCCTGTGGTGGGCGCGAAAGGCGTCTACTTCCACACCGCCGACGGCAGGCGATTCATCGACTTCAACAGCCAGCTCATGTGCGTCAACGCCGGCCATGGCGATCGCCGGATCATCGAGGCGATCCAGCGGCAGGCCGAGCAGCTTCCGTACATCAGCCCGTTCATGGCGCACGAGGCGCGGGCGCGACTCGGTGCGAAGCTCGCATCCCTTCTACCGGGTGACATGGAGAAGGTGTTCTTCACGCTTGGCGGCGCCGACGCCAACGAGAACGCGATCAAGATCGCGCGCGCCGTGACCGGGCGGCCCAAGATCCTTGCCCGCTATCGCTCCTACCACGGCTCGACGGGGTCGGCAATTCAGGCGACCGGCGACCCGCGGCGGTGGCCGAATGAGTTTGCCGGCGGAGTCGTGCATGTCCTCGACCCGTACCACGGCATCCAGCGCGGATGGGACACCGTGGAACAGGCGCTCGCGAACCTGGAGGAGGCAATCCAGCTCGAAGGTCCATCGACGATCGCAGCGTTCATCCTCGAACCGATCTCGGGGACGAACGGCATCCTGGTTCCACCCGACGGATACCTGCAGGGCGTGCGCGCGATCCTCGACCGCCACGGCATCCTGATGATCTGCGACGAGGTCATGACCGGGTTCGGCCGGACTGGCCGGTGGTTCGCGGTCGACCACTGGGGCGTCGTGCCGGACCTGATCACGCTGGCCAAGGGTCTTACTTCGTCCTACGTGCCTTTGGGCGCGGTGGGAATGGTGCCGAAGGTCGCGGCCTATTTCGACGACCACGTGTTTTACGGCGGGCTGACCTACAACAGCCACCCGCTGGGCTGCGCCGCCGCGCTGGGAACGATCCAGGCGTACGAAGAGGACGACATGGTGGGCAACGCGCAGCGAATGGGCGCCGTGCTGGCGCGGCATCACCGGCAGCTTCGAGAGCGACATCCCTGTGTCGGCGCGACGCGGTCGATCGGCCTGTTCGGATGTCTCGAGCTGGTGCACGACCCGCAGACGCTGGAGCCGCTCGCGCCGTTCAACGGCACGTCGGCGGAGATGAAAGCGATCGCGCAGGCGCTGCTCGACGCGGGGATGCATACGTTCGTGCGCTGGAACACGATCATGACCAACCCACCGCTGTGCATCACCGAAGCCGAGCTGGACGAGGGCTTCGAGATCCTTGATGGCGCGCTCGAGATCGGCGACCGCGCGGTCCGCGACTAGGTCCTCGGGCCCGTCAAGCCCGCCCGGCTCGCTCGACGAGCTGAGAGCGCTTCAGCTCGGCAAGCTGCGAGCAGGGCTGACGCAGGTGCTCGCGACCAACACGTTCTGGCGGGAGCGTCTTGACAGCGTGGGTGGTTGGGACGATTTCGCGCGCCAGCCGTTCACCTCCAAATCAGAGCTCCTCGCGGACCAGGCCGCCCACCCACCTTTTGGTACGAATCTCACCTTTCCGGTGGATCGCTTCGTGCGCATGCACCAGACGTCAGGGTCGAGCGGAGATCAGCCCCTGCGGTGGCTCGACACGCCCGAGTCGTGGGAATGGTGGCTTCGGATCTGGGCGGAGCATGTTTACGGCGCCGCGGGCGTGACGTCCTCCGACCGGGTCTTCTTCGCCTTCTCGTTCGGTCCCTTCATCGGTTTCTGGTCGGCTTTCGGCGGGGCGCAGAAGCTTGGCGCGCTGTGCATCTCGGGCGGCGGGATGACGAGCGAGCAGAGGGCGCGCAGCCTGTTGGACGTCGGCGCGACCGTCCTCCTGTCCACCCCGACCTACGCCCTGCGGCTCGCGGAGGTGGCGAAGAAGATCGGGATCGATGTGGCCGGGGCCGGCGTGCGCGCGACCATTCACGCCGGCGAGCCGGGAGCGAGCATTCCCGCGACGCGGGACGCGATCGAGGCGGCCTACTCGGCGGTCGCGTTCGACCACACCGGGATGACCGAGCTGGGACCGACCGGCTTCAGCTGCTCCGCCCGAGACGGAGTGCACCTCATCGAATCGGAGTTCATCTTCGAGGTGGCCGAGGATGGCGAGCTGATCGCCACCAACCTTGGCCGATGGGGAATGCCACTGATTCGCTACCGCACGGGCGATCGGGTAGTGGTATCTCGCGAGCCATGCCCGTGTGGAAGTCCCTTCGTGAAGGTCGTCGGCGGCATTCCCGGTCGCGTGGACGACATGTTCACGGTGCGTGGGGTGAACCTGTTTCCCTCCCAGGTGGAGGACATCGTGCGCAGGCATCCCGCGGTGGCGGAATTCGTCATCGAGCACCGCCGCGAGGGACACATGGACGAGGTTGCCCTGCTGGTCGAGACTTCGGTCGATTCGTTTCGCGCGGAGCGGCTCGAAGCCGACCTCCGGCAGGCTCTGGGCGTGCGGATCGAGTGTCGAATCGTGCCGGCGGGATCCCTTCCCCGCTCCGAGCTCAAGGCACGCCGGATCATGCGCGCCGGCGGGTCACAGCCGTGAGAGACGAGGCGTTCGAGCCGCCACGGCGCGAGACGGCATTCCCTGCCTAAACCTCAACAAATCTCAGCCTCGCACGCGTCGACCTACAGACTTCATTAAGCTGTCGCCATGCCTACGTGGCTGAGCCTGGACGAAGCCGCCAAGAGGCTGAGCGTCCATCCCGCGACTCTTCGCGAGTGGGCGGACAAGGGCCGGATCCGTACGTTCCGCACTCCAGGCGGGCACCGCAGGTTCAGCGAGTCGGACGTCACCGAGCTTGGAGCGCACCCGAAGCCCGACCTTTCGCTGCTCATGCATGCGACCGTCGGACACGCCAGGATCGCGACGAGCCACGGACGGCTCGCGTCCGAAGGCTGGTACAAGCGATTCGACGATGCCGCGAAGCAGCGGCAGCGCGACCTCGGGGTCGAGCTCGTCCAGATGTTGGTCTCGTTCCTCGGAGACGCGGAGCACGATTGGAGCGGTCCGATCAAGGAGCTCGGCGAGCGTTATGCGGAGCTGGCCGTGGCGGTCGGGCTGTCGAGTGGGGACGCCCTGCGAGCCTTCCACGTTTTCGAGGAGATAGTTCGGGCGAGCGTCAGCGAGCTTGGCGCGGCAAAGGTTGGGCGTTTGGACCTGGAGGAAAACGTCGGCTGGTTCTTGAATGAGGTGAGGGTGGCGATGGTGGAGTCGTTCGCGTGAGCGTGATGAACGTGGTGCTGCCGCTGGGGACATCGATATTGAGCTTTGCCTTTGCGGCGTTGGTCTTCGACCAGTGGTGGCAAAGGCGCCACAGCTTTCAACTGGTCTGGGCGATCGGCCTGTTGTGGTACGGCATCAGCGCGGGCACTGAATTTCTCGGTGGCGCGTTCGGCTGGAGCGAGCCTCTCTATCGCACCTGGTACCTGATCGGCGCGTTTTTCGTCGCGGCGTATCTGGGAGCGGGGACCATCTACCTGCTCGCGAAGTCTCGTTTCGGATACTTCGCGGGGGTCACGGTCTTCATCGGCGGTCTGCTATCCCTCTTGTTCAGTCAGTCGGCTCGCTACCCGGGAGCGGGGACCGCGGGCACGACCACTTTTGTGATCGCGGTCCTGGGAGCGATTGCGATCATCGCGGCGACCGCGACGCGACGGCCGCTGGCTGCGCACATCGCGATGACCGTGCTCGTGGTCGGTTCGCTGGGCGTTGCGTACCTGGTGCTCAGCGCACCGTTAGCGGCGCCCGGTTGGGCGGTCGATCCCAACACTCACGTCCCCGTCGGGTCGGCGTTTCCCGGGTACGTGCGGGTGCTGACCGGTCCGTTCAACATCGCGGGTGCGTTGTGCCTGATGTTCGGGGCCATCTATTCGGCGTACATCTACATGCCGAAGAAACGGGTGGTGGCTGCTCGCCTCGGCGTGCTGGCGGTGGCGGTCAACTTCTTCGCTTCACTGCCGGGTGCGACCCGCGCCCTGGTGCAGGGCAAGCTCAACTCTCGCGTGCCGGCGACGATCCTGATCGCGATCGGCGCGTTCATCCCGGGCCTGACCAGCGGCCTGAATCGCTTCGGCGTCACATGGTCGTTCTACCTGGGTGAGTTTCTGGGTGTGCTGCTGATCTTTGTCGGGTTCCTCGTCAGTGAAGACGTGTTCCGCAACGTCCGATTTGGGACAACGCTGTGGTCGCGGCAGGCCTCAGCACCGCTCGAAAGAGAGGCAGGTTAGCCGTCCCTTCCGCAATGCCCCGTTGACCGCCGTGGGACCAAGCGCTCTACTAGTGCGCGAATGGAAGCGGTTTCGAGGACGCCGGCAACCCTCGACCAGGTGGCGAGGGCGGCTGGTGTTTCCCGCAAGACCGCTTCGCGAGTCTTCGGTGGCAGCGCCCAGGTCAGCGACGAAACCCGTCGCGCCGTGGAACGCGCGGCGGCCGAGCTGGGCTATGTCCCGGTACGCGCGGCCTCCGATGCCCGCGCGTGCCAGAGCGAGTCGGTCGGAGTCGTGGTTCCTGAGCCGGGATCGCGACTTTCACGACCCGATGCTGGCGAGATTGTTGCGTGGCATCGCCGACGAGCTGGCCCAGCACGGCCTGCAGATGGTGCTGTTTGCTCCCCAGTCGGCAGTCGATATCGAGCGGCTCGAGCAGTATCTCCTCGGCGGCCACGTCGATGCGGTCCTGCTCCTCGCACTGCACGAGTCCGATTCGCTTCCGGCGAGGTTGCAGGCCCACGGCATCCCGACCGTGTTCGGGGGCCGCCCGAGCAGCCTTCACGAGGTGAGCTACGTGGCGGTCGACAACCACGCAGGCGGGCGCGCGGCGACCGAGCATCTCATCGAGATGGGCCGGAAGCGCATCGCTCATATCGCTGGTCCCCGCGAGCTGTCAGTGGCCGGTGAGCGATTCCAGGGCTTTCGCGAGGCGATGTGGAACGCGGCGCTGCGCTCAGATCTGGTGGAGCACGGGGAGGTGGACCGCGACGGGGGCGAAATCGCGATGTCGCGGCTGCTCGCAAACGGGGACACGATCGATGCTGTGTTTGCCGCAACGGACGCGATGGCGGCGGGCGCCATGTGGGCGCTGCAGGTCCTGGGGCGTCGAGTCCCCGACGATGTCGCCGTCATCGGTTTCGACGACTCACCGATCGCGGCCACGACCCAGCCGCCCCCTGACGAGCGTGCGCCAGCCCGCCGAGGAGATGGGCCGTGAGATGACGAAGTTGGTGCTCAGCCTGCCCTCGACGCGAGACCAGGTGCCGTACCAGCTGATCCTGAGCCCGAAATTGGCGGTTCGCGAATCGACCCTGGTCACGCGCTCGACCGCTACGCCAGGGAATGCAAATTGGTGGACCCGAGGGGATTCGAACCCCTGACCTTCAGACTGCCAGTCTGACGCGCTCCCAACTGCGCCACGGGCCCACGTCGCGCGAGAGGTCCAGATAAAGGATACCGTCAGCCACCGCTACCATCTTCAACTGACCCCTCCATCACATGCAGACACGAGACATCACGACCCGTGAGCTGAAGGGCGGCGGTTATCTGGCCGTGCCGGACGGACCAGGCCCACACCCAGCGGTCGTCGTGGTTCACGAGGCGTACGGTCTCAACGCAAACATCAAGCAGATCTCGAACCGATTCGCCGAGACGGGTTACGCCGCCCTTGCGGTGGACCTCTTCACCGACCGCAACCGGGCGATCTGCATGGCGCGCTACATGACTGGCCTGCTGGTCGGATCGGTCAATCGCTACGGCATCGACCACCTGAAGAGCGCATTGACCTTTCTCGCCAGGCTGGACGAGATCGACGCGCACAGGATGGGCGCGGTCGGTTTCTGCATGGGTGGAGGTCTGGCCATCGCGTGGGCCTGCACCGATTCCCGGCTGAAAGCGATCGCTCCCTTTTACGGCACGAACCCGCGTCCGCTCGAGGTTGCCAGTCGACTGTGTCCGGTGGGCGGTTCCTATCCCGAGAAAGACTTCACGTCCGGCGCCGGGCGCGCCCTCGACCAGGTCCTGACGCGCGAAAACATCGCGCACGACATCAAGGCGTATCCCAATGCTCGGCATTCGTTCTTCAATGACACGCGCCCCTCGTACGACAAGGCCGCCGCGGATGATGCATGGCAACGGGTCATGTTGTTTTTCGGCGAACGGCTGGGCGCCAACAGCACCGCGAGGACGTGAACGTACTCGTGACCGGTGGCACGGGCACGCTTGGCCGTCACGTTGTGACCGAGCTGCGCAAATCCGGTCACCGGGCTCGCATCTACAGCCGCAGATCGCGGGGTCACGTCGACGCGGTGCGGGGCGACCTGAGGTCGGGCGCCGGGCTCGACCGGGCGCTGGCGGGAATGGACGCGATCGTGCATGCGGCATCGGCGACGCGCGAGCCGCTCGCCGGCCGTGCAACCGACGTGCGCGGCACGCGAAGACTGCTGATGCTGGCCCGCGACGCGCAGATCAGCCACGTCGTTTACGCGTCGATCGTCGGCATCGACGGGGTTTCGTATCCCTACTACCGGACGAAGGTTGGGACCGAGGCTGTCGTGCGCGAGGACCTGGTGCCGTGGAGCATTCTTCGTGCCACGCAGTT
>WNGE01010605.1_pt1 | contig 11070 bp, 9 predicted proteins | sample 5400651 | NCBI WGS metagenome assembly WNGE01 (sample SAMN13153370, study PRJNA577476) | soil metagenome | isolation source: 60 cm soil or saprolite under grassland replicate 2 | place: USA:California | collected 2016-06-15
TCGTGGCGAATTTCCGGGCGAACAACGTGTCGATCGTGGATCTGGGCTTGGCGCTCGCGCACGATACGCGCGCTGAGGTCGCGCGCATTCCTGTCACCCGGCGGCCAGAGCCCGACGGCAGCGTGCTTCCAGGCCGCCCCAAGGGCACGGCCGTCACTTCCGACGGACGCTACGCGGTCGTCTCGGGCGGGCCGCGTCTCGCTCCCAGCGCCCCGCCGAGCGGGACAGTGTGGGTGATCGATCTCCATGCGCGCGCCGTCGTCGCGACGGTGACAGGCGTCGGCAACGATCCGTACGGCCTCACCATTCTCGAAGACGAACCGGATTGAAGAAACGCCCCGGGCCTCAGCCGCCTTTCACGGCCCGGTAAGCCGCCTCGACGTTGGTCGGGAAGCGCTCCTGCGCGGCCCAGTGCTCGTACTCGGGCATGCGCATTTCCTTCTTGATCTGGTCGAGCGACTTGCCTTCTCTTGCCAGCCTGCCGACGCGCTCGAGGAGCAGCGCGTAGTATTTTTCGCTTTCCTCGAAGATCTTCACCGTGCCGGGCGTCCCGTGCCCGGGAACCACGTGCAGCGGGTTGAGGCCCTTCATCATCTTCGCGGCGGCGAGGATGTCGGGAATCGACACGATCGGCCGGAGGTTGTTGATCTGGTCGACGACCATCCCGGCCGCGGAGAACAGCACCCGCTCCTTCGGCAGCCATACGGCGGTGTCCGATTCGCTGTGGACGCCTTTCAGGTGGATCAGGTCGAACGTCCTTTCCCCCACCTTGAGCGCCATCTTCTGGTGGTACTCGACGTGCGGCGTGACGAAGCGGTAGCCCTCGAGCGCCGCGCGCATCTCGGGCGACGCGGCCGCGAGCTTCTGGATGCGCTCCGGGTCGCCGCGCTCGCGCGAGCGCATCGAGTCGCCCGCGCCTTCGGCCGCGACGACGGCCGCGGGGGGAGAAAAGACGAAATGGCCGGTCGTGTGGTCGGGATGCGGCTCGGTGTCGATGAGGAAACGGACCGGCAGCGCAGTGAGCTTCTTCACGGCCGCGAGGATCGCCCGCGAATCGGTCGGGTTGTGCCCGCTGTCGATGAGCACGACCCCCTCCTGGGTGAGGACGATGCCGCAGTTGGAATTGAAGTTCTTGCCGACGTAGACGTAGACCCCGTCCTCGAGCTTGCGGATCTGCGGGCCCAGGTCCTGGGCGGAGGCGAAGCCGACAGCGAAGAACGGGACGAAGACCGCGAATGCGTTTTTGAGTTTCATGGCGCTCCTTTGATTTGTTTGCCGCAGGTATATATTCTGGAGCCGCAGGGTATTCCGCCGCAAGGCTCTTGATTGGAGGTGTCATGAATTCGCACGAAACCGGAGTCCGCGCAGCGCTTGCTATTGCAGCCATACTTGCCGCCTGCAGCGCGTTCGCACAGCAGACTCCCGTCAAAAGGGATTTCGACGCGGAAATCCAGGCCGCGTTGCAATCGGCCAAGACTGCGGCGGGGTTCGAGTTCCTGGGCACGCTGGTCCGCACCTGTCTGCTGCCTCAGAGCGGCGGCGAGGACGCGAGCGACAACGTGCCGGGCTACGTCGCGAACCCTGCCAGCGCGCCCGCGCGCGATACCTGGTACGCGGACCCCGCGAAGGTCTTCGACAATCTGTATTTCGTCGGCGGCAAGATCCACTCCACTCTTCGTGGGCCTTGACCACGAGCGAGGGGATCATCCTCATCGACACGATCTATCCGTACAACTCCGAGGAGCTGATCGTCGGCGGCATGCGCAAGCTGGGCCTCGATCCGAACAGCATCAAATACGTCTTCGTTTCGCACGCGCATGCCGACCATATCGGGGGCGCGGAGATGCTCCAGAAGCGGTACCGCGCCCGGGTCGTCATGGGCGGGCCCGACTGGGACCTGGTCGCGAAGCACCCGAACCGGTACAAGACCATGGCGCCGAAGCGCGACATCGTCGCGACCGACGGCGTGAAGATCACGCTTGGGGACGCGACCGTGACCATCTGGCTCACCCCCGGCCACACGCCGGGGACGATGTCCTACACGTTTTCCGTGCTGGACCGCGGCAAGCGGGTCAACGTGGCCTATTCAGGCGGCACCGCATTCAACTTCGTGAACAACACTCCGGACCCCGGCATCAGGAACTTCCAGACCTACATCGACTCGCAGAAGCACATGGCCGCGAGAGCCGCGTCCACCGGCGCGACCGTGCTGCTCTCGAACCACTCCGAGTTCGACAACGCTTACAACAAGAACAGAATGCTCGCCGGCCGCGGCTTCGGACCGCATCCCTACGAAATCGGGGCCGATTGGGTCCAGCGCTATTTCCAGGTCATGCAGGGCTGCGCCTGGGCGGCGCAGATCAGGCTGGAGCAGAAGGCGGCGGAGACCCGGTAGCGCTTCACGCCGCGCGGTTCTTCAGATTGCGCGCGATGAAGGCCTTGACCATCTCGCGGGCGCGGTCGGTCTGCGGTCCCGGTTCCGCGACCCATTCGTGCACGCTGTCCGGGAACACGTGGAAATCGACCTGGCCACCCGCCGCCTTGTAGGTCGCGGCGAATTTCTCCTGCGCCGCCGGCAGCACGTTGTCGTCGAGCGCGCCCTGCATGATCAGGAGCGGCACCAGCGTGACCTGCTCGCGGCGCTCGAGAATTTCCTGCGGGTTCGCCTCGTGGATGGTCTCCCACGGAACGAAGAAGGTCCTGTTGTTTTTAATCATGTTGTCGCGCTTCTTCTCCTCGGCGTTCTGGAAGCGCGCGAAGGTGTTGCTGATCGGCGAGCGCGTCGCCACGTACGCGACCGTCGCATCGGCGTCCGGCGCGGACGGCAGCGGAATCGCGTTGTAGCGCGCGTCGCGCGGGCGCATCGCGAGGAGCTCGGCGACGTGGCCGCCGCTCGAGCTGCCGTACACGCCGAGCTTCGACGCGTCGCCGTTCCACCCGGCGGCTTTCGATTTCAGCCAGCGCACGCCGTAATTCGCGTCCTGCACGCAAGCCGGGTACGGCGCTTCCGGCGCGAGCGTCATGTCGATCGCCACCACCAGCACCCCGCTCGCCGCGATCGCGCGGTCCATCGGCTCCTCCGCGCGGCGGTCCTTGTTGTTCCACGCGCCGCCGTGCAGGTCGAGCAGCGCCGGGAACGGTCCTTTGCCCTGCGGCTGATAGATGCGGGCCATCAGCGTGCGCCCGGCGGCGTTGCGGCGGAACTCCACCTCGCTCACCTTGAGGTCGAATTTGGCCGCGGGGTCGTATGCCGCGTAGGCAGGGCGAGGCGCGAGGCCCGCGACCACAGGGATGCCAGCGGCGCTCAATGCAGTCATCTTCTTGAGAAAAACCCGGCGCCCGAGGGAATTCTTGTCCATGCTGGCCTCCTTTGAAAGAGGATTGTAAGCGACTCGCGCAATCCGGCCGCTTAAAAGTCTTCGAATCTCATTCTTCTTCCTTGCCTTATAAGATGCGCGGACCGCGGCACGAAAATTCCAATCGAGACGCGTTTGTCTCCAATATTTCTGCCCTCAGAATCGACTAAAAGAACACGGAGCCGAAAATGAGCTGATCGATCTGTCCAGACAGAAATAGAAAAGTGTTCCGCTTCTTTTGGCCTAATCTCCTGCGATATAGGGATTCGTACTTCGTACCCGCTCTTGCTCACCTTCAGAAACGTTCCGTACTCACCGGTAGAATCAAGAGAGCCGCCAACTGCGGAGTCGTCGCCATATTCAGAGTCGTCGGGAAACAATCGAGTCGCATACTTTACCTCCTTAGTACTCCCATCGGTACTTTGATAGCTCAACGCGCTGTAGACACAAACCGAGCAGTGCTTACCGGTACCCGCAGCACACCGTCGGTAGTTACTAACGAATTCAGTGGGTAGATAAGATGAAATGTTGACGGTTGTTCTCGCCGTGAAGTCCGATAGCTTCTTTCCTTTCACTGTCTCCGTTCTGAATTTCGCCGGACTACAAGACTCGAGGGGGTAGATGCCAAGATCAAGCACCGGATTGACGACGCGTCCCCACCCTTCGTTTCTAATAAGAATGGATCCAGCTTTTGCACGCGGGGCAACAACCAAAATTGGATCATTATCAATCGCGCTCCTTTCCACTATGAATACAACTTCGCTTAGCAAGATCGTCTCTGGTGAATTATTGGCGAGCTTAAATGAGAGGTTTGGGAATTCCCATTCAAAAAACCCTTGATACCTAGGTCCTTCTATTACTTCCCCCTTCCTGAGCCTCCTTTCGAGGTCTGTTATTTTCGGCTCGATGTTTATGACATTTCCGTCACGCGTGAGCTGGTAATGTGTAGCGTTAGGAGGGGGTGACTTACTCGGACCCGTACCCCCAGCGAGGGTCACGCTAACTTCAGGAAGGCGTGACCATGGCCAATATCTAGAAAGCGATGAAACAGCGTCGGTAAAGGCAGCGATAGAGATCGCGGTAGCAAATAGCATCGAAAAAAGTGTAACGACAGGGTGGCGCTTACACTTTTTGATGAATTCAGTGCCAGAGCGTATGAATCGGAACACGGTCAAAAAGTCTCCCGATGGGGCTCACACTTGCAACCCGCGGATTACCAGTCCCGGCGCTCTATGCACGGTTACCCTACCTCGCTGTACCCCTCCACCGCTTCCTGCCATTTTGCGTTGTCGATCTTCGGGCGCAGCGATGCGGGCCGAGGCTTAGCGTCCCAGCCGCTCAGGCAGGCTCGTGAATCAGCCGGATCAGCAGCTTTTCCGACACGGCCGCGGTGGCGTAGGTCTTACCGTCAAGCCCGCTGAACTCCACCTCGTACACTTGAGGAGCAAGCTGCTCGACTATCGTTCCGACCTGTCCCTTGCGCAGATCCTTCTGCGTCAAATCCTCGGTCAGCGCAACGACATCCAGTAATTTCATGCGGCACCTCTGCAACCCCGATGTCCTACAGCAATGCTCGAAACTGCTCGACGGAGAGGCCCGCGTTGCGGGCAATCCCGCCCGCTGTAAACGCATTCACCGGATTGTGGCGGGGAACCGTCACTATGCGCTAACCGTTGCTCATGACGACGTGCTTCCCTTGACGCACGATCCGGAAATTCAAGAATGGGGCATTGTCGGGTTGGATATTTTCCTAAAACACAGAACCCGACTTCTTATGCTCCCTTACGCTTACTGGTGAAGTTGTTAGTCATCGCTTAGTGTCACCGTTCCTGTTCGGCCCTCATAGACCATTGTGAAGCGACTCAAGAAATTCCTCCCGATTAGCGCGTAATGTCGCTGACCGCCCGCGATTAAATCTACAGCGGCAAAACTGCCGTGTATCGTAAAATTCAAAGTCGGCACATGAATTTGAGCCAGGTGCATATTCGCTTCATGACGACCACCGATTCCGCCGATAGGCTGACGATCAACGATTGGAAGGTTCAGACGCATAGCCAATCCGCTGTCTATGCAACTGATTGACGCACCAGTGTCGACCAACGCCTCTTGATCAGCTATGCCAGACGCAGGCGGAGCTGCAGCTCCAGGGGTCCAATTCGGATCGAACCCGATACTAACCATCAGCGTTGGACCGTATGCAGCCAGAGCTGCTCGACCGGAGCCGACTACTCCCCCGCCATCATCGAATCCACATTTGGTTGATGCCACGCGATTCGTGGAAAATTAGACGGGGTGGTACATCACTGAAGCTGGAAGAGTGAGCGGCGGAGCGCCGATTTGACGAATGAGGTAAGGCCCTCGACCGAATTTTCGAACCGCCACGTCAGCGGCTGCTTCAAACGTGTCGTAGATGCCAACTAAGTTTTTGTCATACACGAGCACCCACTTCCCCAAATGCTTGGCTTCTAAGTCACCGCGCATTTGTTCATATGCAGCAATCTCTTCGCTCAGTTCGGCCATGCGTACCTCGTGTTCTGGCGAACGCCAATACTCCCATAGGGTAACTCAATTTTGACGTTCGCTCGGGTCTCGGGGTATTAGTCGGTTACTCTATATAATTCTTTGATTTCGTAGTGCTAGCGGTTGGACTCGAACCACCGATCTACTTGATTACGAAATCATTTTTCCCGCAATTTTCACCCTAACGGCCCCAAAAAAGGCTCACCCAAAAACGTATCGCTACGCCCCTCCACGGCTTCGGGCCACTTCTCGTTGTCGATCTTCGCGCGCTGCGACGCGGGCCGCGGTTTGCCGTCCCAGCCGACCTGTTCCATGTAGTAGTAAAGCTGGAAGGCAAAGCCGTCCGGGTCGATGGCGAGCGCGGTGTAGTCGATGCCGGGGAATAGTTCGGGCGGGAGCATCTTGATGGTGACGCCGTTCTCTTTCAGGAACGCGACCGCGCCGCGCAGCTGTTTGTAGTTGCCGAGCTGCAGGCCGAAGGACATGAGCGTCGTGTCGGCGCGCAGGCCCAGCTCCTCGCGCAGCTTCACCGGATAGAGCGCCATGCTGTGGTGCTCGGTGTTCGCGCGCAGGAACACGCAGCGGTGGCCTTTGTATTTCACTTCTTCGGTGATCGCGAAGCCGAGGTCGTCGCGGTAGAAGCTCACCATCGCTTCCATGTTCTCGGCGAAGAGGCGCACCGGCCCGATTTTCGCGATCTTGAAGGGCCGCGCGAGCAGGATGCCGCCGACGTCGTATTTCTCCTCGCCGCCCAGGTCCTGCGCACGCGTTCCTTTTTCAATCGGGATGCCGTCGCTCGTCGCCTGCCTCACCTCGGCGTACTCGGACTTGTGGGGGAGCTGCGGGGGCTTGGAGTAGCGCACGCCGTACATGTCGCGCGGCTTGGAATAGCCGTCCCAGCCGATCTGCTCGATGCCGTAGTAGAGCTCGTTGGTGTGGCCGTCGGGGTCGGGCGGATAGAAATGCCAGTTCGATCCCGGCAGGTCGCGGCCTGCGCGGTGGATGGGCTTACCGCGGCGGGTGAACCAGTCGAAAGCGTCCGACACCTCCTGCAGCGACCCGCACTGCCAGGTGATCTGGTTCACCGTGCCGGCCTGCGTGCGCGCGCTGGGCCTGATCGCCTCGATCGTGCGCCGCGGGAAGAACACGAACGAATGGTGATCGGTGCCGTGGCGCGCGAAATACCCGACCGTCGGGCCCACTTTATCTCGCTGCTCCTGCGGCACGCGCTCCCCGAAATCGATGGGGTCGGAGACGCGGAAACCGAGCAGGCGGCAGTAGAAGTCCTTGCTCTTCTCGGGATCGGCGACGTTGACGCCGAAGTGGCCGAGGCGCCGGATGCGGAAAGGCCGGGGCATGCGCACGCCGCCGACGAGAAACTCTTCGGTTGCTGCCTGGGGGATGCGTTCGGGTTTGTTCATGCAGTCCTCCTTGCTGCGCGAGACGATCGCGTGCATTGTACGCCTGCGGATGCAGTACTTCAGCCACAACCACTGTCACCAGCCGGAATAGGATGCGCCATTGCGGCCGGGCCCGATCGGTCCTTGCGGTGATGCTGCTCATCGCCGGCTCGTCGTGCGCGCATCGAGCCACGCTGCCGCTCCCTCGCCTGGACGGGGAAACGATCACGCTGAAGGTCGCCTACGTTGTCAATCCGAGCTTCCCGAACATGAAGCCCGAGCAGATCAGGGCCATGCTCGCGGCGGCCCGGCGCGGCGTGAAGGAAAACTTCGGCGTGGACGTGGAATTCCTGGAGCCCGAAGAGCAATCGCTGAAGGCCCTGTTCGATCGCTACACATCGAACGACAGGAGCGAATGGAACAGCCTCATTTACGACTTCAAGAGCGGCAAAGGGAACCGGACGCAGCTGACCAGAGGATACGCCGCGAACTTCCGCGGCAGCGAGGACAGCCTCGACGAGATGATCGCCTATGCAGAGCCGTTCCTCCTCGCTCCCCTGCGCGAGCGCAGCTACCAGGGATTCGCAGAAGCCGTGACGGCGACGCTCGTCGCGCGGTTGGAACAGCTCAACTCTCAAAAGCTTCCCGGCGGGAGCGACTTGATCGACCGTTCACCCAACAACGAAGTGGTTTTCTGGGCCTTCATCGGCCGGCTTTCGTTTCCGTACGACGTCGTCATCACGAATCAGCTGATCGCGAGCGCGGAGTATGTCGGCTCCTCCGTGCACACCGCGATCCGCGGCGGCATCACCAATGGCATCACCACGCTCAACCCGTTCTCCCGATACGGGACGACTGCGATCGTGAGCACCTATCCCCTCATCGGCGAGGACGGCGTGACGCGGGCCCTGCGGGGCGACGAGACCTATTCCGAAGGGGACGGCGCCAGGTTCGCCGGATTTCTTCTGGTCCACGAGATCGGCCACCAGCTTTTTCATTTCGGCCACCCCTACGGAAGGAGATTCTGCGTGATGAATCCACCGGAGATGCTTCACTTCCGCAGGTGGGTCGAGCGGCTTTCGCCCAGGGACTGTCCGATCGGCGAGTCGGATGCGATGAAGCCCGGGTTCGACAAGTTCCCGCTGTAGGAGCAAATCCCCCTGACACGCAGCCGTCGCTCACCGCCCCCGCGACAGCGCTTCCGACACGATTTCGCTCGTCGCCGGCATCGGCACATCCTCCACGCCCAGCGCATCGCACAGCGCGTTCAACACGGCGGCGGTGGCGGGCACGACGCCGCCTTCGCCTGCGCCCTTGACGTGCAGCGGATTGCCCTCGGTCCTGTCCTCGGCGTGCCCGACTTGAAACGAAGGCAGGTCGTCGGCGCGGCAGACGGCGTAGTCCATGAACGTGCCGGTCACCGCCTGGCCGGTCGCGGGATCGAGCGCGACGCCTTCGCGCAGCGCCTGGCCCACGCCCTGCGCAATGCCCCCGTGCGTCTGGCCCTCGACGATCATCGGATTCACCGCCTGGCCCACGTCGTCGACCGCCGCATAGCGCGCGATCCGCACGGTTCCCGTCTCCGGATCGACTTCCACCTCGCACACCGCCGTGCCCGCGGGGAACGCCGGGATCCGCCCGCTGAAATCCTGGGTCGCGGCGAGCGCGCCGCGCATCTCGGCCGGAAGCTTGCCCGATTCGATCGCGCGCGCCAGCTCGAAGAGGGTCACGGCCCGGTCGGTCCCCGCGATCCGGTACCGCCCCGCCTCGAACGCGAGATCTGCGGCCGCCGCTTCGAGCAAAGCCGCGGCCGCCGCCCGCCCCTGCTCGACGATCTGCGCCGCGGCGCGCACGAAGAGCGTCCCCGCGAGGCGCATCGAGCGGTCGGAGTGGGTGCCGCCGCCCTGCCTCACGAATCCGGAATCGCCGTAGCGGATGCGCACGGCCTCGATCGCGACGCCGAGCCGTTCGGCGATCACCTGCGCAAAGGTGGTCTCGTGGCCCTGCCCGCTCGACTGCGTTCCGACGATCGCCTCGACCGTGCCGTCGCCTCTCACGCTCAGCATCGCGCTCTCGACTGGCGCGCCAACGGGGGCCTCGATGTGATTGGCGACGCCGATTCCCGCCAGCCGCCCGCGCGCGCGCGCCGCGGCGCACCGCCCGGGGAAACCGGCCCAATCCGCGAGGGCGAGCGCCCGATCCATGTAGCCAGCGAAATCGCCGCTGTCGTACACCAGGCCCATCGCGTTTCGATACGGAAGCATCTCGCGGCGCACCAGGTTCCTGCGGCGGATTTCGATGCGGTCGATTCCAACCCGCTTCGCGGCCATGTCGAGCAGGCGCTCGATCGCGTGCGTCGCCTCCGGCCGGCCGGCTCCGCGGTAGGGCGCGGTGGGCGCGGTGTTGGTGAGCGCGCCGCGCACGGCGATGTGCGCGGCGGGGACGTCGTACACCGTGGTCAGGATGCGCATGCCGTTCGCCGCGGGAACGAAGCTCACGGTGTGAGCGCCGACGTTGGCGACGAGCTCGACCTCGTAGCCGAGAATGCGTCCGCCGGCGTCGAGCGCGAGCGCCGCGCGCAGCACGCTGTCGCGGCCCTGGTAGTCGGACACGAACGCCTCGCCGCGCTCGCCGGTCCATTTCACCGGCCGTCCGACGCGCTTCGCCGCCCAGGCCACGACGACCTGCTCGGGATAGAGATTGCTTCGCAGGCCGAACGCGCCTCCCACGTCCGGAGAAACGACGCGCACGCGCTCCGACGGCATCCCGAGCGCCGCGGCGAGCGTCGCCTGCAAGCGCACCACGCCCTGATTGCCGGAAATGAGGGTGCAGGTGCCGGTGCTCCGGTCGTAATCGCCGATCGCGGAGCGCGGCTCCATCTGGCAGTTGGCGACGCGGTTGTTGACGAACTCGCAGCGCACGACATGCGCCGCGCGCGTGAACGCGTCTCGCGTCGCTTCGGCATCGCCGAATTCCGCGGAGACGCACAGGTTGCCGGGCGCCTCGTCCCAGAGCTGCGGGGCGCCCTCCCGCAGGGCGTCCGCCGCCGATACGACCGCGGGCAGCGGCTCGTATTCGACTTCGATCAGCTCGACCGCGTCGCGCGCGGCGAGCGCCGTCCCGGCCACCACCGCGGCGAGCGGCTCGCCGACGTGGCGCGCGCGCTCCCGCGCCAGCGGCCAATGCGGCAGCTCGACGATTCGCGCGCCGCGCGCCGCGACGAAAGCGCGAGCGCGAACATCCAGCGCGTCGACCGGGTTGGCCGCGTGCTCGATCCCGGCGAGGCCGTCGGCGAAGTAATCGGCGCCCGTGAGCACCGCGCACACGCCGGGAGCGCGCCGCGCCCGGCCCGAGTCGACGCTCACGATGCGCGCGTGGGCGTGAGGCGAGCGCAGGAACGCGCAATGGAGCTGTCCCTGCAGATTGATGTCGTCGGTGTAACGCCCGGTCCCGGTGAGAAAGCGCCGGTCCTCGACGCGCGGGATCGACCGGCCCACATAGCGGGTTGTCGAAAAAGGGGGCACACCCCCTTTTATATCCCCCAAATCGGCCGCCGAAAAATCTACTACTCTTTCACCGCGCCGGAATGCCTGATCGCGAGCGCGAATTTCGCGATCTCGGCGTCCCAGAATTTTCCAAACCCTGCTGCGCCCATAAAGCGCACCGTGAGTCCGGCCTTTTCGTACGCCGCGGCGGTCTCGGCTTGAGCGAGCGCCTTGCCGATTTCCGCCTCGAGCCGCGCGATGATTTCCGGCGGCGTCCCTGCGGTGGTCGCGACGCCCGCCCAGCCGTTG
>WNGE01008355.1_pt1 | contig 11069 bp, 9 predicted proteins | sample 5400651 | NCBI WGS metagenome assembly WNGE01 (sample SAMN13153370, study PRJNA577476) | soil metagenome | isolation source: 60 cm soil or saprolite under grassland replicate 2 | place: USA:California | collected 2016-06-15
CCCCGCCACCGCCCAGGAAGAACGACAGCCCAGCGGATCCGGTGACATGCCCCATCCATTGGCGCGTGACGTAGCAGCAGTTCTTGGGGGCGTAATAGGCGCGGGCCTCGAGCCGCAGCGCCATGTGGTTCCCGATGAAGAACCGCTCGCCGATGCCGCCATGCATCGCGTTCAGATGGAAGTTGAAGGGAGCGTTCACGCCCATGTCCACGAGCGAATAGCCGCCGAGTACATAGAGGGTGGTCTTGTCGCCACCCCCGTTGATCACGAGGCTGACGCTGCCGATGCGAACCTGCGTGTGGTCGATTATGCCGGGGTTCTTGAGCAGGGGGTACGCGACGTTCCCATCGACCTCGATTCCGAGATAGTTGTTCAGGAAGAAGCCGATCCGGCCGCCCCCGCCGAACTGGTTCTTCAGCTCGAACGCACGATCGTACCGTGTGAACGTGCCATACCCGCCGAACTCGAACTGGTGAGCGTGTTGGGCGCTCATAGACCCAGCTGCGCCCGCCAGCAGCACCCCGACTACCGTCACTACCCGCATGGGACGACTCCCAGGATCGCGTTCGAGAGGTGGAAAAAACGCCACCCAAAATAGGGAGTTTGTCCGGAAAACGCGATACCCCTTCGGGTTAAGCCTCTGACTCTTGAAATTACTTGAACGTTGGGGTGGTTTTCGGGGGTCTGTGACCCGAAGGTATGCCGAAAGTGAGCTCCTACACGAGCCCCAGTTTGGTCCCGACGCGCCGGAACGCCGCCAGCGCGAAGTCCAGGTCCTCGCGCGTGTGCGCGGCGCACAGCTGACAGCGGATGCGGGCGTGGCCCTGGGGCACGACCGGGTACCCAAACCCGGTCACGAAGACCCCCTCGTCCAGGAGCAGTTCGCTCATACGAATCGCTTTGGCGGTCTCGCCCAGGATCACCGGCACGATCGGGGTATCGCCGGGAAGGGGTTTGAACCCCAAGGCGATGAGCCGCTCGCGGAAGTAGCGCGCGTTTTCGTGCAGCCGGGCCACGAGCTCGGGGTGCCGCTCGACATGACGCACGGCGGCGAGCGCGCTGGCCGCGACGGCAGGTGGGAGGGCGTTGGAGAACAGCTGGGGCCGGGAGCGCTGGGTCAGGTAGTCGGCGAGCGGGGCCGGGCCGGCGGTGAAGCCTCCCGCCGCTCCTCCCAGCGCTTTGCCCAGCGTCGAGGTGATGATGTCCACCTCCCCGAGCAGCCCGTAGTGTTCGGCGCTGCCGCGGCCGGTCTTGCCGAGCACGCCCGTCGCGTGGGAGTCGTCCACGGCCACGACTGCGTCGTACTTCCGGGCCAACGTCACGATGTCCGGCAGCCTCGCGATGTCCCCCTCCATCGAGAACACGCCGTCGGTGAAGATGAGCTTCAGGCGGGCGGCGCTGGCGGCCCGCAGGCGGTCCTCGAGGTCGGCCATGTCCGAGTGGCGATACACGGCCGTCTGGCACTTGGTGATCGCCTTGGCGAGCCGGACGGAATCGATGATCGAGGCATGGTTCAGCTGGTCGGAGATGACGATATCCTGCTCGCCGAGCAGGGTGGGGCATAGCCCCTCGTTCGCATTCCAGCAGCTGACGTACGTGAGTGAGGACTCACATCCGACGAACCGGGCGAGCGCTTCCTCCAAGTCCCGGTGGACGGTGAAGGTGCCGCAGATGAATCGCACGGATCCGGTCCCGGCGCCGAACTCATCGAGGCCGCGTTTACCGGCCGCAACGACCTCGGGCTCACTGCAGAGACCCAGATAGTTGTTGGACGAGAGGATCACGACGTCGCCGCGTCCTTCCATCCTGGTCCGTGCGGCTTGCGGCGCTTCCAGGTAGTTCAGGCGCTTGTAGACTCCGTCCCGCCGGAACTGTGCGAGCTCGGCGTCGAGCCGGGCGGCGAAGCTCATGCGATCTCCAGGATGATCTTGCCCGCGTCGCCGGAGCGGATCGCGGCGAGGGCGTCGTCGATTTTGGCGAGCGGGAACTGATGCGTGATGACGGGCGTGGGATCGAGCAGCCCCGCGGTCAGGTAGCGGCGCATCTGATGCCACGTGTCGTACATCTTGCGGCCGATCACGCCGTACACGGTGATGCCCTTGAAGATGATCTCGGTGGCGAAGTCGATGGACACCTGGCCCTTGGGGAGGCCGAGCAGCTGGACCCGGCCCCCCATCCGCACGGCGCTGAACGCTTGGTGCAGGGCCGACGCCACGCCGGACATCTCACATACCACATCGGCGCCCTCGCCGCCGGTCTCGTCGCGCACGGCGCGCACCACGTCGTCCGTCGCGGCGTTGATCGTCAGGTGCGCGCCCATTTTCCGCGCCAGCTCGAGCCGCCTCCCGTTCACGTCGGAGGCGATGACCTTGGCGGCGCCCGCGGCCCGCGCGATGCCCACGGCGAAGCAACCGATCGGTCCGCACCCCACTACCAGCACCGTACTGCCGGGGATCTCCGCCGTCAGCACCGTGTGGAACGCGTTGCCGATGGGGTCCATCACGGCCCCGACGGTGGTGGGGATGCCGTTGAGCGGCAGCACATTTGTCGCCGGCATCACGATGTACTCGGCGAACGCGCCGTTCAGGTCGACGCCGATGATGCGGGTATTGCGGCAGATGTGACCGTTGCCGGTGCGGCACTGCAGGCAGTGCCCGCACACGATGTGACCCTCCGCCGTCACCATCTGCCCGGTGGTGAGCCCCGCTACGGCGCCGCCCACGCTCACGATCTCCCCGGCGAACTCGTGGCCCACGACGAGCGGCGGCTTGAGACGCCCCTGCGCCCACGCGTCCCAGTCGGCGATGTGCAGGTCGGTGCCGCACACCCCGGCGTGCCGCACCGCGATGAGCACCTCGCCGGGACCGGGTGACGGCTTGGGCACCGTCGTGACCGTGAGACCGGGGGCGCGCTTCTCTTTGACGATCGCTTGCATGCTCGCTCGGGATGGGAACCCCGGGCCGCCGGCCCGGGGTCAGCCGAGCGAACCTGACTCGGCGCGGCTGACCCCGGGGCGGTGCCCCGGGGTCCACGGGAAACGGGGAACGGGAAACGTCAGAAGATCGATCGCGTGAAGCCCCCGTCCACCTGCAATACGGCGCCGGTAATATAGCTGGCGCGCTCGGAGGCGAGGAACGCGACCGCCGCGGCCAGCTCGTCGGTGCGACCTATGCGACCGAGCGGGATTTCCTGCACCATCTCGTGCATCACGGCCTGCGGCGTCCGCCGCTCGCGCGCGGCGCGAGTCTCGGTCAGCTCCGCGATCCGCTCCGTGGCGATGAAGCCGGGGCACACGACGTTGACCGTGATCCCTTCCGGCGCGACCTCGTCGGCCAGCGCCTTCGCGAAGCCGAGCACGCCCGCGCGTGCCGTGGTGGAGAGAATGAGACCGGGCAGCGGCTGCTTGGCGGCGACCGACGCTAGGCAGATGATGCGGCCCCACTGGAGCTTCCGCATGATCGGGACCGCCGCGCGGGCGAGGTGGACGGTCGCAAGGAGATTCAGCTCGATGGCGCGGTGAAACGCCTCCCCGCTCTGCTGGCTGAATGGCGCCGCTGGAGGACCGCTCGCGTTGCAGAACAGGACGTCGAGGCGCCCCAGCTCATGGTGCACGCGCTCCACCAATGCGCTGGCCTCGGCCGGCACGCCCACGTCGGCGCCGAACGCCGCGACCTGCTGGCCGGTCTCCGCGGCGAGCTGCCGGGCGGCGTGCTCGGCCGACCCCTGCTGACGGCCGTTGAGCGCGACGCGGGCGCCTTCCTGCGCCAACGCCTTGCCCACGGCGCGACCCAGTCCCTTGGTGCTCCCGCATACCAAGGCGACGCGGCCCGCGAGACCGAGGTCCATGGGGGGAGGATTTACCTATCTCACCGTCGCCGGAACGTCCACCGCCTCCACGCGGACAGCGCAGCATTTGAGCTCCGCCATCTTGGCGTACGGATCGAGCACCGGATTGGTGAGCAGATTCGCCGCCGCTTCGCGGAAATGGAACGGGACGAACACCTGGCCTCGGGCGACGCGCTCGGAGATGCGGCACGAGCTCACCATCGTGTTGCGCCGCGACGTGAGCCGCACCGCCTCGCCGTCCCCGACGCCGAGCTCACGTGCGTCGTCGGGATGGATCTCGACGATCGGCGTCGGCTCCCGCTGGTCGAGACCGGAGGCGCGCCGGGTCATGGTGCCGGTGTGCCAGTGGTACAGCTGGCGCCCGGTGTTCATCACGAACGGATACTCGTCATCGGGGAGCTCGACGGGCGGCGCGTACGGGACGGGAACGAAGACGCCTCTCCCGTCCGCCGTGGGGAACCGGTCGTCGAAGAGGAACGCCGTCCCGGGCGAGTCGTCCGTCGGCACCGGGTACTGCAGGCCCGCGCCCTCGAGCCGCGGGTAGGTCACGCCCCGCCACGACGGTGTCACTCGCGCGATTTCCCGCAGCACCTCTTCCGCCGTCTGGAAGCGGGTCTTGAGCCCGAGGCGGCTCGACAGGTCGATCAGGATCTCGAGGTCGCCCCGCGCCTGCCCCGGCGTGGCCACCGCCTTGTGGGCGAGCTGGATGCGGCGCTCCGTGTTCACGAACGTGCCCGTTTTCTCGGCGAAGCTCGAGCCGGGGAGCACCACGTCCGCGTAACGAGCCGTCTCGGTGAGAAACAGATCGTGTACCGCGAGAAACTCGAGCTCTCGAAACCAATGCTCCGCGTGGGCGACATCAGGATCGGAGATGATCGGGTTCTCGCCCATGATGTACATCCCCCGGACGCCGCTCTCTTCCTTTACGATCTCGGTCACCATGAGGCCCTCGGCGAGCGAGAGGGACTCCGCCGGCACGCCCCAGGCGGCCGCATACTCGGCGCGCACGGCCGGGTCCTTCACCGAGCGATAGTCGGTGTAGACGAAGGGAATCGCGCCCACGTCCGAGGCTCCCTGCACGTTGTTCTGGCCGCGCACGGGCATCATCGCGGCGCCCCAGCGGCCGATCATCCCGCACGCGAGCATCAGGTTGAGGAGTGAGGTGACGAGGTCGGTGCCGTTGGCGTGCTGGGTGAGCCCCATGGCCCACAGCGTGCTCGTGTTCGGGCCGCGGGCGTAGATCTCCGCCGCTTCGCGGATCTCGTGGGCCGGCACGCCGGTGATCTTCGCCGCCACCTCGGGCGTCATCGCTCGCACCGAGTCGCGCAACTCGTCGAAATCGCGCATGCGCGCCGCGATGAACTCTCGGTTCTCGAGCCCCTCGGCGATGATATGGTGCAGCATGGCGTTGAACAGGGCGACGTCGGTGCCGGGCTGCATCTGGAGGTGGATGTCCGCCCGCGCCGCCAGCTCGGTCTTGCGGGGGTCCGCCACGATGAGCCTGGCGCCGCGCTCGTGGGCGCGCTTGATGGCGGCGCCGAACACCGGGTGCGACTCCGTCGTGTTGGCCCCGGCGATGAAGATCACGTCCGCCGCGTGCTCGACCTCGCGCATCGAACCCGAGGCCGCCGAGGTGTTCAGCGCCCGCTGCATCGCCGCTACCGAAGTGGAGTGGCACAGCCGTGTACAGTGATCGATGTTGTTGGTGCCGAGCGCCCCGCGAAACATCCGCATCATCAGGTAGTTCTCCTCGTTCGAGCACTTCGCCGAGGAGAAGCATGCCAGGGCCTCGCCGCCGCGCTCGGCCTTGAGCCGCAGCAGCTCCTGCGCCGTGAGCTCGAGCGCCTCCTCCCAGGTGGCCTCACGGAACGGCTCGTACCAGGACGGAGGCGTGGCGACCCGGTCGCGGATGTCCAGGTCGACGCGGTCGAGCAAGGGCAGGTCCCGCACCGCCTTTCCCACCGAGCGCGGGGGACCAGCGGGCTTGGCGTTCTGACCCTCGCCCTCGATCGTCTGCCACGGCCCGCCGCGGCGGCTGGCCCCCGTCGGCCCGCGCCACACCCAGCGGCCCTTTTCCTTCACCCAGCCGTTGCGGATCAACGGCCGGGTGAGACGGTCATGATGCTGGGGGAAGTCGTAGCCGAACCGGCCCTTCACGCAGGTCGAGCCCTGGTTGGGCGTGTCGAGCTCGATGTCCGGGGAGGTGACGCGCAGCACCTGGTCGCCCGCGACCTGCAGGTCCACCTGACAGCCGACGCCGCAGTACGGGCAGACCGAGCGGACCGTTCTCTGCGGGTGTAGGACCGTTTCGGGCGCGAAGCGCTCGCGCGGCATCACCTCGAAGATCGCGCCGGTCGGGCAGACGCGCACGCACTCGCCGCACCAGGTGCAGCCCGCCTTATCGGGATCGCCGTCGGCGCCGACGATGATCTCGGTGTGCTCGCCCCGTTGCCCCACGTCCAGTACGCCGACGACCTGAATGTCCTCGCACGCCCGGACGCAGCGCGTGCACAGAATGCAGGTGCTCATGTCGTGACGGATCATCGCGTCGCCGGGGCGCTCGTCGCCGTGGCGCAAGGGCAGATCGCGCGGGGCGAGAGGCGTGGGCGTCACGCCGTAGCGGACGACGTAGCGTTCGAACTCGTTGCGGGGCTGCTGGCGGCCGCCGTTCAGGAGATGGTCGCCCGGATAACGCTCGAGCAGCAACCGCAGCACGCCTTTGCGGTTCTCGACGGCCGCGTGCGACTCGGTGAGCACCACCATCCCGTCTTCCACCTTGGTTGCGCACGCGGGAAGCAGCTTCGCCTGGCCTTCCACCGACACCAGGCAGATGCGGCAGTTGCCCACCACGGGCAACTTGGGATACCAGCACAGGGTGGGGATTGCGGCGAGGCCCGCGGCGCGGGCGGCTTCGAGAATCGTTTGCTCGGGATCGGCCGTGACGGCGCGGCCGTCGATCGTGAGCGTCGCCATGATTCGTGAAGCTTAGAAGCGGCGCTGGCCGACGGCAACGGTCGCGCCCTCTAAGTATCTGACCCAGCAGGGAGATACGTGCCGGCCCAAACAAGACGGGCCGGCGTGGGCCGGCCCTCGCGCGAGTTAGTCGATATGCTCGGGGAGATGGCGATGGGTGTGATCCCCCACGCCCTCCTCCGCCTCATCCGTGAACCAGCAGTACGCCCAGATCTTCGCCGGGCGGAGCATGCGCCGGCCAGCGCGCAGGATGATGCCGATCGGCTCGTGGTCGTCGAGGACGAGGGGCAAGCTTGTCATGGCAGGCGTTCCCGGTTACCAGTTGCCGGTCGCGCAGTGCAAGGAGCCTGCCCGGCGCCTCGTCTGGTAACGCTTTATCCGACAACCGGTAACGTATGTGGCGAGGTCCGGCTTCGTCACTCCGACACGTTCATAGCTGTGTCGACCTGACGCTCCGGCTTGGTGGCGGTGAACCCGGCGCCAGCTTTGGCGCGGCGGCGGCGGGTGATCTCCCAACCGCCGTAGTGCGCCTGGAGCGCTTCGGGGGCGAGCGGGATCACCTCGCTCGCCGCGGGGCTCGGGAGGATCACGTGGACCCCGCCGGGCCGGGTGCGCCTCTTGAGCTCCGCGAGCAGGGCGTCACAGTCGCGCGCGCGCGCCGCGACGAGGGCGGCGGGGTCGATCACGGCCACGCTGGGCGCCACGTCGGGGAACCAGCCGCCGAACCGGATCACGAGCGCCTGGAACCGCCCGGCGAGCTGCTCGGTCACCGCCCGGCTCTCGGCGCCCTCGATGACCGCGAGATCGTGATCGAGGAAAAACACCTCGGCTTCGTGCGCGGCGATGAACAACGCGGCGGGGAGCGCCGCGGAGCCGATCACGACCGCCAGGTCGCCCGGCTCGAGACGGCGCACCCCGGCGACCAGTGCGCCGTCCGGCTCGAGGCCCCAGTGGGTGGGGGCCCGCTGGGCGGCGCGCAGCGCCCGGTGCCTCTGGCGCCAGCGCGGGAACGAAGGCAGGCGCAACCGCCGCGCGATGATGCGGTCCACGTGCTCGAGCAGCAGCACCTCGGTGAGGAGGTACTGGCCCGCGGCGCTCTCCTCGAGCTCGCGCACCGCTTCGTCGCCGATCTCCAGGAGCTGCTGGCGTGCCAGGATGTTCTTGTACTCCTCGATCCGCTGGAGCAGAAACTCCTGGTACTCCTGCTTGAGCGAGCGCGGCGGCCGCCGCGTGGTGCGGGAGTGCGGCTCGCCGGAGAGGCTCAGCATGGCTCGACGTGCACCGTGACTTCGTGGAGCTGCAGCTCGCGCTTGAGCCGCTCTTCCACTTGATCGGCGATCGCGTGCGCCGCTGCCACGTCGGCGTGACGGTCCACCGCGATCGTGACCTCGGCGTAGCGCAGGTCGGACGGGCCGCGCGAGCGGATGCCGTAGGCGCTCTTCACGCCGGGCACCGCCTGCGCGGTCTCCTGGATGTGGCTGGGCGGAAGCGCGCGCTGGTCCACGAGGACCGGCACGGTGCGCGTGAGGATGCCGTACGCCACGAACACGATCACGAGCGCGACGACGATCGCGATGGCGGAATCGATCCACCACCAACCCTGCCGCGTGAGCAGCACGCCGATCAGCACGCCGACGGTGATCACAACGTCGGCGCGGGTGTGCGCCGCGTCGGCCACCAGCAGCTCGCTGCCGAGCTCGATGCCGCGTCGCTGCTCGTACCGGGTGATGATCACGTTCACACCCAGCGTGAGGACCAGGACCGCCAGCTGGAGATCGCTGACGGCGATGCGGTGCGTGCCGCCCACCAGATGGTTGACCGCCCCCCGGACGAGCTCGAAGCAGGTGATCGACAGAAATCCGACGATCGCCAGCGCGCCGAGCGTTTCGAACTTGCCGTGGCCGTAGGGATGGTCTTCATCGGGCTCCTTCGCGGCCACGCGGACGACCGTCAGCGCGAGCACGTTGTTCAGGGCGTCCACGCAGGAATCCACGGCGCTCCCGAGGATGGCGAGCGAGCCGGACGAGAGCCCCACCGCCAGCTTGGCTGCCACGACCGCCAGGTTGGCGACGAGGAGGCCGATGAAGACGCGCCGAACGAGGGCGGACGTCGGCATGGACAGGATTGCAAGGTTGTAAGGGGCAGCGGTTTAGTCAACGGGGAAGGCAAGAAATGGGAGCGGAGAGGGGAGAGGTACGCTCCGAGCAAGGCACGGCGGCGGTGAGCGGAGCGAACCTCTCCCTTCTCCCCTCTCCCTAGTCGACCGCTCGAAGCAGACAGCCCTTGAGATACCCAGTCTCCGGTACGTTGATCAGCTCCGGGTGGTCGCCGGCCGCCCCGGTCACGGCGACGAGCTGGAGCCGGCGGCCGGCGTCGCGGGCCGCTCCTCCCACCATGTCCAGAAAGACGGCACGGTTCACATGGTATGAGCAGGAGCAGGTGAACAAGATCCCGCCCGCGGCGAGCAGGCGCATGGCGCGGAGGTTGATCTCCTTGTAGCCCGCGAGGGCGCGCGGGACGCTCTGCTTCGACTTGGCGAACGCCGGCGGATCGAGCACGATCGTGTCGAACGTTTCCTCCCGGCGCTCGAGCTCGCGCAGCAGATCGAACGCGTTGGCCTCGCGCCAAGTGATGTTCGCGAGGTCGTTCAGCGCGGCGTTCTCGCGACCCCGCGCCAGGGCTTCACCGCTCGAGTCCACCGCCACGACTGCGGCCGCGCGCCGCGCCAGGTGGAGGGCGAACGAACCATGGTAGGTGAACAAGTCCAGGGCGCGGCCCGTCCCCGCGTGCGCCGCCACGAGCAGCCGGTTCTCGCGCTGGTCGAGGAACGCCCCGGTTTTCTGTCCGCTGTGGGGCGCGGCGGCGTAACGCACGCCCGCTTCCTCCACCACGACGGTTTCCGGGACGGTGCCTCGTGCGGCGACGACTTCGAGCGGCAGTCCCTCGTGGCGCCGCACGGCCGAGTCGTTGCGCAGCAGGATCGCCTCGGGGGCGAGTGCTGCGGTGATGCCGGCGAGCACGTCCTCGCGCACCCGCTCGAGGCCCGCCGACAGCAGCTGGGCCACCGCGTAGGGCCCGTAGCGGTCCACCACGAGAGAGGGCAGGCCGTCGCCCTCGGCGTGAACCGCGCGGAACGCGGTGGCGGCGATGCCGCCGCGCCGGGCGGCGGACGCGGCGATGCGCCCCGCCCACCACGCCGCGTCGATCGGCTCGCGACCCCGGGTGAGCAGGCGCAGCCGGATTTCGGACTTGGGCGAGTACAGCGCCTGGCCCAGGTGGCGCCCGCGCCGCTCGGTGACGGGCACGATGCCCGGCGCGTCGCCCGGCTCGTCGTACACGTCGGTGCGATAGATCCAGGGATGTCCCGCCTGCCAGCGGGCGGCACCCTTGGCGGAGACGATCACGGCTCGTACCGCGGCGGTCGTCGTCAGCGTCCGGCCCTCCGACCGTCCGGCGCTGCGCCGCGGTCGGGTCGCAGCTTCGCTGCGTCGCGCAGATACATATGTTTCAGCTCGCGCTGCGGCTTGGTCGTGTAGAAGTGCAGCAGCACCCGGATGCAGCGCGGCAGTCCGTCCGCCACGGCGACCTCCGCCGCTCCCAGGAGGGGCACGTCGGTCCAGCCGAGCAGCCGTGCGGCCCGCGCCGGGTACTCGGCGGTGAGGTCGGGGGACGACGTGAAAATCGCGCTCTCGACCTCCTCCGGCCGGAAGCCGTTCGCTTCCTGCAACGCACGCAGCAACTCCGCCGTCGCGTCCAGGATGGCGGGCCGGGTATTGGTCGCGGCAGTGGTGGCGCCGCGCAGTCCACGCAGGGTCTTGCTCATGGCTCTCGCATCTCGGTTGCGCTTGATGGTGGTCACGGACGCGGCACTCCTCAAGGGGCGAGATCCCGTGGAGGCATGCCGCCTGGCCGTGACGGGAGGAGCCACGATGGTGCAGGTGCGTCTGAAGGACGCACCGGCGCGCGAGGTCCTCGCCCTGGCGCGCGCGCTCGTGAGCGCGCTCACGGTGCCGGTTATCGTGAACGACCGCGTGGACGTGGCGCTCGCGGCCGGGGCGGCGGGCGCCCACTTGGGCCAGGAAGACGCACCGCTCGATCGCCTTCGCCCGCTCGTGCCGTCCGGCTTCCTGCTCGGAGTTTCGGTCGGCTCGGCGGCCGAGGCAGAGCGGGCGCGCGCCTGGCCCGCCGATTACTGGAGCGTCGGCCCCTGCTTCGCGACGGCGCACAAGCCTGACGCGGGCGCCTCGCTC
>WNGE01008356.1_pt1 | contig 11068 bp, 6 predicted proteins | sample 5400651 | NCBI WGS metagenome assembly WNGE01 (sample SAMN13153370, study PRJNA577476) | soil metagenome | isolation source: 60 cm soil or saprolite under grassland replicate 2 | place: USA:California | collected 2016-06-15
TGATCGCCTCACCGCCGCCGGCAGAACGATAAAGATTGAAAGCGATTCCTGAAGGATCAGTCCCGAGCAAGCGCCATCCGACGTATACTTCAGCGCTATTCTGCGGGCGGCGAAGCGCAACTAACGCGCGTCCTAGATTTTCCATCAAGGCCGGCTGAATCACCCGGGAAGCCGGCGAGGAGAGTTGCGCATGCATTGGGCGCAGGTGCGACAATAGCGCCCCGCCGACAACCAGCAGCAGCCCGATGAGTAGCTTTGAATTGGTTTTCGCCTCCATATCATCTCCTTTTCTGACATATCCGGTGCTTGCTGTATCAAACAAGGCGCTCGTCGCCGCTCGAATGGCCCAGCCCAATAGTGACGAATTCCGAACTGCTTTTGGGGATCAGCTTCTGTCTACCGTGTTTTCAAAAAACCGTGGTACGTTCTGGTGATTCAAGAATGAACGAGGTAACAAATTTCATCTGTCTATTGAGCAGACGCCCTGCCCCAGTTTTTATTTAAGCGGTTAACTGACCGCGCTCAACGAGTTATCTGTTTGATATTTCTCCAGAGCTTTTTCCGCTACTGTGTGGTTACGGGCATCGCCCGTCGAGTTTTGGGCGGACGGTTCAGTCAGCTTTGGTTCTTCCGGGCACGTTCGATTATTAAGCGTCTAGTGATGCAACGTCGAGCGAGGTAGCCTAATAAACGTGTCTGCTGACTATTAGTTGATGCCCCAAGTTAGCCACAGCCCAGAGTTTTAACTCGATGGGTGTGCAGATTCAAGAGATGATCTAATTGTCGCGTTACACGATTATCGTAACCTCTTCGATTGCCGGTTGCAAACCACATACTTTCACATTATTAACTATCCGCCCGTAACGAGTCCTGAAGGTTCGCACGATCGCAAGATCTTCCACATCGGCTCTTGCAACTGTTAGGAAAAGACTGCAATCATGTCTCTTCCTGCTGCTTCTTTCTGCGACAGACTCGCGGCGAGGGCATCTACATCATGATGCTTCCTGCGACGTTGCGCAATGGCGCACCTGCGCAGATTCCTTACGGGAGAAGGATCTCGTGGTCCTCCCACGCGATGGACTTGAATCGCTCCGACCAAACGAAGCCGAACGTCGTTGGACCGGAGCGCGGGTTGTCTGTTTTCCAGATTGCTGGTTGGCTTCGAGGTTGTTGCTAAACGCCGCGGCCGGTCAACATGATCGTTCGGCGTCAGCTTGATCATTCTTTGAAGTGTTGTGATGCACTCTGCACTTGACCAACGAGATATGGTGCTTGCCGCGTGGAGAACCAACAACCGCGTCAGCGTCTTCCTGGTCGAGCACCTACCCCACGAGCTATGGGGAGCCACAGTGCCGGGACCAATAGCACCGCCGGTGGCGGTCCAATTAAGCGTTGGGCTGCTAGTTGAGTGGTGGTCAAAACCCGTATGAGAAAGAGAATATGATCGATCGAATGACTCTCTTCATTAGAAAGGGAGCGGGCCTGCGGGTGCGGTCCCGGAAAGAGCAAAGTTGTGAAGATATATCATTCGGAATTGGAGCGTACGAAGCGCGCTCATCAGGAGCATCTCCATTTGGGACATTCTCAAGGTGTCCTGATTAATTGTGCATGCGAGTTTCAAGTGGGTCGTTTCCGGAAGCGCAAGCCGCTTGGTTGTGGCCGGTCACGCTGCCTGCTCTGCCATTTCGAAAAGATTTTTGGTATTCCTTCCGTAAGTGATCGAGTGCGAGCGCAGCGGTCCATCGATTCCCTTGAAGATCATCGGCAAGAAGAATGATCCGAAGGGCTATCGCATCGTCGCAGCCCAACGAAGCCAAGGAGCTGACGGCGCGATAGCATCTTTCTCAAGTAGTCTTTTCCCCTCAGCTCGAATGCTGATCGCGCGCCGCAGCTGAAGCGCAGCGTTGCGCTTCACGTTCGTGGCCAGTCCGGCTCTTTTAAGGTCATCAGTCAGATTTCAACGTTTTGGCGGTTGCTGTCATGCCCAATCCTAAGAAGGCTCGAAAAGCGATTCTGGACGTCGTCGAGAATCAGATCCGCAATCTTGACCCGCCTGCAACAAAAGAGACGCTAGATCGTCTCATCAGCGAGGGAGTAGCGGAAGATGAAGCGCGGCGGTTGATTGGATGTGTAGTCGCCAGTGAAATCTTCGGCATCCTAAAGCATAAGCAACCCTTTGATCTAGAGCGGTACATAACGGCTCTCCGCAGACTTCCCGAATTGCCATGGCAAGACTAAGAGTCGAGTAGGTTCAATTTGATAAGTTCGACTCGATTTAAGCGCGAACTCGCGCAACCAACGCTGTAACCCTTCAACTTATGCCTCATTGGAAAACAGCAATTCGCAAATTGCTTCCAGCGGTCAGTCTTCTTTTCACAGCACTGCCGGTGATGGCGGCTGCAGACAAAGTGATTGACGCAACAAAAGCCGGTGTGGTCGGCGACGGCGCAACGCTGAACACCGTCCGTATTCAGAAAGCGATTGATGACTGCGCCACCGCCGGGGGCTGCACGATTCGCTTCCCGGCAGGTCGCTATCTCACCGGCACAATCCAAATCAAAAGCAACGTTACCTTGCGACTTGAGAAAGAGGCCACGCTGCTCGGCAGCACGGAGACGGCCGATTACCTCAATCTCGATCCGTTTATAGATGGCAGCGGAAACCCGATGGGCCACGCCCTGATCGTCGCCCTGGATGCTGACCATGTGGGCGTCGAGGGCAGAGGCACCGTGGACGGACAAGGCGTTCAGTTGAAGGCCAACCAAAATCCCTACACCATGCGGCCGTTCCTGCTGCGCTGGGTGCGCTGCACCAACGTCACCGTCCGAGACGTCCATCTCACCAACCCGGGCGCGTGGACGCTGAACTTCTTCCAGACCAAAGGCGCCCTCGTCGAGCGCGTGACCATCCGTGCCCGTGGGACGGGGCTTCACAACAACGACGGCATTAACATTGATTCCAGCGAAAACGTGCGGGTGCGCAACTGCGACGTGAACAGTGGGGACGACGCGCTCGTCATCAAATCGACCAGTGCAACAAAGCCGAGTCGCGACATCGTCGCCAGCGATTGCAAGCTCTCGACCCGCACCAATGCAATCAAGCTCGGCACGGAATCCATCGGCGGCTTTGAAAACATCTCGATCTCCAACTGCCAGATCAGCAACACGCAGATGGCCGGCATTGCTCTTTATGAAGTGGACGGCGGAGACTTGCGCAACGTAACGATCACCGACGTCACGATGGACGGCGTGATCGTGCCCATCAGCATCCGCCTCGGCGCGCGTCTGAAGACCTTCCGCGAGGGCGACCGGCCGAAGCCGACCGCCGGCAAATTGCGCGATGTGACAATCAAGAACGTGAGCGCCAAAAACATTGAGATGATCGGCATGCTCATCAATGGAGTGCCCGGCCACCCGGTGGAGGCGCTCACTCTGAAGAATATTCAACTCGAGTTGCCGGGAGGCGGAACAGCAGAGGGTGCAAAAGTCCAACTACCCGAAAAGGAATCCGCCTATCCTGAATTTGAAATGTTCGGAAAGACCATGCCCGCCTACGGCATCTACGCGCGACACCTCCGCGGCATGAAGCTCCAACAGGTGCGGACGAGTCTGCTTAAACCCGACGCCCGCCCGGCCACGGTCTTCATCGATGTCGAAGATGTGGATACCGCAACGCTCGTTTCGCTCGCCCCCCGCGCAGCTCACGCGTCCACGCCGTTGCGCGTCGTCCTCATCGGCGACTCCACGGTCTGCGATTATCCCGCAACGCACACGAACCGCGGCTGGGGCCAGTTCATCGAGGAGCGCTTCAAAGACGGTGCCGTCAAAGTGATCAACCTCGCCGCAGCGGGACGCAGCACCAAGACCTTCATCCAGGAGGGCCGCTGGCAGAAGGCGCTTGAGGAAAAGCCAGACTACGTCCTGATCCAGTTTGGTCATAACGATTCACACGCGCCGGATAAGCCCGAGTCCACCGACGCGGCAACCGATTACAAAGATTACCTGCGCCGCTACATCGTCGAGTCGCGCGCCATCGGCGCGACACCAATCCTTGTGACTCCGATGGTGCGCAGGACGTTCGATGCCCAGGGCAAGATCACGGAGAGTCAGCCCCCGCCCAACCGCAGTCTCCTCTCCTACGTCAACGCCATGAAAGAAGTCGGCAGCGAAAGGAAAGTGGCTGTGATTGATCTGCACGCCTCCAGCCAGGCGCTGGCGGAAAAGCTCGGTCCAGACGCGAGCGCTGAGATGGCGAATCAGAAGGGCGATGTCACGCACTTTAACGAGAAAGGCGCACGGGCGATGGCCGACTTAGTGATGAGAGAACTGCCGACGGCCGAACCGAAGCTCAAGGAGTATTTGAAAGCTCCGTGATTGGCCAGCCGCCGCCTCAGCCGCTGATCGGCCTCACGTTAGACCGATATGCATGCCCTAAGTGAATTAAAAGAAGTGCTTGCGGAAAACCGCAACGTCACATTAGAAATGTTGGGCAGGTCTTTGAGCCAAGAAGTAAGCTACCGAGTAAAGGGTAATATGGCATTTGCATCAACAGCTATTTTTCTCTGAACGCGGCGCAACGAAGCGCTTGCAGCCGACGGCGCGATAGCATGTTCCTCAAGCAGTGTTTTTCCCTTCAGCTTAATACTGATCGCGCGCAGCAGTTGAAGCGCATCAGCGTTAGATGTGCGGATTGACTTGAGCGAATTGCTCACGTCCGGATCTGTGGGGGGTCTGGTGGATAACCGCTGGGCCTAACCGAGGTATTTTCAAACTGCATCACTACCCGAGTTGATTGAACACCAGCGAATACCCAGGAAACGGTTCCCTCTGATAGAATCACGTCCTCATGTCCTCACCTCAAACCTTAAGTCGCGCGCTGGCGCTGCTCAGAAAGATGTTCGGACCACAGGCGCAGTTTCGGGCGGGTCAGTGGCAAGCCATAGAAGCGGTCGTTGAGCGTCGCGGCCGGGCCCTGGTTGTTCAACGGACCGGCGCCCTAAAACTGCTCGAAGTGGAAGGCGCGGTGATAGTTGAACATAACGGTAAAGCTGCACGGTATAGCCGCACGTCCCGCTCCTGGCATAGCTCAAACGTAGCAGAGTGGGACGCGGCAGAAGCTGCGCTAGGAATAGAAATCGAGCTAAGCAACCGTGGGACTGAATGACCTAACAGCAGTTCGGAGTCGTTCGGGGTAATCCTGCAGGTCTGCTTGCCGCGCCTCATGCCATTGCTCATCGTCTTGCTCCTGCTCGCGTTCAAGAGCGACTGCGCGGCGGGTTTCAGCGGGAGCGGGGCCGCCGAGAATTCCACGCACCTTAACAAAGTTTTCCGGATCGAGTGCTTTTGTCACCTCCTCAGGCGTGAGACTGACTGAGCGATTTACGATTTCGCGAGCAACCATCTGCAAAAGATCATAAGACAAATCCACCTGTCTCTCATGAGCGAGCTGGACACATCTGGCAACTATCTGGTGAGCAATGCGGAACGACAATTTGTCACGGCGGACCAGGATGTCAGCCAACTCGGTGACGGTGATAAATCCTTCGCCGGCGCGTCGTCTTAATGTTTCAGTATTGAATGTAGCAGTCGAGAGTGCGGCGGCAAAAAGAGAAAGCGAGCGTGCGGCGTCGCGCAGGGTGTTGGCGATGAGCGGTTGCAAATCGTCTTCGACGTCGTTGATGTCTCCGAAGGGAGTATTGTGCGCGCTGATGAAGACGCCAGTGGCCTGTCCCAACGCTTTACTGGCCAGGATACGAACGTGCTCCAGGGCAACCGGGTTACGTTTCTGCGGCATGATACTGGAGGTTTGCACGTAGCCGTCAGAAAGCCTGATGCCGTCAAACTCCTGCATCGCCAGCAACAGGAAGTCCTGCACAAATCTGCCGACGTTAATCAGCATGACGGACGTGGAAGCCAACAGCTCCGTGAAGTAATCAATCGCAGCGATGCTCGCATAGGAATTCGTCGTCGGCCTGTCAAAGCCGAGCAATTCGGCAGTGCGCGCGCGGTTAATAGGGAAGCCGGTAGTTGTGATCGCGCAAGCTCCCAGAGGCGAATGATTGATACCTTCAAAAGCTCGTCGGAGGCGGACAATGTCGCGACCAAGCACCTCCGCCATCGCCAGCAGGTAGTGGGCCAGGGTGGTCGGCTGTGCCGGTTGCGTGTGCGTATAGGCGGGGATGACGGTTTCGTGATGACGCTCGACAATGTTGAGCATTTCACGGCGAAGTTCCAGCGCGGCGCAGATGACGACCAGTGCATCCTGTCGCAGCCGCATGCGATAGATCGTGACATCAACGTCGTTGCGACTGCGCGCCGTGTGCAGGCGTCCGCCCACGTCGTCACCACAGGCGGCGGTAATCAACCTTTCGATATAGAAAAACAGATCTTCGCACGTCCCGTCATAACGACTGGCTCGCAGAGTGTCGCGATCGAGGCTGTCGAGAGCGACAAAGATCGAATGCGCTTCGTCCGGGGTTATGATGCCTTGCTCGGCAAGCATCAGGGCGTGGGCATAATCCACTTCCAGCATGTAGTCGAGGAAGAGCCGTTTGGCATCTTCAAAAACATCCGTTAAAACATTGGCCGAGTACGTTGGAGCTGGAAAGCTTTCCTGCGCAGCGCGCCGCTTAATCTCATCTTCACTAACTTGAACGGTTGTCTTAGACATAGCGAACGATTCCAATATCGACTTTCAATTCTGAACGTGCCGTCTCGCGGCCGTCAATGCCCGAAGAAGAAACCGCTGCCGATTGATCACGACCTTTCTTCACTCCGTAGGAGTGAGATGTTTATAGATTGGTACCCAAGAAGACCCCGGCGCGGTTCGGAGGGGCGGAATGAAACTAGATTGGTACTTATCAAGTTGAGTTCCGCCCCTCCCGAACCGCGCCGGAGGTTCTCGGGGCTTTTGAGCTATAAACATGCTACCCCTACGGGGTGAAACCTGCGCCTGTTTGCGCCAGCGATAAACAAATCTGCTCCAGTCTGTTTTTTCCGACAGACTTCCTAAAGCAGGGTGTGGATGAGAGGCGTATCTGCAAACTCTTGGCGCACTGAAAGAACCCTTTCGGCATCATTTCGATCTTGTTACTGCACGTTCGGGCGCGTTTGTTTTGAGCGCTTTGGGGAGACTTAGCAAGTTAGCGAACAGTCTGTATGCCCCGGGAACGCCTTCGGGAAGCTGGCGAAACCAGGCGTAAGACGTGTAGACATACTTCCCCCGACCTATCTCCGCGTAAACCTCGCCCCCGTTTTGTGCCGACTCTTGCGGATCATGAGATTCAAGCAGCGGTATATATTTCTGGTCCAATGCCGTCATATTGTAGAGCGTGCGCTCTTGTACCCAGTTTTCCCAGTCTGCCGGATTGATCTTGTTTGGGAAATTAAAAACCGGATGTTGCGGTTGCAGAATGGTGACTACGGCATTCTCATCAGTCACGCGTTCACCAATCTTAGCGGGGAAAGGTGCAAGTCCCTTCTCAACGTAGTCGGGTCTTTGATACTGCACAATCAGCGTCCCACCGCCGCGCAGGTAATCAGTTAGTCTCACATTGTTGGCTACAAAGTCAGGTCGCACCTGTGATGCGCGTATGCCAACCACAATCGTGTCATAGCGCGAGAGGTCGCCAGTTGATAGTTCGTCTTCGCCGAGCATCGTCACCTGCAATCCCATTTGTCGGATAGCTTCCGGCACTTGATCGCCGCTGCCCATGATGTAACCGACGCGGACCGGCGCAACCTGAAGATCAAACACACGCACGGTCGCTGCGGAAGGTAGATACATCCGGTGCGTTTGGATGTGAGGAAACTCGATCGCATGCAGCTCACGATTGAAAGTTTTACCGGCAGCCACGGCTTCGGCCGCAATCTGAAAAGAGCCTGCCTTGGTACGGGGCGGAACCATGACATTGAAAACAACCGCTGTCCGCGCGTTTTTCTGTTTAATTTCAAATTGCGTTTCCGCGGGCTGCGCCGTCCATCCCTCAGGGAGTCGCAAACGAACCTCACCCTGCACGAGCTGTTGCGAATTATTTGTCAGACGAATCGCGATGCGTTTGATCTGGCTCCTGGCAGAGGTCGGGACAACAATGAGATGTGAATCAAGCGCAACGGAGATCGCGGGAACGACATTAAGGTCGCGTCTGATCTCGCCCCGCACCTCGTCTGCGTAGCGATATTGAACCGCTTTGGTCATGACCACCGGAGTTCCACCGATCTCCATCCTGACTTCGCCGAAAGCTTGCTCAGGATCAAATGGACGACCTTTCGGCGCATTCTGGGGCCATTGAAAAAGATCGCCGACGCGGGGTTGCGCGAGCCAGTAAGGCTGCGTGAAGGTTGCGTTCTCCGGTACTGAGAGACGAAAGAACGCGGACTGTTGCGCGGTCTCGCGCCGGAAGCGGGAAAAGGGACCGCCCGTTGGCTGGGGTGGGGTTGCAGGATCGACGCGCCAATCTTTTGCTGTGCGGAGGTGAATCTCTCCGATCTTAACCAACGAAGCGTCCGGTACAAAGACCTTCACAGCGACAGCCACTGATTCACCAGGCGATACTGTTTCAGATTCCGCCAGCGCCTCCACAGTCACTCCAGCGGCGCGCTGCAATGCGTCAGCAAACTCGTGCTCTTTTTGCTCCAGCAGAAAATCTGCATCGGCGCTCGCGTTTGCCTCACCTGACAACGAAGAAAGCTTTGCCCGGGCCCTGCGCGTGGCGTCTATTCCTTCGCTGAGTGGCTTGATAATCTTCTGTGGAGACAGCGCATCGTATTCGGCGAGTGCGCGGGCGGCAGCCTTCTGCATTTGTGCGAGTTCGCCGTTGATGGCGTCGTCACGCAATGCGGAGAGTTTCGCAATGCCCGTGATCGAGGCGTCAATGCCGTCGAAGATGCTTTGCTCCGGCTCGCTATTCTGTACGAAGCTTTTCAACAGACGCACGCCGGACTCACGCGGGCCGTGCAGTTCGATTGAACCCTGTTCCTGTGATTTATGTTGGCTCCGGCCCTCCAGCGCAATCTCGAGGTAAGTGCGGCCTAGCAAGTAATCGAAACGCCCGGTCTCAACTGTAAGAGTCGGTTTGTTGTTCGGGTTATTCCCGAAGCTCTCGCTGACGTAGAGCTTGAGTGCTTGCCATGGCCGCAGGCCTTCCGCAATCTGTTCGGGAAATTGTGCCGGGTCGGCGGCAGCCTGAAAAGCAAGTGGGGTGAGGTACCCGGCGAGTTGATGATGTCCATGACCGTCAGAAGGTGTGCCGGTGAAGCGCGAAATAATCACGAGGGGTCGAAAGGTCCGAATGACCCGCACCGTATCGCCGAGCACATTTTGCTCGCCCCACTTCGCAGCTGCCTCGGCTCTCGTCTTTGTGAAACCGTAATCGATGGTGCGCGTGAAGAACTGATCGCCCCCATCAAGCCGGCGTGCTTGCAACAACTCCTCAGTGCGAATTACCCCGAGCGCCTCGAAGAGATCGGAGCTGATGATGTTTTGTCCACCTTCACCACGATTGAGCGAGAGGTAAGCCACGCGTGCCTGATCGCCGCGAGCGAGACGTGCGATCAGGGCGGAGTCTTCGTCGTCAGGATGTGCGCCCGTGTGCATCGCGCTTGCAGTTGTCTGTAAGCGACGAAGCACCTGAACTAAACCCTGTGCGCCGTTGGTGTAAATGCTGCGCACCTGGGCATGTGCCGTGGGAGTTGCCGGTGCGAGACCGAGCGAACCAGCGATGATTGCTGAAAGGCATATGGAAGTCGTCAAACACTTGAAACCCTGGATCATGGCCACCTCGATAATCTGTCAAAGTCTATTTTGGCGCTGCCTCAATTGGTGTGCTGCCAAACGGCCATTCTAGGCGAGCGCGTGCACGCACGAAATAAATGATGAGGCCGAGCAGAATCAAAACAGTCGCATAGCGAATCTCCTTGAGAAAACCCTTGCGCGCAAACAATACATAGACGAACCCGCAGAACGCCACCACTGCGGGCACGGGATAAAGCCACATCCTGAAGGGTCGCGGCAAGTCAGGTCGGCGGTGGCGAAGGACGATGACGCCAATGATCTGCGCGAGAAACTGGATGATGATGCGAATTACGACCAGGGCGGCAATCACGTCTGCCAGGCGCAGCAAGCAGAAGAGGGCGGCAATGCCACCCATAATGAGTAATGAAACATAGGGGAAGCGATGCTTCGGATGCACGCGCGCGAAGAACCGAAAGTAGTTGCCGTCGAGCGCGGCGGCGTAAGGAACGCGTGAATAACCGAGCAGCAGCGAGAAGACGGAAGCGAAAGCCGTCCACATTATCAAGGCGGTTGCCAGCAGTCCCGCCCAATGCCCGTAGAGACGCTCCATAAAAGCCGAGATAACGTAGCGGCGTGCCTCAGAAGTCGCAGTGGCGCTGAACTCTCGCCAGGGGATGACACCTAAAATCGAGATGTTCATCACAACATAGATGATTGCGACAAACAGAATCGAGAGGAGCACGGCGCGCGGAATGGTACGGCCAGGGTCGCGGACCTCGTCGCCGAGGAAGCAGACGTTGTAGTAACCCCAGTAGTCATAAACCGCGATCAGCAGGGCCGCACCCAGGCCGGTGAAAAACTCCGGCCTGAGCGTGAAAGCGTCAGGCGGAAAGTCGAAGGCAAGCGCGGGGTTGAAATGCCATATGCCCGAGACGATGATCCAGGCAATCGTCAACATGACACCGACCCACAGCAGATTCGATAGCCGTTCGATAATTGTGATTTTGCGGTAGAGTAAAATGACTGCCAGCAGGCAGGTGCCCATAGCGACAAATGTTCCGAGCGTGACCTGCAAACTGACATCGAGGTTGCCCAGCAGTGGTAACGCAAGGTGTGCATCTCTCGCCATCAACGAATGGTCAAGAGCGGGGACTGCGTAAGTCGCGTAGAGCGCAAAGCCGATGCAGCCTGAGGCAATCGAGAGCGGCGCGCTAAACGTCAGTTGCCAGATGTACAGGAACGACATCAGGCGTCCTAAACGTTTCTTTCCGTAAATCTCGTTCAGATAGCGATAAGGGCCTCCCGAACCTGGCATTGCCGCGCCTAACTCGGCCCA
>WNGE01010904.1_pt1 | contig 11065 bp, 17 predicted proteins | sample 5400651 | NCBI WGS metagenome assembly WNGE01 (sample SAMN13153370, study PRJNA577476) | soil metagenome | isolation source: 60 cm soil or saprolite under grassland replicate 2 | place: USA:California | collected 2016-06-15
TCATTGTAAAGAGCGATCCATGAAGAATGCTGGCAGCAAAATTGAGATTGTCCGCGGCGATATCACTAAGCTCAAAGTCGATGCCATTGTGAACGCGGCGAACACCACACTTCTCGGCGGGGGAGGAGTCGATGGCGCGATTCATCGCGCTGCCGGGCCTGAATTGCTCGCCGAATGCCACACACTGGGCGGTTGTCCATCCGGCGAAGCAAAAATCACTCGAGGATATGGTTTGGCCGCTCGGTTCATTATTCACACGGTTGGGCCAGTCTGGCGCGGCGGAAAACGTGGTGAGCCCGAGACGCTGACAAATTGTTATCGGAATTCATTACAGACTGCCGTGGAAAACGGAATCAAGACGATAGCGTTTCCGGCCATCAGCTGCGGCGCGTACGGCTATCCGATCCAACAAGCCGCTCAGATCGCTGTAAAAACCACGCGAGAATTCCTCGCCAACGAGGACAAGATCGAAAAAGTGATCTTTGTTTTCTGGAGCAACGATATTTACGAGGCATACCGCGAATTGCTGTAGAGCCGCTCTTCGACCGGCGAGAATAATGCGCCGGAGGACGAATTCGCGCGAGTGGGGGGGCCTGCCCTACTTCTTCGGCGGTCATAGGCCGCCGCTACAACGCTCATTCCGAGAGACGCAACCGTGTAACGGCATACGATTTAATTTTGTATGATAAATCCGAACGAAAACGATCTTACGAGGGACGAACCGCTTCCGACGCAGCTTCAGCCGCGCGGAGAAGAAATTGGCTCAACTGGGCGTGAGCAGTTTCGTCAAGTAACAAACAAGTTTTCCACGGCGATGAGCCAGACGTGGGACCAGACGAAGGAAAAGGCGGGCCGCGCGCGTGAGCGCACCGAATATTTCGTGCGCGAAAATCCTGTGCCAGCGATCCTGAGTGCGCTTGGGATCGGAATCGCGATTGGCCTTGCGATCCGTTACGCCTCTCCCATCGAGCGAAAGACAGAAGTCGAGGTGAAGTCGCCGCTAGGGGACCTGAATTGGAGCGTTCTTTCGCTGCCGTTTCTCTGGCCGTTATTTAAATCTGCCAGGGAAAAATATGAGAGCTCCGCTGAAGCGGTGAAAGATGGCGTCAAACGGCTGAAAAAAATCGATGTGAACCGTTACGCAAAGCCCATCCGCAAGCGCTGGAAAGCTTGGACGCGCTGAGCCCGCTTCAGATTTACCCGAGTGCGAGAAAGCCGTTGATGAGATCGGCGAGCGGCCTTGGATACTGGGCCATGAAAGCGTGCCCACCACCAGGGAATTGAGCCAGCCATGCACCTGGAATTGCGTTGACGAGCTTTAATGCATTGGAAGGAGGGATGACGATGTCTTGAGCGCCGGTGGCGATCAGCACGGGTGCGCCTATCTCTCGTAGCCGGTTACCGACGCCATTGCGATGCCATGCGTCCATTGCCGCAGCCTGACGGTTCACCAGATCGGCCGATAATCGCGCACGCGCAGCCGCCACGATGTTGCCGAATTGGCGGTAGAAGAGTTTCGGCCAAATCGCTCGGAAAAAGCAAGAACAGCAACCGGCGAGCCTGTTCGCGAGGCGTGCCGGATGTATCCACGAGTTGTGACCGACGGCGGGCGAGGTGAGATCTGCGTCAGCGCCTCCCAGATCCGTCGACAACAAGACGAGCTTGTTACCGCGACCCGGATGCTGCAAGGCGAGCGTCTGAGCGACAAATCCGCCCATCGACCATCCCAACACGCTGATGCGATCGAAACCGAGCGTCTCCATTGCATGCGCCGCATCATCTGCGAGCTGGGTAATATCGAATGGCTTCGAGCTGGGTAATATCGAATGGCTTTCCGTCATCAGTGGAGTTACCGATCCCGCGGTGATCGAGCAGGATCAACTCGTTGGAAGATGCGACGCCATGGATGAATGAAGGATCCCAGTCGGCGCTGGTCGCAGCGAACCCATTTAGGACCAGAAGCGGCGGACCGACCCCAACACGGCGGTAGGCGATTCGCACGCCGTCGACCGGGATCGATGCTAACGATTCAGCTGCCACCGGACCAACTCCATCGTTGAAGCCTCACGCTACCTCGCTGAAAGTGTCAATCCACAAATCGTGAACTCCCGTTCTACTGAGCAGCCGGCGTGGCAACGCAATCCGATCTTCGAATTTTTTGCGTCGCTGAAACTGGCTGTCGTTTTACTCGCAGTGATAATCGTCGCTGCAATCGCCGGCACGATTTATGAATCAAGTTTCGACGCGAAAATTGCGCGCGCCTACGTTTATGGCGCGCCGTGGTTCAATCTCTGGCTGATCTTGCTCGGCGCGAATCTTGCCTGCTCCGCGCTGTCGCGCTGGCCGTGGCGCAAACATCACCTTGCATTTCTCATCACGCATCTCGGCATCATCACGTTGTTGATCGGGTCGCTCATCGGCAGGATTTGGGGAGTCGAAGGAACTATCACGCTTTTCAAAGGCGACCCGCCGACAAATCGGCTCCTTGTTAATGAGCGTCAGCTTCGTGTGCATGACGTCGATGGAATTGTGAAAGGTTATCCCGCGGAATTTTTGCATCATCCGCCGACGCCGCAGCATCCTCGCGACCTTGGCCTGCTCGCCAGCGGAGCGCATTTACAAATTGTTGATTACGCGCCAGTGATTGAGGGGAAGCTGAACCCAAAACCGGTGAGCGAGGGCGGTGCGCCGGCGCTACATTTCACAATTGCAACTGTGATGATGAACCAGCGTCTCGATGGCTGGCTGCTCGCTGACGATCCACAGCACGGGAATCTCTCGATGGGGCTGGCAAACATCGAATTGAAACGCGGTAGTGCGACATTGATTACGAGCACGAGCAAGAGCACGAATAAAAGCGAAGAAGCAACCGATCTGGAGGAATCAATCTTTGTTTTTAGCAAGGCGCCGGACGAACAGATTGGCCACGTCCGCAAAGGCGGGAGCACCGGAGCGAAAATCCGATTAACTACGCCTGAGAATGGAAACAAGGGACAGATCATAGTCTCCACAGGCGATATGGAAGCGACGTTCGATGTTGCAGAAAATCTTCGACGCGACGTGCCGATCGAGAACACGGCATTCAGCCTGAGGATCGAGAATTATTGGCCCGACTTCCGAATCGAGAGTGGCAAACCGAGTTCGGTCAGCGATCAGCCGAACAATCCCGCAGTGCTCGTCACGATCCGTGGCAAAGGCGTTCCCATCACCGCCGCGGAAACAAATCCCCATGGAAATACCAAAGAACTCGCTGCGACGGGCGGCCCGCCGGCGATGCCCGCCCCCGGTGAAGAAACGCGAAATCGTCTTACATTATTTGTCGCCGACGATGGCGCGATCAGTTACGAGCTCGCCTCGCGAAAGAACGGTAAATCTTCTGGAAGGATTGAGTTAAACAAACCGCTGCCAACCGGTTGGGCCGATTGGCAGCTGGTCGTTGACAAGACAATGTCCAATACGCAGCCGCAGATGGATTTTATGCCGTTGAAATCCGGGCAAGCGCCAACGCCGTCGACCGCCGCGGCGGATTTGCCGGACGGCGTGCGGGTACGCGTTCAACAAAATGGCGAAACACTTGAGCGATGGGCGCCAGCCGGCTGGCAGATCGCAATTCCAATCGTCCCGCCGTACGGCGGGACGGATTCGCCGGGACGAACTTCGCCGAGTCCAACGATGTTCGCCTACGGCTGGAAAACAGTTTCGCTGCCGATCGGACTTGAACTGCTCGACTTTGAAATAAAACGCAACGAAGGGAGTAATAGCCCTGCGGGATTTAAAAGCACCCTGAAAGTCGTCACTGCCGATGGCGAGACTGCCATCGGCTCGTGCTGGATGAATAATCCGTTTAGCTTTCCTGGTAACTGGTGGCGGACATGGACCGGGTTGACTTACAAAATTTCGCAAGCGTCGTGGAACCCGGAAAACCTAAACCAAAGTACGGTGCAGATTCTGCGCGACCCCGGTTGGCTCTTGAAATGGATCGGTTCTTTGCTGGTGGTGATTGGCGTGTTCATGATGTTTTATCTCCAGCCGTACCGAAAACAAACCGAAGGCGAGCCCATCACGCCTTCACTTCCAAAGCAAAGAACAAAAATGACCAGAGGGGAAGCTGTTGCGGAAATTACACGCTAGCTCGCAGCAGCGACTGAAAGTCAGCCAGCTTGGCTGACATCCGATGCTCCCGCTCCTAACGCGCCAAGCTAACTACAAGAGCGCACCTTTGGCACTGGACGAATAGAGGCAGAGGCGGAAGCGGTCGCGAGTTGAAACCTGAGGCAAAACGTTCAACGTACTGCTCTCACATGGGAAACAGGAGAATTATTCAATTGTTCGCGTTCTTCGGCTTCATGGCGGCTTTGGCCGCATACGGTGCGGATAATCAACCGGCCGAAATTATCGGCGATGAGGAATCCGTTTCAGTCGAATCCAAATGGGGCTCCTACGATGGCGAACCGGTGACGAAGTGGAACCCGGACGGGCGGACGATGACGCTGTTGACTGAATTGCGTTATACCGATCCGCAGGGCTTTGTCTGGGTGGCGCCGATCGGATCGGTTGTCGATGGCGCATCCATTCCGCGCTATCTCTGGTCGATCATGGGCGGACCGTTCGAAGGAAAATATCGCAATGCTTCTGTTTTACACGACGTCGCCTACGGCGAACACAACCGCCCGTGGCAGGATTGTGACCGCATGTTCTACTACGCCATGCGTTGCAGTGGCGTGAGCGGCATCGAAGCTAAGACGATGTTTTATGCGCTCTACAGATTTGGCCATCACTGGAAATTTCCGATCAAACGCGCGAAGCCGGTGAAGTACGAGGGCGGGCTCGTTGCGAGAGGAGAAGAAATTCCGCGGGCCATTCCAGTGAATCCAGTTGAAGTTAAGCAAGCCCGCGAATGGATCAGCGACACTGATCCGACTCTCGAACAGATCGAGCAACGAGCGAATGGTGAAGAGCACACTGATTCGACTCGCGAGCAGACCGAGAAACAACCGAACCCCGAAGAGCAGTAAGAGGATCTCCGGTGGAACGCGTTGTCCTCAACCCGTTGTAATTGGCGATTTCGCCGCGAGTCATCGTAGAACTAAAAGCCCGTTGAATTGCCTCTGCGTGGACGGTCAAAAGCTTTTTTGCTACTGTCTTCTGAGCTGAATTCAACGGATTAGAGAAACATCAACGAGAGGAGAGTTATGTTAGGCGATAAGATTGGCGACGGATCAGGCAAAATTACTTCGCAGCGCGTATTAGCAAACCCAGGCGGCGGTCCAAAAATGGAAACGTCGTTTCAGGCGAATGGATCGTTGCTGGGAGTAAGGTTCAGGGAGACGGGCACCTATTGGACCGTGGTGCGTCCAGACGGCACACTCTTTGGCGAAGGGCAAGGAGTAGTCACAACGGCGGATGGGAAACTGGCCAGCTGGACCGGGCACGGTGTCGGCACGATGAACAAAGACGGGACCGCGAGTTACCGCGGTGCGATTTATTATCAGACGATGCCCTCAAAATTGTCCCGGCTAAACAAGGTCGCGGTGCTATTCGAATACGCTGTAGACGCAGACGGCAACACGCGCTCGGAATACTGGGAATGGAAGTAGCCGGATGCTGCAAGAGCCAATTGCCTAGGCTGATAGGCGAAAAAATGTTCGCCTTTTTTTACGAACATTCGTCTAATTCTCGTTAGGCCTTTAGCACCCCATGAATTCGGCAACCATTAAGCTCTTCCTTCCTCGCGGCGACGCGAAGAGTTTGCGCACAGCCGAAATCTCGAATTGGACTGGTAAGGCTATCGCGGCGCCTCGCACCGAGCTAGACGATCTCTCAGCGCGCGAGGAGCTCGACAAGGCAGGCGTTTATATTCTTACGGGCAGCGATCCGCTCGCGAACACTCCTCGCGCTTACATCGGCGAGGCGGAAGTTATTCGCGACCGACTAAAGCAGCACAAGACGAAGGAATTTTCGATTTCGGCGATCGTCTTTGTCAGCAAGGACGAGAACCTAACTAAGGCTCATGTGAGATACCTTGAGAGCCGCCTCCTTGCCGAAGCAGCGCAGATCGACCGCTTCACCCTTGAGCAGAATCAGGCTGGTGGATCACGGCTTCCAGAATCCGACCGTGAGGACATGGAAGTGTTCCTTTCGCGCATTCGTCAGCTTTTGCCAGTTCTTGGTTCCGACCTTCTCATCCCCGTCGCCCAACCCGCCGCGAAGCCGCAATCTGGAGGTTTGCTATTCTGCCGCCGGAAAGGCGCTGAGGCACGCGGTCATCGCACGCCTGATGGTTTCGTGGTGCTCAGAGGTTCTACGGCTGTGTTGCAGGAGCGTGAGTCCGCGAAGAGCTGGCCAGCGACTATCGCTACTCGGAAACAGTTGATAGCCGATGGCACGCTTACTCAGAAGGATGGCTTTTACGAGTTCGTCCGCGATGTTCAGTTTTCCAGTCCTAGCGCCGCCGCCGCAGTGATCGAGGGCGGCAGCGCCAACGGACTTATAGAGTGGAAGACTAAGGATGGAGTAACCCTCAAAGAACTCGATGAACAGGCCTAACCGGGCGATGGAGCCGACTGCGAGCCGGCGTACTACCCAGTTTTCAGATGACTAGAACCCTTTCACCCGCAGCCACGCGCTCTCGCTCGCGGCGGCTCATCTTCTTCTCGTTAGATATATTCCTGCGCGCTGAAATTTGACGCGCGCGTATCCAGATCGCGGCGCGAACATGTAGTGGAGCCGCTCGGTTCCGCAGCATGAAATGGTTGCTCGATTTTTTGAAGGGCACGTGGCTGGGGCATCCGTTGCACCCGATTTTTGTCCACGTGCCGATGGCGATGTGGCCGAGCGCGCTGATCTTCGATCTCCTCTCCCGATGGAACGGGAACGCCATGGTTCGGCTTTCGTTTTACGCGATCATTTTTGGATTGGCCGCGTCGTTGCTGGCCGTGCCCACCGGAGTAGTGGATTGGAGCGGCATCAAAAAGGAAAAACCGGCCTGGAAAATCGGTTTGTATCACATGATCCTGAATCTCGTGGTCGCCTTGCTCTTTGCGATCAATCTTGGACTCCGCGTCCACACGTTTCGTAAGGACACGATCGTTACCGGCGCGCCGCTCGCGCTTTCGATTATCGGCACGGCGCTGCTAATCGGTTCGGCTTATCTTGGCGGACTGATGGTTTACGATTACGGGATCAGCGTTGCGCGAATGTCGAAAAAGAAATGGCGCAGAATCGCCGAGGCCGGCGGCGCAAATCTTCCACCGGAGTAAGATCGATATGCTGAAAGATTTCCTCGAAGGCAAACCGCTCCGGCATCCACTGCATCCGATGCTGGTTCATTTCCCGATCGGACTGTTTATCCTCAGTTTATTGCTCGATCTGGGGAGCCTCGCTTTTCCATCGACGCCCAATCTCGTCCGGGAAGCGTTTTACGCGATGCTGCTCGGAATTATCGGAGCACTGATCGCAGCGGTGCCGGGTTTCTTCGATTACACCGACATCCGCGACGATCACCCGGGTAAACGCACCGCGACCGCACATTTGACTTTGAATCTCATCGTCGTCGGACTGTATGGAATCAATCTCGGTGTCCGCTCTTCCACGCTCAATGCGCTTAAAACGCCTGTTGGGCCATTGATTCTGTCGCTGGTTGGGATTGCGCTGCTGTCCGTATCTGGCTATCTCGGTGGCCGTCTCGTTTACGACGAAGGCATCAGCGTTGGCCGGCACAAGCGGCGAACGCCAACACCGGAAAACACACTCCATTTAACGAGAGGTGAAAACGGCGGGGAGCTTTTCGTTCCGGTTCCGGAAGCGGAGAGGCTGGGCGCAAGAGAAACATTGCGCGTAGAAGTTGACGGCCAAGTAATCGCAATCGCGAAACTGGACGGAAATTTTTATGCCTTTCAGGAATTTTGCACCCACCGCTTCGGTCCGCTCTCAGAAGGCGACTTCGAGGGCTTCAACGTCCAATGCCCGTGGCACAACTCATGTTTCGACGTGCGCACCGGGAAAGTAACCAATGGGCCGGCCACAGTGGATTTGAAGACATTCACAATTGAGACCCGGGCCGGCAAGACCGGCATTGTGTTGCCGCGAGAAAGAAAGGAATCATGATCAGAAAAATTAAATCCGGCTACCGATTGTATTCGCGAAAGAAAAACCCGAAGACAGGGAAGCGAAGGAATCTGGGCACGTTCAAGACACGCGCTGCGGCGAAGAAACACGAAAAAGCGGTGCAGTACTTCAAACGGAATTGACTCGCTCAGAATCAGGCGCAAAGAAATCATGTTATGCATTACTTATTAATTCGTCACAAAGTGGCTGACTTCGCCAAGTGGAAACCGGCTTATGACGCGCACGGTTCTGCGCGGGCGAATGCCGGCCTGAAAGAGGAACGTCTCCTGCGCGAGATCGACGATCCCAATGAGGTCGTTTTGCTTTTTTCTGCGCAGGATTTAAATAAGGCGAAACAGTTCGCCGCGTCGGATGATTTGCGGCAGCGAATGCAACAAGCCGGTGTGGCTGAAAAGCCGGATATTTGGTTTTTAAACGACTGAAAATCCGCTCAGCTACAGAACGAGATCGCGACGCCATCTGGAATATTTTTCATGAGGTGATCGCCGCTGGCGACACCTATGCTTTTGATCCGGGGATGTCGCGTGAAGAGGCGTTCGCTTATTGGTTTGGAGCGGACACGCACACGTATATTGCAGAAAGCGATCGACGCGTTGTCGGCACTTACATTTTGAGAGCGAATCAAGCAGGACCAGGCGCGCACGTCGCTAATGCGGCTTATATGGTTGCGAAAGACGCGCGCGGATTCAGAGTGGGGCGAAAGATGGCTGAGCATTCTCTCAGCGAGGCGCGCCGGCTTGGCTTCCGCGCAATGCAATTCAATTTTGTTGTCTCCACCAATGCATCGGCGATCCACCTTTGGCAGCAACTCGGTTTCAAGATCGTCGGTACTTTGCCGGGCGCCTTTCGCCATCCCCGGGCGGGATCCGTCGATGTTTACGTCATGTTTCGCTCCCTACTGTAGCCGCGCCTCTGTGAGGCGCGTGCAAACGTCGCACAGCGACGTGGCTACAACGGATGGACTCTAGACAAACATTGCAAACGAAGTCATTTCCTGCTGAATCTAAGCGTAAATGCAGACTGTGATCCAAGTCATCACGAGCGGACGTGGATCGCTGCGCGAGAAAATCATGACCGATCCGCAGCTCCGGCGCTTTGATTTGCTCCCTACCGAACACCAACGTCCGGGTCGTCCGCACGGCTGGGCAAAAATTCACAGCGAAACCGCACATGGCGCGATCAATCTGGAATGGCACGGACGCACTGGTGTACTCACCTGCCGCGTAGTGACGAAGCTCGGGCACAAACCGCATTCGATTATTGGCGATTTTATCGATTACCTGCTCGCCCGTCATCAAAGCCGCATTCTCGCCATCCACATCATGCGGCGGTGAATTCGAATCGGCGGAGCAAGTGAGGCAAAGCTAAAATGAACGTTATTGTCGTTGTGGTGATCGGCGGAATAATCGGCGCACTCGACGGCGTTGGAATCTTCTTTGCACCAGGCGAACCTTTCAAGATCCAGATTTTTTTTGCAGCGATCTTGAAGGGAATTCTCGTGAGTATTCTCACCGGCCTGTCATTAATGAGCCGGAGCGCATGGTGGCAAGGTGCCGGATACGGATTGCTCTATGGCTTTTCATTTGCCTTGGTAATCTTTCTGGCCAAGGGCGGGTTCAAATCGAGGGATGCTCCGTACGTTGTGCCTTCAGGTGCGATTCTCGGCGTAGTCACAGGTTTGTTGCTTGTTAAGTTCGCGTTTCTGGAATTGTGACTGCGAGCGTCATCAAAGCCACGTCCTCGCCATTCATGCGGCGATAATTGCCGAAAATGACAGCAGAACGAACAACGCTCGGATTTCGCGTGAAATCAGGCTGGGCTGTTTCGATTCTCATCGACGGTTCCGTTCGCTCGCCGCGTTTGTGCGAGAGTTGCGTGATCGATCTTTCAGATCCACGCAATCCAGAAACGCGGCAACCGTATCACGCAGCGATGGGAAAGTTGGAGACCAACGCGGCAACGCTAAAACGCCGTGTGCAAAGTGTACGCCGCGCAACCGAAAGATCGATTGCCGATCTTATCCAGCGCTGGACCGACGATGGCTGCTCGATTCACCGTGCGGCACTCGTAGTGGGAAGCGTGATTGATCCCGAGTCGATCGGCAATCCGCACATCCGTGCCCACGCATTGGAAGGACGCTTGTTCCGGACGGTCTTGGAGGCTGCTTTGCAATCGCGTGGAATTCAGTGCGCGATTTTCACTGAGCGAGAGGTGTATCCAAGGGCGTCGAATCTTCTTGGGCAGTCGCCCGTTCAAATACGCAGGGCGATCGCCGAGCTTGGACGTTTAGTGAGCGGGCCGTGGCGCGCGGATCAAAAGGTGGCAGCATTAGCAGCCTGGACGTCGCTGTAGTGCTAATCCCGGTCAGCAGGCGGAGTGAGAGAGCGCGAGTATTGTACATCGAAGGCGCGCAACGCCGCCTCGACGCTGTCACCGAAGCCAGCGATGCCCTCTTCAATAGCTGGGCCCAGTAATGCGACAAAAGTGCGGCCACGAATGGAGAGTCGGGGATGACGGATCGCCACCGGGCTGTTGGGATGCGCTGCGCAATAACATTCCATTTCTTGCATCGCCGCCAGCGTTCGATCCACCGTGTGCTGCCCGTTCCAAATTGCAGTGCCGTTTCTCATTAACATTCGAAACGTGAGATTGGACGTGTCTCTTCGACAACTATCCGTTTTCGGCGGCACGCGGTCGGAACGTTCTCGGCGCGCCCGGCGGTCGCGCCCTACCAGTATTTGTGGCGGGCTCTGGCTCTTTATCTCACTGGCCAGCAGTGCCAAACCGGGTGATGTATTCATCCATGCTTAAGAAGCCGGTTTTGCCAGGCGCGCACTGGTGGATGCTGGCGCTGACCGGTGTCTTGTTCGCGCTGGTGGCGGCTCTCGTGGATCTCAAGCCGGTGGTAGATCAGAATTTTTTCTTTTCAACCACCGAT
>WNGE01020727.1_pt1 | contig 11065 bp, 13 predicted proteins | sample 5400651 | NCBI WGS metagenome assembly WNGE01 (sample SAMN13153370, study PRJNA577476) | soil metagenome | isolation source: 60 cm soil or saprolite under grassland replicate 2 | place: USA:California | collected 2016-06-15
GGCCGCGGATGAGCTCGTCCTCTTCCAGCAGCCATGGGTGCTCCTGCTCTTGGTCGACGTTCATGTGCCCGCCGTACACCATCACCGCGTCGTACCGCTCGAGCGCGTGCGGCGGCGCCGGCTCCGAGCCGATCGACCATTCGTCGAGTGCGTGTCCGTCCGCGGTCACGACATCGCCGAAGAGCTCCGCGCGCACGAGCGGCCCGTGGACGATCGAGAGCACACGCATCAGAACAGTGTCGCCTCGGCATGCGCCGGCTCGATCGCGCCCGTCGCCTCGACGCCGGCCTCGTCCAGCAGGCCGCGCAGCACCTGCGCGCTGCGGGGCGCGTAGTCGTAGCGGTTGTTGTTGAACATCGCGTACACCTCACGCGCCTCGTGCGCGAGGCGGCCGAGCGGCTCGACCCAGTCCTCGAGGTCCTCGCGCGCGTAGAGCCAGTCGAACCGCTCGCCCGACGTGCGCGTCTTCTTGTTCCACGTCTTCCAGTTGCGCCCGTGGAAGCGGACGTACGCGACCTCGTGCGTCGCCGCCGCCACGCGCGGCAGGACGTTCGACGCGCGCGTCGGCGGGGAGTCGACGGAGACGTATGCGAGCCCGTGCCGCTCGAGGAACGACAGGGTGTCCGCGCGCTCGTCTTCGGTCATCCACGACCGGTGCCGGAACTCGATCAGCGGGACGAGGGGCGCAAGCAGCTCCGCCACCCCGCGCAGCTCGTCCAAGGCCTCACGTGACTTCACGAAGCGTGGATGAAACTGGAGCAGCACGCCGCGGAGCTTCCCTGCGGATTCGAGCGGTGCGAGCGCCCCGCGAAACTCGGCGAATGCGCGTTCGCGCGAGTCCGTTTCCTCGTGTCCCGTCATCTCCTTCGAGGCCTTCGCGTGGAAGACGAAGCCGGCCGGCGTTCGCTCCGCCCACCGCTCCGCGGTCTCGGCCGACGGCAGCCGGTAGAACGGCGAGTCGACCTCAACCGTGTCGAAACGCTCTGCGTAGTAGCGAAGTCGCGTCTCGGCCGTCCGCACGTCGCGCGGGTACCAGTTCTTGACCAGTCCTTCGTCGGCCCAGCTACACGTGCCGAGACGTACGACCGCCATGCACCAACAATAGAGGCCTTGCGCGCGCTCACGCCGGCGGCGCGGCTGGAGAGCGGGCGGGTTTACGCCCGCCCGCTCTCTCTTCTCCTATTTCTTCTTGGGCGTCGCCGTGACCGTCGGGCTGGAAACCGTGTAGCCCGCGATGGTCGCGCCGACACAACCGCCCGGGACCTGCGTCGCCGGCAGCGGACTCTGGCAGGTCACGTCGCGTTGCGCGACGGTCGCCCTCGCCTGGAACGTGGTCTTGTTCGGCAGGCCGAGGCTGCGTGAGTAGGCGCCGGAGCTGTTCGTCGTCGTCGAGCCCCGGTTCTTGCCCCCTCCGAGGATGGTGATCTTCGCACCGGCGACACCCTGCAGGTTCTCGAGCAGCTTGCCGCTCAGCAACACCGAGTTCGTCACGGTCGTCTTCTTGCCCCGCTTGTGCCTCACCGTCTTGACCGTCGCCTTCAGCGACAGCGCGGTGGGAATCGGGACGATCGACTGCACTTCGACCGTGTGCGCGGCGTCGGGCGCCGGCGTCGCGATGTTCCAGGGCGTGACGATCGCCCTCCACAGGTAGCTGCCGGCAGACGTCGGAGCGTTGATCACGCCGGAGTTGAGCGTCATCTTCGCGTTGACGAGCTTGACGCCGAACGGTGCGCGAGCTGCGCCTGCATTGTCGTACGGATCCGAGAGGCAGAACGCGAGCTTCGCCACCCCGAGCGTGGCCTCCGCGCCGGCCGTCGGGTCGACGTACACCGGTATGTCGAATGTTGTGCCGGCGACTACGACGTGCAGCACCCAAACGGCGGCGTGCGTGCCCGGTGCGCACTTGTCGGCGACGTACTTGGCGGGAGTATCAGTCAGCACCGTCCCGTCCGCCTGGATGATCGCGTCGGGCGAGATCGCAAGCGCCTGCAGGTCTGCGTGCACAGTTCCGATTTGCGTGCCCGCGGCCTGGGTGAGCGTCGCCGAGTACCCGCTTGCGACGTAGATGGTGACCTTCAGCGGGGCTGCGTCGCTCTTGTCCTCCGTGATCTGAACGACACTCCCGCCGACGATCAGGCGCGGGGTCGCCAAGGCCGACCCGGCGAAGGCGAGCGCACCGACGGCTGTGCACGCCAGCAGCGCGAGCCTGAGAATCTGTTTCATACCTCTTCCTTTCGTCATATGCCTTTGAACCGCTACAAACCTAAGACGTTCGCAGAGCCGAAGAGTTATCTCACGAATCGCCCACCGCCGTGAAAGCCAAACCGGTGCGGTGTAAAGCCTCTGTAAGAGCTAGGGACGGACGCTGACGAGCCCGCCCATCGGCGTCCAGCGGCCGTTGTGGTACCGGAACATCTTCACCTGCTCGAACGGCAGGTAGTCCGTGGGCGAGGTCTTGATCACGATGCCCGGCTGGAGGAACGGGTTCGTCTTCTCGGTGATGTGCGTCGCGGCGCGGAGCAGCGAGCTGCGCGTCGGGTTCTGGCCGGCGTGCTTGAGCGCGTCGACCATCGTGTACGCGGACGCCATCCCGTAGATGTGCGCGAGCGCATTCACGTCACAGCCCTCGCAGTAGGTCTTCATGATCGACTTGTAGAGCTTTGCACCGGGGTCCTTCGCAAGCGCGGGATCCGTCGCGACCTTGAGGAAGGCGGCGGAGATTGCGCCCTCGGTCGTCTTCTTGCCTGCGCTCGCGCCGACCACGTTCATCACGAATGGGTCGATCGACACCGCGCTGATGAAGTACTGCGGTTGCCAACCGAGCTTGTGCGCCGCGAGGAAGGCCTGGATGACCTGCTTCGGCAGCGCGAACAACGTGAGCGTGTCCGCGTGGGACGACTTCAGCGTTGCGATCTGCGCCGACATGTCGGTGTCGGTGAGCTCGTAGCTCGCGGTGGCGACGATCTTGCCCTTTCCGCCGAGGCCCGCCTTCAAGCCGTTCCGCAGGTCCTTGCCGTAGTCGTCGTTCTCGTAGAGGACGGCGATGCGCGCCTTCGGCGAGTGCGCAGCGATGTAGCGGCCGTACATCCTGCCTTCGCCGTGGAAGCTCGGGAGGTAGCCCATCGTCCACGGGTACGACTTGCGGCCGTTGAAGATCTGGTCCGCCCCGGTGCCGACGAAAAGCTGCGGCACCTTCGCCGCGTTGAGGAACGGGCGCACCGCCAGCATGTGCTCGGTGCCGATCGAGTTGAAGATCGCGAAGACGCCGTCGCCCTGTACGAGCTGCCGAGTCGCCTGCACGGTCTGCGCGGGATCGTATGCGTCGTCGACGACCTTGTACGTGATCTTGCGACCGAAGACGCCGCCGTGCGCGTTCACGTACGCGAAGTAGGCCTGCGCGCCCTTGGCGACCGGGGCGTAGTAGGCGCTCTCGGGCCCGCTCAGCGCCGCGGTGCCGCCGAGGAGGATCGAGTCCGAGGTGACGCCCGGATCCTTGCCCGTCGCCCCGGACGCTCCCGCGGCGAGCGCGAGCGTGAGTCCAAGTGTGAGGAAGGCCCGCTTCATCCGGAGATCGGATTCTTGAGCACCGGCAACGTCACGTACGCTGACTTTACGGTGAGCGAGGAGCCTGTGGGAACGCCGGTGAGGTAGAGGAGGTTCGCGGCGTTCTGCGCGGTCGACGTCCACGAAAGCGTCAGCCGGAGCTTGGCGCCCCGGGGAATCAGCGCGGTGTCGGAGATGAGCGGGAAGGAGATCGTCCACGCCTTCGAGGCCGTCGGCAAGAGCGTGCCGCCTTCGCTGACGATCGTCGCCGTGCCGCCCTTGACGGACTCCAGCACAGCCACGAGCTGCCTCGCCTGCGACTGTGTCTTCGCTGAAACGACAACCACGGGTGCGCCGAACGTTTCGAGCTTCCGCTTCGGCAGCGCGAACGTCACGACGACCTTTCCGCTGGAGCCGAACGTCTTGCCGATCTTCACGGTCTTCGTCTTGACGGTCGCCTTCGGCGGCAGACCGGCGTAGGACACGTTCTGCGCTTCGCGGTACGGGTCAGGCGCGAGCTCGACGGGCTTGCGCGTGTCGATCCCGTTCGGGCTGTTCTTGAGGAAGCGCCCGAACCAGTCCGCGCCGCGGGCGAACACGACGGCGACGTCGGGTCCGGGGAAGGTCGACGGCGGATGCCCGAAGTCGCCGATGTAGAGGAGCTTCGGCCCTGCGAGCTCGGTGTACGCCTTGATCCCCTGCTCGAGCCCGAACGCGAAGTCGCGGCGCCCTTGGAAGATCAGGATCGGGGTCGTGATCCGACGCAGGTTGTCGCCGACCGAACGCGCGTCGGCGAACGCACGCAGAGTGTCGACATTCGTGCTGTTGTAGATGTCCTGCTTGAGTCCGTTGATCTCGGGCGAGGTGCGGTCGACCGGCACAGAGCTGAGGAACTGGAAGGCCGCGCCCGACTTCGTCAGATTGCCGGGCGCCATCGCCAACCAAAGTGAGGTCCAGGTCTCCACGACCTCGGCCGCCGCGAACGGGACGCCCGCATTGAGCGAAGCCCACACGGCGCCGCCGCCGAGCGAGATGCCCCAGGCGCCGACGTGCGCCTTGTCGATCTCCGGATGCGTGCCGAGCCAGGCGAACAGCTCACGCACGTCTTGCACCTCGCGCGGCCCGTCGAGGTTCCAGAGGCCCCCCGATTCGCCGTGCCCGCGAAAGTCGAACGTGAGCACCGCGTACCCTTCGTTCGCGAACGTCGCCTCGGCGATCTGGTTCATCGACGCGCGCGTGCCGCCGAGCCCGTGAAACATCACTATCGCGGGCCAGCCGCCGACCGGCGGGGCGGTGACGGGCTCGTAGAACGAGGTCGCCAGCTGGACGCCGTCGCTCATCGTCAGCTTCTGGTCGGTCTTCGTCCACGCGTCCGCACGCGCCGTCGCCGTCCAAACGGCGAAAAGCGCACAGGAGAGGAGAAGCAACGAGCGACGCCGGCCCATCGGTCGGACAGCGTAACCGTAGAATCGCGCGGATGGACCCGCGCCCCGTCGGCGTCTTCGATTCGGGCATGGGCGGCCTGACCGTCCTGCACGAGTGCCTCGTGACGATGCCGCACGAGGACTTCGTCTACCTCGGCGACGCGGCGCGGCTTCCGTACGGGCCGCGGCCACTGCCGGAGATCAAGGGCTTTGCACGCGAGATCGCGGCGTATCTGGAGGCGCAGGGCGTGAAGCTGATCCTCGTCGCGTGCAATGCAGCGACCTCCGCCGCGCTGCCCGATCTGCAGGGCGAGTGCGCCGTGCCCGTCGTCGGCGTGATCACGCCCGAGGCGCATGCGGCCGTGCAGACGACGCGTAACCGCCGCGTCGGTCTGCTCGCGACCGAGGCGACGGTCGCCGCCGGACGTTACGCGTCGCTCCTCCGCACACTCGACGCGGGAATCGACGTGCAACAGGTCGCGTGCCCGGCGCTCGTGCCGTTGATCGAGTCGGACGATCCCTACGGCCCGGCGACCGTCGATGCGGTACGGGAGTACGCCGCGCCGCTCAAGGCTGCGGGCGTCGACACCGTGATCCTCGGCTGCACGCACTATCCCCTGATTCGTCCCATCTTCCAACGCGTGTTCGGCCGCGACGTGACGCTCGTCTTCTCGGCCGAGGAGACGGCGCGCGAGGTGGCGGAAACGCTTGCGCGCAAGCGAATCGAGAACGCCCCCGACCGCGCGGGCGCCTACCGGTTCCTGACGACCGGGGATTCGGAGTCGTTCCGCGTCGTCGGCGCGCGGTTCCTGCAGCTGCCGATCGACGAGGTGCAGCACGTCGCGCTCGCCGATCTGAAGGCCGCCGCATGAGAGAGGACGGTCGGCGCGACGGCGAGCTCCGCCCGCTCGAGCTCCTCGTCGACTACCTCGAGCAGCCCCACGGCTGCGTCCTCTATTCGCAGGGAAAGACGAAGGTGCTGTGCACCGCGTCGATCGAAGAAGGTGTGCCACGCTGGTTGCGGGACTCCGGCCGCGGGTGGATGACGGCGGAGTACTCGTTGCTCCCGGCGTCGACGGGTGAACGGACCGAGCGTGAGGCTCGCAGGGGCCGTCAGGGCGGCCGCACGATCGAGATCCAGCGGCTGATCGGCCGTGCACTCCGCGCCGTGACCGAGTTCGAGGCGCTGGGCGAGCGCACGATCTACCTGGACTGCGACGTCCTTGTCCTGCAAGCCGACGGCGGTACACGTTGCGCTGCGATCTCTGGTGCGTACGTCGCCGCGCGACGCGCCCTCGACCGCTTCGGGCTCGGCAAGGCATTGACGGGCTCGGTCGCCGCGGTGTCCGTCGGGATCGTCGACGGTGCGGCCCTGCTCGACCTCGAGTACACGGAGGACTCGACTGCGGAGGTCGACATGAATGTCGTCATGACCGGCGACGGCCGCCTCGTCGAGGTGCAGGCGACGGCCGAACGCGACCCGTTCACGCGCGAGCTGCTCGACGCGCTGCTCGAGCTGGCGGCGGCCGGGATCGAGGAGATCACGCTGGCGCAGCTCGGTGCGCTGGAGACAGCCCTTGCTTAGCGTGCTGCCCCACCTGACGTGGGCCGACAACTTGGCGCGGCTCGCCGTGGCGGCCGGGCTTGGCGGCGCGATCGGCTTCGAGCGGGAGCTGCGCGAGCGGGAGGCGGGACTGCGCACCCACATCCTCGTCTGCGTCGGTTCTGCGCTGTTCACGATCGTCTCCGCCTACGGCTTCGAGGGCTTCCTGAACAGCGGCGAGCAGGTCGTGCGCGCCGATCCGACGCGGATCGCGGCGCAGATCGTCACCGGCATCGGCTTCCTCGGCGCCGGAGCGATCATCCGCCAGGGGATCTCCGTGCGCGGGCTGACGACGGCCGCGACGCTGTGGGTCTCGGCCGCGATCGGAATCGCGGCCGGCGCCGGCTACTACTCCGGCGCGGTCCTGGCGACCGCGGTCACCTTGGTCGCGCTGTGGCCGCTGCGCCTCGCCGGCTACTACGTCTTCGAGCGTCTTCGTCCGGAGGAGCGGAGCATCGTCGTCGACCTCCGACCCGGGACGCGCATCGCGGACCTGCTCGACGCGCTCGAGGAGCGGCACGCGCGGATCGAGCACTTCCAGCTCGAGGACGAGCGCGACCGCCGCATCGTCACGATGACGCTCGACACGCCGTCCGAACGCCTGCTCGCCGAGCTCGGCGATCTCGAGTTCGTGCAGGGCGTGCAGTGGCGCCGGTAACGAGACTCTGCTCGCGCAACGAGAACAAGCTCCGCGAGCTGCGCGCCGCGCTGCCCGGGTGGGAGCTGGAGCTGCTCGACGTCGACGAGTACCCGCCCGAGGAAGGCACGACGTACTACGAGAACGCGCGGGCGAAGACGCGCTTCGGCCGCAGCGTCGGCCCGCGCGACGCATGGATGCTCGGCGAGGACTCCGGGATCGAGGTCGCGGGACTCGGCGGACGCCCGGGCGTCGAGTCGGCGCGCTTCGGTGGCGACGATCCGGTCCGCGCTCTGCTCGCCGCTCTCGAAGGCGTCGCGGACCGGCGTGCACGCTACGTCTGCGAGCTCGTGTGCCTGTCGCCGGCCGAGCAAGAGTTTCGCGGCACGGGCATCCTCGCCGGCAACATCGTCGAGGCGCCGCGCGGCAGCGAAGGGTTCGGCTACGACCCGATCTTCGTTCCCGAGGCCGAGACGCGCACCGTCGCCGAGCTGGGCAACGAGTGGAAGCGTCAGAACTCGCACAGGGCGCGGGCCGTTCGTGCGCTCCTCGCGAGTCTCGGACAGGCCGCGGGCTAGGCCAGGCCCGCGCCCTCGTCGGGGATGACGCCGCGCCGCGCCGTCCACCAGTTCAGCTCCGCGCCGAACACGATCACGTTCGCCATCACGTACAGCCAGACGAGGAGGATCGCGGTGCCGCCGAAGACGTTCAGCGCCGCGTTCACGTGCGCGTAGCGGACGTAGATCGGCAAGACCTGGAAGCTCGCCTCGAGCGCCACGGTCGCGAGCAGCGCGCCGGGCAGCACCTCGAGCACGCGCAGGTCGTCATTCGTGAGCACGTAGTACGCGGTGACGAGGAAGGCGAAGACGCCGACCGTCGACACGCCGATCGAGAGCGAATACGCGACGAGCGAATCGCTGAACACCGGTACGTACTCGCGCAGCACGGCAAAGCCGACCGAGCCGGCGAGCAGCGCGACGAACAGCGTCACGAGCGAGCCGATCATCAGCACGAGCGCGAGCAGCTTCCCGCGGAGGAACGTGCGGTTGGGCCGCCCGTAAACGATGTTGAACGCGGACTCGAGCACGCTGAAGAACGAGAGCGCCGTCCAGAGAAGGACGATGCCGCCGATGCTCGCGATCGCCGCCGCGTTGCTGCGAACGGTGTTGACGAGGTCGACGATGCGGACGATGGGAACGCCGGGCAGCGAGCGCCTGATCTCGCGCACGAGGAAGCTCGACTCGTCCGCGCGGCCGGTCAGCCCGAGCAGCGCCAGCGCGAGGAAGGTCAGCGGCACGAAGGAGAGCAGCGCGAAGTAGGCGATCATCGCGCGTGGGCACGAGGTCAGTATGGTTCGGCCCGATGGACGCCGCCCAAGCACTGGCGGATCTGCTCGAGATCTCGTCGCAGATCGAAGCCGCAGTGATCGTCGATGAGCAGGGCGCCGTCGCCGGCTCGACGGCCGGCGACGGCGCGGCGCTCGCGGACGCTGGGCGCGCTCTGCTCGACCAGGCCGAGGCGATGCGAGGCTCGCGCCCGGCGCAGCTGGAGGCGGCCACCGCCGAGGGCAGCGTCTTCGTCCTGAGCGACGGCAAGCGGACAATCGTCGCGACGACCGGCTCCGAGGCCACGGTCGGGCTCGTCTTCTACGACCTCAAGAGCTGTCTGCGCTCGGTCGAGCCGCCGAATCGTCGCCGCAAAGCGGCGACACGCAAGCGCGCGCCGCGCAAGAAGCCGGAGGCGAACGGTGAGACGTAGGCTCATCGCCCTCGGCGCGCTGCTCGGCGGGATCCTCACCGGCCTCGCCCTGTTCCGCCGCGCGCGCGGCGGCGCCCGCGAGCGCGTCGATCTCTACTTCGACGACGGCTCACTGGTGACACTGAACGAGTACGACGCGGCGCCGCTGCTCGACATCGCGCGCAACGCGCTCCAGCTCACGAGAACATGAACGACGCCGAGCTCCGCGCGGCGCTCAAGGAGCACGCGTATCTGGAGGGCGACTTCGTCCTGCGCAGCGGCCGGCGCTCGCGCTACTACCTCGACAAGTACCGCTTCGAGACGCGCCCCGAGCTCCTGCGCGCGCTCGCGCAACGGCTCGCCGCCGAGGTACGCACGCACGAGCCGGCAGCGGTGCGGTTGGCGGGGCCGGAGCTGGGGGCGGTCGCGCTGGCGGCGGCGGCGTCCCTCGAATCGGGGCTGCCGTTCCTGATCGTGCGCAAGCAGGCGAAGGGCTACGGGACGGACAACCGGCTCGAGGGCGTGTTCGAGCCGGGGGAGTGCGTGGCCCTCGTCGAAGACGTCGTAACCTCGGGAGGTGCAGCGGTTTCTGCGGTCCAAGCGCTCCGTGAGGCGGGCCTCGTCTGCCGCACCGCCGTCTGCGTCGTCGACCGGGAAGAGGGCGGCGCGGACGAGCTGGCGCGGCACGCCGTGCGGCTCCGGCCGCTGTTCACCGCCGCCGACGTCCTGTCCACGTGACAAGATGTAGGCCGAAACCGCATGGTTGAGCGCATCCGACGGGTTGCTAGGGTTCCGGCGCCTCGGGACCCGGCAATCCAGATAGGAGGACACCCTTCGTGACCAAGCAGGAGTTCGTCGATACGGTCGCTTCGAAGAGCGGTCTCACACGGCGCGATGCAGAGAAGGCCGTCAACGCGTTCCTCGACGGCATCACCGACACGCTTCGCGGTGGCGGCGAGGTCAACTTCACCGGATTCGGGAAGTTCTCGGTGTCGAACCGCGCGGCGCGCCAGGGCGTCAATCCGCGCACGGGCGAGCGCGTGCAGATCGCGGCGACGAAGGTGCCGAAGTTCTCGTCGGGGAGCCAGCTCAAGACGGCAGTCAAGGGCGGCTGAGACGTTCCCAAGGGAAGGCCGCCGAGCGCGGCCTTTCCTTCGGCCTTGAATACGAACACATGTTCGCCTAGCATCGTGGCGTGAAACTTCGGATCGACGCCGCGGATCGGCTGGTCGAGCTCGTGGAGGAGCGGCGCGGCGCCGTTCCCGCCGAGGACGCCGCCCGAGCGCTCTACGCGCTCGACCATCTACCGGCCGGGATGGCCCGCGCGTTGCTCGAGGACGTCGTCGCGGGCGACGCGCGGCTCGCCTGGCGCGGCGGCTGCGTCGGGCTCGCCGCCGGAGAGGCGGAGGCGCAACTCCTCGAGCGCAGCCTCGAGCTCCGAACCGAGCACGCGCCACTCGATCCGCTCGACCGCGTGCAGTGCGGCCTCGACCGAGGGACGCTGGCGCTCGGATCGGAAGTAGGACCGGAGCCGCGCACGCAGGTCGCGGGCGCGGCCGACGTACAGCACCTGGTCGTTCGCGTCGCGGAACAGGTAGACGCCGGGCAGCGTCGGCGCGCCGAAGGCAAGCGACCGCTTCGCGTACACGCGCCGTTGCCGCGGTGCGGCGAGCGCCACGAGATCGCCGACGGTGCGCGCGCCGCGCTCCTGCGCGAGCCCGATCAGCGCGACGAGGATCTCCGCCGTCGCCTCGGCGTCGGGCAGCGCGCGATGGCAGGGCCGCGCGGCCGTTCCGAAGAAGTGCGCGAGCGACGCGAGCCCGAACCGCGACGCGCGGGAGGCCAGCAGGCACCGCGCGAGCCACACGGTGTCCACGATCGGGCCCGCGTGGCGCCGCCCGGTGAGCCGTTCGAGCTCCCGGTCGAGGAAGGCGACGTCGAAGCGTGCGTTATGCGCGACGAGCACGGCGTCGCCGGCGAAGGAGAGGAATCGTCGCACCGCGAGCTCGACGGACGGTGCGCGACGGAGCTCGCGATCGTCGATCCCCGTCAGCGACGCAACCGCGAGCGGCAGCGGCGTGCGTGGATTCGCGAGCGTCTCGAAGCGCGCGGCGAGCTCGA
>WNGE01026121.1_pt1 | contig 11065 bp, 13 predicted proteins | sample 5400651 | NCBI WGS metagenome assembly WNGE01 (sample SAMN13153370, study PRJNA577476) | soil metagenome | isolation source: 60 cm soil or saprolite under grassland replicate 2 | place: USA:California | collected 2016-06-15
AAACCGAGTTCAATTCAAACCTTTTTGGTATCCGTTTGCAAATTGACCTGCCGCGAAGGCGCCGTTACCAGCTTCCTCCGCCGCCCCCTCCGCCACCACCACCTGAGAATCCGCCGCCGCCAAATCCGCTCGAGCTGCCCGAGCTCGGCGGTGAGGTGGCAATGGCGCTGGAGATGCCGCTGTTCATCGACTCCAGGCTGCTGGACAGCAGCGCGGCCTGGAACGGCGCGTTGCCGACGTACCAGGAGTTGGACGCGCTCGTGTCGATGCCTTCGAACGCCTTCGCCCAGCGCGTGACGCATCCGAACACGATCGCGTAGGGGAGAAGCTGGGTGAAGATCTCGGCCTTCTCGGCGAACTGCTGGCGATATTTCTCCGCGGTGTTCATGTAGAGCCTGAACCCGAGCGTCTTCTGCATGACGTCCCGACCGGCCGCGGTGCGGCTCGCCATCGCGCCATGCGCGGCGACGAGGATGGCACCGACCAGGATCACCGCGACGCCTATCAGCCCTCCGCCGAAAGTCACTCCGAGGAGGAACGTGAGAGCGGCGCCGACCACCGCGATCAGGATGCCAACGCCGGCAGTCGCCAAGCGGACGAGGTCCGGCCGGGTGGGGAAGAATCCACGGCGCACAGCATCCGAATACACGTTGCTCTCAGCCGACCGGAGCGTCGACTGGAACTTCCCCTTGAGCTCCGACACCTTGACCTGCTGCCGCCCCGCAAACAGGCCGTCGAGCAGCGTCGCCTCGTAGGGCAGAAGGCTGCTGGTGTCGCCACCCTTCCATGTGAGCAGCCAGTCCTTCCGGCCGGGGACCTCGCTGATCGTCAGGAACCCGCGCACCGCGAGGTCGACAATCGTTGCGGTCACGTCCTTGGTGTCGGCGCTCTCGTCGAGCACCAGCCCCAGTTGGGCCGGGCGCAGGTTCTGCGGCGGTCCGAACTCGACGATGACCGGCTCGCGCTGGAACAGGGGCTCCAGCTGGTCGCGCGGATCATTGGTGAGGTAGTACTGGGTCAGGTATTCGCGATCGCGGCCGTGGAGCCACCAGAACCGAACGATCAAACCGATGCCGGCGATGAGCACCAGGAGGCTGATGCCGACCGTGAGCGGATTGATCTCGAAGGCGTCGCGCGGGAAGACGCGCTTGCGACCCTCCAGCAGCGGCGCCGGGACGTTCACAGCGCCTTTGTTGAGCGCCGTGACCACCGACATCTCCTCGCCGGATTCGAGGCTGCGGGTCGACCGGTAGGTCGCGGTCGTCGAGCTGCTGCTGAATGTGCATGCTTCGCGGGAGCCCTGCGGTCCCTCGAAGCAGGCCGCCTTCTGGAAAGACCCGTCAGGAAAGATGACCGTCGCCGTCACTGATTGCTTCGGCACCGGCCACAGGTCGCCGTCGACGTTCCAGAACAGCTCGTCGTGATCCGCGAACCGGTTCATAGCGCCTCGTATCGAGTAGGTGATGACGTAGCGCTGAGGGCCGCTGACCAGCCGGGCCGGATCCCCGATCTTGATCACCTCGGTGTCGCTGGCGCTGGAGATGGTGTACGGCACGCCCTTCTCACCGTCGGTCACCGATTCGACCGTCATCTCGTAATAGCGGTCGCGGGTGTCGTCGTAGCGATATCGCAGGGGGATCGTGCGGAAGATGCCGTGTTTCTGGAGCGAGCCGAAATCGACGCGGACGTCCTCCGCGATCCTGAGTGATGCGTCCTGCTCGATGTGGATGTCGGAGTGGAACGAGGTGATGACCCAACCCTCGTCTGCCCGCGCCGGTGTGGCTGCGATGGCAGTCAGCCAGAGCGCCGCAAATGTCGCGAGGGCGGCCAGGACCGCTCGGCTGCGCATGTCGCAGCTCGCGGGCAGCGACCTGAGATGCCGGCCGGAGCTTCGGCGCCCATGCGGACGCATCTGCGTTGTTGCCTCCTGCGCTCCTCGCTTACGCATCAACGGATGCGCTCGCTGCGGTGCTCGTCGGCGCCTAGCATCTGCGCCGCCTGGATCGCCGAATCTCTCGGTCGTCCCTCATGTCGCAGCCCGTATATTGCCAAGTCCGATGACCGAGATCCGGCACGACATCCGAAACGTGGCGATCATCGCCCACGTCGACCACGGCAAGACCACGCTCGTCGACGCGCTGCTCAAGCAGAGCCACACCTTTCGCGAGAACCAGGAGGTCGGGACGCTGATCATGGACACGAGCGACCTCGAGCGCGAGAAGGGGATCACGATCCTCGCCAAGAACACATCGATTCGGCATGGGGAGGTGACGATCAACATCATCGACACGCCCGGTCACGCCGATTTCGGCGGCGAGGTCGAACGCGTGCTCAACATGGCCGACGGCTGCCTTCTTCTCGTCGACGCGGCCGAGGGCCCGATGCCGCAGACCCGTTTCGTCCTTCGCAAGGGAGGCGCCCGTCGTCTATGCGATCGCCAAACAGGGTCGCGCCGGGCTCGAGCCGGACGCCCTCGAGCCAGACCTCGAGCCGCTCTTTAAGACCGTCGTCGAGCACGTGCCGGCGCCGGTCGCGCAGCCTGGCGCCTTTCAGATGCTGGTCGCCAACCGCGCGTACGACGACTACACGGGGACGATGGCCATCGGCCGCATCTCCCGGGGCACGGTCCGGCCCGGCGACACGGTCGCGGTGCTCGGCGCGGAGGGTGACGCTCGCCGCGTGAAGGTGGTGCAGGTGATGCTCTACCGCGGCCTCGACCGCGTCGCTGTCGACAGTGCGAGTGCGGGCGACATCGCGGTCCTCACCGGCCTCGAGGACGTGGCGATCGGCGACACGCTTGCCGACCCCGAGACTCCGGACGCCTTGCCGCGGATCGAGATCGACGAGCCGACCGTGCGCATGACGTTCGGCGTGAACACGTCGCCTATCAGTGGTCGTGAGGGCAAGTTCTCGACCACCCGGCAGCTCCGCGCCCGTCTCTACAAAGAGCTCGACACCAACCTCGGGCTGCACGTCGAGGACACCTCACAGGCCGAGCGGTTCCTGGTGAGCGGACGCGGCGAGCTGCACCTGGCCGTCCTCATCGAGACCATGCGCCGCGAAGGCTATGAGCTGGAGGTCTCGCGGCCGGAGGCGATTGTCAAGGTCATCAACGGCAAGCGCATGGAACCCGTCGAGCGGCTGACCGTTGACGTCCGCGAGCCGCATCTCGGCGCGGTCACCGAAGCGCTGGGCAAGCGCCGCGGCGAGATGATCGAGATCGTCTACGACCACAAGGGCGGGGTCCGCCTCGAGTACCTGATCCCGACCCGCGGTTTGATCGGCTTTCGAAACGCATTCCTGACCCTGACCTCGGGCGAAGGCGTCATGGGCTCGATCGGGATCGGCTACCGGGACTGGATGGGGGAGTTTCGCGAGCAGCGCAACGGAGCCCTGACCGCGTCGTCGGCCGGCACCTCGCTGACCTACGGGCTGGCCGCCGCCCAGGAGCGGGGCATCACGTTCATCGACCCGGGCGAGGAGGTCTACGAGGGGATGATCGTCGGCCTCCAGAAGCGGCCCGGCGACATCCGCGTCAACGTGTGCCGGGAGAAGAAGCAGTCGAATGTGCGCTCTTCGACCTCCGACATCTCAGTGCGGCTGACGCCGGCCACACGCCTGAGCCTGGAGCAGTCGCTCGACTTCCTGACCGACGACGAGCTTCTGGAGGTGACCCCGAAGCACCTTCGGCTGCGGAAGAGACACCTCACGGAGGTCGAGCAGTCCCGAGCTCGGAAGCGGGCCGAGGCGGCGGGAATAGGCTCCTGAGGTTCTGGGTATACTGTGTGTAGCCGGCGAAGCGCCGGCGCTCACGCGCAGGCTTCTATCTTCTCGAACGGGCCCGCCAGTTGAGTTGGCCCCGCCGTTCGAGAGATAGGAGATGGAAATGCCAACTGGCACCATCAAGAAACTGGTTTCGGATCGTGGCTTTGGATTTATCAAGGCCGAGGACGGACAGGAATACTTCTTCCACCGCAGTGGCACCGAGGGCGACTTCGACGGCCTCCAGGGCGGCGAGAAGGTTTCGTTCGAAATCGAGTCGAGCCCGAAGGGCCCGCGCGCCAAGAGCGTCCGCATCGCCTAAGAGCGAAACCAGACGAGCCCCGGAGCAATCCGGGGCTTTTTTATTTCTGGGCTTAACCCTTCCTTCTCGAAGAACGTAGATGCCGCCAGCTACGCCGTCGCTTTCATCTCGTCGTCAAAGAACATGACGCGACCGTTTCGTGCAGGGCCTCGCGCTGGGAGGGGTTAAAGACTAGGCGCGCAAGCGCTTCATCAGGCGCGGGATGTCGAGCTTTGGCTGCGGGTACTGCGGGTCCATCTGGCGCAGCGTTTCGATCAGGACCATCGTCACCGCCCAGTTCCGATAGACCTTGTCGTCGGCGGGGACCACGTACCACGGCGCATGCGGCGTGGAGCAGCGCGTGATCGCGTGTCCGTACGCGCTCATGTAGTCGTCCCAGAGCAGCCGCTCGTCGATGTCGTGCTCGTTGAACTTCCAGCGCTTGTCGGGCAGAGCTTCACGACCGTCGTCCCGCCCCCCGTCACTCTTTTCTCGAAGGCGTTGATCTGGCTGTAGCGCCGGTTGATCGCGGCTCGCGGCGCGAGGTTGTGCACCCGGGCGATCAGCACGTCCTCGTAATGCGAGCGGTTGAAGATGCCGATGTCGCCGGGGACGGGCAGCCGGCGGCGGATCCGCCAGAGAAAGCCATGGCGGCGCTCCTGGAGGCTGGGCGCCTTGAAGGGCGTGATGAGGACGCCCTGCGGGTTGAAGTTGCGCATGACGTGGGTGACGGTCCCGTCCTTGCCGGCCGTGTCCATGCCCTGAAGCACGACCAACAGCGAGCGCCTGCGCTCGGCGTATAAGCGTTCGTGAAGCTTGAACAGCTCGTCCTGGTGCCCCTTGATATCAGCCAGGGCGCGCCGCCGGCCTCCCTTCAAGCTGGCATCGCATCCGGATTCACGCGCGCCATGCGGAACGGGCCCGCGCTCAGGTCGGCGCGGAGGAACTCTCGGATCTCCCGCCTCGCCACGCGGGGAGGTTACTTGAGTTCGACAGGGATGACGTCGAGAGTGAGCATCTGGTCGCCGCGGAGGACGGTCAGCGGAAGGCTCGCGCCGATCCTGGCTTCGACCATCAGGCGCTGCAGGTCGCCCGCCTTGCTGACTCCGACGTCACCGACCGAGACGATCACGTCGCCACTGCGCAGCTTGCCGCCGGCGGCCGGGCTGCCGCTGACCACCTCGTGCACCTCCACGCCGGCCTTGCGGCCGAGCTTCTCGGCGACTGGCGGCGCCAGCGGCCTCGTGCCGCCTGCGATGCCGAGGTAGGCGCGGCGCACTCGTCCATTTCGCATGAGGGCGGCGAGGATGGCCTGCGTGGTCGAGTTCATGGGCACCGCGAGACCAAGTCCCATGCCGGCCACCGCGGTGTTGACCCCGATCAGCCGCGCCTTCGAGTCGGCGAGCGCGCCGCCGGAGTTGCCCGGGTTCAGCGCGGCGTCGGTCTGGATGACGTCCTCGATGAACCGCCGGTTCCCGTTCCCGTCGGCGGTCGCCAGCGAGCGGCCTAACCCGCTGACGACCCCGGACGTGACGGACCCGGAAAACCCGATCGGGTTGCCGATCGCGACCACCAGCTGGCCGACCTTGAGGAGGTCGGCGTTGCCGACGTGGATGGCGTTGAGCTTGGCTGCGCGCGCACGCGCGATTGCAAGGTCAGAGAGGGGATCGGCGCCGACCACGTCGACGTCGTACTCCGCGCCGTCGATGAAGGAGGCCTTCGCCGCGCCGCCGGCAGCGACTACGTGGGCGGAGGTGACGAGGAACCCGTGCTGGCGACCGAGGGAAGCACCGTCTCGGCGACGGAGGTGACGATCGTCGAGTAAGCGTCCAGGGCTTCCTGCTCGGTTGTTGTCTCGACCATGGTGCTTACAAGATTACCAAGTAACAGAAAGGCTAAACGTGGGCCTTCGCCCGGAGGGCTCTGAACTCCTTTTCGAACTCGCCCACGATCTTCTCCGGGTCGGGAACCAGGCCTTCGTCGGTCGCCACCCCGAGCATCACGCCCCTCGCGTAGCTGAGGATGCTGACGCCCAGGCCGAGCCGGCCGGACTGGGGCACCCAGAACATCACCTTGTCGATCTTGCGGCCGGCCAGGTACAGCGGCTCGCGCGGGCCCGGCACGTTCGTGAGCACTGCGGTGGCCTTGCTGCCAAAGAAGCGGATCCCTGCTTTCTCGACCTCTACCGGCGTGAGGCCCATCAGGTTCAGCACGCCGTAGGCTATCAGCGCCTCTGGCGAACGCTTGAGCTCGTCCATCTCCTTCTTGATCGCGCGCAGGCGGCGGACGGGGTCGGCGATTCCGATTGGAAGGGTGAGGAACACGAGGCCGAACGCGTTTCCGAGCTTGTGCGCCTCGTCGAGCGGCCGGAGGTTGACGGGTACCGAGGCCCGGATCGAGACCCCTGACGTCGCTTCGCCACGCTTCTCCAGGTAGCGCCGCAGCGCGCCCGTCGCCGTGGCGACCAGAACGTCATTGACCGTGGCGCCGTAGGCCTTGCCAATCGCCTTGAAGTCGTCGAGGGGAACGGGATTGGACCACGCGGCCCGCTTGCGCCGGCCGAGCTCGCCTTTGAAGGCGGTCGGGGGATCGGGCGGCAGGACGACGAGCCTGCCTAGTCGGTAAGCACCCTGCGCACCGAGTCGCGCCAGGTCCACGAGCCGGTCGGGGTTGTCGAGGAGGTTCTGGCCGGCCGTCAGGCCGCGACCGATGGTGGATGGTATCCAGTCCAGAAGGCCGGAGTTGTTCGAGTGGTTCGAGCCCTTCCGGGACGGTCTTGGGTTGGGCGTCGAGTCGGTGAGGGAGAGCATCACCCGCACGAGCGCGATGCCGTCGGCGATCGAGTGATGGATCCGCGCCAGGACGACGGAACCGGCTTCGTATCCATCGATCAGGTGCACTTGCCAGAGAGCCTTGGTCGTGTCGAGCGGGGTGCTCATGAGCTCGCTGACCAGCTGGCGCAGCGCTTTCTCGCCACCGGGCGGGGGCAGCGCAACGTGACTCACGTGGTCGTCGATGTGGAACCTCGCGTCGTCCTGCCAGTGCAGCATCCCCGCGCGCATGCGCGGCCGCACGACGCGCTGGTGAAAACGCCCGAAGGGCGCAAGCCGTTTGTCGAGCAGCGCGCGCAGTCGCTTGATGTCGACCCTGCCGTCGAGCGCCATGACGCCGGTGACCATCATCAGGTTGGTTGGGTCTTCCATCCCCAACCAGGCCGCGTCGACGCTCGACATGGGGACGAGCCTGGTCACCGTCCCGTGATCCTACGCGGGATAGACGGAGATTTCCGTGGCCTTCACCGCCACCCAGACGTCTGCGCCGGTGGCGAGGTGCAGCTCGCGGACCGCTGACGGCGTCACCTCCGCGACCAGCGGAACCCGTCCGCTCAGTCGCACCCGGACGCGTTCGCCCTGGAGGTCGAGGCCTTCGGCTCGGGCGCGCCAGACGTTGCGCGGCGTGCCCTGTGGCTTTTGCAGGTACAGGGCTACTGCGCGTGGGTGGATGACCGCGAACACGTCACCCTCACCCGCTTCAGGGGCCGCGATCGACTCCCCGCCGGCCAATCCGATGTGATCGCCTTTGCCTTCTCCGCGCAGGAGGTTGACCCCGGCCAGGTCGGCTACAAATCGGGAGCGAGGTCTCGCAGTCACCTCACCTGGCGACCCGCTCTGGACGATCCTGCCGTGCTCGAGGACCACCAGGCGGTCGGCGAGCGCCATCGCCTCGAGCGGGTCGTGAGTGACGAGGATGCGAACGCCGCGGAAATTCGAAAGCTGGCGAGAGAGCTCGCGCCTGACCTCTGCGCGAATCGTCACGTCGAGTGCGGCGAGGGGCTCATCGAGAAGCAGGAGCCGAGGCTTCGTGACCAGCGTTCGCAGTAGCGCGACGCGCTGCGCCTGGCCGCCCGACAGCTCGCGCGGCAAGACACCGGCCTTATCGCCCAGTCCCGCCCTGGCGAGCGCCTCGCGGGCGACGCTCGCTGCATCGCTCTTGAGCCCGAACGCGACGTTCTGCAGTACCGTCATGTGCGGGAACAGCGTGTGGTCCTGGAAGACGAGCCCGATGCGGCGCTGCTCCGTCGGGACATGCCGCCCGCTCGTCGAATCGTCGAGGACGTCACCGTCCAGCGATACACGTCCTTCTATGGGGAGGAGGCCCGCAAGGGCGCGGAGAAGCGTTGTCTTGCCTGCGCCGTTGGGTCCGAGCACCGCGACCGTTTTCTCTGCGTCGACCGCGAGCTCGACGTCGAGCGCGAAGCCGTCCCGCGCGACCTTGATTGCTGCGTCGAGGCTCACGGCCAGCCGAGCCAGCGGTCACGGAGCGAGATGAGAATGACGAGCGACACAGCCAGGAGGATGAGGCTCAGGACAAACGCACCGTCAGGCCTCGTTTCCAGCGCAACGTAAACGGCGAGAGGGACCGTCTGGGTGCGGCCGGGGAGGTTGCCCGCGAAGGTGATGGTCGCGCCGAACTCGCCGAGCGCGCGCGCCCAGCACAGAACCGCACCGGAAAAGATCGCCGGCCGCAGCAGAGGCAGCGTGACGCGCGAGAACACGCGCCAGCCCTTCGCACCGAGCGCACGCGCCGCTTCCTCGTAACGCTGGTCGAGGCTCCGCAGGCCACCCTCGACCGCGATGACGAGAAAGGGCATCGCGACGAACGTCTCCGCCATCACCGTGGCGGTGGTCGTGAACGGAATCTGCAGCCCGAACGCCTGGTACAGCGGTGCGCCGATCAGGCCGCGCCGGCCGAACGCGAGCAGCAGAGCGACGCCGCCAACGACCGGCGGCAGCACCATCGGCAGCGTCGTCAGCGCGCGGAGCACAGAGCGGAGCAAGCCGTTGGTTCGCGACAGCACCAGCGCGAGTGGAATGCCCAGCACGAGCGCGACCAGAGTCGCCGTGAGCGAGCAGAACATGGAGAGCTCGAGGGCGGTTGCGGTCTCGGGCGCCGCGAGCTCTCGGCCGACCTGGGCCCACGGCGCACGGGCGACCAGGCCGGCGAGAGGGAGGAGGAAGAACAGCAGGCCCGCCGCGGCCAGCAGGAGAAGGGGCGCCGGGATTCGCGCCTGGCTCACACCTTTTCAAATCCGGCGCCGGCCAGGATCGCCTGTCCTTGTGAAGAGAGGACGAATGCGATGAACTCTTCGGCGGCGCGGCGATGGCTGACGCCGGCGATCGAGTAGTCGGCGACGACGTTCTGGCTGTCAGGGATGGGAATGCCGTCGACTTTGCCGCTGGTGAGGACGTCGCTGACGTACACGATGCCCGCGTCGGCTTCGCCAAGGGCAACCTTGTTCAAGACAGCTGTGACCTCCAGCTCGAGGCTCGCCGGCTTCACGGCAACGCCGGCCTTGGCGAGGGCCTGCTGGGCGTATTTGCCTGCGGGCACTGAAGGATCCGCGAGCACGACGACCAGCCCAGGGCGCGAAAGGTCGGCAAGAGTGTGAATGCCCTTGGGGTTGCCCTTGCCAACGGCGATCTCGAGGCGGTTGTGGGCGAATATCTTCGCCGGACCGGTGAGCAGTCCGGCGTCCTGAACGGTCTTCATGTGGCCGCTGTCGGCAGAGGCGAAGACGTCCGCCTGGGCACCCTGGGTCAGCTGCGCGGTCAGAGTTTGCGTGCCCGCGTAGTTGAACCTCGCATCGACATGCGCCTGGCGAACGATCTTGTCGAAGGGCGGCTGCAGCGACGCGGCGGCGAACACCGTCAACATCGGACGCTGGGTGGTGTCGACGGAGGACTGACAGGAGGCAAGCGCCGCAAGCCCGATGAGGGATGCGACCGCCGCCCTAATCACGTGGTAGCTCGACACTCACGTTGGTCGCTTTTACGACCGCGATCGCGGGCATGCCCGGCTTGAGATCGAGGTCGTCGACCGCCTCGCGTGTAAGGAGGGAGACCAGGCGATGCGGTCCGGCCTGGATCTCGACCTGTGCCGCGACGCGATCCTTGATGACCCGCGTGACGATGCCCGCGAAGCGGTTGCGAGCCGACTGCCGAGCAGGCTCTTCACGCTTCGCTTTTCTTCTTGGCTTGGCAATCGCGGCCAGGGATTCGCCGTCGATCAGTCGCTGGCCGCCCGGTGTTCGCACGGCAACCAGCCGGCCGTCGTCGACCATCCGGCGCACCGTGTCGACGCTCACGCCAAGGGTCTTCGCGGCCTCCCCAAGCCGATAACGAGGCATTTCGCCAAGAATCCTAGCATTCACTAGTTTGTTCAGGCGATTGCCTCGTAATCACCACTCTTCCGGCGGCCCCTCCCGCTCCCGCCGGCTCCCTCCCGCGAGCCGACCGACCGTACCGCGACGGTAATGGGTCCTCTTCACAACCACAACCCAGCCTGTTTAGGACCTCTCGTAAGCTCGCCTCTGATGCTTGGGGTTCGTGACATGAGCCGGCACGTCGGTGAGTGGATCTCCGTTCGTGCGCACGTAGAGCGGGTCCCGCCGCGCCTGATGCTGACCTTCACGTTTGGCGACCTGCCTGACGGATGGTCGCGCTCCGAGCGTCGCGCCAGCACATGGGCCGGCCTCGCCGGTCTCCTCCTGCTGCTGCCCTTCATCGCGTTGATCGGCGCGGGCCTCCTGCGAGGCATCGGAGCAAGCGGGCCCTATGACTGGCTCACCAGCTCGCCCGCCGCCATCCTCGCCGCGACGATCAGCCTTTTCATCGGCATCCCCGTCGCAATCGCGATGAACCTGTGGCGCATCACCAGGGTTGGACTGCATCGCGACGCTGGGAGCCTCGACGGTCTACTGGCCCTCGAGTTCGCGCCGCTCCAGCTGATCGTCGTGGTTGCCGCGCTGGTCATCGGTGGCGCCTTCGTGGCCCATCTCGCTGCGGATTCCTACGCCTGCCTCAAAGGAGTCCAGACCGCCTGCTAGCCGCCGCGGGCGCTTACGAATTCTTCACATCCGTCTAATGCCAGCCGCCTCGCCCAGGGGTTGAATGAGTCCATGGGCGTCGCATCCAGCACCAACGACGTCGTCTCGACTCCCGC
>WNGE01008363.1_pt1 | contig 11062 bp, 11 predicted proteins | sample 5400651 | NCBI WGS metagenome assembly WNGE01 (sample SAMN13153370, study PRJNA577476) | soil metagenome | isolation source: 60 cm soil or saprolite under grassland replicate 2 | place: USA:California | collected 2016-06-15
ATCCCACCGTATAAATCGCTTCGCGCGACCATCCCAGCGGCGCGCCGAAGAAATGCAGGTCGAACGGATCGAATACCGTAAAGAAAATCGTTTCGGCTACACCGGCCACAAGGAATGCCGGCCAGACGACCCGCATCAGACGTTGCGCGAAATTGCTATCCATCGCTCACTCCAGTCCGGGTATCGGCATCGGCGAGTGCGCCGAGCTCCGCTCCGCGGCCCCGAGCGGGATTTCAGACTGCGGTCCCGCGACCGTCGTCGTAGGTAGCCGCCAAGCTCCCGATTCCAGAGTCACGATCCAGCGCCCCGGCTTCTGCGCGCCCAGCACACCCACGTAGTCGCCGTCCAGACCGAGCCTGAGTATCACGATCTCGTCGCGCGCTGACGCCGCGGGACGCGCGAGCGTCAAGCGCAGACTCTGCGGAGCCGCACCGGTTCCGCCGCCTTCCATGTGCACTCGCACTGCGCCGCCCGCGCCGACGGTAATCGTTGCGCCAAGCTCTCTCTCCGGATTCGCCGCTGCGTGCTTGAGGCGCTGGTTGATCCGCAATCCCTGCCGGTAATAATCCTGCGCAACCACGCCATCGTCGCTCTTGAGCGCCAGCCACGCGCTCGCGAGCGACGCCACGATGGCCACGAATGGCCCGGCCATCAGCAGCCATGGCCACGGCTCGCGATACCACCGACGAGCGGGTCGCTCAGCGGGGAATGATGAAGCTCGACTTTTCATGGCGTGCCACCTTCTCGTCGCCGACGGCTTGAACAATGAACTCGATCCTGTGCGTGCCAGGCTCCAGCTCCCCGCGCCGCTTGCGCTCGTCCTGATCCTGTTCCTGTTCTGCCTGGCGCTGCGCCGGACTGTCGAGCGCCGCCTGCAGTCGCACCGCGATCAGGCGCGTCTCCCCCGCGCCCATCGCGATGGGCTGTTCGACGCCGGCGACCTTCAGTCCCGGCAAGCCCTCGGCGTGAATCGTAAACTGCCGGGACTGTTCGTCGGTGTTCATCAATTGGAGGCGATAGACGTTCTCGATCACGCCGGGTGCGGCTTCTCGCGCGAGCGCGCCGCGATCTCGGATGACATCCACTTTGAGCGGATTGCGCATCGCGAGCGACCCTGCTGCCACGCTGACGATCGCCAGCAGCACAGCAGCATAAATCAGCATCCGGGGACGGAATACGCGGCGCCACATTGCTTGCGTGTCGAAGTCGTGGGCCAGCGCATTTTCAGTCGTATAGCGAATCAATCCCCGCGGATAGCCCCACCTGTCCATCACCTGGTCGCAGCCATCGACACAGGCGGCGCAGCCGATGCAGTCGTACTGCAGGCCCTTCCGGATATCGATTCCCACCGGGCAGACCTGGACGCAGATCTGGCAATCTACGCAGTGTCCCAGGCCCGCCGCGACGTGGTCGATTTTCTTGCTCCGCGGACCGCGGGGCTCCCCGCGCTTCGCATCGTAAGTAATGGTCAACGTATCGCGGTCGAACATCACGCCCTGGAAGCGCGCGTAAGGACACATGTACTTGCACACCTGCTCGCGCATCCAGCCCGCATTGCCGTACGTGGCGAAGCCGTAGAACAGGACCCAGAAGGTCTCCCAGGAGCCGAGGCCAAAGCTTGCCGCTTCCGCTGCAAGCGTCTTGATCGGCGTGAAGTAGCCGACGAAGGTGAAGCCGGTCCACAGCGCAACCGCGATCCACACCGCATGCTTGCCGCCTTTGATGGCGAGCTTTTCGAGCGAAATCGGCGCCGCATCCAGACGGATCCGCGCCAGCCGATCGCCTTCGATCTTGCGTTCGATCCACAGAAACATCTCTGTGTAGACGGTCTGCGGGCACGCGTACCCGCACCAGAGCCGCCCGGCGACCGAAGTGAAGAGAAACAGCGACATCGCGGAGAGAATCAGCAGGACCGCGAGATAGATGAAATCCTGTGGCCAGAACACCAAGCCGAAAATGTAGAACTTGCGCGAGGCGAGATCGAACAGCACGGCCTGGCGCCCGTTCCAATTGAGCCATGCAAGCCCATAGAAGGCGAGCTGCGTGAGAATGACGAAGAAAACGCGCCAGCCGGCGAACCACCCGTGCACCGCACGTGGGTAAACCTTCTTGCGAACCTCGTAGATCTCCTCTTCCTGCTCCTGTTCGGGGCTCGGTGCGACCGGCGCGAGTTTGATGCTCGGGTACGGCTGTTTCATGGTGGATGCTTGAGCAGTCCGCAGTATAGGGCCCGCGAATACCATGTCCTCAGCCGCTCTGCGTGAGGTCGCGGTAGGCATGCCAGGTCGCATGGCCGAGCACGGGAAAGATCACGATCATCCCGATGAGCAGGGTCGCAAAGCCGATCGCGGTCAGGCCGACGATCAGGGCCGCCCAGATCACCATGGCTGGGATATTGCGGCCGACCGCGATCAGGCTGGTCGCCATGGCCGTGTAGATATCGACGTCTCGATCGAGCAGCATCGGGATCGAGATCGCGCACATCACGAAGACAGCAGTTGCAAGGATGCCGCCGACCACGACGTACACGACGGTGAGGCGCCAGTAATCGCCCGAAAGAAACACGTCGCGGAAGAAAGCGTCGAAGTTCGGCACCGCACCGTTGTAGAACAGCGCGAACAGGATTGCCGACAGCCGCTCCCAGAGAATTGCCACCAGCACCAACTCGAGACCGAATTGCGCCAGCCCCTCGGCGCTGCGTCGCCAGCCCTGGAGCGATTCGCCGAACCCGGTATCCATACCCAGCTCGTGGCGGCGGCTGATCTCGTACAGTCCCGCGGCGAGCAGTGGTGCGAGCAGGAAGAATCCGGTAATCGATGCCGTGAACTGCTGCGGGCGGCCGGCGGTATACGTCCATATCAACCAGCCGAGTGCGGCGAGCACCACACCATAGATGAGGCTTTCGACCAGGTTGCCGCGCATGTCGCGCAGTCCCTGGGCGAGCCAAACGAACGGCCGGCCCGGCGGGACGCGCCGGATGACAGGCAGATCGAAATGTTTTCCGACCTCGACTTCGAGCGCCTTATCAAAGCCCGGCGTGCTGTCTCCCATGTTTCACTCCATGCGGTAAATCGTCATTGGCGCGTATTTACAGACGTTTCAGTTCGATTCGCAGAGACGCCCCTGTCGTTGCGTTGCCCTGCCATCGCCGCTATTTCTTCGTCGGTGATGGCTGGGCGTACGCTTTCTGCGCGGCGCTCGTGCCCGGTTCCAGAGAGAGGCTGTAGACGTAAGCGGCCAAGAGATGCACTTTGGCTTCGCCGAGCAGATCCTTGTGCGCCGGCATCTGGCTGATACGGCCTTTGATGATCGTCTCCATCACCGTCTTTTCCGAGCCGCCGAAAAGCCAGATGTTGTCGGTCAGGTTGGGTGCGCCGATGGTCTGATTGCCCTTGCCGTCCGGACCGTGACAGGCCGCGCAGACGGTGAACTTATCCTTGCCTCTGGCGGCCAGTGCGGGGTCATGGCTGGCGCCGGAAAGACTCAACACGTAATGGGCGACTTCCTTGACGCCGGCTTCGCCGAGCGCTCCGCCCAGCGGCGGCATCAGGCCGCCGCGGCCATTCATGATCGAGGCCTTGATGGTTTCCGGGTCGCCGCCGTAGAGCCAATCCTTGTCGCGCAGATTGGGAAAGCCGAAGCCACCGCCGGCATCGGAGCCGTGGCATTGCGAGCAATAGACGAGGAACAGGCGCCCTCCGATGGCACGCGCTTCCGGGTTATCCGCCAGCACTGCCAGATCCTGCTGCGCGAACTTGTTGAAGATTGGACCGTACTGGCTTTCGGCCTGCTGCGCCTCGGCTTGGTGTTCTCCGCGCGAGGTCCAGCCGTAGACCCCGGCGAAGCTGCCCAATCCGGGATAGAGCACCAGATACACCAGCGCGAATACGATGGTCAGGTAGAACAGCCACATCCACCAGCGCGGCAGCGGATTGTTGTACTCGGCCAGGTCTTCATCCCACGTATGGCCGTGAAGCTGCGGCGCGCCGACGGCGGGTCCGGCTTTCTGGCTTCTCAGCAGAGCGACGCAGGCAACGATGGCGACCAACGTCAGCACCCCGACATACCAGCCCCAGAAGCCGCTCACGAAGTCGCTCATCGCTTTGTCCCTGTTTCCTTGTCCGCACCGGCGCCTCGGTCGAGATCGTCTTCCCTGAACGGCAGGTTCGCCGCCTCGTCGAATTCACGCTTGCGCTTCCGGCTATACGCCCAGAGGACGATTCCGACGAAGGCGACGAAGGCAAGGCCCGTAATCACTGTGCGCAGATCGTTGATATCCATGGCGCGGAGTCCTCTACTGCACGTTTTTCAGGGCGGTCCCCAGCACCTGCAGATAGGCGATCAGCGCATCCCGCTCGCTCTTGCCTTCCAATTCCCCTCGCGCGGCGGCAATCTCGGGATCGGCGTAGGGCACGCCGAGCGTCCGCAGCGCACGCATCTTCGTCTCGATATCGCGTGCGTCAAGGGAAGTCTTGCCCAACCATGGGTACGCGGGCATGTTGGATTCCGGAACGAGGTCGCGCGGCTGGTCGAGGTGCAGCCGGTGCCACTCGTCGCTATAGCGGCCGCCGTCCCGATGCAGGTCGGGTCCGGTGCGCTTGCTGCCCCACAGATGCGGATGATCGTAGACAAACTCCCCGGCGACCGAATAATGGCCGTAACGCTCGGTCTCTGCCCGGAACGGGCGGATCATCTGCGAATGGCAGTTGTTGCAACCTTCGCGGATATAGATATCGCGCCCGGACAGCTGCAGCGCGGTGTACGGCTTAAGCCCTGCGACCGGCTCGGTGGTGGATTTCTGAAAGAACAACGGGACGATCTCCACCAGCCCGCCGACGCTCACGACCAGGATGATGAGCGCGACCATCAGGCCCAGGTTACGTTCGATGAAATCGTGCTCCAGTTTCATAGAGGTTACCTTCGAGATGTCGTATCACGCCCCTGCCGACACGACCGCCGGAATCGGCGCATCCACCGCCTCCTGGCCGGCGATCGTCTTCCAAACGTTGTACGCCATGATCAGCATCCCGCCGAGGAACAGAACTCCGCCGAGGACGCGTATCGAGTAATAAGGGTAAGTCGCCTTGACGCTTTCCACGAAGGCGTAGGTGAGCGTGCCGTCGGTGTTCGTCGCGCGCCACATCAGTCCTTGCATAACACCGGCGATCCACATCGACGAGATGTAAAGCACGACACCGAAGGTCGCGACCCAGAAGTGCACGCTGATCAGGCGCACGCTGTACATTTCGGTCCGACCGAACAGCCGCGGGATGAGATAGTAGATGCTGCCGATGGAGATGAACGCCACCCAGCCCAGCGCGCCGGAGTGCACGTGGGCGATCGTCCAGTCGGTGTAATGCGAGAGCGCGTTGACCGTCTTGATCGACATCATCGGGCCTTCGAACGTCGACATGCCGTAGAACGAGAGCGAGACAATCAGAAACTTCAAGATTGGATCGTCGCGCAGCTTGTGCCACGCGCCGGAGAGCGTCATGATGCCGTTGATCATGCCGCCCCACGAGGGCGCGAGCAGGATCAGCGAGAACACCATCCCCAGCGACTGCGCCCAGTCGGGCAGCGCCGTGTAATGGAGGTGGTGCGGACCCGCCCACATGTAGGTGAAGATCAGCGCCCAGAAGTGAACGACCGACAGCCGATAGGAATAGATCGGCCTCCCCGCCTGCTTGGGAACGAAGTAGTACATCATCCCGAGGAAGCCGGCGGTCAGGAAGAAACCCACGGCGTTATGCCCGTACCACCATTGCACCATCGCGTCCTGGACACCGGCATACGCGGAATACGACTTCATCGGCCAGAATGTGATCGGCCATTCGGCGCTGTTGACGACGTGCAGGATCGCGATCGTGAGGATGTAGGCGCCGAAGAACCAGTTGGCAACATAGATGTGCGGGGTCTTGCGCTTGAAAATAGTCCCGAAGAACACGATTGCATAGGCGACCCATACGATCGTGATCAGGATGTCGATCGGCCATTCGAGCTCGGCGTACTCCTTAGAGGTGGTGAATCCCAGCGGCAGCGTGATCGCCGCGAGCACGATGACGGCCTGCCAGCCCCAGAACGTGAACGCCGCCAGAACATCGCTAAACAGACGCGCCTGGCAGGTACGCTGCACGACGTAGTACGAGGTGGCGAACAACGCCGAGCCGCCGAAGGCGAAGATCACCGCGTTGGTGTGCAAAGGCCGCAGCCGGCCGTACGACAACCAAGGAATGCCGTAGGTGAGATCCGGCCAGATGAGCTGCGCGGCAATGATGACCCCGACCAGCATGCCGACGATCCCCCAGACGATCGTCATGATCGCGAACTGGCGCACCACTTGGTAATTGAACGTCGATGCCGCACTGGTGCTCATGGTTCGAGTCCCCTCATTGCTGCTGCCTCCGTTTCGGGATTGCGCGCGATCATAGCGACCGGTGCCGCGCCACGGCTTGATGCAGATCAACGCGGCAGGTCGTCGTCCGAGAGAATCCGGTGCGCCGGACCCTCCAGATCGTCGAACTGCCCGCTTCTCACCGCCCACCAGAACACCGCGCCGATCAGGAACACGAGCACGACCGAAAGCGGAATCAGCAGGTAGAGGATTTCCATGGCACGCGCCTAGCCCGGTGCTGTGACCGGCGGTGCGGGGATCGTCATCGCCGCCATATCGAGTCGGCGGCCAGCGCGCAGCAGGCGCAGCGCATTGGCGACCACGAGCAGTGAGGAGACCGACATGCCCAACGCCGCCGCGAGCGGAGAGAGATGTCCGGTTGCCGCGAGCGGAATCGCGACCAGGTTGTAGGCGAACGCCCAGGCGAGGTTCTGGCGGATCACCCGGAACGTCAGCCGCCCATGCGCGATCGCTTCGGCGATGCGCGGCAGATCGTCGCCCAGCACGACGACATCGGCGGTCCATTGCGTCAACGTCGCGGCGCTGCCGAGCGCAAGCGAGACATTCGCCTGTGCCAGGCTGGGCGCATCGTTGATGCCGTCGCCGATCATCGCGACGATCGCGCCTTCATTCTGCAGCTCGGCGATGAGGGCGCGCTTGTCCTCGGGCCGCGCATCGCCGCAATACTCGCCGATGCCGACCGCCTGCGCGACGTGGCAGACCGTCGCGATGCGATCGCCCGACAGCAGCGATACTGCGATGCCCATGCCGCGGAGCTTTGCGACCAGTGACCGCGCGCCGGGGCGCAGCGTGTCACCGAAGCTGAACAAGGCCAGCCAGCCGGACGCGTCGCCCAACGCGACGGGGGTTGCGTTCGGCGCGATATTCACCGCCGGCAGGCTGTGACCATGAAGCTCTGCGACCCATTTCGGACGACCCAGACGCAGCCGCCGACCGGCAATCGTCCCTTCGACGCCGCTGCCGGGCGTCACGACAATATCGCGCGCGTCGACTCGAGCCATCGCCGCGGCCCGCAGCGCGCGCGCAATCGGGTGCTCCGCGCCCTGCTCCAGCGCTGCAGCGATAGCTACGCAGGCTGCGCGATCGTGGCCGGTAAGCGGCTCGACGCGGACCAAGTGAACACGCCCGGTCGTCAGCGTGCCGGTCTTATCGAACACCGCATGCGTGACTCGCGAGAGCGTTTCCAGCGCCTCGCCGCGCACCGCGAGTACGCCGCGGCGGCCAAGCGCGCCGGCGGCGGCCGCCAGCGCGGCCGGCGTTGCGAGCGATAGCGCACAGGGACAACTTACGACCAGCACCGCAAAGGTCACCGCCAGGGCGCGCGCAGGCTCGAGCTGCCACCACGCGAATGCCGTCGCGGCCCCGATGGCAAGCAGTGCAGCGACGAACCACGCGGCGACGCGATCGGCGAGCCGGGCCACCCGTGGACGTTCGCTCGCCGCGCGCTCGACCAGCCGGCCAAGGGCGGCGAGCGTCGTTGCCGCGCCGGAAGCGGTAACGCGCACGATCAACGGGCTTTCGCGATTGATCGATCCGGCGAGCACGGTATTACCCGGCGCTTTGGCTTGCGGCCAGCTCTCACCGGTCAACACTGCTTCCTCGACATGCGAGCGCCCTTCGACAACGTCGCCGTCGGCGGGAATCGGCGCGCCGGCCGCAATGCGTATCCAATCCCCGCACCGGAGACGGTTCGCGGCCACGGTTTCGGCGCGCGTCGTCTGCGGATGGTCGGTCAGGCGCTCGGCAGTCTCGGGAAGATCGTGCGCAATCGCTTCGATGGCTTCGCCCGCCCGCTGGCGCGCCCGCAGCTCGACCCAGCGCGCGACCAGCAGCAACGCGACAAACATCGTGACCGAATCGTAGTAGACCGCGCCGTTGCCGGTCATCGTTGCCCATGCACTGGCGACGAACGCGCCGGTGATGCCGAGCGCGACCGGCACATCCATTCCCAGGCGCCGCAGCCGCAGTTCGCGCAACGCGCCGAGAAGGAACGGCGCCGCCGAATACAGCACGACCGGCAACGTCAGCGCCAGGCTTGCCCACTCGAGCAGGCGTTGATATTCAGGCTCGACGCCATCGGCGCTGAGGTAGCCCGGCGCCGCGAACATCATCACCTGCATCGCCGCCAGCAGCGCGAGCGCGGTGCGGGCCAACAGCGCGCGCCCCTCCCGCCGTGCCAGCGCCTCTCGCCGCGCCGGATCGTACGGATAAGCGCGGTAGCCGATCGCGCCGACTGCGCGCAGCAGAGCGGAGAGTTGCGTCTGTCGCGTGTTCCACTGCAGGCGTGCCCTGCGTGTCGCGAAATTGACATTGACCGCAAGGACGCCAGGCTGCCGCCGAAGATACGCTTCGATCAGCCAGACGCAAGCTGCACAACGAATGCCTTCGAGCAGCAGCGCTGTCTCGCGCAAGTCGCCGTCAAGATGAACGACAAGTCCCGCCGCTTCGGCGGCGTCGGCATGGCGCGCCGCTTCATCGTCGCCGGCGATTTCCGGTGGGCGGCCGCTCGAAGCGTCGCGGCGGCGATAGAACTGGTCCAGGCCTGCCGCGCGGATCGTCTGCGCGACCGCAAGGCATCCGGCGCAACAGAACCGACGTTCGCCGCCATCGCATACGGCGCGCCAGGACGACGTTGCCGGGTTGGGTTGTCCGCAGTGAAAGCACGTGCGCAGGCCGTCGTGCGGCGCATCTACGTCCGCGAGCTTGGGCGAAGCAAGCTCGGCACCGGTCGGAGCAGCTTTTACCCGGGCCATCGCGACGAAGCTCAAAGGCATCCTAGCGAATATACCGGCCGCCACCGCGCTCTCAATTGACCCAGATCAAGCCGAGACCGGCGTTACCTCGCTTCACCATGCCTCAGTCCGGCGTGGACGGCATCGCGTGCGCGAACGTCGAACCGCCGATATGCGAACCGGAGCCGCCCTAACCGGAGTCGCCTTTAGTCGCGCGCCGGGCGCTTGCGCAGCTTGCGTTGCAACGTACGGCGATGCATCGACAGCGCCCGCGCCGTGGCCGAGATATTGCCGTCGTTATCGCGCATCACGTTGCTGATGTATTCCCACTCCGCCCGACGCACCGACATTGGCTTCGTTCCAACGGGGACGCTATCGTCGCCGTGGTCGCGGTATAACGCCGCGAATACTTCGTCCGCGCTCGCCGGCTTCGCCATATAGTAGGTCGCGCCGAGCTTGATGGCCTCGACCGCGGTTCGGATGCTGGGATAGGCGGTCCAGACGACAATCCGCGTCTGCGGGTCGATCGCGAGAAACTTCGAGACAAGCTTCAGCCCCGAATCATCGGGCAAATTGAGGTCGATCACTGCATGCTGCGGCGGGTCGTCATCGACGAGGCGCGCCGCTTGCTCAGCGGTGCGTGCGAGCTGCACGGCAAACCCGCGCGCCGCGAGCGCCTCCGCAAGGTCTTCGCACAACGTGATGTCGTCGTCGACGAGCAGCAGGCTCGGTCGGCCATCGAATTTTCGTGGACCTTGGTTCGTCATGGAAAGTCACCTAACGTTTTCCTTTGAATGTGGCACGCTGCAAGCATTGATTAAGCAGGTAAAGGAGCGCAGCTCATGAGAAGATGCTAAGACGCACTTCCATGCCGCGAATTGATGCACGTCAATGGCGCACGCGTTGCTCGTGTGCGAAATGTCAGTCGAACGCAGCGCGCTCGCCCTGGCGCAATGAATCCTTGCTTTACATCAAACCAACGGCATAAACCACAGCTGGAGTTTTCGATCCTGATAATATCGACGGATACGCTCTGGCGGGCCATGGAGTAGATTCGTGCTGACCGCTCTGTTGTCCGACATTCACGGCAACCTCGAAGCGTTGAATGCCTGCCTGGCTCACGCCCGGGATCGCGGCGCCGAGCGCTTCGCGTTTCTCGGCGATCTCGTGGGCTATGGTGCCGATGCTCGCGGAGTCGTCGAGGTGGCCGCTCACTACGCGGCTGAGGGCGCGATAGTCATCAAGGGCAACCACGATAAGGCCATCGAGGCGGGCGGCGGCTATTTCAACGACGCGTCCCGCGCGGCACTACGATGGGCACGTGAGACGCTCACTCAAGGGCAGAAAGGGTTCCTCGCCTCGCTGCCGCTCATCGAGCGCGAAGGTGCCGTCTGTTACGTTCACGCCTCGGCGGCGAAACCGGAGCGCTGGGACTACATCGACAGTCCGGCGGCCGCTAAGCGCTGCGCCGATGCGGCGGACGCGTGCTACACCTTCTGCGGTCACGTCCATGACCAGGTCCTGTATTTCGAAAATGCGCAAGGCCGAATGAGCGAATTCCGGCCCGTTCCCGGCACGGCGATCCCGGTGCGCAGCCACCGCCGCTGGGTTGGGATCGTCGGGTCGGTCGGTCAACCGCGTGATCGCAATCCGGCGGCCGCGTACACGCTTTTCAATCCTGCCGGGCAAGAGCTTACGTTTTTCCGCGTCCCCTACGATGCCGCGGCTGCCGCGACAAAAATCCGCGGATGCGGGCTGCCCGCTTCGCTGGCCTATCGCGTAGAGCTGGGCATCTAAGGATTGCCGCTCAGGACCATCTCCGCTGCCGATCCTGTCTTTCCACGATGCGCGAACGCTTACAGCCGGGCGGGATCATCGAGGGCTACGTCCTCGGCGACTGCATCCACAAGGGTGGGAC
>WNGE01008364.1_pt1 | contig 11062 bp, 10 predicted proteins | sample 5400651 | NCBI WGS metagenome assembly WNGE01 (sample SAMN13153370, study PRJNA577476) | soil metagenome | isolation source: 60 cm soil or saprolite under grassland replicate 2 | place: USA:California | collected 2016-06-15
ACCTGGCTCGGGCGATCGGTGCGAATGAGGCCATGGACTCGGAATCGGTCGACGTGCTGTACGAACGGTACAAGCCGATCGAGGATGGGCTGAAGGCGACGGGCTTGTTCGGTCCGAAGGTGGACCCGCCGCCGGGAGCCGGCAAGCAGACTCAGCTACTGGCGATCTTCGGCCGGGTGGCCTGAAAGCCTTCGAAGCCGGCCGCTATCCTCGGAGTATGGCGGCCACTTCGGGCGTTGCGCGCTTCGCCATTGGATTCGGGGTGTGGGCCGTCAACGGTTCGGCCAAAGGAACGGTCTGGATCGATGTCGACTCCCCGGTGAGGGCACGGGTCGCCGGCTTGCCGATCCGGTTGAGGCGGCTGGCGCTCGGGCTCGAAGACCCTGGCGGTTTCATCGACGGGTTGGGCGTGGACGAGACGGTATGAGCCGTCCCGCGCCGACGTTCGTCATCATCGGGGCCAACCTGACCGGCGGAGCGGCAGCCACCACGCTGCGGTCGGAGGGGTTCGAGGGACGGATCGTCCTGATCGGCGCGGAGCCTCACCCGCCCTACGAGCGGCCGCCGCTGTCCAAGGAGTACCTGCGCGGTGAGACCTTGGTCGAGAACGTCCTCTTACGACCGGCTTCGTGGTACGGGGACAACGACGTCGAGCTGTATCTCGGGGTGCGGGTAGAAAGGATCGAGCCCGGCGAGCGTGCCGTCAGGCTGGCTGATGGCACCGAGGTCCCCTACCAGAAGGTCCTGGTCGCCACCGGCGGGCGGAATCGCATCCCGGAGGTAGAGGGACACGACTTGGACGGGGTCCTCGACCTTCGGACCATCGAGGACGCCGACCGAATACGAGCCGAGGCCACGCCCGGCAGCACGGCGGTCGTGGTGGGCGCTGGATTCATCGGGTGCGAGGTCGCGGCGTCGCTGCGGCTGCTCGGGGTGGAGGTCCAGGTGGTGGAGATCTTCGGGAGCGTGCTCCAACGAGCGCTGGGGCCGGAAGTCGGCCCGGTGTTCGAGGGTATCCACCGGGACCACGGGGTCACGTTCCACTTCGACCAGGTGGTCGAGCGATTCGCGGGGGCGACCCGGGTCGAAGAGGTCCTCACCGACCGGGGCCGCCGCATCGGCTGCGACTTCGCTGTGATCGGGATCGGGATCGAGCCGAACGTGGATGTGGTCGAGGGCGCGGGCGTGGCGCTGGACAACGGGATCCTCGTCGACCAGCACTGTCGATCGAACGTCGATGGTATCTACGCGGCCGGCGACGTTGCCAACCACTGGCATCCACTGTTCGAGCGGCGGATGCGTGTGGAGCACTGGGACAACGCCCTCAAACAGGGCGCTGCGGCCGCCCGCGCGATGATGGGCAAGGAGGAGCCGTTCGACGACCCGCACTGGTTCTGGTCGGACCAGTACGACCAGAACCTTCAATCGATCGGTCTTGTATCCGACTGGGACGAGCTCGTGATTCGGGGCAGCCTCGAGGAGCGGAACTTCCTCGCCTTCTACATGAAGAATGCTTCGATGATGGGGGCGGTTGGCGTGAACAGGGGAAGAGACGTTCGGCGGTGCGGGCAGCTCATCCGCGCCCGCAGACCGTTGGACCTGGTTGCTCTCGAGGATGAGGATGTGGACCTGAAGAAGCTCGCTGCGTCGATCAGCGGAGGGGAGAAGCGATGAAGATCGGCATGGTCGGGCTGGGGCGGATGGGTGGGAACATGACCGCCCGTCTGATCCGGTACGGGCACCAGGTGGTTGCGTTCGACCCGAACCAAGCGGCCCGCCAGAACGCCGTCTCTGCCGGCGCGGAGGAGGCCGCATCGCTCGACGAGGTGGTATCGAAGCTCGAACCGCCCCGGGCCGTGTGGATCATGGTGCCGGCGGGCCCCATCACCGAGCGGACGCTCGACGGCTTGGCCGCTGCAATGTCAGAGAGGGACGTCATCATCGACGGCGGGAACTCGAACTGGAAGGAGTCCATTCAGCACGGCAAACAACTGAAGACGAAAGGCATCTCGTTCCTCGACTGCGGGACCTCCGGCGGGATCTGGGGCCTCGCCAACGGGTACTGCCTGATGGTCGGAGGAGAGCGCCACGCTTTCGAGCGGGTGGAGCCCATCTTCAAGGCCCTGGCCCCCCAGGACGGCTACGCCTACGTGGGCGGGTCCGGTGCGGGGCACTTCGTGAAGATGGTCCACAACGGCATCGAGTACGGGCTACTGGCCGCCTACGGTGAGGGGTTCGAGATCCTCCAGGCATCGGACTTCGGCCTCGACCTGCCGGCGATCGCCGGGATCTGGCGGTACGGGAGCGTGGTTCGCTCGTGGTTGCTCGAACTGCTGGTCGACGCGTTCCAACGTGACCCGAACCTGGCCGGGGTGAAGGGGTACGTCGAGGACTCGGGCGAGGGGCGGTGGACGGTGCAGGCTGCCATCGACGAGAACGTCCCCGCTCCGATCACGGCGCTTGCCCTGTTCAGCCGGTTCGCCTCTCGTCAGGACGAATCCTATGCCGCGAAGGTGATCGCGGCCCTCCGGCAGGAGTTCGGTGGGCACGCCATCAAGCAGGACGCCAAGAATGAGGGCTCGAGCTAGATGGTGATCAAGCCTCCGGAGCCCCAGGCGATCGTCATCTTCGGCGCGTCCGGCGACCTCACCAGACGCAAGCTGCTCCCCGCCTTCTATCACCTCTTCATGGAAGGGCTCCTCCCGCAGGGGTTCGCCATCATCGGGTACTCCCGGAGCCAGATGAAGGACGAGGAATTCCAGGAGCGCGCGCGCTCCTCGATCCAGGAGTTCAGTCGAAGCGAGTTGGCGGGGGAGGAGTGGGCCGAGTTCAAGTCGCGCCTCTCCTACATCTCGGGAGAGTTCGACAGCGAGATGGCCATGGACCATCTTCGAGAGTACCTCGAACAGGTTGATCGGGACAAAGGGACGAACGGCGGCCGGTTCTACTACTGCGCCACGCCTCCCACGGCCTATCCACTGATCGTCAAGCGGCTCGCTGAGAGCAACCTGCACCGGGATGCCAAGATCGTCATAGAGAAACCGTTCGGCCGTGACCTGGAGAGCGCAAAGGAGCTCAACCGGGCTCTCCATGAGGTATTCGACGAGTCCCAGATCTTCCGGATCGACCATTACCTGGGCAAGGAGACGGTCCAGAACATCCTGGCGTTCCGGTTCGCCAACGGGATGTTCGAGCCGATCTGGAACCGCCGGTATGTGGAGAACGTGCAGATCACGGTGGCCGAAGACATCGGCATCGAGGGGCGCGGCGCCTTCTACGATCAGACAGGCGCGCTCCGGGACATGATCCAGACGCACCTGTTCCAGATGCTCACGTTCTTCGCCATGGAGCCTCCGGTGTCCTTCGAGCCCGACCGGCTCCGCGACGAGAAAGTGCGCGTCCTACGCTCGATGAAGGCAGTGGATCCGAGCAAGGTCGTCCGGGGGCAGTACGGCGGATATCGGAACGAACCCGAGGTGTCGAAGTCATCCCAGACCGAGACCTACGCGGCCATGCACGTGGAGATGGACAACTGGAGATGGGCTGGAGTCCCGTTGTACCTGCGGACCGGAAAGAAGCTCAAGCGCAAGGTCACTGAGATCTCCATCGGTTTCCGCGACGTTCCCTACAACGTGTTCAAGGGAACCGACGCCACCCCTCTCGGTCGGGATGCCCTCATCTTTCGGATCCAGCCGGACGAGGGGATCTCGATCTCGCTCAACATCAAGAAGCCCGGCCTGGGGCTGGAGCTGGATCGGGCGACGCTCGACTTCGACTACGGGAGCGCATTCAGGACGCCGCTGATCGAGGCATACGAGCTCCTGATCCTGGAAGCCATGGAAGGCGATCATTCGCTGTTCACGAGCGAGGATGCGGTGGAGCGAGCATGGGAGGTCCTGATGCCGGTGCTCGAGAATCCACCACCTGTCATCGAGTACCCGGCGGGGTCGTGGGGTCCGGTCGAGGCCGACGATCTGATCCTGCCGCGCCACTGGCACCTCACGCCCCCCCGCGCCGAATAACCCAGGTTTCGGTCCGGCCTGCTGATGGCTAGTCGCAGCTTGCGGCGCGGATTCGGCCCCTACGCCCGGGCGACTGGCCGGGTGGGGTCGCGGCCCCACTCCTCCCACGAGGCGTCGTACAGCGCACCGTCCTGCACGCCGGCCACCGTCACCGCGAACAGCAGGGCTGAGGCCGAGATGCCGCAGCCGCAATACGTGATCGCCTTCGATTCCCGGTCGACGCCCGCCCCGGCCAGGAGGCTTCGGAGTTCATCGGGGCTCTTCATGGTCAGGTCCTCTCGGTAGAGCGAGGCGTACGGAACGTTCACGGCCCCGGGGACGTGTCCCGCCCTGCACGCCCCGCGCGGCGTTCGAGCGATCCCGTCGGGGCCCGCGGGCACCTGCCCGGCCTCGAACCACACGAACTCGCCCCGGTACTGCTCAGGGGGTCTGGAATCCAGTACCACGGCACCCTCGTCGCGCGCCGCTGCGGCCACGTCCGCGGCAGTCGCCACAAGCCTGGTCGAAGCACGGGGAGTCCAGTGGACCGGGCGAGGTGTGACGGGATCGGTCGAGACCGGGCGGCCTTCCGCCACCCACTTGTCGAAGCCGCCGTCGAGCACCCACACGTTGTCGTGGCCGTACACGCGGCATGCCCACCACAGTCGGAACGGGCCGGATCCCATCCGATCGGAATAGGCGACGACCACCGTCTCGTCCCCGATGCCGCGGTCTTCCATCGCCCGCGCGAACCGCTCGGGCCCCGCAAGCATGAACGCGATCTGGTTCTCCGGGTCCACCAGGTCGGTCGACCAGTCAAGGTACACGGCCCCTGGGATCCGGCCCTGTTCGTACAGATCGGGCCCGCTGCCGTCCTCGCGCCACCGCATGTCGACGAGGGCCAGACCGGGATCGTCCAGGTGCTCCGCCACCCAGGTTGGGCCCACCAGCATGGCTCGAGAGACTACCGGCAGCCGGGTCCGCTAGCCTACGTCTGCCAAGAGAACAGGGAGGTCGAGTTGCCCACGGAGATCGATCGAGGGCTGGTCGAGAAGGCGGCTGACGTCACAGCCAGCGCGCTCAGGGGCGCCATGGGGGCCCAGGGAAGCCAACCACCGTCCTACGCCGCCGAGTTGTTCCGAGAGATCTTCAATGCCATGAAGGAGGCCCTGCAGGAGATCCCGGAACGCACCAAGGCCGGGTTCTAGGCCGGCTTCATGCCCCCTTGAGGGCGGGAAGGACGCGTTCGCCGAAGAGCTCGATGGCACGGGACCCGGTATCGAAGTCCATGCCCGGATAGTGCAGGCGCACGATCAGGTGGAACTCTCGTCGCCCGGCGAAGGCCTCGATCATCGGCCGGAGGGCATGGACCACTTCATGCGCGTCCCCCACCGGCGTGATCTTCCGCGTGGTCTCCTCGTCCGGCGGCGCCAGGACGAACCCCTGCTCCGGCGTGTCCCCACCCGCGTCCCACCCACCGTAGATGCCGAGCTGGTTCGGAACGTACTGCCCGGCTATTTCCCATGCGTCTCCGTCCTCCCACACGAACGTGTTCTGGAGCTGTGCCATCGGGAGCGTCGAAGGGTCTTTTCCAGCAGACCTCGCGCCGGCCTCCACGATCTGGAAGGCCTCGCGCATCCTGTCCACACCTCCGCCCCGGGTTCGGATGTACCCGTCGGCGAGGCGCCCGGCCCGGCGCATGGCCGGCTCGACCGAGCCCCCCAGCCAGATGGGCACCGCGTCCTGGCGTTCCGGGGCTGGAGTGACCTTCACCTGGTCGAAGGAGAAGACCTTTCCCTCGTACGAGAACCGCTGACCGGTCCACGCCAGACGCAGGATGTCGATCGTCTCCACGGTCCGGCGAACTCGTTCCGACAGCGGCACGCCGAACATCCGAAACTCTTCCTCGCGCCAGGCCAGCCCGAGGCCCAGGATCAAGCGTCCCGCGGAGATGAGGTCGACGGTGGCCGCGTCCTCGGCCAGGCGCAGCGGATGGTGGAACGGAGTCAGCAGGATCCCGGTCCCGAGCCTGATGCGATCGGTCGCCGCTGCCAGCGCAGCCAGCGTGGGAAGCAACGAGGGCATGTATCCGTCTCCGGAGCCGTGGTGCTCGCTGACCCAGGCCGAGTCGAAACCGAGGGTCTCGGCCAGCCGGACCATGTCCAGGATCTCCCTGTACTCCTGGGTGAAGGTCCGGTTCGAGCCGGGAGGAACCTGGGCGGTGAAGAGCCCGATCCCGATCTGAACTGCCATCGGGCGCAAACCCTACCCCAATGGATCGGTGGCGCGCGACGGGGGTCCAGGCGGGCAGCAGCCCCTCGAGCGAAGCGAGCGGATCAGGCTGCTGCACTCCCCCTGGCGATGAGAACGATCCGAAGGATCGGACTCATCGGGAGGAGTGCGGCAGTCCGAACGGACCTTCTGGCGCGGTCCCCAGGCCCGCGACAGCGCCGGTCCGTCGCCTTTTCGGCTTTCCCCGCCTGCGCGTATCGTTGAGACCAAAGCGAAAAGAAGGTCACGACAGCCGCACGGAGGAGAGGCCATGGATCGGGTTCAGGAGTGGAACGAGCTGGCCGCCCAGCTCTGCGTGGACAGCATTCGCTGCTCGACCGCCGCCGGCTCCGGGCATCCGACGTCCTCCATGTCTGCCGCGCACCTCGTTTCCGTCCTGTTCTCCGACCACCTCCGGTTCGACGTGGATGACCCGAAGAACGCCGGCAACGATCGATTCATCCTCTCGAAGGGCCATGCGTCGCCGCTGCTCTTCTCGGCACTGAGGGCAGTCGGCGCCATCACCGACGACGAGCTCCTGTCGTTTCGCAAGTTCGGGAGCCCGATCCAGGGCCACCCGGCCCCCGTGCCCGAGATGCCCTGGGTCGACGTGGCCACGGGCTCTCTTGGTCAGGGGCTTCCCATCGGACTGGGGATGGCCCTGGCCATTCGCCTGGACGACCTCTCCGGGCGAGTGTGGGTGCTGTGCGGCGACTCCGAGTTCGTCGAGGGGTCGGTGTGGGAGACGATGGCGAACGCCTCGTTCCACGAGGTCCGAAACCTCGTGGCGGTCCTCGACATGAACCGACTGGGGCAGCGCGGCCCCACGATGCTCCAGTGGGAGGGCGACAAGTACGTCGCCCGGGCGGAGGCGTTCGGCTGGCGGGCCATCCAGATCGACGGCCACGACGTCCGGCAGATCGACCAGGCATATCGCCAGGCATCAGACGGACAGGGGCCCACGCTGATCGTCGCCCGCACGGTGAAGGGCCACGGGGTCTCGTTCCTGGCCGATGCTGAGGGCTGGCACGGAAAGGCCCTCGACGAGGACCAGGCCAAGAAGGCCATCGAGGAGCTGGGCGGCAGGCGGAACATCACGATCACCCCCCTCAAGCCCGAGCCGGTGAGCCGTGAACGGGCGGAGGGAGGAGCCAGCATCGAGCTCCCGAGCTACGAGCGGGAGTTCGCCACCCGCAAGGCATTCGGGGAGACCCTGGCCGCCATGGCGGAAGCCGAGCCCGACCTGGTGGTCCTGGACGGCGAGGTCTCCAACTCCACACACACCGAGGACTTCCAGAAGGTTGCCCCCGACCGGTTCTTCGAGCTGTACATCGGGGAGCAGAACATGCTGGGCACCGCCGTGGGCCTCCAAGCGCTGGGGAAGAAGCCGGTCGCGGCGACCTTCGGAGCTTTCTTCACCCGCGCCTACGACTTCATCCGGATGGCCGCGGTGAGCCGGGCCGACCTCGCGCTGTGCGGCTCGCATGCCGGTGTCTCCATCGGGGAGGACGGGCCGTCGCAGATGGCCCTGGAGGACCTGGCGATGATGCGCGCCGTGCGCGGCTCGACCGTGTTGTATCCGGCAGACGGGAACTCGACCACCAGGCTGGTGCAGCAGATGCTCGACCTCCCCGGCATCTCCTACCTTCGCACCACCCGTGAGAAGACCCCCAAGCTGTACGAGGAGGGCGAGGAATTCCCCATCGGGGGGAGCAAGACCGTTCGATCCAGCGATGGCGACCGGGCCACCATCGTAGGGGCTGGCGTGACGGTCTTCGAGGGCCTGAAGGCGGCCGATCAACTGGCGGGTGACGGCGTGGCCGTACGGGTGGTCGACGCCTACTCGGTGAAGCCGATCGACGGGGAGACCCTGCGCTCCGCCCTCGAGGAAACGGGTCTGGTCGTCGTGGCCGAGGATCACTGGCTCGAGGGCGGCCTGGGAGATGCGGTGCTCGAGGCGGTGGCCGTCGGAGGCAAGGAGCTCTCTGGGCGCGTCATCAAGCTCGCCATCACGGAGATGCCGGGGTCCGGGACCCCCGAGGAGCTGCGCGACTGGGCGGGAATCTCGGCCAGGAAGATCGCCCGGGCCATCCGCTCGGCCCTCCCCAGAGACGTGTCGCGATGAAGAAATGCCCGTACTGTGCCGAGGAGATCCAGGACGAGGCGATCAAATGCCGCTGGTGCGGCAGCGATCTCACCGTCCCCCCGCCACAAACCCGGCAGGCCGATCCCCAGCCCTCCGTCGAGGCCGGCCCTCGGATCGGCGAGGGCGCTCTCCGATTCAGCCACTCCGGTTATCGATACCTGCTCGGGTATGGATCCGATTTCTTCGGCATCTGGGACCGCCAGGTCCCCGGTGGCCCGGCGGTGAGGTTCCCCCGCACGGATGAGGGATGGAATCAAGCCTGGCACCAGTTCTCCGTGTGGGAGCCAAAGGCGGTGGAGGTCCCGCACGGCGGCACGCCACCGCCAGACACTCGGGCCGCGACGGGGGCGTATCGATCGGCGCGCGGAAGGGCCCAATGGGCGGTCGTCTTGCTGGCCCTCACGGGCGCCCTTGCGCTGGTGGACACCGTGCTCTGGGCCGTGCACATCGGAACCGTCAGCAGGTACGAGCGGGGACTGACCAGCGCGATCCGCGCGCAGAACAGCGAGAACGTCGCCTTCGCCTTCTGGGGGTTCACCCTCCTCTTGTTCCTGCCGACCGCCCTCGCGTGGCTGCTCTGGCAGTACAGGGCCCATGCCAACCTGCGAGCGCTTGGCGCGGGCGACCTGAGCTACTCGCCCGGCTGGGCCGTGGGATGGTGGTTCATCCCATTCGCGAACATCGTGCTGCCGTACCTGACCGTTCGAGAGCTCTGGAAGGCCAGCGACCCTGATGCCGGCGCCATCGAGTGGAAGGCCCGAGGAGGGGCGGCCATCGTGGGCGTGTGGTGGGCGGGGCGGTTGGCGATGCAGGCGCTGTGGCAGATCGGGGCCACCCTGGGCACAGATGCTCCCGACGTGACAACCACCACCACATCCTCCTCCCTTCTCCTGGCCGGTGACGTGGCCCTGGTTGCGTGGGCCGTCCTGGCGATCCTTCTCGTTCGCGGGGTCGACGCCCGGCAGGAGGAGAGGTACCGACGGATCAGTTCCTGGGCCCAGGGCTTCGCCCGGACCTCCTGATGCCCCAGCTCGTCACCGAGGACGTCACCCTTCACGTCGATACGGACGGAGACGGCCTGCCGATCTCGGTCCTCGCTCACGGCTTGATGAACTCGTGCCGTGAACTTGCCGCGCTCACTCCGTTGGTGCCGGGGACGAAGGTGCGGTTCTGCTTCCGGGGGCACGGACACAGCTCCTCGCCCGAACGCGGGTACAGATTCGCTGACTTCGCCCGCGACGTGGCGGCCGTGGCGGATGCCTACGAGGCGACGATCGCCTTCGGCACCTCGCTCGGCGCTGGGGCCATCGGCCACCTGCTGACCAGGGAGCCCGATCGGTTCGACAAGCTCGTCTTCCTGCTGCCTGCCGGACTCGACCAGCCGTTCCAATACAAGCAACGGATGCTGCACACGGCCGGCCTCGTGGATGGGAAGTCTGTGGAGGAAGCGATCGAGGCCATCACGTCCGACCCCGGGCGGGCCCGAACCTACCTCGATTTCCCGTGGCTCCGCGACTTCGACCGCCAGATGCTCCAGGAGCTGAACCCGGTGGGCGTCCCGCGGGCGATCCGTGAAGTCATCGAGGACTGGCCTCTCGAGCACCGCGAGCAGATGCGCAAGGTGACCGCCCCGACCTTGTTGATCTGCAGAGAGGGCGACGACATCCATCCCGCGGAGGTCGGGCGCATCCTGGCGGAGGTCATGCCCAACGCGGAGCTGCTGATGTTCGGCGACGGCATCGAGATGTACCAGGCCATTCCCCAGATCGTGGCCCGGGTCCGGGAGTTCATCATCTCGTAGGGGGTCCAGGGGAGTAGCAATGCGAGCGACGCGAACGGATCGCGCATCTCCCAGGCTCGCGAGGCGACCTGACGGAAGTCAGGGGGCCTCCGAGGAGACATGAGAGCGGAGGATGGCGCTCCCAGAGGGGCAGCTCGAGACGGCACTGCAGATGGGTCAGGCGCTGCGAGCGGGGCAAGTCGCCAGCGTCGAGCTCGTCGAGCGAGCCATTCGAAGGGCGGACGCCTGGCAGCCCCGCACCAATGCCTTCTCGCAGCTCTGGAGGGATCGAGTGATGCAGGAGGCCCGACGGATCGACTCCACTCCTCCCGGGGAGCGCGCCGCGCTCGCCGGAGTACCCGTCGCGGTGAAGGATCTGTTCGACGTCGCCGGGGAAGAGACGACCGGATGCTGCGCGGCATACCGGGGCACGATGGCCCAGCGCGACGCTCCCGTGATCGAGCGGATCAAGCGGGCGGGCCTGGTCATGTTGGGCAAGACCAACCAACACGAGCTTGCCGCGGGCGGCACGAACCTGGTCAGCGCGTGCGGGCGGACAGGGAACCCGTGGGATCCCGATCGTATGACCGGAGGTTCGAGCGGCGGATCGGCGGCCGCGGTCGCAGCCGGGGTGGTGCCGTGGGCCTTGGGTTCGGATACCGGGGGATCCATCCGGATCCCCGCGTCGATGTGCGGGCTCTTCGGAGTGAAGCCCACGACCGGGCAGATACCGACGGGAGGGCTCATGCCTCTGGCGCCGTCGATGGACTGTCCAGGACCGATCGCGTCGACCCTGGAGGATCTAGCGCAGCTGTGCTCCGTGATGGCCGGCGCTCCTGTTCGGGGCGAGCCGCCTTCGACCGA
>WNGE01016076.1_pt1 | contig 11061 bp, 7 predicted proteins | sample 5400651 | NCBI WGS metagenome assembly WNGE01 (sample SAMN13153370, study PRJNA577476) | soil metagenome | isolation source: 60 cm soil or saprolite under grassland replicate 2 | place: USA:California | collected 2016-06-15
ACACGGAGCGCAGGCGGTGGTCCCGCGCTGCGACGAGTCGGTTCCAACGTGAAGGAGGTTGATCAGCACGTCTCACGTCCATCGTCTTCATCCACTGATTCGGGGGGCCGCGCACGGTCGGCACGGCTCCCGGGCGGGAGCTCATCAGTCTTGGTTTGTGCGCTGGCCGGAGGAGCTCTCGGCCTATCTGCGAGAGCAGCAGGCTCAGACCATGCACTTCGTCAAGATCACCGCCGTCGCCGGAGCGGCGCTGCTGGCGCTCGCAGCCGTCGGCTGGCTTGTCGGAGTGGCGCTACGTCGTCGGGCGGCGTCAAGGGCCGTTCGCCTGCGGGTGCTCCTCCCGGACGAATTCGACCGCGAAGGGTTGGTCGGGTTTTTCCGGACGCTCTCGTCGCTGCTTCATCGACGATTTGGGGTTCCCTCGTGGGTCGCGTTCACGATTTCCAATGACGGGCAGCGGCTGGAGGCGGAGCTTTGCTGCGCAGGTGTGTTCACGCCGCAGGTCGTGTCCGCACTCAAGGCGGCGATCCGCGGCGCAAGCGTGGAGTCGCTCACACCCGAGATCGAGAATGGCGAGCGGCCGTCCCATCGCGCACGTTGTGTGCTGCGTCCTTCTGGCTCGGCGTGGCTGCCGTTGCGGTCCCAGCATCACCGCGATCCGGCGGCACAGGTGCTCGCCGCCCTGCAGGCGCACGCGCCGGGCGAGGCTGCGGCCGTCCAGCTTGTGTTCTCACCGCTCGGGCGCCGAGCAAGGACGCGAGCGCGGAAGGAGGTCTGGGCTGTACGCCACGGGCGTCGAGGCGGCGCGTGGGCTTCGTTCGCCGCGTTTGGGCGGAGCGTCGCGAACGACGTCCTCGATATCGGAACACCTGGACCGCCAGCGGGTGCTCTCAGCACGCGGGCATCCGAGATCCCACCGGACCCGTGGGCCATTGACCAGGCCAACGCGATTGGCGGCAAGGCGACCGAGCCTGCGCTCTCGCTTACGGTCCGGCTCGTGGCCGGCGCGTCGCGGCGCCGTTGGGCGCGGGAGCGGCTCTCTGGTGTGGCGGCGAGCTTCACCCAGTTCCAGGAGCTCTCCAGCCTGCGACCCGGCCGCGAGTTCCGGCTGAGGCGGCGGTTCGATTCGCGGATGCCCGCGCAACGACCGCCGTTGATCGTGACGGCGGCGGAGGCGGCCGCACTGCTTGCGCTGCCGGAGCACGCGGCCGAGGCGCCACTCGTGCTACCGGAGGCGCCGTCGCGCTCCATCGCGCCGGTCGCCGACGCACCGACTGCGGGCGTCCTGATCGGAGTTGCTGAGCAGGACGCACTGGGCGGTGAGGTGCGGGTCGAGAGCGAGGCATTGCTTCAGCACGTGCACGTGCTCGGTCCGACCGGCCGCGGCAAGACGACGCAGCTCTGCAACCTCTACCTCGAGGCCGCCGGGCTCGGACTCGGCGCCGCCTACGTTGAGCCGAAGGGCGACGCCGTCAACGACGTCCTCCAGAGAATCCCAGCCGAACGGGCCGACGATGTCGTGCTGCTCGACCTTGGCGACGAGCTTCACCCGCCTGCCCTCAACCTGCTCGCCTGCGCACGAGGCGACGAGGACGTGCACGCCCACGCGCTCGTCAGCATCTTCGCCCGTCTGTTCGGGCGCTTCTGGGGACCACGTTCGGAGGACATCCTCCGCTCGGCACTCGCGACGCTGCTCGCCAACCGCAACCCGGGTCAGCCGATACCGACCCTCGCGGACGTGCTCGCGTTGCTGAGCGACCCGGCCGAGAAGGCGCGCCACCCGGTCTCGGATCCGGTCGCGCTGGCGCAATTCTGGCGCCAGTGGCACGCGTTCTCGGACAGCCAACGCGAGCAGGCGCTCGCGCCCCTTGCGAACAAGCTGCGGGCGTTCCTCGGCCGCCGGGCGTTGCGCAACGTGCTCTGCCAGGAAGGCGCGCCCGACTTCGAGCGGATCATCGCCGAGCAGAAGCTGCTGCTCGTAGCGCTGCCGGCACGAACGCTAGGCGACGCCGCCGACCTCGTCGGCTCGGTGATCGTCTACCGGCTCTGGCAAGCGGCGCAGCGGCTCGGTCCCGACCCGACCCGGCCGCCGTTCGTCTGCCTGGTCGATGAGGCGCACCGCTTCTGCCGGCTCCCGCATGGGCTCGCCCAGGCGTTGGCGGAGGCGCGCGGCTACCGGCTCGGCTTCGTGCTCGCCCACCAGCACCTCGCCCAGCTCACCGACCCCGACCTCGCCGAAGCCGTCCACGCGAACACGCAGACGAAGCTCTGCTTCGCGCTACCGCCGCAGGACGCGCACCGCATGGAGGCGCACTTCCTCCCGCGCCTCGGAGAGGACGACCTACGCCGTCTCGGCCGCTACCGACTGGCCTGCCGCATCTCGCACGACGGCCGCCAGCTCCCGGCCGCAACCGCGGTCGCATTTCCGCTCCTGCTCCCAACGAGCGCAAACCCAGCCGAACGGATCCGTGCCGCCGCCCGCGGCCGCGCGCTGACCTCATTCGACGTCGAGGCGACGCTCAGGGCGCGTTACGGCAGACCCGATCCGGGCGAAGGCGGCGGCAGTGCAGCCCCAGACGCCGGTCCTCCCTCCGGTCCTCCGTCGACTCCTCCACCCGAAGGAGGACCCAGAAGTCGCCCGAGCGGGCATGAAATCGCGAGCTTCGGGGGCCCGGAAAAGTCCGACAAGGATGGACTGAACCTGGATCAGGATGAGCCGCGTGCGGCGGCCTGAACGGCCGCCGCTCCCGGCGCTGACCGAGCGCGACCGCGCGCTGCTCGCCCAGCTCGCCGAGCATGAGCCGCTCGCCACCGGCGAGCTGCTCCTGCTCTTCTTCACCGGCGCACGCACCTGTCGCGTCCGCCTCGCTCAACTCGAACAGCAACAACTCCTCCTTCGCGTCTACCCGACAGCCGGACGCAAGGGCACAAGCGAGGCGCTCTGGTTCCTCACCGCCGAAGCCCGGGAGTTGCTCGACGTACCCACGCGTCGGGCGCCGTCGCTCTCCCTCCCCGACCTCGAGCACCGGCGCGCGGTCGCCCGCTTCATGTGCCGGCTCGTCGAGCGAAGCCTCCAGCGGCGGGGCGAGGGCCTCTGGTGCTGGCACGGCGAAACGCGCGCTCAACACGGCGCCGGCGGCAATGTCCGCCCCGACGCCTACGGCCGCTACCTGTTCCCCGACGGCGAGCTCACCTTCTACCTCGAGCTCGACCGCGGCACCGAACCCGCCAAACGAGTCGGCGCCAAACTCGCCACCTATACCGCCGCGCTCGCGACCGACACCGGCCGCGAGCGCGGCAACATCCTGCTCATCTGCCACAGCCAACGCCGGCTACAAAGCCTCGCGGCGCACGCGCCGCAAGGCCCGCCCTGGATCTGGGCCTCGACCGACTGCGAGCGCTACCAGCTCCTCCCCGCCCTCGAGGACGAACGCACGCTCGACCGGCTGCCGCTCTGGCCCCGCGAATCCGACCAACGTCCGCTCGTAGCCTGCCTCGGGCGCCGCTGGCAGACCTGGGGCCAACGCCAGTGGCATTCCCGTAAGGGGGCCGTCTGAGCGGTCCACCGCGGCTGCGGGCCGTCCCATCCGAGAGCACGAACTCTCCTCGTGAGCTACGCGTCGAGGTGACGATCAGGCGTGCCGAAGGCGCCGCCGCCGCAGAGCTCCGCGACAGGCAACTCCGAGCCATCTTGCGCCTACTTCAGCGGGCCGCCGCCCTCCAGGCCGAGGCCAGGAGGGCGGCATGAGCGGCGACTTGCACTTCTCCGGGTTCTCTGGCTCCATGTCCGACTGGTGCGAAACGACCACGAGGAGGCCAGGATGAGGTTCGCCTTCTACGGGCGTGTCTCGACCGAGGACGCCCAGGACCCCTCGCTCTCGATCCCCCGCCAGCTGGCCGCTTGCCAGCGAGTAATCACCGACAGCGGCGGCGAGCTCGTCGCGCGCTTTTGGGACATTGAGAGTGGACGCAAAAGCCTAGACACGCGCGGTAACGGAGCAAGCGGAAACCGATTAGGCGTCGCCGTGGCCCGCGACGGCGGCATCCATGACCTGCTCGCCGTCGCCCACGAAGGCGCCTTCGACGCCGTGCTAGTCGAGAGCATCGACCGTCTCTCGCGCATGACCGCCGACGCCACCCGAATCGAACGCGAACTCGAACAGCTCGACATCGCTCTCTTCGCAACCGATGAACCGATGACCGGCAACGCGACGGCGGTTCTAACCCGCCGGGTCAAGCAAGGCGTGGCCGAGTGGTACGTGCGCGATCTGATCGAAAAGAGCCGCCGCGGCATGGAAGAGAGCGTCCGCCAAGGCTGGCACACCGGCGGACCCGTGCCCTACGGCTACACGCTCGAACCGCATCCACACCCCAACCCGCACAAGGCGCGCGAGGGGAAACGTAAACACCGACTGATCCCTGATCCGGTCCGCGCTCCGACCGTCCGAATGATCTTCGAGGACTACTGCGTCAGCGGCCTCGGCCTCGGCGCGATCTGCGAGAAGCTCAACCGCGACCTCGACCGCTACCCGCCGCCGAACAGAAACAAGAAAGACGAGAACGATCTCCGGCCGACCTGGAGCCGCTCCCAGATCCAGGCAATGCTCCGCAACCCGAAGTACACCGGCTTCAACGTCTGGGGGCGGCACGACAAACGCCGTGGCCGGCCCTTCATCCGGCCACGCGAGGAGTGGATCTGGAGCGCCGCGCTGACGCACGACCCTCTGATTCCGAAGGAGCTGTTCGACCTCGTCGAGGAACGCGCAGCACGCAACGAACATCAAGCCAAGCTCACGGCACCGAAGCAGTACATCCAGCGCTCCGGCGGGCGAAGCGCACGCCTCTACCCGCTCCGCGGACGCGTCCGCTGCGCCCTCTGCGGGCGACGGATGTCAGGGAGCCACCAGAAGGGCGCCAACTGGTACCGCTGCCAGTTCGTCGACCGCCACGGCATCGCCGCGGCCAAGGCAACAGGACATCCGCGCGTCCTCGGCATCAAGGAGGAGGTCGTCCTTCTCGAGTTGTTCGACTTCCTCTCCCGCCGCCTCTTCGGACCCGGGCGCCTCGATCTCCTCCGCGACGATCTCGCCCGCACTTCCGCAGGCGGCTGGCACGAACACGAAGCAGAGGTCACGCAGCGACGACGCGGGCTGGCCGAGATCGATCGATCGCTCTACCGGCAAGCCCTCCGCCTCGAAGAGCACGACGATCCCGCCCACCCCGTCGTCGCGCTCGCAAAGCAACGAATCGTCGAACTGACAGCCCGGCGGGACCAACTCGAACGCGAACTCGCCTCACTCGAAGCGCAGCCGCCGAGCGACGTCCATCCCGACGCGGTCGAGGCGATGCTCGCGACCGTTCCCGATCTACGCGACGCGCTCTTCGATTACGACGCACCCGAACTGGCTCAGTTGTTCGAGGACTTCGAGGTCGAGGTCACCTACGACAAGCACGAACGGACGCTCCAGCTTGCCGCCACGCTCGCCCTCGACACGCCTCCAGAAACAGCGCGACCGCCTCGTCGGCGGTCGCACAATTGTGACATAGCGGGGGCGGGATTTGGACACATTTCCCCGACCGGGTCGCGTACCGTTTCATCGAGGTTCGACGGCTCTGCTGAGCCGGGCGACGTCGGGCGTTTGCGGCGGGAGCTCCGGGTGTGACGGCGTCGCTTCCCGCACCGCAACGCCCGCACCATCCATGGCCTCCTCGCAGACGTGGCACATTCTAGTCAACGCGTGTTGCCCAAGACCCGCTATGCGAAGAAGGACGGCGTTCACATCGCCTACCAGGTGGTCGGAGAGGGTGACCTCGACCTGCTGCTCGTTTCGGCCTGGTTCAGCCATTTGGAGGCGCGTTGGGAGATCCCTGGCTTTGCGCATTACCTTCGGCGGCTGTCCTCGTTCAGCCGGCTGATCTCGTTCGACAAGCATGGGATCGGTCTCTCCGACCCAATACCGCTCGATCGGTTACCGCCACTGGAGGAGTGGATGGACGACGTGCGGGCGGTGCTGGACGCGATCGGCTGCCAGCAGGCCGCGGTCATGGGCGCGAACGAAGGCTCGCTGATGGCGGCGCTCTTCGCAGCGAGCTATCCGGAGCGCGTTCCCGCGCTCGTGCTCGCGAACGCAATGGCACGTCCGGCCTCGGCGCCTGACTATCCGTGGGGGACGCCGCCCGGGGCAGTCGAAGCCCTTGTCGGACTGATCGAGCAAAGTTGGGGCACGGGCGAGGTCATGGCCGCCATCAATCCGAGCATCGCCAACGACCAGAACGCGCTCGAAGCCTGGGGACGGTTCATGCGGCTATCCGCGAGCCCCGCCGTTGCGGCCGCCGTCATAAGCATGATCTTCGAGCTCGACATTCGACAGATCCTTCCTGCAATCAGCGTGCCGACGCTGGTCGTCCAACGTCGCGGCAATCCGCTTGTCCCCGCCGAGGCTGGGCGCGACGTCGCCCGCCGGATCCCGGGCGCCAAGTTCGTTGAGGTTCCGGGCGAGGATTACGGTTTCGCTGTGGGGAATGTCGACGTTGTCATTGACGAGGTCGAGGAGTTCCTAACCGGAAGTCGCCCGTGTCCCGCCGGCGACAGGGTCCTCAGCACGATCCTCTTCACCGACATCGTCGAGTCGACCGCACGCGCCGTCGAGCTGGGCGACACTCGCTGGCGCGAATTGCTCGAGGCACACGAAGTGATTGCCGAGCGCGAGGTTGCGAGTTTCGGCGGGATCGTCGCGGACTTCGCCGGAGACGGTCTGCTCGCCAGCTTCGATGGCCCGGCGCGAGCCGTCCGCTGTGCGTTCGCGTTGCGCGACGACCTGCGGAAGCTAGGTCTTGAGATGCGCGCGGGCCTCCACACCGGCGAGGTCGAGCGCCGCGGCGACCGCGTGGCGGGAATCGGCGTCCACATCGCCTCGCGCATCATTTCGCTCGCGCGGCCGAGCGAGGTGCTCGTCACTCGCACGGTGAGAGATCTTGTTGCCGGTTCCGCCCTCCAGTTCATCGACCATGGAACACACGCGCTGAAAGGCATCCCGGACGAATGGCAAGTTCTCGCCGCGATAGAGGCGGCAGCGGTAACCGCGTGACGAGATGACGCAGCGCGAAATGGTCCGGCCGCAGCGTGTCCTCGTCGTCGGTGGCGGGATCGCAGGGCTCGCCACCGCACGCGCGCTGCTGCAGCGGGGGATCGAGGCCGACGTCGTCGAGCGTGCGGCGGCCTGGTCGGATCCAGGTGCGGGCATCTACTTGCCGGCGAACTCTGTCCGGGCGCTGAGCTTGCTCGGGCTGGAGGCGCCGCTGCTCGACCAGGCAAGGACTTGCGCGCTGTGTGGGGTGCGATCGGGCCGTGCGTGGCGATCAGCCACAGCGCTCTCCACGAGCTCCTGCGTAAGGGGATCCCGGTCCGCCTCGGCGCGACGGTCACTGCACTCGATGACGAGGGATCCCGCGTTCGAGCCACCTTCGCCGACGGCTCGACCGATCTCTACGACATCGTGGTTGGCGCGGACGGCGTGCATTCGTGGGTGCGCTCCAGCGTCTTCGGCGGCGCCGACGCAACTTTCGTGGGTCAAGCCAGCTGGCGCTTTCTCGTCGACGGCTTCCCGGAGATCTCAGATTGGACGGCCCTGCTTGGTCGCGGCAAGGCATTCCTCATGCTTCCGCTCGGAGGCGGCCAGATCTACTGCTACGCGGACGTCAACGCCGCGCGCCCCGTCGATCCGACTGGCGACGATCCGAGCAAGCTGGTCGGGCTCCACAGCGACTTCGCCCAGCCGGTGCCGGCGATCATCAAAGAACGCCCGACGTCCGATCAGCGGGCGTACTTCTCGCCGATCGAGGAGGTCATCCAGCAGCCGTGGGTGCGCGGCCGAGTCGTCCTGGTCGGCGATGCGGCGCACGCGATGTCGCCGAACATGGCGGAGGGCGCGGGGATGGCGCTGGAGGATGCGCTCATTCTCGCCGAGACGATCGTCGCCGGCCGGCCGCTCGAGGAGTTCGAGGCGCGACGGCGGCCGCGCGTGGCGTTTGTCCAAGCGCAGACGCACCGGCGGGACCGCACGCGCAACCTGCCGCCGTTCGTCCGGAAGGCGGCCCTGCGCCTGGCGGGCCAGCGGATCTACCGCGGAAACTACCGACCCCTGCTCACTCCGCCGTAGACGCTGTTTGCGTGCACAGAAAAGGCCCGCAAAACGGGCCTTTTCGCCTTTTCGAAGTAGCGGGGGCAGGATCTGTGCAGATTTCCCCGACCGGCTCGCCTGCGGAATCGTCGAGGAACGACCGCTGCCGCAGCGAGCCTGAACAGTTGGCCAGAGCGGGCCGCACGAGCGACCGCCCTGGCCATCTGCTGAGCGTTAGAAGGGGCAGTTGCCGGGATCGGGCGCTTCGATCCTTCGCGGCGCGCCTGCCGGAATCAGCTGCACGACAATCGTCTGCGCGTCGACCGTGCCTTCATTTCGGATGAGGTGGACGGCTCCGCCGCCGATGTCGACGAATCCCGTCCCTTGCGCCGAGGCGCTGAACTCGTGCGGCGTGCACGTGGGATCGTCGCCCTCATACACGGTCACGGTTCCCTGCGTGACGATGATCAGGCTCGGGCCGGGATGGGTATGCCACCCGGACGACCCAGCCGGCTGGGACGGCGTACCTGCCTTGAAGACATTTTGCTGGACGAAGAGATCAGAGCGACCCTTCGTCTTGAGCTCGGCCTCCCACGCGTCCGTTTCCCCTTTGATGTTTAACGCGTCGAGCTGCGCGCGCGCGATCGTGCTGCTACTGAACCCAGAGCTGCTCGGCGTCGCGAGGACTTTCCCGCCGAACGCCGCGAGGCCGGCCGCGACGAGCACGAGCGCCCAGATCACCTTCCACTTCATCTTTTCTCCTTTCCCGACGAGACCGCCTCAACGACGCGGATTGGCTCGAGGCCGGCGCGCTGCGCGACAAGCGCAGCCTCGCGGCTCGACCGGGCGTCGAAGACGAAGAAGCACATCTCGTCCTCGGGGATGTACGTCATCCGCACGAAGCGCACCTCGCCGTCGGTGCCCGACAGGTGCCTGGCGGCCGAGATCGATCGCCGCTCGGCGGTCGCGAGGTCCCGGGCGCTTGCCCGGGGCGTGAAGACCTCGACGAGGAACTGCTTCATGCCGCCGACGCTACGAGCCTTCCGCGCCGGCGGAAAGTCGGCAAATTCCTACACTTTGCTCGCGGGCCGCTCGGAGACACGGCGAATCAGCTCGGTGCGCGAGTGGACGCCGAGCTTCGCGTACAGCCGCGACAGCGTCGTTCCGACCGTCTTCGGCGTCACGAAGAGGGCGGCCGCAATCTCCTTGTTCGAGCGGCCCTCAGCGACGAGCTCGGCGAGCCGGCGCTCGGTCGGCGTCAGCTCTCCGCCGTGCGATCTGCGCCCGCCGATGCGCGCGAGCTCGGCGCGCGCCTTCTCCGCCCAGCCGGCGGCGCCGATCGTCTCGAACGCGTCGATCGCGGCCTCGATCGCCTCGCGGGCGGCGCGTTTCTGGCGGTTGCGTCGCCGGACGGTGCCGAGCGCGAGCAGTGCCCGCGAGCGGCCGAACGGGTCGTCGACGGCCTCGTGCTCGGCGACCGCGCGCTCGAGCAGGCCCAACGCCTGCTCCACGTCGCCGTGGGCCGCGGCGACGAGCGCGCGGCAGCGCGTCACGTGCGCCAGCACCCATGCGCGGCCCAGCCGGGCCGCGTCCGCTTCCCAGGCATCGAGGACGCGAACGGCGTCTCCGATCCGGCCGAGCTCGAGCAGGACGTCGACGTAGTCGGCGCTCCACCACCGGATGCTCGGCTCCCTCCATCCGAACGTCCGCGCCTGCCGGTCGGCCTCGCCGAGCCGCGCCGCGGCCCCATATATGTCCCCGCTCCCGAGCGCGACGAGTCCGAGGATCGCCAGGTGCTGGGGCGGGTGGAGCCCGAACTGCTCTTCAGCCAGCTCGAGCGCTCGCTCAGAATGCTCCCGCGCAAGCTCGAGCTCGCCACGATGGGCGGCGACGAGCGCGATCGGAAGGTGGTCCTGCGGCACCTCGATTCCGTACTGGATCGACACGTCATGGGCGCGCGCAGCGTGCTCGGCCGCGAGCGCCCAGCGGCCGGCCCAGAACTCGACCCAGGAGAGTCCCCACAGCGCGCGGGCGCTCCGCGGCTCGTCGCGCTCGCTCCACTCGCCGTACTCGTGCTCGAGCAACAGGCGTGCCTCGTCTCGCTTCGAGGACAGCGCGAGAGTGAACACGATCGCCTGCGTCGCCTCCTGCACCGGTCGCTCCCCGCCGAGCGCGCTCGGCAGATACTCGACCAGCGCCGCGAGATCGCCCGGCAGCGCCTCGCCGGCGAACCAGCCGAGGACGGCTTGTACCGCCCGAGCACGCGTTCGGAGCACGTCGTCTTCGAGCCGCTCGGCAATCTCGAGCGCCGCGCGCGCGTGGTCGAAGCCGGTGGTGAAGCGTCTTGCCCAGGCGAGCCGGCAGTGGACGGCCGACTGCAGCGCCGGGGAGGCCGCATCAGGCAGGGCCTCCTCGAGGAGCTCGGCAGCACGATCGACGCTTTCCAGGTCGGCGAGAACGATCAGTGCTTCCGCACGCCACGGACCGGCCTCCGTCTCGGCAAGCAGGTCGGTCGCGATCGCCCGGGCGCGCGTCCACTCTCCCGCAGCGTGCTGCGCACGAGCCGCCGCAAGCGCCCGCCGATGGCGCTCCTCGGGCGCGTCCAGCGGGGTCAGCCGCAGCGCCTGCTCGGCGAGCTCGGCGGCGACGGCCGACGCGCCGCGGTCGGCCGCCACCCTCGCGGCGGCGTCGAGGTCGGCGGCGACGTCGGCGTCCGGCGCCTCCCTCGACAGCGCGAGATGTCGGGCGCGCAGGAGCGGGTCTTCCACGATTTCCGCGATACGTCCGTGGACGCTCCGCCGCTCTTCGCCGAGGTCGCGGTAGAGAACCGACGACAGGAGCGGGTGTGTGAAGCGAAACGTCCCGTTCTCGCGCTCGATCACGTGGGCAGCGAATGCCGGGTCGAGCGCGCCTGCGGCAAGACCAGCCCGCGCCAGGAAAG
>WNGE01008366.1_pt1 | contig 11058 bp, 14 predicted proteins | sample 5400651 | NCBI WGS metagenome assembly WNGE01 (sample SAMN13153370, study PRJNA577476) | soil metagenome | isolation source: 60 cm soil or saprolite under grassland replicate 2 | place: USA:California | collected 2016-06-15
GAGGCTCGCCGTGGCGTTGATGTCGACCGCGAGGAACCCGAGCGTGTCCCGATCTTCGTGGGATTTGAGGTGGCGGTCCCCCACCTGATGCCTGCCTGGTGGTAGGTCTCGGGTGAACCGACCAAGGATCACTCGAAGGAAGGGGACCGCTGTGAAGACGGTACCGGCACTGCGTGTGGTGTCGAAGACCGAGGCCGTGGCCGAGGCGGCCGGGCTGGGCGTGGCTGATCTGCCAGCAGAGGTGAAGCTGGCGTTGACCGAGATCGCCTCGGTGGCCCGGGAGGGGCTGCTGGCGATGAGCGTGGCCGCGGGGATGGCGGTGATGCGCGCGATGTTCGACGCCGAGATCACCGCGGCGTGTGGGCCGAAGGGCACGCATGATCCGGACCGGGTCGCGGTGCGCCACGGCAGCGAGAACGGCTCGGTGGTGCTGGGCGGGCGGCGGGTGCCGGTGCGCCGGCCGCGGGCCCGCACCGCTGACGGGCATGAGGTGGCGCTGGCCAGCTACCGGCTGTTCGCCGCTGAGGATCAGCTGACCGCGGTGGTGATGGAGCGGATGCTGGCAGGTCTTGCCACCCGCCGGCACACCGCCGCGGCCGAACCGGTCGGGCAGGCCGTGCAGGAGGTGGCGAGCGCGACCAGCCGGTCGGCGGTGTCGCGCCGGTTCGTGGCGCAGACCAAGACGGCGCTGGCCGAGTTGCTGGCCCGGGATTTGGGCGGGCTGGATATCAAGGTGCTGATGGTCGACGGGGAGCACATCGCCGAGCACTGCTGCGTGGTCGCTTTGGCCATCACCGCCGACGGGACGAAGGTGCCGGTTGGGCTGTGGGAGGGCTCCACGGAGAACAAGACCGTGGTGCGTCACCTGTTGGCGGACCTGGTCGCGCGTGGGCTGGACGCTGAGGACGGGCTGCTGGTCGTCATCGACGGTGCGAAGGCGCTGTCGGCGGCGGTGACCGCTGTTTTCGGTGCCAACGCGGCGATCCAGCGCTGTACTGTCCATAAGAGACGGAACGTGGCCGAGCATCTACCTGAGACCGAGCGCGGCTGGGTCGACGCGAAGCTGGTGCGGGCGCTGAATAACCCGGACGCGGCGGCCGGGCTGCGCGATGCCAAGGCCCTCGCGACCATGTTGGAGCGCAAGCATCCCGGCGCGGCCGCGAGCCTGCGCGAGGGCCTGCCGGAACTGTTCACGGTGGCCCGGCTGGGCATCACCGGCGCCCTGGCCAGGACGCTGACCACGTCCAACCCGAGTCGATGATCTCGATCGCGCGCACCACCAACCGCAACGTCACCCGCTGGCGCGACGGGCAGATGGTGCTGCGCTGGACCGCTGCCGGCATGCTCAACGCGCAGCGCTCGTTCCGCCGGGTCAAGGGCTACAAGCAGATGCCCCAACTCGTCACCGCGCTACGCCGACATGCTCACCCGAACAGCGCCCGAAGCGCCGAAACTGTCAGTGCCGCCGCCTAACATCCAGATGGGATCGTCACCGAAGTTCCACGAAACCCGTGACACCCTCCGCCCCCCATCAGCACCGGTCTGGGCGTCCACCAGCAGGCCCGGGGCGGGCCGCGAACGGCGCCGCCACGGCATGCCAGAGGATAAGCGCAGCGCCGCCGAGCATGATGTCCACACTTACCGTGCCGACGAGCGAGTGGGTCGTCCCGGCATCGACCAGGATAGGCACGTAGTGCGGCAGGTCGGGCACCATGCTGCCGATCACCAGCGCGGACGGCACGAATCCCAATCGCATGAGCGGCAACACCGCGGCGGGATGGCTACCCGTGACCGGCACGTTGTCGCCTCATCACCGAAGCATAGGCGCGCTCGACCCCGCACGGGGACGCACCTGCCGCTGGCGACATCTACCCTGCGGATGGACGGTGCGCTGGTCCCGGTCGTGAATATCACGGGCAGAAGCCCGCTGGATGGCGGGCGGGGCCGCCGGCCTTTGATGTCACGCCGAACGCATGACATAGCCGACCGAGCACCGTGAGCACCCGGGAAGAGCGCGAGCACCGCGAAATGTCACCGCGAAGTGCCCATTAGTCTCACCTGACGCTTGATGCCCCGGTTTGCTAAATGTCGAGCAGTAGGCGGCTCAGCGCGTCGCTCAGCCACTGCGCCCATTCCTCGTGCCCCCATCCGCGCTCGCGGGTGAGTTGTAGGTACGTCTGTGACCCTGCCATGGTGAGCATGATGTCGGTGGCCTTGTCGACGCTCAGGTCGCTGCGCAGCTGGCGGTGCTCGGCGAGGGAGTCGATGAGCCGGCGAAACTGCTCGGCTCGCAGCCGTTCTCCCTCGGCGTAGACCTCGGCGACGGCCGCGTCAGTCGGCGCGGCGATCCGCGCGGTCTCCGACGGGACCGAGGCTCGTGCCAGGATCCGCGCAGCACCGGTGGCGAAGGTATGCAGGGCTGCGGCGCCGTCCCTCGCGGCGAGGGCGCCGGTGAACCAGTCGGTGTCTTCAGGCCGTTGCCCCTCGGTCCCACCCACCACCGCATGAAAGATCAGCTCCCGCAGGAGTAGTGGCTTGGTGCGGAAGTTGAAGTACACGGTCTGGGTGGCGACCCCGGCCCGCTTGGCGATGCGGGCCATCGTCGCTGCCTGATAGCCGACCTCGGCGAACTCCGCGTTGGCCGCGGACAAGATCCGCGCCCGGGTCTGCTGCCCGGACGCCCGGCGGGCCGTCGTGGCCTTCTCGGTCGACACCCTTGCTCCTTCCCATCCAACGGCGATACTGTAAGGCACTTCTAGAAGTACTTTATAGGACCGTGAGGCAATGACCCGCTCCCTACTATCGATCGAGGTTGCGATGAGAGACTTCCCCACCATCCGCCCATGGACCGTGTTGCTCGCCGCTGTCGTGTCCTACGCCTGGTCCGGGCTGTACTTCGCGGCTGTGGCCCCAGCCCTCGGCCGGGCGGTCGGCGCGCCCGACCTGCCCGAGACGGTCCCAGCGTCGGCGTTGATAATCGCCTTCCTGACCCGAGTGGTCGTGGCGTTCGGGATTGCCGCGATCCTCGGTTTCGCCGGCGTCCACCGACCGGGCATCGGCGCGCTGGCCGGAATGGGCGTGTTCGCGGTCACCATGCTTCCGCTCATGGTCGGACAGGCCGCGTTCGGGCCACCCTCCGGCTCGTGGCCACAATTCGCGGTCGCGGTCCCCGAGGCCTTGCTCGGCTCCGCCATCGTGGGGGCCATCGGCGCAAAAGCCGGTAGGCACTCAGCCAGACAGCCAATCCTGCATGCACGTCGACCGCCAAGCGATCTTCCAAACTGATGTCGAGTCCCAGCCGCCAAGTCGCCGAACCAAGGTGTAAGACCCGAGCATCACGAGAGCCGCAGTGACCAGGAACGTGGCGGCGAACGTCCAATCGACCAGCCGGTCCCTCATCGTTTGGGCCAGCGGAGCAGACGTCTGAACAGGAGCGGCCTTGCCAGCCACTCGGCTGCCTGCTCCTACGGGCAGAACGCCACGTTGATCCAGTCGCCCTCGGGCCGGAAGATCCTGATGCGGTTGTCGGGCTTGGTATCCCAGCGCATCGAGGAGGACGTCTGTGAAGGAGCGTAGCGGCCTGTCGCAGGGTGGCCGGAACCGCAACCGCGCGGTTGGCCCGGCGGCGGGAGTTGACGGCGGTCGGCAACGCGGTCGTCGGCATCGACCTGGCGGACGTGAAGCAGGCGATAGTGATCACTGATCATGATTCCCGGGTGTTGGCCCGGCGACGGGTGTTGTGCCGGGCGTGGCAGCTTGGCGAGGTGCTGGACTGGGCGGTGACCAGGGCACGGGCGGCGGGGTTTGCATCGGTGACGGTATCGGTGACGGTGGCGTGCAAGCCGACCGGGCATCGGCGGCGGGTGCTGGACCAACTCGCGTCCGAGCGCGGCCTGAACCTGCTCTGTGTGTAGCCGCTGCTGGTGTGGCGGGCCCGCGAAGCTGAAGATCTGACCTGTGAGCTTGCCCCGGTTACCCGGACACCTGCCCTGAGGCGACACTGGTCGCCGGGAGGGGAGTTCGGATGACGGTGCGGGCGTGCGGACGAACTCGGTTCGCTTGGGTTGGGCAGTGCCGCGGCACCACACCAGGGCCGATCGGGCGGGCGGCAGGTCGTCGATCACGATGTAGACGATTGCTCTGGCTGCCTTCGGTCAGTCGCCAAGGGACTGTCCAACACCAACATCACCAACCGTCTACGACTCAGCGACGCCACGGTCAAGACCGACCTCAACCGCACTATGGCAATGCTCGGCCTGTCGAGTCGGGCTCAGGCCGTCGTGGTCGCGTATGAGTCCAGACTGGTCGTCCCCGATACCACCGGCGGCCAGGACCCTTCGTCACCACCATGCGCGACGCCAGCGTCAGCCTGGCGGGCGACGCTCATATCGCCGCCCGCCAGGCCGATCGGCGCACCACCTGCGCGACGACCGCGCCCGCAAGACCCTCGACCGGCACCCCAACTAATCCTCGCCGTCGTATCCGCTATGCCGCGACCCGCGCGGCCGTGCTGATCTGCCGCAGATGGCGCGGCCCGCGCCCATCGCCGAGGTGAGGCCCGGCCGGTTCAACGGGTACGAGAAGTAGCAGCGACCACTGCCAGTTCGGTCAGGTGCGCGTCGTCTGGCACGTCGAGGGACGCCAACGTCTCCGGCCGGATGCACTCGGCCGGATCGAACGGCCGGCCGAACTGCCCGCGTACCTTCCGAAGGAGTTCCGTCGCCGTCCCACCCGGATAGATGGTCGTGACGCGCGGCCCGTGGCGGGCCTCCTCCTCGCGTAGCGAGTCGGCGAATTCGCGTAGCGCGGCCTTGCCGGCCGCGTAGGCCGACCACCGCGGCACGGCATGCAGACCAGGGGCGGCGTTGATGAACACCAGCCGGCCCGCCGCGCTACCCAACGCCGGCAGCAGCGCGCGGGTCAACTCGGCCGCCGCGGCGACATTGACGGTCAGGGTCTCCTGCCACAGCGCGTACGGTGTCTCCGGTACGGCGGCGACCTCGATCCCGGCACAGTACACCAATGCGTCAAGGCGGCCCAGATCGAGCAGTTGCCGCGGCAGCTTCGTCGGATCTCGAAGATCGAGAAGCACCGGGACGGCGTGCGGCACTGCCTGGCACAGTGCGTCCAGCCGCGATTCGTTTCGGCCGGCGGCGAGGACGTGGTCCCCACGGGCGGCCACCGCCCGTACCACCGCGGCACCGATACCACCGCTCGCGCCGGTGACCAGGACCGTCCGCGCCACCGATCGATCATGCTGGGCCATCCGGGCCACGGTACGCCAGATCCGCGGACCCGGGGAACGGCTGCCATGGTCACGGTGGATCTCGTGGCTATCACCATGCACCGAAACGTGACAACCTGTCGCGTCAGCAGAAGTGTTGATCTGATGGCTTCAGACCGGCAGGTACGCGGGGACCGGTGGGGCGAGCTTGAGCAGCGTGCGGGTCTCGACAACGATGGCGCGTATGTGGTCTCTGAACGCCGGCTGGTCGACGACCAGCTCGTACAGGTCCCGAGCCCGGCGGGCCAGGTCGACCTGCCATGGCGAGGTCGACTCGCTGGCGGCGACCTGTCCAAGGCGAGGGCGTGCGGTCGGTACGTCACCGGTGAGCCCTGCGGCGATACCGGCGTGGTAGGCCGGCCAGCCTTGGTCGTCGTCTGCGGTGCCGGAGCCCAGGTGCCGAGCGACCGCGTCGACACCGGCGAAGCGTTCCCGCAGCTGGCCTACGCGTTGCGCGGCGACGGCGCAGACAGCACGGATGTCGTTGCCGAACTGATCGTCGTCGCGGTAGTCCAGGTAGTCGGTGGTGTGCGTCGCCGCATCGTCGAGGCGCACCGGATTGGTCGCCCACCGCACGCGGGACCCCTCGTCGAACGAGAAGTAGTCCTTCGCCCACCACAGCCAGTTGGCGCCGACGTTGAGGTAGCTGCCCAACCCCCAGCTCGACGGCTGGAACTCTACGACGATCAGCCACCACGACCGGTCGTCGATCCACGTCCGCGACCGACCTCGTTGCCAAAGACCCAGCGGGCGCAGCGTCTCACGCGGTGCGCGAGACACCAGCTTGGTCGTCGCAGACGTTGCCGTCATCGAGCGCCGCTCGGTTCGGAACGCACCGGTCGGCCTCGCACGCATCCGTCTTCACCGCCGACGGAGATCACCACACGGGCATCCTCACATGCCGCGTTCCGCTCGCTGTGCTCGTGCCCGCTTCTGCCACACAAGCTCGCGCGCTCGGCGGCGTTACCTGTTCAATCCCGCTGGTGCCGTTCGTGACGCCTTCTGCGCCGGCCGGCACACCCGGTGCCTCGCCGCCTCCCGTAAGGCACAGCGAAACTGATCGCCGGTAGCATCCGCGTATGCAGCCGCGACGTCACCGGATGCGCCAGCGGCAACGCCGTGACTCGGCACGGGAATGGATCCGCTCCGGCGCGGCAGCCACGGTGAAGAGCTACGCCAAGCGGTACGGCGTCGACCGGTACACCGCCTACGACGACCTCACCGCGCTCGGATTCGCGTTGCCCGACTCAGCGCAGCAGTGGGTGCAGCGGCCACCGGCGACCCCACGCCGGATCGCCGAGCGCGGCCCCAACCAGGTCGATGACGAGTGGTGGATCATGCTGGATGGCAGGTGGTTCTTCGTAGCGGGCTACACCTCAGGCGGCGTGCCCTACGGCATGTTCGCCGACGAGATTCCGCCTTACGGCGATCCGCCTTGAGGACTCCGGAACGCGATCGGTTACCTGAGGCAGGATCAACTATCTGAACGACGTCCGCTCCTGCCAGACCGATGAGCGTGCGTTAGACGAGGTGTTCTGGATCAACGGGCGCCCCAGGCGGGCGTTGTCTTCGTTCGTTGTCGCGCCTTCTACACGGCGTCGCCGGAGGCGCTTGCCGGCCTCACGGGCACGACCAGGTAGCGAAGGTGGACAGCCGCTGTTACGCCGGTGGTGACGATGAGCTCCGTCGCGCGCAGGCCGGCCTGGATCCGTATCTGAACGGTGTGCCGTGCAGCAGGACGCAGGGCGTCGGACAGCAGCCGCGCCTGGTAGAAACGGGTGACATGGTCTGCTCGAACGGCCGCCTTCACCGTTTCCTCAGATTCGCCGGTGAGTAAGTCACTGGACCGTACCAGCAAGGCTCCGTCAATGGCCTGGATTGCCACGCGACCGTGCGCGCCCGCGTACCGCGACGCGCGGTCGACCGCGCTGGCGAGCGCGTCCGACTCGACTTCGATGACGCATTCGGGGATCACGTCAAGCAGTCAGTCGAGCTGAGCGTCCGGGGACGGAGCGCCCAGCGTGGAGCTGACGATGCTGCCGCCTTTCCAGGCCAGCCCCACGAGGTCACCAGTCACCGGCCTCAACAGCGGCAGCTGAACCACCCTCTTCTCCGCTGGTCGAGCGTTCGTCCTCGCCGTCGCAGTGCACGGTCCTGCCGATGACAGCCGACCCACTGCGCGTCGACATGGGCGGTGTGGCATCGATCAGACGCTGCTGGCGGCGCCGGCTGATCATGGTGTCCCGACGCCACGCCGTTCGGGCGGGCTGCGGTTGTCGCCGGGCGGCACGGCTGCATGGCGGCGGAGGTCACGGGTCGCGGCGGGTAGAGGCCCAGAAGCGCACCGGCGAAAAACCGCTGATAACTTGCACGACGTCGTGGTCAGCGGTACCCCCGACGACAGCTACTGGTCAAGCGTCCGCCAGTGGCCACGGCAGGCACCGTCTGGCTCGGGTGGTCCTCGCTGCGGCCACAAGAACGGTCCGTTGAGGGAAGCTGCGCCGGTCGCCGGAGCGTGTCAGGACGATGTCGTGGTCGCTTCCTCGAACTCGAATTGGATCGGGTAAAGGCCGACGGTTGCCAGGTCGGCGATGGTTGGGGCGTATGATCGGGCGATTTTCACGCCGAGGACGAACGGGGATGACCCGTTGTCGAGTGCCTTGCGTAGGGCGGTTCCCACCTCTTCGGGCGTGGCTTGCAGCAGGACGCCGCGGCCGCGGCGGACCTGCCCGCGGTGGGTGATCGTGACGGGTGCGCCGCCGGTGAGGTTCAGCCGCCAACGTCGCTGCGTGAACGCCATCGGGACCCCGTCGATCATGTGCAGGGCCACCGGGATCTGGATGATGCGTCCGCTGCGCCGGCCGGCGAACTGAAGGACCATGATCGTGTTGATGCGCGTGCCGAGGCGCGACAAGATAACGCGCCGGACCAAGGGGTTGATGATGCGCATGAGGGCCCGGGGGTGGCGCGGCGAGCCGTACCCGCGGCGATCGCTGCCCCGGTGGGTCGTCGGTCTGCGGTCCGGTGCCCGGTTGGGGGTGTGCGGGTGCTCGCTCATCGTTGCTCCTCATCACTGACTGGCCGTCTGCGACGCTCCGGTTTGCTGTGCGGGTTCGACGTTCGAGTTGGGGATTGCCGGCGGGACGCCCGAGAAGATGACGTTGAGGGTGGTGCTCCGCCGATCGAGGCCCTGCGGGTTGAGGTGCCTACGTTGCAGGAGGCGCAGCGGTCGGCGTCTGGCCGTTGTGGAGGACGCAGATGGCGTACCTCCATCACCCGTCGGGGCCGCGCCGGGCGACGTGACGACGCCGTCGCCGAGCAGTAGCGCGGTGTCGCGGACATGGAAGACGCGGCGGGGGTCGGCCAGGTAGCCGCGCTGGTGCTGCCACCGCAGCCAGGCGCTGACGATTTCGCCGGGTCCGCGTATCTGCTGCCGACCGTGGCCGGCGACGAGCACGCCGGCGTCGTCGAACAGCTGGGCGAGCGCCTCAGCGTCGCGCAGGAGCAGCGCGTCCTGCAGCAGCGTCTGCAGCTCTTCTGGTGTTTGCCCGCCCGCGGTCATGGCAACCGGCTAGAACACGAGGCCGTGACGCTCGACAATCGGGAAGGTGGCATCGAAGTCCAGGTCGCAGCGGTACTTGGCGGCCATGGCGGCGAGGGTCTGCGGGTCGGGCGGGGCGGTGAAGCCCCCGAACGAGCGGAACAGCTCTTCCAGCCCCGCCGGGGAGATGATCTCCAGAACGGCGGCCGGCGCGTCGCCGGCGTTCCAGAAGGTGTGCCACTGCCCCCGCGGTTTGAAGATCAGATCGCCTGGGCCGCCGACGACCTCGTCGTCGCCGAGCACCGCGCCGATGCGGCCGGACAGCACATAGGTGTACTCGTCCTCGTCGTGATGGCGGTGCATCGGGGCGGCGAGCGCGTTGGGCTCGAAGAGATGCTGGACGAGGGCGAACCGACCACCGGCTTCCGCACCGTCGATCATGAAACGGTTCGACACGCGTCCGACGCTGGGGATGATCCTCCCGTCACCTGCGCCAAGAACGCGTGGCCCCGCCGGCACGTGCGTCTGCTCGGTCATCGATCCTCCTTGCTCTGGTTGGTCAGCGGCGACGCTACGGCGGTGCGGGCGGGGCGGGTATTCCAGAAAGGTGGTATCTACCAACCGGCCGGCGGGTGCCTACAGTTCGTGGTGTGAGGGATTCGGCGCGGGAGCGGGCCGTTGACAAGATTGCCCGGCTGGCCAGCCAGCCGCGCGACCTGGTGACCTTCTGGCAGTCCTCGACCGAGGTCATCGCCGGCGTCGTGCCCTACTACTGGACGCCGTGCTGGTACACCCTCGACCCGGCCTCGCTGCTGATCACCAGCCACTTCCACGACGGCATGCCGCAGTTCCCGGCCGAGTGGTTGGCCGATGAGTACTACGGCGACGACGTCAACAACCTCGCCGACGTGGCGCGCTGCGACACCGGCGTCCGCACGCTGCACGAGGCGACCGGCGGCGACCCGTCGAGCAGCCCCCGCTGGCACCGCAACATGACCATGGGCGGTGACCAGGAGCTGGTCGCGCGGCTGCGGGCCAGATCCGGCGAAATCTGGGGGGCACTGAGCCTCTACCGCGAACCCGGACAACCGCCCTTCGACGACACGGACAAACACTTCCTTCGGGCGGTCACCCCGCACCTGGCCGAGGGCGCCCGGCGGGCGCTGCTGGTCGGCGAGGCCACCGACCCGGAAGGACTCCACGCGCCCGGGCTGCTGATCCTCACCGACCGCTGGGAGATCGACTCCACCACACCCGGGGTCGAGCGCTTACTGTCCGAGCTGCCCGACGGCGACTGGGACACCGGCCGCCTGCCCTCGGCGGTCCTCTCCCTGGCCGGCAGGGCCCTGCGCACCTCCGCACACCCCGGTCAGCCCGGCGAGATCGCGGTCTCGCGGGTGCTCTCCCGCGCCGGCACGTGGATCATCCTGCACGGAGCCTGCCTCGCCTCCCACGGCTCACGCCGGGTGGCCATCATCGTGGAACCGGCCCACCCCGCCCGCATCTACCCCCTGCTGATGTCCGCCTACGGCCTGACCGAACGCGAACGCGACCTCACCCGGCTCATCCTGCAAGGCTGCTCGACCGCACAGATCGCCCAGGAGCTGGTGGTATCCACACACACCGTCCAGCAGCATCTCAAGAGCATCTTCGACAAGACCGGGGTACGCAGCCGCCGCGACCTCGTCGCCAAGGTCTTCTTCGCACACTACGAACCACGCTTCCGCGACAACGAACACCGCACCATCGACAACAAACCCATCCGCGGTGGACCAAGAGCGGCTGACTAGCTGCCCGCCCATCCACAGACCGATCGACCCGGGACGTCGGCATCCTCATTTGCCGCGTTGAACGCGCGCGTCGGACCGTTCGCCCCGAGGTGGAGCGGGCCGACATATCACGCAGCGTTACAATGGACGGGGTAATCCCGAGCCCTGATCCGGCTGGCGTTCCGGCTTTCAGTGGCCGTCGGTTGCGGCAGCGGACCATGGTGACAATAACCGCCGAAAAGTGACAACTAGGGCGGAAGTCATACGAGTTTCGACACCACGGCGATGCAAACATCAGCACCCAACGCCGACCCGCGAGGATCAACATGGCCGCCGGCGAGAGCGGGCAAGACCACGATCAACTGCAGCTGCTGGTCCAGCACCCGGGGGAGCGGGCTCGACCGGACAAGCGATGATCCGGAGGAGATCTGCGGCTGGGCGCCTTTGATCAAGATCAGCAGATG
>WNGE01008368.1_pt1 | contig 11057 bp, 11 predicted proteins | sample 5400651 | NCBI WGS metagenome assembly WNGE01 (sample SAMN13153370, study PRJNA577476) | soil metagenome | isolation source: 60 cm soil or saprolite under grassland replicate 2 | place: USA:California | collected 2016-06-15
CCAACCCTTCGTACCTACTGCGCTGACTCAGAGGCTGCGGACCAGCTCGGCGAAGTAGCCGTGCAGCCTGGCGTCCCCGGTCATCTCCGGATGGAACGACGTGGCCAGCAGCCGATCGTGGCGAACCGCGACGATCCTACCCGCGGCCGGGCCCGAGCTCACCGTCGACAGTACCTCCACGTCCCGGCCGACGCGTTCCACCCACGGTGCGCGGATGAACACGGCGTGGTACGGCGTGTCGAACGCGGCGAACTCCAGGTCCGCCTCGAACGAGTCCACCTGCCGCCCGAACGCGTTCCGCCGTACGGTGACATCCAGTCCGCCGAGCGTCTCCTGGCCCTCGATCCCGCCGGTGATCTCGTTGGCCAGCATGATCATCCCGGCGCAGGTGCCGAAGACCGGCATCCCGTCCGCGATCCGCTTCTGCAGCGGCTCGAACAGCTCGAACGCGCGGGCCAGCTTGTCCATCGTGGTCGACTCGCCACCCGGCAGCACCATCGCGTCCACCCGCTCCAGCTCCGACGGACGCCGTACCGGGACAGCCTGCACGCCGACCTGGTTCAGCATCGCCACGTGCTCGCGCACGTTGCCCTGCAAAGCGAACACGCCGATCACGGTCATAGAGTCACCTTTCGCTGCCAGTTGAGGGTTACCTCGATGCGGCCCTCGTCGAAGACCGCGGGGAGGTCGTGCTGGTGCAGCAGGTCCAGTACGTCGTCCAGAAGCGGCTCACCCGGGGCGACATTGGCGGTGTCGGGGTACCAGAGCTTGAGCTCGAGCATGCCGAAGTCGACGGCGTGCCAGACGTCGGTGTCGGTGAAGAACACCAGGCCCTTCGGACCCTCGGCAGCCTCCAGCGCCTGCCTGGCGGCGTGGTGGTCCGACGTGTAACGGACCACCACGAACCCCTGCGCCCCGAGTTCTTCCAGTACGGCGTCCAGCCGGTCCGGATCGGTCGTCACCGGCCAGTCGGCTGCTTCCGCGTTGAGGTCGATCACGGCCTCACCGATCAGCAGCGGCACCAAAGCGGCCGCGTCGACCGACGGAGCGTCCTCCTGGACGGCCTCCGTCAGCGCGGCCGAGATGGCGGCGTGGTCGGCGTACCCGGACCGCACCAGGACGCGGGCCAGGCCGCGCAGCTCCCGGGCGGTCCGTTCGTCCACCGCCAGCAGGCCTTCCGGCCCTGTCACTCTCCGGTCACCAGCCGCGCTCGGCCAGGCGGTGCGGCTGCGGGATCTCGTCGACGTTGATGCCGACCATCGCCTCGCCCAGACCGCGGGACACCTTGGCGATCACGTCCGCGTCGTCGTAGAAGGTGGTCGCCTTGACGATCGCCTCGGCGCGCTGGGCCGGGTTGCCGGACTTGAAGATTCCGGACCCGACGAACACACCCTCGGCGCCGAGCTGCATCATCATCGCGGCGTCGGCCGGGGTCGCGATGCCGCCCGCTGTGAACAGTACGACGGGAAGCTTGCCCAGGGCAGCGACCTCCTTGACCAGCTCGTACGGCGCCTGCAGCTCCTTGGCAGCGACGTACAACTCGTCCTCGGGGAGGTTCTGCAGCTTGCGGATCTCCTGCCGGATCTGGCGCATGTGGGTGGTCGCGTTGGAGACGTCACCGGTGCCGGCCTCGCCCTTGGAGCGGATCATCGCGGCACCCTCGGTGATCCGGCGCAGCGCCTCGCCCAGGTTGGTCGCGCCGCAGACGAACGGCACGGTGAACTGCCACTTGTCGATGTGGTTGGCGTAGTCGGCCGGGGTGAGCACCTCGGACTCGTCGATGTAGTCGACGCCGAGGCTCTGCAGTACCTGCGCCTCGACGAAGTGACCGATCCGGGCCTTGGCCATCACCGGGATCGAGACGGCGTTGATGATGCCGTCGATCATGTCCGGGTCGCTCATCCGGGAGACGCCGCCCTGCGCGCGGATGTCGGCCGGGACCCGCTCCAGCGCCATCACCGCGACAGCACCGGCGTCCTCGGCGATCTTGGCCTGCTCCGCGGTGACCACGTCCATGATCACGCCGCCCTTGAGCATCTCCGCCATGCCGCGCTTCACCTTCGCGGTACCCGTCTGGGGGGTCTGGTTCTCCGTCACTGCATCCTCCTGGTCGTGGGGCACGCCTCCAGGTTAGGCCGCTCGGAGCACCGATCTTCAGTCCACCTCGGATCAAGTGGACTCAGCCAGCGCCTGGCCCAGTCTGGCGACCACCAATCGCAGCGTGGCGGGCGGTGCGGTGAACGGAATCCGGATGTGCCGCCGGTCCGTCCCGTCCGGCGTGAACAGGTCACCCGCACCCAGCAACAACCCCTGCTCACGGGCCTTGTCCAGCACTCGCCGTGCCCTGGTTTCGGTCAGCTCCAGCCAGAGGGTCATGCCACCAGTGGGCGTGGGCCACGCCACACCGTCGAGTGTTCTCAGTCCCGCCTCCAGCGCGGCCAGGTTGGCACGTAGCCGGGTCCGACGCCGACTGATCACCCTGTCGAGCCTGCTGAGGATCGCTTGGGCCAGGAGGTCGTCGAGCGCGCTGGGAGAAGCCACACTGAGCTGGGCCGCGGTGTTGATGCGTCGTCGTAGTTGCTTGCCGGTGCGGACCCAGCCGACGCGCAGCCCACCCCACACCGTCTTCGAGAGCGACCCCACACTCACCGTGCGCGGGTAGCGACTCAGCGGCTCGGCCTGTTCCCCACTGGCCAACCAGAGCGGCCTCATGGTCTCGTCACTGATCAGTGCGGCGCCATAACGCCGGGCGATTTCTACTACCGCCGTACGACGCTCAGGCGGCAGGCTCAGCCCGGTCGGGTTGTGGTTGTCCGCTTGCAGGTAGATGACCTTCGGCCGGTGCCGTCTGCAGAGGTGAGCGAGCTGGTCGGTGTCCCACACTCCTGCGGGCCAGCCGGCGACGTCCAGGCGGTGTTTCCTCAGTAGATCGAAGGCGGCCGGGTACGTCGGTGTTTCGGTGATCGCTACACCTGGTCCGAGGTCCAGGCCGGCCAGTGCGGCGTTCAGGCCGGCTGCTGCTCCGACTGTCAGGGTCAGTTGGTCCGGCTCGGTTGGTACGCCCTCGGTGGTGAGCCTGGCGGCCAGCGCCGTACGCAGCTCCAGTGATCCACCTGGCGGTGGTCCGTCGCCGCCCATCGCGTGTGGCAGCCCGTCCTCGATGATCTGCGCGGCCACCTCCGCCACGTCGTGCGGTGCAGCCGTCGTGGCGAAGCGCAGGTCCAGCACGGGCTGGTCTCCTGCGGTGACCGTCGAGGCGGGCGCGATTGGGTCCATCAGCCGGTCGAGCGGTCGCACGTGAGTGCCGGAACCGCGCTTGGTCTCCAGTACGCCGTCTTGCCGCAGGTGATCGAGCGCTCGTACGACGGTCACGCGGCTCAGACCGAGTCGCTCCGCGAGCACCCGCTCCGACGGCAGCCGCGACCCGATCGACAGATCGCCGCGCTCGATCCGCCGCAACACAAGCGCCTCGACCTGCTCGGTCTTCGTCCCGTCCGCAGGATCCAGATCACCCTCCCGCCACATAAGTCCAGTCTGCCACAACGGGCCTGATCGCCTCCCCACTCCACGTCGAAACGCCCACCATGGTTTCGCCAAGCCCCCCGGCCACTGACGCCGCCCTGCATGTCAGCTACGCCGCCGCTGAAGCCACCCCTTGCGCCGAGTCGCCGCACGGTGAAGCCACCGTGCTCCGTCGACTGAAGCCGGTGTGCGACTGAAGCGAGCGTGCCACCGGAAATCGGTTGCTCGCAGCACAGAGCTCACACTCGGTCGGCCAGTCGCCACAGTGGGCCGGTCGCTGGCGGCGGGCATGCATGCTGGCTTCACTGGGGCGGCACGGGCGCGGAGGCGGGGAATGTCGGTGGGGGGTGTGAGGATGCGGGTATGGACGAGCGGTGGGCGATCGCGCCGGAGGAGGGTGGCGGGGCGGTGCTCGTCGCGCTGCATCCGGACGGGCAGTCTGCTGGTGAGGTGCGGCATGAGCCGGATCTGGCGGCCGCGATCGGTTCCCGGCCGCAGGTGACGCGGTGGGTGTGGCGTTCGACTTCGGAGATCTACCCGCGGCTGCTCGAGAGCGGCGTGCGAGTGGAACGCTGCTACGACATCGAGAACAGCGAAGGCCTCATGCTCGGGCACGAAGGGCGGTCGGGCGAGCCGCGGTCCGCGGCGGCGGCGTGGGCGCGGTTGACCGGACAACCGGTCCCGCCGGATCCGCCACTGCGTGCCGTCGTACCGGGCGAGCAGTCGTCGCTCTTCGAGATCCAGGAGGAGCCGGTTTCCTTCGAAGCCCTGATCAGGGTGTACGGCGATCAGCTCCGGCGGCACGCGTTGGCGGAACACCCGGATCGGATGCGGTTGCTCACGGCATCGGAATCGTCCGGCATGCTGATCGCCGCGGAGATGGACCGGGCCGGGCTGCCGTGGAGCGAGTCGGCGCATCGTGACGTACTGAACGAGTTGTTGGGCGATCGATTCGGCGGGACCGGCGAGCCGCGGCGGTTGACCGAACTGGCGGACGAGGTGTCGGCGGCGTTCGGTCGCCGAGTGCGTCCGGATCTGCCGGCGGATGTGTTGAAGGCGTTCAAGCGGGCCGGGTACCAGCTGAAGTCGACGCGGCGGTGGGAGCTGGAGACGATCGACCATCCGGCGGTCGCGCCACTGGTCGAGTACAAGAAGCTCTATCGCATCTACACTGCGAACGGCTGGACCTGGCTCCAGGACTGGGTCCACGACGGTCGCTTCCGCCCCGGCTTCGTGCCAGGCGGCACGGTGTCGGGGCGCTGGATCACCAATGGCGGCGGCGGTTTGCAGATCCCGAAGGTCATCCGCCGCGCCGTCGTCGCCGACCCCGGGTGGCGCCTGGTCGTCGCCGACGCGTCCCAACTCGAGCCGCGCATCCTGGCCGCGATCTCCCGCGATCCGGCCCTGATGGAGGTCGCCGGCGATCCAGGCGACCTCTACAAAGCCGTTTCGGACAAGGCATTCTCGGGTGACCGGGCGAAGGCGAAGCTCGCCGTACTCGGAGCCATCTACGGCCAGACCTCCGGCGACGGCCTGAAGAACCTGGCCATGCTCCGCAAGCGATTCCCATTGGCTGTCGCCTTCGTCGACGACGCTGCACGAGCCGGCGAGGAAGGCCGCCTCGTCCGCACCTGGCTAGGCCGCACCTGCCCACCCGCCGGCGCGCCACTCGACGCCGCCCTTCTCGAAGGTCCACAGGCCGACGAACCTCACACCGACGCCCGCCACGCCCGAGCCCGCGGCCGCTTCACCCGCAACTTCGTAGTCCAAGGCTCCGCCGCCGACTGGGCCCTGCTGATGCTTGCCGCCCTCCGCCAATCCCTGGCGAACCTGAAGGCCGAACTCGTCTTCTTCCAACACGACGAAGTCATAGTCCACTCCCCCGCCGAAGAAGCCGAAGCCGTCGCCGAAGCCATCCAATCGGCCAGCGATCTAGCCGGTCGCCTGACCTTCGGCGATACCCCCACCCGCTTCGCGTTTACCACCGCCACCGTAAAGACCTACGCCGACGCCAAGTAGTGGCGGCTCAGTGCCCCCACAGCGGTTGTACTGTCGGCGAAATCCGTCATGGGACGTGGAAGGGAATGAAGCGTCATGGCATGGGGTGACAAGAAGAAGCAGCAACGACGCGATGCCGTCGAGAACGGTGGCACGCTGTCCGGCCGTCAGGCCAAGAAGGCTGCCCAGCGCGGCGGTTTGGGCGACGACGGCAAGGTCCGAGACACGCGCGGGAAGGTCATCGGAGACTTCTCCGGTCGAACCAGAAAACGAGGCAACGAACACGGCGTCTGACCAGCCACCCGCAGTACCTCGGTGACGCACCCAGTGCGTCACCGAGCACAAACACCCGACCGGCTCACAGGTGGTCGGGCAGGCCGAAGCGTTTGAAGTCGGTGATTTCGTAGGCGGTTATTTCGGCGATGAGGCCTTGTTCCAGGCGGAAGATGTCGAAGCCGAAGGGGCGGTAACAGGCGTCACCCGGGGTGCGGAGGTAGGCGGCCAGGGCGGGTTGGCGGTTGACGTGCGTGGGGAGGAAGCGCCAGGTGCCGCGGTAGGCGTTGCCGGCGGGGTCGAGGTTGGCGGCGTAGATGCGTTCGGCGTCGCGGCGGCCCTGGAACCAGAAGGGGTACGGCGGCATGGTGATGCGGACGTCTTCGTGCATCAACGCTGCCAACGCGGCCGGGTCAGCAGCTTCCCAGGCGGCCATGTATTTCTTCAGTAGTTCTTGCTCGACGGCCGACGACGAACAAGCTGACCACTCTGTGCGGTGGGGTGGGAGGTGCTCGCGCAGCACCGGTCGCGCGCGTTGAAGAGCAGAGTTGACGGCCGCCACGCTCAGCTCGACAGCCTCAGCCGTTTCGCGAGCCGACCAGCCCAGGACGTCCCGGAAGATGAGTACGGCGCGTTGCCGGGGCGGAAGGTGCTGGATCGCCACCAAGAACGCGAGCTCGATCGTCTCTCGTCGTACGGCGACAGCATCCGGCTCCTGCGAGCGATCGAGGAGTACGTCGGGAAACGGCTGCAGCCACGGCACATCCTCGCGCGGCGGCAAAGCCTCGGCGGGGAAGGACGCAGGCTCAAGCTGGTGCGGGAGGACGCGACGTCGTACGTCGTCGATGCAGGCATTCGTGGCGATGCGGTAGAGCCAGGCGCGGACACTCGAGCGGCCCTCGAACCCCTCCCGCGACCGCCATGCGCGGAGGAAGGTCTCCTGCACCATTTCCTCGGCATCGTCGTACGAGCCGAGCATCCGGTAGCAGTGCACGCGCAGCTCGTTGCGGTACTTCTCCGCCTCCTCCGCGAAGTTCAACTGCCGTCCTCCAGCTCGATCGTCGATGGCATCGGCGCGTGCCCGGCCAACCGGAACCAGCTCACCAGCCGGCGTCGGCGCAGGTCGCGCGTCGACACCACGATGTCGTTGTGGAACCGGCGCGCCAACTGGACCCGCCGCATCGCCAGGCTCAGCTCACCGGCCCACGGCTCCACATCGGTGCCGGTGGCATTGATCGCGCGGGTCAGCGCGGACTCCCGCTGCTCGCGCTCCTCCAACGATGCGGTACGGGCGCGATGAGCCGCGTCGAGCAGCAGAAGCGACGACGCCGGGTCGAGGATGCCGGTCCCGGCAAGCTCGGCGACCATCGCGGATCGGCGGGCGAGCTCCGTCTCGAGCGACGCCCGGGCGACCTCGACCCGGTGATGCAGCCGGTCCAGCCGCCCGGCGGTCCAACTCGCATAGGCCCCGAACAAGAGCAGCACCGCCGCGACCGTGAGCAGCGCCCACCAAATCTCCACGGCTCCATGAGATCACCTATTACGGAGCGCTGACGGTGCGGCCAACTCCGGTCGTCGGGCGCACGACCGGCACTACCGTCGGGGCCATGGCTGACATCGGTGTGATCGGCGGATCCGGCTTCTATTCCTTCCTGTACGACGCTCAACCCGTCGAGGTCGAAACACCCTTCGGCCCACCGAGCGAACCACCGGTGGTCGGCAGCCTCAACGGCCGCGAGGTCGCCTTCATCCCCCGGCACGGCAAGGACCACCGCTTCCCGCCGCACCGGGTCAACTACCGCGCCAATCTCTGGGCGCTGCGCGAGCTCGGCGTTCGCCAGGTGTTCGGCCCGTGCGCGGTCGGTTCGCTCAAACCTGAGCTCGTGCCCGGGACGTTCGTCGTACCGGATCAGTACGTCGACCGCACCTGGGGCAGGGCTCACACCGTGTACGACGAGGCGCCGGTGGTGCACACGTCGGCCGCCGACCCGTACTGTCCGACCGGCCGCGCCACCGTGATTGCCGCCGGCGACGTCGTACCCGAGGGAACGATGGTCGTGATCAACGGTCCGCGCTTCTCCACCCGCGCGGAGTCGCAATGGCACGCCGCGCAGGGCTGGTCGGTCGTCGGCATGACCGGTGCGCCGGAGGCTTCGATCGCCCGCGAACTCGCCCTCTGCTACACATCGGTCGCCGTCGTCACCGATCACGACGCGGGCATCGAGCACGGCGAGGGCGTGACCCAGGCGGAGGTGTTCGCAGTCTTCAGCCGCAGTATCGAGCGGCTGCAGAACCTCCTCACCGAGGCGATCGGACAACTTCCGAAGCCGGACCAGGACTGCGTCTGCCGCCACTCGCTCGACGGAACGGCGGCGGAATGAGAGTCCTGCTGACCGGTGGCGCCGGTTTCATCGGCCGCCACGTCCGCACCCAGCTAGTTGCCGAAGGCCACGAGATCGTCGTACTCGACTCCTTCCGCCCGGATGTCCACGCGCACACCCCACAACCACAACCCGGCCTCATCACCGGCGACATCCGCGACGCCGACACAGTCGCGGCAGCTCTCGACGGCATCGACACCGTGATCCACCTGGCCGCGAAGGTCGGGCTGGGCGTCGACCTCGACGACGTGGACGACTACGTCTCCAGCAACAGCCTGGGTACAGCGGTCCTGTTGAAGCAACTCGCCCACGCGAAGATCAGGCACCTCGTCTACGCCAGCTCAATGGTCGTGTACGGCGAGGGCCGTTACGACTGCGGCCGCCACGGCCGGGTCGCGCCCGGCCCGCGCCGAGCAGAGGACTTGGACGCCGGCCGCTTCGAGCCGCCCTGCCCGATCTGCGGCTCCCCTCTGAACCCGGGCCTCGTCGACGAGGACGCCGTACTCGATCCGCGCAACGCCTACGCGGCCAGCAAGCTGAGCGGTGAACAACTGGCGGCTTCGTGGGCCCGCGAGACCACGAGCCGCGTCACCGCACTCCGCTTTCACAACGTCTACGGCCCGGGGATGCCCCGCAACACGCCGTACGCCGGAGTCGCCGCGATCTTCCGGTCAGCTCTCGAACGCGGCGAAGCACCAACCGTCTACGAGGACGGCCGCCAGCGCCGCGATTTCATCCACGTCCACGACATCGCCGCCGCCGTCACCACGGCCGCCACCGCGCTCCCCCATCAGCCACGGTTCACGGCGTACAACGTCGGCTGCGGCACCGTCCACACCATCGGCGACGTCGCCACCGAACTTTCCCGCGCGTACGACGGCCCCGCCCCGATCACCACTGGGCAGTACCGTCTCGGCGACGTCCGCCACATCACCGCATCGTCGGACCGGCTGCGCAACGACCTCGGCTGGAAACCGGCGTACGACCTCACCACAGGCCTGGCCGACCTGCTCGACAACGACTGAGCTCCAGCCGGCTCAGGTGCTGGCCGGGATCGGAGGCAGGTCGATCTGGAAGGCGCAGCCGCCGTCCACGTTGGTGACCGCGATCCGGCCGTCGTGGGACTCGACCACGCCGCGGGCGATCGCGAGGCCGAGCCCGCCGCCGCTCGAGCCGGCCGCGTTGGCGGGAGTGCGTTGTGGTTCGCCGCGCCAGCCGATGTCGAAGACGCGCTCCAGGTCGTCGGCCGCGATTCCGCCGCAACCGTCGGTGACAGCGAGCCGGACCCGCCCGTCGGGCTCGCGGTCGACGGCGAGCGTGACCGTTCCGCCGGGCGCGGTGTGGCGAATCGCGTTGCCGACCAGGTTCGTCACCGCCCGAGTCAGCTCGTCCGGATCCCCTTGTACGGCGAGTCGATCGTCGTCCGGCGGCGTGGAGACTGCGAGCCGGACACCCGAGGCACGGGCATGCTCACCGTTCTCGCCCGCCACATCCTCCGCCAACTCCCGCAGGCTCACCGCCGAGCGGCGCCGCGGCAGCGGTGCCGCCGACAACCGCGACAGCTCGAACAAGTCGTCCACCAGCCCGGTCATCCGATCGACCGTCGCGCGCATCTGCCGCAGTGCGCCCGGTACGTCGTCGACCACGCCGTCCTCGAGCCCCTCCGACACCGCCCGCAACCCGGCGAGCGGCGTACGCAAGTCGTGGGACATGAAGGCAACCAACTCCCGCCGGCTGGCCTCGAGCGCGCGTTCACGTTCGTGCGACGCAGCCAGCTTCTGCCGCGTCATCTCCAGCTCGTCCGTCAACGCCGCGAGCTCGGCCGGTACGGCGCCAGTCGTCCCGACCGGGGCTTCGTACGACGTACCGAGGTGACGCAGCCGTCGACCGACGTCACGTGAACCGGCGCTGATCCAGTGACCGATCAGCACCGACATCCCCAGCCCCAGCAGCGCCGCGAACGCCAACGTCCACAGCACGACCCATGAATCGTGCGCCGAGATGAACATCGCCCGCACGCTCTGCAGCACCGCCGCCAGCGCGGCAGCCATCGGGGCCAGCGCCGCCACGATCATCGTGATCCGCAACGAGCGCCGCCGGAACTGCCACAAGATCGCGGCGCCGATCGCGGCCACGACCAGCGTCCACAGCGTCGTGAGCGCGAGGATGGTGAGCGTGTCGCGGTTCATTCAGCCGCTCCCGCGAACCGGTAGCCCGTCCGCGGAACCGTCAGCACCAGCTGTGGATCCGACGGGTCGGTCTCGATCTTCTCCCGCAGTCGGCGAACATGGACCGTCACGGTCGAGGAGTCGCCGAAGTCCCAGCCCCAAACCCGGCGGAGCAGCTCGACCTTCGTGTACGCCTTGCCCGGATGCGACACCAGATAGGCCAGCAGGTCGAACTCGCGATGCGTGAGCGCGAGCTCCTTGCCGTCGAGGTACGCGAGCCGGGCACCGGTGTCGATCGTGATCGGTCCCGCGCTGATCTTGGACGGCGTCAGGTCGAGCCCGGCCAGCCGTTCCTCACGGCGCAGCATCGCCTGCACCCGCAGGGTGAGCTCGCGCGGGCTGAACGGCTTGACCACGTAGTCGTCCGCGCCGACCTCCAACCCGACCAGCCGGTCCTCCTCCTCACCCCGCGCGGACAGCATGATCACCGCGGCGCCGTCGTCAGCCGACCGCATCCGGCGCAGCACCTCCAGCCCGGACAGTCCGGGCAGCATCACATCCAGTACGACGACCGACGGCTTCCATTGCTGCCACACCTCGACCGCGCCGACACCGTCAGCCACCACGCGAGCGTCGTACCCGGCCTTGGTCAGGTACGCCGAGACGACGTTGGACACGGTCGGGTCGTCGTCCACCACGAGCACACGAGTAGCCA
>WNGE01017494.1_pt1 | contig 11057 bp, 4 predicted proteins | sample 5400651 | NCBI WGS metagenome assembly WNGE01 (sample SAMN13153370, study PRJNA577476) | soil metagenome | isolation source: 60 cm soil or saprolite under grassland replicate 2 | place: USA:California | collected 2016-06-15
TCCGACTTGTGGTGACCACGTCGTACTTCTCCATCATGCGGCCGGTCGCGCGGTAGGTCCGGTCGAGCAGCGCGAGCCAGCGTCCGCCCGCCTTGTCGGCAACGTCGGCGCGGCCGTAGCGGCGCACGCCCTCGATCGTCAGCCATTCGAGCGGCGGCCAGCCGTTGGGACCATCCCACTGCTGCCCCGACATGAAGGTGGTCGTGACGAATCCACCCGGCTTCAGGAAGTCGCGCTCCAGCCGCGCCGCCACGCGCTTGCCTTGATCGTCGGTCGCGATACCGAAGTACAGGGGCGCCGCCGCGGCTAACGACGGCCGATCCGCGACCAGCTCGCCGGTCGTCCACCGCCGGTCGAAGAAGAATCCTGCCTTGGGGTCGAACATCTGGAGAATCGCCGCCCCGCGCACGCTCGCGCGCTGCGTAAACCGGCGGAAGAGCGTGTCATCGCCCCTGCCGTTCCGGACAAACGCAAACGCCGCGATCGTGCGCTCGGCATTATAGAGGAGAGCGTTGAGGTCGACCGGGATGAGGTTGATCGTCTCGAGCGTGCGCAGGTCCTTGGGATTGCGCATCCAGCGGCTCGAGAAGTCCCAGCCGCTCTCCGCCGTCGCGCGCGCGTTGCGATAGAACCCGGCCCGGAGCGACTCGGGGAGCGTCTGCCCGATCTCGACATCGGGGCGGTAGGACTCGGGCCTCGGCTCGTTCGAGTCGTCCCAATACCGATTCAACACCACACCGCCCGGAAGTCGGACGACGCGCCGATACGCATGTCCGATCGACAGCGTATCGGCCCCATCCATCCAAAAGGCGTATTCCTGCTCCATGGCGTCGAGGTAGACGAGCGCCCGCGCGGTGTCCGTCGCGCGCGCGTACAACCCCACCATCGCCGCGAAGTACGGCGGCTGGCTGCGGGTCAGGTAGTAGGTGCGATTGCCGTTCGGGATGTGCCCAACGGTCTCGATCAGATGCGCGAAGTTGTCGAGCATGCCCTTCACGAGGTCGGTGCGCCCGCTCTGCACGAGGCCGAGCATCGTGAAGTATGAGTCCCAGTAGTAGACCTCGCGGAATCGGCCACCTGGAACGACGTAGGGACTCGGGAGAGGAATCAGGGATGAGCGCGCATCCGCGCTGTCAGGCTGGCGCGTGAGGACCTGCCAGAGTGCGTTGACGTGCTGCACCATGCCCTGTGAAGCGACGGTGTGATATCCGTCGCCCGCTGCCTGCGGCAGCACGAAGTTCTGATCGACGAACGTGCGCAGGACAAATCCCGCCGTCCGCCGCGCCGAATCGTAGCGTGCCTCGATCGTCGCCGGTGCCGACCGCGGCCTCGCATCGACGAACTCTTTCGAGTCGGGGAAGATTCCCGACAGCTGCACGTCGGAGAACAGCGATCCGATGTCGTGCGCAGGGTCGTATGCCGATGGGCGGCTGGGCTGCTGGGCGGATGGGCGGCACGCGGCGACGGCAATCAAAAGCGCGGACATGCAAAGACTAGGTGTGTAGAGGGCACGGGTTTGTCCCGATGACCTCAGACTGTGCGTCCGCCGCTGCGTCTGTGCACCTAGTCTTTGCATGTCCCCGTCTTTCTTAGGCAAAGACGATCCAGAGCACCCCAATAATGGCGACGAGCAGCACCGACAGCCCGATCTGGAATCTTCGATCTTTCGCGGTCTCGCCTTCCAGCAGTACGGCGGCGGCCCCTGGCGCGGCACGGACGTACGTGAGTCCATCGATTTTGTCGGCTGGAGGGGGTGGTGTCATCATGCTCACGACGAAGAGCACCACGGTGCAGATCACGAACAGCAGCACGGCGTAGTGGAGGAAGTTGATCGTCGCGATCCAGTGCCACAGCGTCCCCGCCTCGAGGCCGCCGGTCGCCTTGTTGGTCAGCTCGAGGACCAGCCGCAGCACGCCGAGAACGAGCCCGGTGACGAGCGATGCCATCGCGCCGGTGCCGTTCAGGCGCCGGAAGAACAGGCCGAGGAGGAAGCAGGCGGCGATGGGCGGCGCGATGTACGCCTGCACGCTCTGCAAGTAGATGTAGATCTGCGACGAGACGAACTTCATCAGCGGAATCCAGGCCAGTCCGAGGAACACCATGGCCCCGGCGGAAATGCGGCCCACTGTGACGAGCCGCTGCTCGCTCGCGGTGGGACGCATCTTCTTGTACACATCCCATGTCAGGAGCGTCGAACAGGCGTTGAACGCGGAGGCGAGGGAGCTCATCAGCGCGGCGAGCATGCCCGCGAGTACCAGCCCCTTGATTCCGTCCGGCAGCAGCCGCGTCACCAGCGTGGGGTAGGCGGAGTCAGGGTTGTTGCTGACGTCCGAGAACAGCGCCATCGCGACGATGCCCGGGAGCACGAAGATGAAAACGGGGAGAATCTTCAGATAACCGGCGAAGATCGTCCCGGTGCGCGCTTCCTTGATGTTCTTCGCGGCGAGCACGCGCTGTACGATGTGTTGATCGGTACACCAATACCAGATCCCGAGAATCGGTGCGCCGAAAATGACGCCCGTCCATGGAAAGTTCGGATGACTCGAGGGTTTCCACATGGAGAAGAAGTCCGCCGGGACCTTGGCTTCGAGCCCGGCGATGCCGCCGACCCGCGACAGCCCGATCGCCATGAGCGCGATGGAGCCGAGAATCAGCACGATGGCCTGCAGCACCTCGGTGTAGACCACCGCGCGCAGGCCGCCGAAGATCGTATATAACCCGGTGATGACGATGAGGACGATGGCCGCGGTGTAGAAATTCCACCCCGTGACCGCGCGAATCACGACGCCGCCCGCATACAGCGTCACGCTGATCTTCGTCAGGACGTAGCCGATCACCGACACCCAGGTGAAATACGACCGCGCCGCCGAGTTGTACCGCTTTTCCAGGAACTCCGGCATCGTGTAGACGCCGCTCTTGAGATAGTAGGGAACGAAGAGCCAGCCGAGCAGCAGCAGGATGAGGCAGGCGAGCCACTCGAAGTGGCCGACGGCGAGGCCGCTGCCGGCGCCGGTGCCCGCCAGCCCCACGAGGTGCTCGCTGCCGATGTTGGAGGCGAACAGGCTCGCGCCGACCGCGAACCACGCGACGTCGCGGCTCGCCAGGAAGTAGTCGGAGCTGACCGCTTTCTCTCTGCGCGCCGCCCACCACGCGATGCCGAACAGAATGAGGAAGTAGATCGCGATGAAGAACATGTCGAAGCCGTGCAGATTGCTCATTGCGGGGCCCTTGGCGAGTGGAGGAGATATTGAACAGCGAGATCCGTGAGCGTCCACAGCTGCACGTCTGAGCTCGAGCCGTAGCGCACGGGGCGCAGGGCTCCTCCATCAAACTTGTAACTCCACAACTCGGCGTATTGCAAACCGGAGCGGGCCACCGCGGTCCGCACTGAATCGACGACGCCCGGGCGATTGCGGGTGGCGAGCGCCGCGAGCAGCACATTGACTTCGCGCCCCCACACGACGCGAGGCGAATGATACAGGTCGCGCTCGAACATGTCCCACACCCGGGGCGTCGCGTAGGCGTCGTTCGCGACCGCGAGGCCGACGCCATCGATGAACAAGCCGATCGGGTAGGGCAGCAAGAAGGGGCGGAGCAGCTCGGCTTCGGTCGCCGAGTCGTGCCGCTCGAGTAGGAGCCACATCGCTGGATCCGTGCTCATCACTGGAATCGGCTGGCCGGCGCTGTCGAGCGAGACCGCGGGAAACCGCAGCGTGTCGGTGGGGAAACCGGTCGCCGCGATCACAGAATCCCAGTGTGCGTGCTCGGGCGCCGGAAGCGACGCGAGTTTCGCGTTCACGCGGGACCCCACCTCGGCGGGCGCCAGCGTGACCATGAAGTGCCGCCCCGTCCCCCGCCAGGCGTCCGCCGCGCGCGCGATGTCGGCGGCATTCTCGATCCCCGGCTCGCCGATCGCCCGCAGCGTGCTGTCGATCGCGCCGATGGCGCGCAGCGCCGCGGGCACCCACACGACATTCACATCGAACGCGAAACAGCCCCCCGCGTAGCCGACGCGGCTATCGCGCCAGCTGCCCGGATGGCACCAGCCATCCGCATCGCGTTTGAAGCTCACGAGATTCGCCGCGACTTGCTGCCGGGCGTAGGGAGCCGCCCGCCGCGCGACGTACGCGAGATTCTTGCGCAGCGCCGTCCCCCAGCGCCGCGCGAAGGCCCGCTTGCGCGCGTCGGCCACGCGGGGGTCGGCGAAGTAGTGGCCGGCGACCACCGGCAGCTGGACGTCGTCGTCCACCATCCAGTAGTTCTCGCGCGTCGCCTGGAGATCGCGGAGCAGCGCGCGGTTGCCCGTCTTGAGGAACTCGGCGCCGTTCTCCCGAATCGCCTGGCCCCCGAGCGCTTCTTCGTGGCTCACTTCGCCATCGGGCGCGAGCTTGAGCAAGAGCAGCTCGAAGCCGCGGATCTCGCGCTCCAGGCGTGGAGACTTGGCGGAGTCGGCGAAATGGCGAAACGCCGCGTTGAAGATCTGCTCGCGATCGAGCGGATCGAGGGCCGGACCGTCGGTCGCGATTTCGACCAGGAGCAGGGCCGGCTCGGCACCACTGGCGCGGATCGTCAGCACACGACCGGAGAGCTGCGCGCGGGATTGTTTGCTGTCACCGCTGATCGTCAGCCACATGTGGTTCTTGGCATCAAGGCTCGGCTGATAAGCCTGCGCCCGCCAGCGCGATCCGGTGTGCGTCAGCGAGAGCAGCGGGATCAAGCGGCTGGGATACGCGCCGCCGAGTCGCCGGGCGAGCGCGGTGAACTCCGGCGGCACGAAGGGTGGGGCGTCGATCGAATCGTGCACGCGCCCCGCGTATCCGAAGTCGCGCTCGATGCGCATCGAGCCGAGCAGGATCTGTCCGATCTGCGTCGATCGCCCGCCCGGCACCGTGAGCGAGTACCGCAACCAGCGCCGACCGCCTCGACCGCCCGTCGCGCCCACCGTCGCCGACCCGGCACCAAATGCGACCGTCGCATTTGTTTCTTGACCGCCCGAATCTCTTACCGTGAATCCGATACCTTCATTGAGCCCATCCGCCCACAGATGCACCACCCGCCCGGTTTTTCCTTCGATGTAGATCTCGACCGAGTTACGGCGTGAATCGCGGTAGAGGCGGGCCGTGTAGCCCTCGTAGGCCGCGGAGTCGTCGAGGCCGGGGGTGGGGAATTGCAGAACGGGTGGGGCTTCCCGTGTGGGTGCAGCCTGAATCGCGAGCAGGATGGCCACAAGCATGGCCGTAGATACTCCGCCCCCTGCCCGCCCTTGACAAGGGCTGGAAGGTGCGGCAATTCGGTAGGCATAACTGCTAGTCCGATGACAGCCTCACCGCCTGCGGGAGGTACTTCAATGCATTGGAATCGACACGTAGGTCCTATTCTCGCGTCCCTCGCAGTTCTCACTACTCCCCTCGCCGCGCAAAACGGCTCGATCCATGGACAAGTCGTCGACAGCGTGACCCAACAGGGTCTCGCCGGTGCCACGGTCCAACTCGTGTTCCGCGCGGCTGGGTTAACGGTTGAACCCGGGCGCCAGACCCTGACCGACGCGTCGGGCCGGTTCACGCTCAGCGACATCGCGCCGGGCGCTGCGACCGTGAAGGTGACGCGAATCGGCTATGGCCCGAGCCAGCAAGAAGTCAACGTCACGGCGGGCGGACAAGCCGACGCGCGCTTTGTGCTCGCGCCGCAGGCGTCGATTCTCGAGCCGATTGTCGTCACGGGATACGGCTCGCAGCGCCGTGAAGCGATCACGGGTTCGGTGTCGACGATTGAAGCGAGCGTAGCGAACGTCGGAGTCAAGACGAACGCCGATCAGCTGCTGCAGGGCCGGGCGGCCGGCGTCAACATCATTCAAAACAGCGGGGAGCCGGGTGCCGGCGCGCAGGTGCTGATCCGCGGTGGCAGCTCGCTGAGCGCGACCAACGACCCGCTCTACGTGATCGACGGCGTGCCGATCGACAATGTCTCGACCGAGCCGGACGCCACGGGGATCGGTGGTTCCCCGGCGTTGCCTCGCAACCCGTTGAACCTCATCAACCCGGGTGACATCGCCTCCATCACCGTGTTGAAAGACGCCTCGGCGACGGCGATTTACGGCAGCCGCGCGTCGAACGGCGTCGTCCTGATCGAGACCAAGAAGGGCAACGCCTCGAGCGGACCGACCTTCGAGTACGACGGGTACGTGTCCACGTCCAGCCCCACGCGGCGCCTCGAGGTACTGAACGGCGCCGAGTTTCGCGCCTATGTGACCCCGCAGGTGACCCTTTGGCTGGCAGATTCGAATGCCTTCTGCGGCAGGCATGCGACGTGCGGGACGGACTCGACCGCCTACAACCCGGTGTTCAGGGATTCCGTCGGCGGTTTCGCCGGCATCGGCCACTCGCATCTCAACTCTCTCGGCACTGCCAATACCGACTGGGCCGCCGCCATTTCCCGTTCGTCGGTGACCCACAATCACAACCTGTCCTTCTCAGGCGGCACGGAAGCGACCCGCTATCGCGCATCGCTCAACTACGCGAACGAGCAGGGCGTGACGCTGTCGAGCGGACTCGAGCGGATTCAGGGGCGCCTCAGCGCCACGCACTCGGATCTGAACAATCGCCTCCGGATGGAGCTCAACGTTACGACCTCGCGCGTGAACAACACGTACCTCACGTGGGAGAACAACGGTGGCTTCGAGGGCGGCGTATTCGAAAACGTCGCGACATTCAATCCGACGTTGCCGATCACGTTCAGCGACTCGACCGGGACGCACTTCTATGAAGTCGGCGGCACCACCAGCCGCAATCCGGTGGCGCTGGCCCAGCAGATCACAAACCTCGGCCAGACGAACCGCACGCTGGGGAATGGCACGGTTTCGTTTGATCTCACGTCTGGTCTGACGGCCAAGGTGACGGTCGGGCTCGATCACTCCAGCGGCCAGCGCCAGGAGTACTTCCCCCTCGCGAACCCGGTCGGGCAAGCGCTCGGCGGCGGGTTCGCACGGCAGGCCGATCTGGAAAACCAGACGCAGACGGTCCAGACCTTGCTCAACTACCAGCGCCCATTCGGCGGGAATAACACCCTCGATTTCGTCGGGGGCTACGAATACAGCAAGTTCCAGACGAGCTCCATCACCGCCACGGGCACCGGGTTCTTCACCGACGCGAACGGCTTCAATAACCTGAATGCCGCGAATACCAGAAACACGTTCTCCGACGCGACTGAAGCGCGTCTCGCCTCCTTCTTCGGCAGGGCCAATCTCGGATTCAACGACCGCTTCTATGTGACCGGCGTGTTGCGCTACGACGGTTCCTCACGGTTCGCCGAAGGCCACAAGTGGGCGGCGTTCCCGGGCGTTTCGGCGTCCTGGCACCTGTCGCGGGAATCATTCGCGCAGAGCCTGCCGTTCTCCGACCTCAAGCTGCGGGTCGGCTGGGGCCTGCAGGGCAACCCCAGCGTGGACCCGTACACCTCGCTGATCACGCTGAAGGCCAATACCGACGCGACGTACCCGTGGGGCGACGTGGCGCACGGCGGCGTGCTGGCATCGAGTAACGGGAATCCCGATCTCAAGTGGGAGCAGACGTCCCAGATCGACGGTGCGGTCGACTTCAGTATCGCGAACAGCCGGATCTCGGGGAGCGTCGAGTACTTCCACAAGAACACGAAAGACCTGTTGCTGACGGTCGACGTGCCGCAGCCGGCCTTGCAGCCCACCCAGCTCAAGAACGTGGGCCGGTTGACCGGCCACGGGCTCGAGGTCACGCTCGATGCGCTGGCGATCTCGCGGCCCAGCCTCACCTGGCGCGCCGGACTCGTGTTCGCCGCCGAACGGACCAGGGTGGCGGATCTGGGCGGCGCCAGCTTCATCTCTACGGGATACATCAGCGGGCAAGGGCAGTCGAATGCGGTCTCGGAACGCCTGATCCCAGGTCAGCCGATCGGCACATTCTACGGACCGCTCTTCCTCGGCGTCGACGCGAACGGCAAGCAACTGTATGCCTGTACCGCGGCCACAACCGGGTGCGTCAACGGACAGACGACGCTGGGGCAGGGGACTGCCGAGGCCGATTACCGCATCATCGGCAACGCCAATCCCGATTTCACGCTCGGCTTCCACAGCGAGATCAACTGGAACCGCTTCGACCTCAGCTTCCTGGTCCGCGCGGCGGTAGGACAGGACGTGTTCAACAACACCGCGCTGGTCTATGGAACGAAGAGCGACGCGCTGCAGGACAAGAACTTCCTGCGGTCGGCTCTGGACGATCCGACTGGACTGCACGAGCCCGCGATCTTTTCGTCCAAGTGGGTTGAGAATGCGTCGTTCGTACGCCTGCAGAACATCACGGTCGGATATGACCTGAACCTGCCGATGCTTACGCGCTCGGCGCGCAGCGCCCGGCTGTATATGTCGGCCGATAACCTCATCCTCCTGACCGGTTACTCAGGGTTAGACCCCGAGGTCTATACCACGAACGGCCTGGCCACGCGTGGTCTCGATTACCTCACTTATCCGCGGTCCCGCACGATCACCGGCGGCCTGCGCCTACTGTTCTAAGGAGCTAGGGACCTATGAAGAAACTTTCTATAACCACGTCGCTCGGCGCCGCGGGGCTGGCCACGCTGCTGCTCCTGCCGGTGCAGGGTTGCACCGACCTCACGGAGAATCCTCCGAGCCTCATCAACGCTGGCAACTTCTTCCACACCGAGGCGGAGGTGCAGGCGGGCCTCGCGGGCGTGTACGCGCAGCTGCGGAGCACGGCGCCGGAAGGGGGCATCTACGACGCGAACGAGGTCTCGACGGACGAAATCGTCGTGCCGACGCGCGGCTCGGACTGGTATGACGGCGGCCAGTGGATCGATCTGCACAACCAGACCTGGACGCCCACCACGGCCGGGACGCGCGCCTTCTTCAACGGCGCCTGGAACTCCGCGTATACCGGTGTGGCCCGCGCCAACTTGTTCCTCGCGGCAATGGAGAACTCGACCGTGCCGAACCGGGCACAGTACGTCGCCGAGGCAAGAACCCTGCGGGCCTTCTACTACTACATCCTCATGGACCAGTTCGGTGGCGTGCCGATTGTCACCACCATCGACATCGCTTTGCGTCCCCGCAACACGCGCCACGAAGTCTTTAACTTCGTCGAGAGTGAGCTGCTTGCGGCACGGGACTCCGGCCTGCCGAGCACGCGCCCCCCAGCAGACAACGGCCGCCTCACGAAGAGTGCCGCTGACGCCATCCTCGCGAACATGTACCTGAACGCAGGCGTCTTCACCAAGGAGAGCGCCGGTGCGGGCGGCATCAACGCCACCGCCTACAACACGTGCGCGGGCGTGACGGTGAGCGGCGGCCTGGATGCGTGCGTGGCCGCCATCGCCCGTGCCGATAGCATTCTGAATTCCGGCATCTACCAGCTGGCCGACACTTTCGCCACGAACTTCCGCTTCGACAACTACAACTCGAAAGAAAACATCTTCGTGGTGAAGTTCGCCCCCAAAGACGGCCTGGGGATGGGGATCACCATGGCGGCACTGCACTACTGCCAGTATGCGCCGCTGACACCCTGGAACGGCTTCGCGACCTTGGCGCAGACGTACAACGCGTTCAATCCCGCGGACCTGCGTCGCAATGTTCTCCTGGTCGGACCGCAGGTCGACGTGCTGACGGGCGCGCCGGCGACCGTACGGCAATGCGGCAAAGGCGGTCCGTTGTCCTTCACCACCACCATCGGCGACATCAGCACGGCGAGCGAAGCCGAGGGTCCGCGAATCTACAAGTGGCCGGCCGATCCTGCCCACGTGCAGCAACACAGCGGCAACGACTTCGCGTGGTTCCGTCTGGGCGAGATCCTGCTGATCAAAGCCGAAGCCCTGAACGAACAGACGCCCGGCAGCGCGCCTGCACTCGCGCTGCTCAACCAGCTCCGGAATCGCAATGGACACCCCGTCGCCCCGGCGCTCGTCGGCCCCATCACGCGCGCCATGATCCTCAACGAGCGCCTGTTCGAGCTCTTCGGAGAAAGCAAGCGTCGCCAGGACCTGATCCGATTTGGCCAGTATACCAGCCGGACGGATGCGGCCTCCGGGATCCTCGGAGGCAAAGTGGCCAGCGCGGATTACTATGTGCTGTTCGCGATTCCGCAGTCCCAGAGGGACGCCAACCCCAATCTGGCCCAGAATCCCGGGTACTAGTTGTCGCGGCGTAATCGTACGGTAGGGGCGCAGCATGCTGCGCCCCTACTTCTTTTCTGGGCGCCCCTACTCGTGTTGCTCGCGCTTGCCTGCTCCGAGAAACGCGAGCGGGCATCCGCTCCCCCTCCGATGGGCGAAACCCTCTTCACCCTCCTCCCCTCGAGCTACACCGGCGTCCGCTTCGAGAATCATCTCACCGACACCCGCGACCTGAACGTCTTCACCTATCGCAACTACTACAACGGCGGCGGCGTCGCCATTGGGGATCTCAGCGGCGACGGGTTGCCCGACATCGTGCTCACGTCCAACGAGGACGGCCCGAAGTTCTACTTGAACCTCGGCCACTTTCAGTTTCGGGACGCTACGAAGGACGCCGGCGTCGCCGAAGCGGGCCGTTGGACGACGGGCGTGACGTTGGCGGACGTCAACGGCGACGGCAAGCTCGACATCTATGTCTGCCACGCGGGTCTGAAGCCCGGCGCGCTGCGCGCCAACACGCTGTACATCAATCAGGGCATGACCGACGGGATTCCACGCTTCAAGGAGATGGCCGCCCAGTATGGGCTCGCCGACACCGGCTACTCGACGCAAGGATCGTTTTTCGACTACGACGGCGACGGCGACCTGGACATGTTTCTGATCCGCAACTCGCCGCGCCCGGTCGCCAGCATCGCGGTCAAGAACGAGCGCAGTCAGCGCGACCCGCTAGGCGGCCACGAGCTGTACCGCAACGACGGCGGCCATTTCGTCAATGTCAGCGAGCAGGCAGGCATTTACGGGCCGACGATCGGGTTTGGGTTGGGGATCGCCGTCGCGGACGTGAATCGCGACGGCCGGCCGGACGTCTACGTCGCCAACGACTTTTTCGAGCGCGACTACCTCTA
>WNGE01016908.1_pt1 | contig 11055 bp, 8 predicted proteins | sample 5400651 | NCBI WGS metagenome assembly WNGE01 (sample SAMN13153370, study PRJNA577476) | soil metagenome | isolation source: 60 cm soil or saprolite under grassland replicate 2 | place: USA:California | collected 2016-06-15
GGCCGACATCCCCATACCGACCTACTTCGTGACTGGGTCGCGTGCGCCAGAAGCAGAGCTGTGCACGCGCTCGGAGATGTTCGTCGTCGCCGAAGATCGAGGCCAGGCCGCCCCGCCCACGGGCATCGCCGGCGAGGCCACCGCGGATCTTGCTGTCGACGACGAGCGCTGGAAAGTACCGCCTTCGCTCGACGTCATGTTGCAGTCGCTCTCGACGCTGCGCCGGCCGTCGGGCTCGCTGTACCGCCTTTACACCGACGCGTCGGCCGTGCTCGACGACACGCCCACCGGCTATCGTTACGGGCCGAACCGGATCGACGTCGGCGGCACGCCCGTCGACGTCGGCTTCTCCATCGACCTCACCATCGAGCCTTCGGTGCAGGAGCTCGCGCAGAAAACGGTGGCCTGCTACACCGGCCGCCAGGACGTCTGTCGTGCGCTCGGAATTTCGCGGGCCGAGGATGCCGGCGGCGCGCTCGGCCATCGCATGCTCGAACGGGCGGTCGTCCGCATGGCGGCGGTGGCGGTGATCGATGTGGCCAGCGGACGCATCGAAGCGCTCGCCGGTGCGCTCTCGCCGTGCACGCGACAGGAATACGACGGACCCGGCCGGGGGGCAGGTTGCGACAAGCGCCTTCCCTACACGCCTCGCTATCGGCCCGATGCGCTGCTCAACGCCGCCGTCTTTCACGACGCCATGCCCGCGTCGGTCATCAAGCCGATCATGGCCGAAGCGTTTCTCACCGACCCGGACGTGGGTGCACGCTGGCTCGCGAGCGAGCGCGCGGGAATGCGCAACGCCGGGATACCGGGCGCCGACAGTTTGCGTGGCCAGCTCGCACGGTCGAATTCCGCTCGCTTCCTCGATCGGATGTTTTGTGCCGACCAGGGATTCGTTCATTGCCAGCGCCCGTGGCGAATCCAGGCGATGGCGGCGGCATTCGGCTGGAATGGCGGGTGCGCGACGCAGCGCGACCTGCTGTTCGGTCGCGCGGTCGACGTGGAAGCCGATTCCGGGGGCGTCGCTCCCATCGCCACGCTCGTTCCGTATGGCCGGCTGCTCGCCGAGCCCCTTGGCGGCAAGATCGATGCGCCGTTTCGGTTGCGGCCCCCTACGGCGCTCGACAGCGGCAAGGTGCGCGCCTGCGCGGCGGGTGCGGACGGGCAGCGGCCGAGCAAAGACGACTGGGAGAAATGCAAGGGTGGCAACGTCGTGGACATCGTTGCCGAGGGCTGGGGACAGGGACATGCTCGCGCCAGCGCGCTCGGCGTGGCGGGCATGGTGGCTTCGCTTGCCGCAGCCGCCAATGGACAGGCCGAGCTGCGCCCACCGCACTTGGTGAGCGGCTTGCGTGGCGTCGGCACCGAAGGCTCGAGCTCGCTCGAATCGGCGGTGAGCCGCTTCGGGTTTGCCGACGCGAAGCCCATTCGCTTGTCGCGCGATGCTGCCGAAGTCATCCTGAGCGGACTCTCCTACGGTCATCGCGCGGGCACGTCGCGGCTCGCCTGCGAGCAGGTTTTCAACGCGCAGGCCTGCAAGGACATCGACTGGATCGCCGGCAAGACCGGCACGCCCACCTTTCCGAATGACGACCGTTCGCTCGACGAGCTTTGGCGGCTGTGCGGGCGAGGCGCCGCCAAGACCCGGGCCGAGCAGGCCGCGTGCGGGCCGCTGCGCCCGTACAAATGGTACGTCGCAGCCTACCGTACGGAGCGCGGCGATCCACGCTGGACCAAGGTCATCGGCGTGCTCACCGAACGCAACTGGATCCGCGATACCGGCCGCATTCACGGCGCAGGCGATCATGGCCCTAACCCCGCCGCCGAGATCGCGATGCAGGTTGCGGGACGCCACGCCGGCTTCCTGACAGGATACGTCCAGTGAATCGCGGCCTTCCCCGGGAGTCGGCGCCGCGCGAAGCGCGGGCTCGGACACGAAAAGTGGAGGCGCCGCTCGTGTGGACTTTCGATGGTCCGTTCGTTACCTGTCTCTTCGACATGGAGGACACGCTCCGACGCGCGATCGTCCAGATTGGCGATGTGTCGCGGATCGCGCTCATGATCGAGCTCTCCCTTCCTGCATTGCGGGCGCGGGTAGAATCGGGGGATGCGATTCAACCGGCGTGGGGACGTTTCCTCGACGCTCTCACGTGGCGCTATGGGCTGCCCGCCGCGCCGCAGGTCCGTCATCTCAAGACACAGGGGCCGTTGGCCAAGCTGGTGATCGCTTATCGGAGCTGAAGCATGTCACTCAAGAACTGGATCCTGCAAAAGATGAACGGCTTAAGCACCCGCGCTGATCTGCCGCGGAGCCCGGTGCTGCGCGCCGGCGCCGTCGCCTCGCCGGCCGTGATCCGGCGCAATGCGACTCGCGCGAGCCTCGGCACTGCGCCCGGCACAGCGGCTCCCGCGACGCCGGACCTCGGACCCTATGCGCCGCTAATCTCTGCCATTCGCCAGGAACTCGAGCACTTCGTCGTGAGTTATCTCCGGTTGCACCTCGCGATCGCCGAGCGCGACCGTTACGTGCTGACCTCGATCGACGTGCGCGCAACCGGGTCGGACGATGCCGCAGAGCTGCTGCGGCGGTTCATCCGCGAGTTCAGGCCGGAGCAGATCAAGCATTATCTCGCGAGGGAAATCATCGGCGGTCTGCCCAATGCAAGTGCAATCGACTTGTCGCAATTCGCGGGGCTCAATACCGAACGCGGCGTCGACGATGCGGAAGACGATGACGGCTACAGCGAGCTTTTGGCGGAACTGCGCAGCGCGAAGCCCACGCCGGGTGTGCGCACGTACGAGGTGAGCCTCATCGGTCGCTGGTCCGAGGTGGGGTCCGCCGCGGGGCTAGCTTCGCGATCCGACATTCCGCGCACGCCGCTTGCCGGACGCAGTGCCGAGATCGCGATCGAAGATGCCGGTGGCAAACGCCGCGTCGTGCTGCCATCGGTGGTCCCGGGCCGCCGCTATGCGATCGGCAAGGGCGAGGGCTGCGACATCGTCGTCAACGGCGTCTACGCGAGCCGGCGGCACTGCGAGCTCTGGCTCGACCACGGCGCATGGTGGGTGACCGACTCGGGCTCGACCAACGGTGTCCGAGTCGACCGCGGCACGAGTGTGCTCGGGCGCAGCACATCACGCGCGACCGCCGCCGGCGAAGTCGCCGTGGTCGAGGTCACGCCCGGTGCCCGCATCGTGCTCTCTGCGCACGCCGAAGGCAGCGCGGCCGATTACCCGCGGCTGACGATCGACGTCGGACGCGACACGTCGGCGTTCGCGACACCGATTGCCCCGGCCGTGGCCTCGCCGGCGACGCCTTCCACGCCGATCGTTGCCGCGCGATCACCGGAGAGCGGATTGACGATCGCCGCGCGCATGGCCTCGGGCGTGCGCACGGTCGACCTTCGCGCCGCCGAGCTGCCGTTCTCCGTCGGTCGCTCGCGGAGCCAGGCGCTGGTGATCGACTGGGCGCACGAGGGCGTGTCGGGACATCACATCGACATCACCGACATCGACGAAGCGGGCGTTACCGTGGTGGTTCATGGCGACAACGGCGTTACCGTGGCCGGCGCATCGTATCTGCCCGGCGCGCGCTTGCGCTGGAACATCGGAGAATCGATGACGTTGGGGCGGATCATCGGTCGCGAGCCGGAATGCCGACTGGCTCTATCGAGGCCCGCGTGATCACGATGGCAGCGGCGAGCCTCGAGTAACCCACCGACGTGCGCTCATGAACCTCGTCACGCCTTACGAACCTGCATTCTCGCAGCGCGATCAGTCGCCGCGCGACGGCGCCACCACCAGCGGACACGCCGTACGCGAGACGTCCTGGATCCGCCTCGAAATGGCGGCGGCGAGCGCCCGCGGCAGGCGGAGGGAGGTCAACGAGGATTGGCACAGCGGCTTTAACGGGTCCGCGCCGCTCTTCGTCGTTGCCGACGGCGTGGGTGGCGGCGCGATGGCGGCGCAGGCAAGCCGTGAACTGGTGTCCCGCTTGCACGCTGCGCTGGACGGCCGCCGGATCGACGCTCCGGCAATCCGCGACGCGCTGCTCTGTGCCGACCGCGAGGTTGGCCGGAGCATCGCCAGCGTTACCGGAGCTTCCGGCGCGGCGACCGTGGCGTTGTGCGCGGCGACGGACGTTTTGCTGTCGAGATGGCTCATCGCCTGGGTGTCTGCGTCGCGGCGAGATGCTCGTCATTTGCAGTGACGGCGTGCACAAGCACGTCGAGCCGCGGGAGTTGAGTCGCGTGCTGCACGAATCCGCACCGCTGGTGCGCCGTTGCGGCAGGCTCCTCGCGCTTGCGCGTGCACGCGGCAGCGACGATGATGCGACTGTTCTTGTGTTGCGCCGCGAGCCGCGGCAGACACGCCTCGCGTGTCTCGCCGCCGGGGGCGTGCTCTTGGCGGCCCTCATCGCGGCGCTCGCGGTGGTGCTATGACTCCCGAGCAGATCGATCGCGTATTCGGTCGTGGTCGCCTGAAGATGGTGACGGGCGAGCACGTCGAGGTGTTCCGCGAGGCAGTCGCGCGCGGCGAGCGGCGGCGCTACACGAAGCGTTTCCTGAACACCCGAGAGGGCGATTTCGGGCAATGGACGGAGCGCGAATGGCGGATCCTCGCCCGGTTGATCGGCCACGGCATCGCCTGCGTCCCGGACGTCGTGCAGTTCGATCGAGGACGGCTCGGCGGCATGCAGCTTGTCCAGACCTACGACGCGGGCGTGACGGTCGACCAGTGGGCCACTTTGCTTCCGATGACTCGCGACGGCCGCGTGCACCGTCACGTGTTCGAGGACTGCGCGCACTGGTGGGCGCTTGCGCATCACTGCCTGCTGGCGCTGCATGTAATCCATCCGCTCGAGCTTGTGCACCTCGACATCAAGGGCGATAACGTCTGCATTCCCTACGCGCCGGCGAGCTTCGACCCGGATTCCTCCGACCTCAAGCTGCGTCCGGTGTTTGCGCAGCTCGCGTTGATCGACTTCGCGTTCGCGCTTGTTTCGCGCGAGAGTCTCACCACGCCGCTGCCCCTCGGATGGCAGAAGGAATACGACTATCAATCGCCGCGGCTGCTCGCCGCGCTCGAAGCGGGACGCAACGGCGAGCTGCAGCTCACGAGGGAGCTTGACTGGCGCTGCGATATGTACAGCCTCGCGGCGATGCTCAAGCGCCATTTGCCGGACGAGAGCCTCGTACTGCAATCCGCGTGCGCGGCAGGATGGACCACGGAACGCTACGATGCTGCGCAAGCTTTCATCCTGCGTATCCGGGATTGCCACGACGGTGAATTTCCGGCACAACGACCTCATGCAGCGCTGATCGAGCAGAGCGGCGCTAGGCTCGCCGAGCCTGAGCTCGCGCTGTCGCTCGAACGCGGCTGGACGCTCGCGCGCGAAGCGAGCGTGTCGGCGGCGTCGGCCTCGCCGCTCACGCCGGTCACGCGTCTGGCGCCGGTGACGGTCCTTGCTCCACCGATCCATGTCACCCGATCCGGGCGAATTACCGCAGTCACGGTCGTCGCGGATACGGAGGATTCGCAGACCGTGGCGCAGCACGCTGTGGCGGAGGCGCCGCGTATGGCTCAGCCGCAACGGGCGCGCCATACGCGCGGCCCCGTCGCGGCCGCTGCTGTGATCGCGACCTGGGCTGTGGCTGCAGCGGTGTGGTATCTGGGCGATCGCGCGCGGCCCATCGGGACCGAGATACAAGCGCTTGCCGAGCCGACCCGGGCCGCTGCGAATCACGCCGCGGACGCGATACGTCGTGTCCTTCGGGACAAGGAAGCGCAGGGAGGCGACGCCGTCGCCGGCCAGGCTTCCGCGCCGCTTGCTGCGACGGGCGAAGACTCGCCCGCGTCACGTCCACCATCCGCACAAGCGGAATTCCGCGAGCCCATCGTGCGGACGCCGACGCCCGTCGCGGGCGCTGCGCGCAGTGAGCCTTCCAGCGCAAGCACGTCATTGCCGCCGCCGCCCGCTGCTGCGGTCGTCTCGTCAACCGCGAACGCGGCGGACGCACTGGCGGCGCCGTCGAGTCAAGCGCAGCGCGAAGGATCTGCGCCCGTGCTATCGCAGCAGCGCGTCGAGCAGATGCGTGAGTCGGCGTCGGGAGCCCGCAAAAAATTGTCGCTCTCCGCGCCGGTAAAGCAGGCGAGTCCACCAGCGCGATCATCTACCAAGCTGGCGCGGGCACCATCGCCCAAGGCGCCGACCGCGTGGTACGCAGCGCAGAACCGCTCGTCGACGCAGGCGCGCCGGGCGCACGCGTTGTGGGCAAGCCTGGAGCCGCCAGCCTGGTTGCGCGGCGGCCCCGGCCCCGGAGCGCCACCCGGCGCGAAGATGCACGAGCCGCACGCCGCGCCGGTCGCGTCGTCGACCGAAGCGGTTTCGCCGGGATCGGCACCCACGGTAGCGACCGCTCCGCGCTCGGAGCTCGCGCAGTCCAGTCCGCAGCCGGCGTATGTTGCTGCCACGGCTCCTCAGGTTGCCGACCCGCCGCGTGCGCAGTCCGGTGCCTCCGCAATCCCGGCACGATCTGCGGATGCAGCCTCGACAGCGGGCGACGAGCGGGGCGCCACGCAAACAGCAGCGGTTAAGCAGACATCGCGCGGCTCGCCATCCGCAGCGCCCGTCGAGGACCGTAGCGAGGCCCTGAAATTGGCGCTGGCCCAAGCGTCAACCGCGCCCGAACCGCGCGTCGGTGCAGCCGATCAGAACACGCAAGAAGACCTCGCTGCGCAAGGGCGCCGAATCCTCCTGGATACCGTTCCACGCATCGCCAGGCAATCGGAGCCGGAAGTCGCACGCGTGCTGTCGATAGCCGCGAGCGCCTACCAGCCGATGCAGGACAGAGCCGTCGCCGACGCGGCGCGCTTGACCCGGATTCCTGACGACGCATGGCTGCGTGCACGCGCGACGGCGCCTGGCGAAGCACGCCGTCTCACCGATCAGGCGCGCGCGGCGTTCGCTTCGCGGCGCAATGTACTCGAGGCGTTCGATCTTCAGTTGCGAGCATTCGGCGCGAATCCGCGGGATCCGGACGTCGCCAGCTACCTTGCGTTCCTCTATCTGAAACTCAGTCCGCCTCAGCCCGACATGGCGCGTCAGGTCGCGTTGGTCGCGCTCGCCACGCGCAGTTCGCAGGGCTATGCGACGCGCATGGATGATTGGAACACCTTCGCTGTTGCGAGTGCGCTCAGCGGACGCGAGGTGGACGCAAGAAACGCCTTGTTCGTGACGCTGGCCGTCTCGGGCAGCGTGGAGCGAACGTGCCTGTCAGCCTTGCACGCGCTCGCGAACCATGGAGACCGGTTACGAGGACCCGTCGAGGCGGTGCTCTACCGCATCCGTGCGCAGGGCCGCGGGAACGACTCTCCGTCGTGTGCCTGGCCACCGAATGGATGGATGCTGTCGCGGCTCCCTTAGCCAACCCGCATTCGTTGATGCTAGCGGGTGGGGATGTTACTCACCGCAAGGCTTGACCTTGGCGGCTTCGGCTTTTACTTCATTCGGCGCAGCAGCGCGCTTCCGCAGATCAGGCAGGCGGTGCCGAAGACTAAGAATCCGGTCCGGTAGCTGTCGGTGACGGCGGCTAACAGCGCGAACAGGGGCGGTCCGGAGACGACGCCGGCGAAGGTGATGAAGCCCGACGCTCCGGTGATGGCGCCTGCTTGGCCCGAAGGGGCGCGGCGCGCGATCTCGGACAACTGCACACCGTTCCAGCCGATCGCCGTTGCGCCAAAGCCTGCCGCGACCGCCAGCAAGGCTGCGAGCGGCCAAGCCGCGCTAAAGGCCACCGCCGCGAATGCGCACGCCGCGGAGGCAATACCGATCGCGCCGAGCAGGCGCCGCGGTGGGAGCCAGTGATCGGCGACCGCGCCCCAAGCGATCCGGCCGATGATCCCACCCACGTTGGCGGTCGTCAGCGCCAACCCTGCGGTGATGAGCGAGTAGCCAAGATCCTCGGTCAAGTACACCACGAGGAAGCTCATCAAGCACATTTGCATCGCGGCGTACACGAAGCCCACGATCGAGAGCTCGACGAGCGCAGGGTGCCGTGCGACCGTGCGCAAAGGCACCAACAAGGCGGCGATCGAAAAAGGGCGCTGCGCGCTGCTGACATCGAGTCGCCGTCGCGTGGACTGAGCTAGCGCTGCGATGCCCGCCCCGCAAAGCGCTGCCATCAGCAGCGCAGGACGCCACCCTATCGCCAGCGCAAGCGCGGGCAATGCCGCCCCGGCCAACGCCGCGCCGCCCGGAACGCCCGTCTGCTTGATCGAAAAGACAAGCGCCATGCGTCGCGGCGGGGCGGTACGCGCGAGCACTTCGGAGGAGGCGGGTGTTATGGCCCCATACCCGAGGCCGATCACTATGGGCGCAACAGCCAACAGCAGAACTGCCGCCGGCGGCAGCAGCGCGACGAACGCAATACCGGCAGCACAGATCAACACGCATAGCTGCGAGACGCGGATTGCGCCATAGCGCGCGATGAAGTGGCCGGAGGCGAGGCTTGCGGTCATCGAGCCGACGTAGAGCAGGCCGACAAAGACCCCGACGAGCTTCGCGGGGACACCGAAGTCGCGGGCGATCTCCGGGGCCAGCACCGCAGTCGCGGTGCTGGTCAGGGAGGTGAACACCTGAATGGCGAGCGTTGCCGCGAGCGCGATCCCCGCGGTATACGCAGATCGTTGTGGCACGACGTAGCGTCTATTGCCCGATCAATTCGGCGTCACGCATGGAACAACGTGCCGGCTGTGGCGACGGTAAATGCGAAAATCGGCGTCGGTCGTGAGGATCATAGGATCGGGGAGCGTTTCAGTCATACGCACAAGGCAGGCGTCGGCGAGGCTCATGGGCACGTCGGTGTACTTCTGCATGAGCTTCAGCACGGGCTCCAGATCATTCGCCAACTCGAAGGCAACGAGCAGGCAACGGCGGCGAAGGAGCGTACTCAGACCCGGCGTGCCGCGCGCCCCGAGCAGGTGGAAAGCCTCCGACAAAGCCGCTTCGCATGTGGTCCAGAGGGGAGCATGCTGCGATGCCTCCGTGACAGCCCATCGGTGGTGGCTATCGCGGCGGCTGAGCAGCGCCACCACGAAACCGGCGTCAACGAGGACGTTTCCGGCCATAGCCGGTAGAGCGTAGGTAGTGCTTCTTTTGCGCGCTCAGATCGGCCGGCAGGCCGTCCACCGATCCGATGAGATCTGCGATGGCGTCGAGTGCTGCCGGCTGGCGCCGTTCCGGCCCGGTTGCGAGCTGCAGTCGTTCGCGAACGACGTCGGACTTAGAGATTCTGCGTGCACGCGATTCCGCCTCGATGTCTGCGACCAGTGGCTCCGGCAAGCGCACGGTAAGGGTCTTCATGTAAGCATTGTATTACGTCTATGTCAGACGTGCAAGACAGACCGGAAAACTGTTAATGATCTCCGATCCTGAATCCCCGCGTGGCACTTGTGCTGTGTTTGCCAGCAAGCGGAGCTCATTCTGCGAGCGGCGGACGCCGACCCCGTTGGTTGCACCCCCTATACCGCCATGGCATGATCCTCGCGCTCGCGGCTCCGATGCCGTCCGAGCGTGGAGGAGTGTCGAATGGCGCAGATCCTGTTCAAGAACGCCAACCTGCTCGATCCTCATGCGGATTCGCTCCAGGGCGGCGTTTCGGTCCTCGTCGAAGGCGAGTCGATCCGCGAAGTCTCCGCGAACCCGATCCAGTCGGGCAATGCCGATGTGATCGACTGCAAAGGCCGCACGCTGATGCCCGGCCTGATCGATTGCCATGTTCACGTGATGCTCTCCGAAGTGAACATCCGGTATCTCGAAGCGATCCCGTTGACGATGATGACGGTCCGCGCCGCCGCGCTGATGCGGGCGATGATCGATCGCGGCTTCACGACGGTGCGCGATACCGGCGGCGCGGACTGGGGCATGCGCGACGGGGTCGCGCAGGGTCTCCTTCCGGGGCCGCGGATGTTCATCGCCGGGCGCGCCATCGGCCCCACCGGCGGACATTCCGATGCTCGCCGGCGTACCGATACAGGGTCGGTAGCATGCAAGTGCTGCAACGCGATGCGCTTCTGCCTGGAAGTCGTCGATGGCGTCGACGCCGTTCGCGCGGCGGTGCGCGAGCAGCTTCGCCAAGGTGTCGACCAGATCAAGATCATGGTGTCGGGGGGTGTGGCGAGCCCCTATGACCCGCTCGACAGCCGGCAATTCTCGCTCGATGAAATTCGCACCGCCGTCGAGGAGGCCGATGCCTTCGGTCGCTACACGCAGGCCCATGCCTATACGGCGGAGGCCATCACCCGTGCGGTAAGCCAGGGCGTGCGCACCGTCGAACACGGCAATTTGATCGACGAGAAGTCGGCCGCGCTGATGAAGGAAAAGGGCGCGTACCTCGTCGCGAACCTCGTCGCCTATTACGCGATGAGGGAGCGTGCGAAGGAATTCGGCATGACAGCCGAGATGCTGGCGAAGAACGATCTCGTCATCGACGGCGGGCTCAAATCGCTGGAGATCTGCAAGCGTGCCGGCGTGCCGGTGGGCTACGGTAGCGATCTGCTCGGCCAGTTGCAGGTCGACCAGAGCCGCGAGTTCCTGCTGCGCCGCGAGGTTCTGTCGCCGATCGAGATCATCCGGCAGGCCACACTCGTGGGCGCCGAGATCCTGCGCATGCCCGGCAAGCTCGGTGTGGTGAAGCCGGGTGCCTTCGCCGACATCCTCGTCGTCGACGGCGATCCGATTAAGAACCTCGAATTGCTGTCCGGCCAGGGCGAAAATCTGTCGGTGATCATGAAGGCCGGCCGCTTCCACAAGAACCGCCTGGCGGCCTAAGGAACCTCTGAACAAGTCCCACATGAGCCGCGTTTCTGGCGCAATGGTCTCAGATGCTAGGCGTCGCGGCGCAGCGAATAGCTCGTCCTATTCGCAAGCCGCGCAACAACGCAGATGAGTGCCATTGCGCCGAAACCCGAAGGGACGGGGCTTTCCGGGCGATCTGCTTTGTCGCGCCGCTCGCCCGTGGGGCCTGCCACGGGCGTCGCGTCGCTTCGCGCATC
>WNGE01022305.1_pt1 | contig 11054 bp, 5 predicted proteins | sample 5400651 | NCBI WGS metagenome assembly WNGE01 (sample SAMN13153370, study PRJNA577476) | soil metagenome | isolation source: 60 cm soil or saprolite under grassland replicate 2 | place: USA:California | collected 2016-06-15
CCAAACCGCTCACTGGCGGGCGCCATTTCGCGGACGTTCGCTTGATTGCCGCTGGGCGAGCGCTCGACTGGGCGACCACCGCTTTCGAACAAGAGGCGAAGGCGACGATCAGTTCGCTTGCGCTCGACACCGATCAGGTCAAGCTAGGAGAAAGCGTTTCGGCCCGCTTGCGGGTAAAAGCCGCGCAGCCGCTCGATTGCGTGATCATCGCTCGATTGTTCGGCAACTACGACCGTTTGATTGACGAGCGTCGCATCCCGATGACCGCGCAGGGGGAAACGGAGCGTTCGATCCAACTCAATTCGACGGGCGCGCTCACGCACCTCGCAAAAGTGGATTGCGAAGTGGTGGCGGGCGCCTTGCGCCAGGATCGTCGAATCGCCGAGGTCTTCGTCCTGCAACCGCGCAGTTGGGATGATTACGACATCGTCATGTACCGCTTCGACAACGATCCGATTCCTGGAATCTGGCCCGCCATTGATCAGAGCCTTCGCCGGATGAATGTCACGACACTTTCGTCCTTTACGCTGGGCCACAGCGTGTACGCCAATTACAACGTGCAGGCGCAGACGCGCATCAGCGGCCAGGAATCGCCCGACGGGCCGAAGCGCAATTACTACAACGCGATGAAGAAGCGATACGCCGAGACGCGCGACAAGAAGTCGCTCATCCGCGAATACTGCCTCAACGACCCGGCCTACCGCGAGCTGGCGCGCAAGGAACTCAATCAGCTCGCGAGCCCCTGGGCGCGACTCAGCCCGCTGTCGTATTACGTTTACGAAGAGCCGTCGCTGACCTGTTACGAAGATGATCTGGACTTGTGCTTCTCGACTCATTGCATGAAAGCGATGCGCGAGTGGCTGAAGGGCGAATACCTCACGCTCACGGGGTTGAACAAACAATGGGGGACCAGTTTCACATCCTGGGATGAGGTCGTTCCCGACGACACTTATGAAGCGCAATCGCGAGGGAATTACGCGTCGTGGGCCGATCACCGCACGTTTATGGAGAAGACCTACGCCGACACTTTCGAATATGTGTTCGGAGAGCTGCGCAAGATAGATCCGCAGGGCATTCTGCTCAATTCAGGCACACAGGTTTCGGGCGCGCATAACGGTTGCGATTACAGCCGCATCAATCAATTCACCAAGCACCTCAACGCGTATGACGGCGGCAATCAGTTGGATTTCCATCGCTGCTTCAACCCCGAGGTCAAGATTTCAGGCGGCGCGGGTTACGGCGTGCTCGGCGCAGACGTTTTCTACAACTTCTATCGAAACCTCTTCAAAGGCGCGAACGGCGGGGCCTATGTCTTCTGGCAATATTCGACGCTCGATCCCGATCTGACATTCAGTCAAAGCGGAAAGGATATGGTCGAAGGATTCCGCGAGTTGCGCGGCGAAGGCATTGGCAAACTGGTCGGCCTGGCCGAGCCTGATAACAATGGCATTGCGATTCATTACTCCTATCCGAGCATTCACGGCGCGTGGATCGTGGATGGGAAGATCGAGGATCACGTTGTATACGACCCGAGTAGCGCCACAATGCGCCGTTTCAACTCGAACCGCGACGGATGGGTCAAAGCGCTGCGTGACGCCGGATTGCAATTCGATTTCATCGCCTATGGCGACGTCGAGCAGGGCAAGCTCATCGGCAAAGGCTACAAGACCTTGATCCTGCCGATGAGCGTCGCGCTCAGCGACAAAGAGGCTGAAGCCATCCGAGAGTTCGCGCGACGAGGCGGCGTAGTCATCGCCGACGCGTTGCCGGGGGTGATGGATGAACACTGCGCGTTTCGTGAACGGCGCGCGCTCGCCGATCTCTTCGGCGTCGCGCCGACGCGAGCCAATCGCGAGGCGATCGTCTCAATGAAAGGCGAGCCCGATCTGAAACTCGCAGGGGCAAAGGCTTTGACGGGTGAAGACGGGCTATTGCTCGAACACGCGATGGGCCGCGGGCGCGCCTACCTGTTGAACTTCTTCCTCGACCGTTACCCCGAAGACAAGCTGGAGGGAAGACAGGCGCCGACTCAGGAAAAGTTGCGGCGGGTTTTGAGCGCGGCCGGAATCAAACCAACAATCAAACTCGAATCACTCGCAGGCAATCCCAATTGTGAAACCTATCTGTTCAATCGAGGCTCGACGCGGCTGCTGGGATTGATTCCTGACAAAGAGAAGTCGGCGGCCCGAAAAGTTCGGCTGATGTTCAATCAACAAGGCGCGCTTTACGACGTGCGGCGGAAGCGCTATCTCGGTTTTGGTTCCGTCTTTGAGACGGAACTCGAACCGGCGGTTCCGAAACTCTTCGCGCTGGTCGCGTCACGCATCAGCGGGTTGGAATTGCAGGCGCCGCAGCGCGCGAAGCCGGGCGAAGAGATAATCATCAATTTTCGCGTCGCGGGCGCCGGTCAGTTGCGCTCCGTCGCCAAAGTTGTTGTCACCGACGCCGCGGGCCGCGAAGTCAGTGTCTACGGCGGCAATCGGGATATCGTAAATGGCGCGGGCAGTGTCCATTTCAGGACTGCGCTCGACGATCCACAAGGAGTCTGGCGCATCTCTGTAACCGAAGTGATCAGCGGAGAGACGGCGAATGCGGAGATCACCATTCGATAATCCCTGGGAGCGCAGGCATCCTTGCCTGACCGCTTTCGGAGAACGCGCATTTCATCACAGCCGGCCCATCGGGAAAGCAGGCAGGGAAGGATGCCTGCGCTCCCAGGGATCCGCGAACGCGGGCAGGCGAGGACGCCTGCGCACCCAGGGAGCTGTCACGCCGCTCTTCATCCTGCTCTGTGGTCTTCATACGCTAACCCTCGCGCAAGTGCGCTTCACGCGCGGCGAGCTGGAAAGACCGTCGCGCCGCTCTTCAAATCCGCGGACGGCGCGGCGCTTTACCCTTACGCCAGGCTCGACCGCGATTCGATGAGCCGCAAGCCCATTCCCGTGCGCTATGAATCGCTGACGCTGGAGAACGAATATCTGCGCGTCACGCTGCTGCCCGATCTCGGCGGCCGCATCTGGTCGGCGCGAGATCGTGTCGCCGATCGAGAGATTTTCTATACCACCAGCGTGATCAAACCGACCACTTACAACCAGCGCGGCGGATGGCCTGCCGGCAATCTGGAAGTCTACGGGCCTTACGACGCGCATATGCTCACTTGGCCCGGCGAAGCGTGGCCCTGGGCGTTCAGACGCGACCGTGACGGCGGCGCGACCGTAATTCTTTCCCACATTGATCATTTCTTCCGCAACAAACTTTCGATTGAAGTCACGCTGCGTCCTGGCAGGTCGTTCATCGAACTCAAGCTGCGGCTGCGCAACGACAACGCATTGCCCAATCGTTACCTGCTGTGGACAAACGCAGGCGTTCGCGCCACTGACGGAACGCGCTTCATCTATCCCATGACACGGACCATCGCGCACGTCAGCTCCGACATCGGATCGTGGCCTGTCGCAGGCGGTCTGGACGCGGGCAATGTGGACATCAGCTGGTACAAGAACAACAAGAGCATGCTCGGAGTCTTCGGCCTCGATCTTTACGACAACTTCATCGCCGCGTATGACTACAATGCGGATTACGGGACGATCTGTTACGCCAATCGCATGCTCGCGCGCGGCGTGAAGACGTGGACGTGGGGGACGGGCGAAGCGGCGATGCGCCAGATGACGCATTACACGGATTCGGACGGCCCCTACGTCGAAGTCCAGAGCGGCAGATTTGTCTGGGATGGCAATTACGAATTCATCGAGCCGGGTAAAAGCGACGGTTGGACTGAATATTGGTACGGCGCAGGGAAACTCGGCGGATTGACGACCGCCAGCCGTGACGTAGCGATTTTCTTTGACGCGCCGAAAGATCGGCGAGGAACAGCCAGGCTCGCGGTGACGGCTACGGGGATATTCGCAAACGCGACGCTGAAGCTGACAGCGGACGGAACCGTTATCTGGAGCGCGCGACAAACCCTCTCGCCTGCGAACGTATATCGCGCGAATATCGAACTTAAGCCGGAAGCGGAAGGGCGAACGTTAAACCTCGAAGTTCGCTCCGCCGACGGGTCCCTGCTTGCGCAATACTTCCAACGCCCCGACGGCGGCCATCCCGACGCGGTCTTTGCCGCCGATTCGATTCCGCGCGACTTCGGTCCGATTGAAAAGCTGACCGCTGAAGAGACGTTTCAAAAAGGCCTGGCTCACGAAAAGTTCGGCGAATTAGAAGAGGCGGACCAGGCTTACCGCGCCGCGCTGGCCAAAGACGGCCATTTCAGCGCGGCCCACTTGCGTCTGGGCCTGATGGCGCTCGACCGCTGTCAGTACGACGAAGCGATCAAGCGCTTCAATGCGGTCTTGGATAGGGATCCCGCCAATAGCGACGCTCATTACTTTCTGGCCACAGCTTTATCAGACCTCGGAAAGAAGGAAGAGGCCGAACGTCATTACTATCGCCTGCTTCCTTCGTCAGCGAAGTTCGAGCTACGCGATTACGGACTCGGCCTGCTCGCACTCGGCGGGAAGAATTTCAAAGAGGCCGAATCGCGATTGTCTCAGGCGGTCGGCGTCGCGCCAACGCAATTGTCGGCGCGGAAGGCCTATGCGTACACGCTGCGCAAACTCGGTCGCGCGGCGGACGCGAAGAAAGAATGCGACGCGGTCCTCGAACTCGATCCGACCAACGCGTTCGCGCAGGCGGAGAAAATCTTCCTCGGCGATCCGCAATTCGAACTCCTGGACCGCGCCTGCGCGCGTCACGAGCAGGGGTACCTGGAATTGGCCTGCGAATATTTGCGATTGTCAGCGCTGTCAGAGGCAAATCGAATGATCGAACGAAGCCTTGAGCTGTCGCCCCAGGGGGGGGCGCTTCGGCTTTACTATCGCGCGTACATCGCCGACCGCCTCGGCGATTCGGTGGCGGCGCGTCGCAGCATTGACGATGCCCGCCGTCAGACGCTGGCGCTCGAGATCTTCCCCTTCCGCCGCGAGACGATCCGCGCGCTGGCTCGAATCCTAGATATCGAGCCGAAGGATGCGAACGCCGCCTGCCTGCTCGGCGAGATCCTTTACAGTCGGGCGCGACGCGACGAGGCGATCGTCGCATGGCGTTCGGCCGTCGCGTCCGACCCGAGCCATTTTTCCGCGCTTCGCGATCTCGGCCTGGCGCTGCTCGAGGCCGGACGCATGGAGGAAGCGTTGACGCTGCTCAAGCGGGCCGCCGAAGAGCGCCCCGAACTGCCGTCGAACACGATCCTCGTCGCGCGGCTGCAAACGCAGGCCGGAAACACTGGCGCGTCGCGCGAGACGCTGGAGCGCGCGCTCAAGCGCCGGCCGGAGAATGATCGGCTGATTGAATACCTTGCGGCGGTCGAAGTTCAGGGCGGCAATCCCCGGCGCGCGCTCGAACTGCTCACCCAACACACCTTCGAACCGAAGCATCAATCCTATTCGCTGCTCCATTTGTGGCAGGTCGCGCAACTAATGGCGAGCGCGACGGCGAGCAAAGGCGTCGCCATGGAGCATCTCCGCGCGGCGCAGCGTCCGCCTTCCACGCTCGGCGTTGACGATTTCGCGACATTGCGGAGCGCGCGGTTGTTGGTTTTCGAGGCCCTGCTTCATCAGTCAGCGGGCGATCAGGAATCGGCCGCTCGAGCCTGGCGCGCAGTGGCGCATACGGCGGACGAAACGTCGGGGGAGGAAGGACTGTTTCACGCCCTTGCGCTTCATAAAATCGGCGAAACCGCGCGCGCCGACGCGTGGCTGAAGAACTTTTTGATCGTGAATGAGCGCAGGAGGATAAGCGGTGGCGCCACGTCACGCGCGCAGGCGAATTATCTCGCGGGCGTCTATGCCGCATTTCACTCCGGACCGGGTCAATCTGGACCGGATCAGGCCCGCGAGTATTTTCGTCAATCGCTCGAACTCGACCGGACTTCCCTGTGGACGCGTCAGGCGCTGGCCTGGCTCGACGCGGGTCTCCTGGTTCGATAGCAAGCCCGAAGTTTGTAGTCCCGCCTTCAGGCGGAAGAGACTCGATTAGCGAGCCCCTCCCGCCTGAAGGCGGGACTACAAACTCTTTCTCTGAGGAAGTTGTCATGTCGCATTTCCATCGCAGACAAATCCTTCAGTCCGGCGTTGTCGCATTGGCCAACTTCGTCATCGCGCGCGTCAGAAACGCCTTTCTGACCGCCGAAGACCGCGAAAAGATTCTTTTCCGCAACGTCGAGCGGCTGCTCGCAAATGCAGGCGCGAAACCACAGCGTAAAGCTTGAGCCTCACTCTATGCTTTTGACCAGACGAGAAATGATTCAGCAAAGCGCCGCGTTCGCGGTTTCGGCTCTCTACCCGTCGCGGCGACTGGCCGGCTCTCTATCAATTCCGCCGGCGCCCTCGCCGGTTGTTCCGCAGGATCTTCCTGGCGACCGAAGCGTCCGCCAATACCTCGCCGCGCGCGCCGCTGAACTTGAGCGCGAGTTTCTGCCGGGGATCAGCAGGGCCTCCGATTTCGAGAAGATTCGTCCTGCGCTGCGCGAAGATCTCTTCGATATGCTGGGGCTGAAACCGACGCCCGAACGAAGTCCGCTCAAAGCGACGATCACAGGGCGGATTGAACAACCCGGATACACGATCGAGAAGCTTCATTTCCAGAGCCTGCCTGGGCTTTACGTCACGGCCAATCTCTATCTTCCTCAACCCGCCCGCCCGGCCGGCGGCCGTTACCCCGCAATTCTTTATCAGGTCGGTCATTACAACCAGCATCGCCGTGACGGCAATAAGGCCGCGCCTGATTGCCTGCAGCAAGGGATCTGGTTCGCCAAGCACGGTTTCGCGGCGCTAGTGATGGACACGCTTGAACTGAGCGAAATCGCGGGCCTGCATCGCGGGCTGCTCAGCGGAGAGCGTTGGTGGTGGCATTCTGTAGGCTACACGCCGGCTGGCGTCGAGACTTGGAACGCGATTCGCGCGATTGATTATCTGGTTTCGCGTCCGGAAGTGGATGCGAGCCGGATCGGGGCCACAGGCATTTCGGGCGGCGGGATCGGGACGTTCTGGATCGCGGCGGCGGATGAACGAGTGAAAGTCGCTGCGCCAGTGAGCGGGATGGGCGATTTGACGTTTTACGCCGGTGAAGACGGGATCAGCCGCCATTGCGATTGCTTCTTCTTTTACAACCGCGCGCGCTGGAATTGGACTACTGTCTGTTCGCTCATCTGCCCGCGCCCGTTGCTGTTCGTTAATTCCGACAATGACATCTACTTTCCGATGTCGAATAACGAGCGCATCATCGCCCGACTGGAGAGACTCTACTCGCTGTTCGGCGCGAGCGATCTGGTTGACGCGGTGATCAGCGTGGGCGGGCACGGTTACCGCACAGACATCCGTCGCGCCGTATACGAATTCTTCAATCGCTATCTGAAAGGCGATGCGCGGCGCGTTGTGGATCCTGACGAGGGGGTAAACGCTGACGGCTCGCCGGCCCTCGATCGCAAGCTGCTCCGCGTCTTTCCCGAAGATACGGACTTTCCGAAAGATCACATCAACAAGAAGATTGATGAACTCTTTGTCACCTTGGCGAAGCCCTCGACGCCTGCGTCAGGAAATTTCGAGTTGTGGCGGCGCGACTTGCTCGATCGTTTGCGCAAAGCCGCGTTTGCGGCCTGGCCCGAGACCGCGCCTGCCGCTTATGCGCCCGCTCTGGGCGGCGAGCCTAGGGCGGAGAAAGAAACGACAGAAGATGGGATCGAGGTTCACTGGCGCTGGGCGCTGGGCAAAGAAGCAAACAGCGCGCGCTGGCTGATCGTGCTCAACCCTGATGAAGATCTGGCGAAGCCGCCGGAATGGGCGCGCGGCATTGTCGGAGGAGATTCTGTGTTGCTGCTCAGCGCGCGAGGCATGGGGCCGGGCGCATGGACGCGAGACAAGTTTCCCAATCCGATTGAACGCGCGATGGCGCTGTTGGGCGGAACGGTGGATGGTGGGCGCGTCTGGGACGTGATGACCGTCGCCGGCCGCCGCGCAGCGGAAGGCGTTCGCTGGCGCGCCGCCGGTCGTGGCCCCGCGGGGATTCTGGCGGCATACGCGGCGTTGTATCAACCGGCCATCGAAGCTGTGATTGCAGTCGCTCCGCCCGCTTCGCATCTTCCCGGATTGGCAGGATCGGCCGGAGCGGCGGGTGTAGATTACGGCCCGGCGTTGTTGAACGTGTTACGAGTGATGGATATTCCTGAAGCTCTCGGATGCCTGGCGCCGCGTCAGCTCACGCTCATCGGCGCGAATGATTCCGCTTTTGATCGAACCGCGGCGATTTACCGTCTGGCAGGCGCTGCTGATCGATTTGAAAGAAGGAATGCGTGAAAAGTTACGTTTTCCTCTCCGCCATTTTCCTGGTTGATTCCTACTGTGTGCGAATGAGGAGGCGTAGTCGAAGAGGAAAATGGGGGAGAAAAAATGAGAAACAAGAAGATGAAAATAAACCCCGCATATTTACTGGCATTTAGCCTCGCGATCCTGACATTGCCGGGCGCCAACTCAGACGCTCAATCAACCAAGGCTCCGGCTGAAGACCTCAATGTTCTTTCAGGTCCTGCAAACCCGCGCCGGATGTTGCCCGATTCGCTCGACAAAGCTGCGCTTCGGCTACTGGCCGAAAGAGAGCGGCGCGTCGCTCAGCTCTCTACGCGCGAGGAGATCCTGGGGCGACAACAGTTCGTCCGCGAGAAAATCCTTTTGACTCCCAAGGTAACCGGGACCCTGAAGCGCAACGGCTACCGGATCGAAAAGGTCATCTTCGAAAGCCAGCCCGCCTTTTACGTCACGGCCAATTTGTATCTGCCCGAGACCGGGCGCGCCCCCTATCCCGGAATCCTGATGCCGCTCGGCCACGAGAGCGGAGGCAAGGCGCATGAAGCGTGGCAGCGATTGGCGATCACGTTTGCGAAAAACGGTTTCGCCATACTGCTTTACGAACCGATCAGTCAGGGGGAGCGCGTTCAACTTTACGACCCTGACCTGGGCGAATCGAAAGTGCGCCAAGCGACCAATGAGCACACGCTCGCGGGCACGCAGTGTTTATTGCTCGGCCATAACTTCGCGCGCCATCGCATCTGGGACGGGATGCGCGCGCTGGATTATTTGGTCTCACGCCCCGAGGTCGACTCGTCGCGCATCGGCTGCACGGGGAATTCGGGCGGCGGCACGCTGACGGCGTATCTCTCGGCGCTCGATGATCGAATCAAGGTGGCCGCGCCGTCATGTTATCTGACGAACTGGAAAAGCCTGCTCGAAACCATCGGCCCGCAGGATGCGGAACAGAACCTGCCGCCGTTCCTCGCCGACGGGCTCGATCAGGCGGATTTCGTCATCGCCTTCGCGCCCAAACCATACCTGATCCTTTCGGCGATGCGCGATTTCTTTCCAATCGCAGGGACACGTCAGACTTTCCGCGAAGCGAAGCGGCTGTACGGGCTGATGGGCGCCGAAGAGAAGCTCAATATGGTCGAGGCGGACGACGAACACGGCTACACCCGACCGCGCCGTCTCGCCGCTTATCGCTGGATGAATCGCTGGCTTAAAGGCGCCGACGAGCCGATTGATGAACCGGAGATCGAAATCGAAAGCGAGGAGGATCTGCGATGCACAGCGAAGGGACAGATCTCCCTGTCGCTGGGCGGCGAAACGATCTTTTCAATCAACCTAGCCGAAGCGCGCAGAGTGAAGCCGAAACGCGGCGCCATCAGTACGCCCGAAGACTTGCGCCGCTTTCAGTCGGAGATTCGCGCCCAGGTCCAGCGGTTGACTGCTTTTGAAAGGCCCGCCGGCAGCCCAGACGCGCGCGCGTCCGGCGAGATTGCGCGTGATGGCTACCGCATCGAGAAACTCCTTATTGGGAACGATCCTGCAGTTCCCGCGCTGCTGTTTATTCCCGATGGCTCTAGGCCGAAGCGCCGCACGATTCTTTACGTCCATGAGAACGGTAAAGCCGCCGAGGCGAAAGTTGGTGGCGAGATCGAAGAACTGGTCCGCGGCGGCGCGATGGCGCTGGCGATTGACCTGCGCGGCAGAGGCGAGATGCGCGAAGAGGCCGACCGCGTGTGGGACATCTTCGGCCATTTCGAGAGCGCGATGACGGCGCTGCTCGTTGGGAAGACGCTAGTAGGATTGAGGGCGGAGGATGTCATTCGCGCGGTAGACGCGCTCGCCGCTCGTCGCGATGTCGAGATGGAGAGCCTCTCCGCCTTCGGCAAAGGCGATGCGGCGGTGGTCTTGCTGCATGCGGCCGCGCTTGATGATCGTATCAAGAGCGTGACGCTCGAGGAAATGCTGGTCTCATACGAATCGGTCGTCGATTGGAAGATTCATCAAGAGGTTTTTGAAAGCGTCGTCCCCGCCGCCCTCGCGAATTACGATTTGCCGGACCTGGCGGCCAGTCTCGCGCCACGCAGGCTACAGATCATCAACGCCGTGAATCCACGCGGACAGCGGGTCGAGACGCAACAGGTCAAGCGCGAGTACGAAGTGACGCAAAAGGCTTTCGCGGCGGCCGGGGCGTCGCAATTATTCAACGTCGCGGAAAGAAAACCCGGTAAGAAACTGACGGCGTTTGTTCCGTGACAAATCGGAGGAGGAAAAATGAAAGGCCAACTAGCCGCGGAGGCGCGGAGGGCGCGGAGACATCGTGGAGAAGGAGAGGGAAGGGAGAAGGCATGGTCTCTGCGCCCTCTCCGCGCTCTCCGCGCCTCCGCGGCTAGCTGGTCTTTCGTCCTGGCGCTGCTGATGTGCGCGCCCGAAACAATCGTACAGCCCGCAACGCCGGAATCAGCTCGCGTACGGATGCGCCGGTTGCTCATTCTGCCGCAGGAGAAGGCGCCGCTCGCCGCTGAGGTGTTGCAGAAAAGCGAGGACGGCGAAGTTGCGATTGAAGACATTCGATTCCGCGCCGGGCGTGATGTTTGGGTTCCGGGAATCGTCGTTAAGCCGCGCGCTACGTCAAAGCCTCTGCCGGCCATCATCTGTCTGCCCGGGACCGGCGGGACGCGGCAGCAACTTACGGACGCGCGATTGCAATTA
>WNGE01008371.1_pt1 | contig 11051 bp, 10 predicted proteins | sample 5400651 | NCBI WGS metagenome assembly WNGE01 (sample SAMN13153370, study PRJNA577476) | soil metagenome | isolation source: 60 cm soil or saprolite under grassland replicate 2 | place: USA:California | collected 2016-06-15
TACTCGCTAGGAAAAGCGAAGAAAATTCCCAGATGAAAACTTGTCCTGTTTGCGGCAGAGAATATCCGAACACGATGACCCTGTGCTCGGTGGACGCGGCGCCACTGACAAGTGTCAGCGATCCACTGTTGGGAAAAACGCTTGCCGGAAAATATGCCATCGAAGAACTGATCAAGCGCGGCGGCATGGGCTCAGTCTATCGCGGCAGGCACGTGCTGATGGACAAAACGGTTGCAGTCAAAGTCCTGCGCCCGTCGCTCGCCGTCGATGACACCGTCGTGACGCGCTTTTCACGCGAAGCCAAGGCTGCCTCTCGCATCTCTCATCCTCACGCCGTGAGCGTCACCGACTTTGGTGAAGCCGAAAACGGCGTAGTGTTCCTGGTGATGGAATATCTCGACGGGCGCACGCTCAAAGACATCATTAGGAGCGAAGGTCGGATGTCCCTCGATAGGGCGACTGAAATCATTCGCCAGGTATCCGGCGCTTTGGACGCCGCGCACGGACAGGGCGTCGTGCATAGAGATCTGAAAAGCGACAACATAATGCTCTCCAGCACCAACGGCGGCGATTGGGCGAAGGTACTCGACTTTGGCATCGCGAAGATTCAGCTACCGGCGGGATTTCGCGACATGGATGTAACCGCTCCCAATCTCGTCGTAGGCACCCCGCAATACATGTCACCTGAGCAATGCTCGCAAACAGGACCTATAGATGCGCGTTCGGACGTATATTCACTTGGGGTGATTCTTTATGAAATGCTCGCCGGACGCGTTCCCTTTACCGGCGAGTCATCCACGGTAATCATGATGAAACAGGTGCAGGATGCACCGCCATCGCTGTTGACTGCACGACCTGATTTACCGGCGTCGGTAGACGATATCGTCCGCCGCGCGCTGGCAAAACAACCCGCCGATCGCTTCCAGACAGCCGGAGAATTATCTGAAGCACTCGCGCGCGCAGCCTCCGCTGGGGAAGTCGCCGCTGCGTCCGCTGCTTCATTAGTCGGCGCTGCTGACACCGTTCCCAACACTCCGGTAAGTCCTGCTGCAGATGGCCCCGACGAAGTGACTATAGAGCGACCTCGCGAGATACAAACTTTCGTGCGTTCGCGTCAAAGCGTGCCGGCTTACGCCGAGCCAGTTGGGGGCGGCGCAGTCGCGAACTTTAATCCATGGCGGGTTATGGTTCCAGCGGCTATCGTGCTGGTAGTAGTTTTTGGAATTGTGTTTCTGCTAACGCGCAGCCCTGGCCAGACGTCTGGTCAGGTACCGGGTCCGACGCCCGATCAAACGGGCCTGGTCGCCGATCCAAACAGTCAGCCCGTACAATCCACATCACCGGCCACTGGTGAGAATGAGCGTGGCATTCAGCCAGTAACGGTGGCTACTCCTCTGGTTGGTCAGGAGAGTGCGACTCCAAATCCAAACGTTAATGCGAATAACAATTCAAATCGCGGTTCGCAGATACCTCCAACGGTGATTAACGGAAATTTTCGAGCGAATGAAAATAACAACACGCGGCGTGTTAATAAGAACTCGAACCAGCCGCGTGAAACTCCGGTTCCGTCCGAAAGTGAGGAACCGCCTCCGCCTCCGAAACCTTCAGGGACTGATAGGCCGAGGCGAGTCTCGACCCCGCAACCGAGCCCCTCGTAACTCTTGCGGTTTTGCCTGCGTTAGATAGCTTCGTCAATCAGGCTCAGAAGCTTCGCTTTATCGTTGATTTCAATCGTAATATCCACGACATAACAAGTGAGGTCGAAAGCGATTGAGCGCAGTTTGACTTCGTCCTTTGCCGTGGTGAGAAGAAGTTCCGCGCCGTTGGCGACGGCTCTCCGCACGATGCGGTTGGCATCGCTTTGGGTATAGACATGATGGTCTCGGAAGGATTGGGTGTGACAAAGCCGAAAGCCTTCGCGACGCAACTGTGCAAAGAAAGCCTGCGGATTACCTGTCCCGCAAAATGCCGCAACCGACGATGATCGAATTTGGTCTGCACCAATTGCTTGCTTAATATTGTTCTCTTGTACCCGCACTGGTCGCACGTCTGAGATTGTCATGCGCGAGCGAAAGGCGGGCCGCGCATGATTTAAGTTCTCGATTTCGCGGAACAACGCGTCAGTTCGGACGATGTCATCGGCGCGAGTCATGACCACGCAATCAGCACGCGAGATTTCTGCAGGCGGCTCTCGCAAAATTCCGGCCGGAAGCAGCCGCCGATTGCCCCAGGGATTTGTTGCGTCTACCGTGACGATATCAAGGCTTCGGACAATACGTAGATTTTGAAAGCCATCGTCCAGCAGAAAAACATCGCTCTTCAAATTTTCCAGGGCCCAGCGTGCGGCTGATTCGCGATCCGAATCGCTGATCACGGCCGCTTTGCCCAATAATTTCTCCGCCAGCAGAAATGGTTCATCACCCGCCAACTCCGGTTTAGAAAGAATTTCGGTTCCGTTCGACACGACCACGCGCTCTGCGTCGTTTGGGCGTCCATAGCCACGCGTGAGAATGCAAACCCGTCTTTTTTTTTGCGCTAACTCGTTTGCGATCCAGTCCACCAGAGGTGTCTTGCCGGTTCCACCTGTGGTGAGATTGCCGACGCTGATCACCGGCGCGCCCAAGTCGCTTGCTGGGAGGATTCCCTTTCGATAAAGAACGCGCCGTGCTTTCATCGCAAGGCCGTAAAAACCACTCAATGGCGCGAGGGCGATTGCGGCAGCGCGGTTCATTTAGCAGCGGTAGCGTGAAGAGAAGAGAGGGGAAGTGATTGGCGTCCGGGCAGTTTTTCAAGGATCTGCGCAATGACCTCAATCGTTCGCTCAGTAGCCCCAGTGTTATGAGTGCAAACTGCTTGCGCCCGGCGGCCGATTTCTCGACGCCGCGATTCGTCAGACAGAAGTCGGCTCAGGACGTCAGCGAGTTCCGCGGATATCTCGGACGCCGGCAGATTGGGCAATTGAACGATAGACTCTTCGCTCAGCAATGCTTTGGTGACGGCGGCGAAGTTTTCAGTGTGCGGTCCCGTAATGACGCAAAGCCCCAGCGCCGCCGGTTCGAGAACGTTGTGACCGCCGTGTGGCGCGATGCTGCCCCCGACAAAGGCAATATCGGCCAGTGAGTAAGTGGCTCGCAACTCGCCAACAGTATCAAGTAAGACGAGTTCGCAGCTTGCGTCCGACGCTCTTGATTCACCCGATCGACGCGACCACGTCAGGTCGGATTCCTGGAGCAGCGATGCTACTTCGCCGAATCGTTCGGGGTGCCGCGGAGCGATGAGAAGGCGGGCATTGATTCCGGAGTTCTTAACGCGTTTGAAAGCCTCAAGCAGAATCCGCTCTTCAGGAGCGTGCGTGCTCGCAGCCACAATCAGCGGTTGACTGCCGTCGAAAGCGAAGCGGCGACGAATCATATGCGTGACATCATCATTCATCGCAGTTTGAGCGCTGTCGAACTTTAGATTACCCGGTCTCATCACTCGCTCTCCGAGCATGCCGAGTTGGAGAATGCGTTCAGCGTCGGCTTCGGACTGCATGAGCGCGACCGATAAGTCATCGAGGACGCGGCTGATAAAAGGTCGTACCCACTTGTAGCGACGGAATGACTTTGGTGAAATGCGACCGTTAAGCAGCACGACGGGAATTGCGCGGGCGCGACATTCGTGAAAGAGCCGCGGCCACAATTCGGTTTCCATGATTAGCACGGCTTCCGGCTGTAATTTGCGCAACACTCGCCGAACGGTCCAGGCCCAGTCGATTGGAAAATAGAAAATCGCGGCAGCTTTATTGCCGAAGAGGTTGTCGCCAACTCGATGGCCAGTGATGGTCGTCGTCGAGATCACCAGGCGATAAGAGGGAAATCTGTCTGCGAGGGCTTGAACTAGTGTTCGCGCCGCGGTTGTTTCTCCGACGGAAACACAATGCAGCCAAATTAGCGGTCGACCATGCGCGTTAATCCGTGGAAGTCTGCCCAGGCGTTGTCCGAGGCCGGTGATGTACTTGCGCGTTCGCACCGCGTCGATAACAAACAGCGGGGTCAGCGCGATCATCCCAACGGTCAGAAGCAGGCTGTAAAGCAAGTACATAACGACCGCACGGCTGACAGCTAACGGTAAATCTATTTTGCTCGCTCGATGTAACGTCCCTCGACAGGGTCGACACGGATACGATCGCCTTCATTAACGAATGGCGGCACCGTTATGATAACTCCGTTTTCGAGCGTCGCCGGCTTGTTGACGTTGGAAACTGTGGCGCTCTTCAGTGTGGGCTCGGTCTGCGTTACCGTGAGTTCAAGCGATGCCGGCAAGTCAATTCCAATGGCCTGACCTTCGTAGAATTCCGCTTGCAGCTTTAGTCCCGGCGCCAGCCATTGCGCCGCATCGCCCAAATCCCCGTCACTCAAAGCAATCTGATCGAAGGATTCAGTATTCATGAAATGATGATGCGAGCCGTCCGAATACAAATATTCCATCTCATGTTGTTCGAGGACGGCCCTGTCCACCGTATCTGCTGAGCGGAAGCGATGCTCGAAAGAAGAACCCGTGCGAATATTGCGCAGCTTGGTTTGAATCATCGCGCGCAGATTACCCGGTGTATGGTGACGGAACTCAACTACTTTGCATGGCTGGCCCTCGAAAACAATGACCATGCCTCGTCTGATTTGGGTTGCTGGTATAGCCATTAGTTATTAATGAAGTTGCTAAAACTCAGGTTTGAATTGAACAGTCAGTGTCAAGCTGGTTATCGCAAACGACGTAGTCTAGCGGGAGCCTGCGTCATTGTCCAGCGCGAAGTCTTCCCAGCCTGCGGGAACACGGCACACGAAGAACGAGCGGACAAGCCTTACGAAAACGCAATCGAGTGAAAGCGTTCACGGTCGCCTTGTCCGCTCTTCAGGAGGAGCCCACCTACCTGAATGAATTAACGTGAAAGCGAAGATTGAGTTCCAGAATTATTATTCGCTCCGGCAACGGACGTGACGCTTAGAAAGTTTTCTTAGGCTGCGCGAGCCCTGACCTCGCGTCCACGGCGGACGACTCGATCGAGCCACTCCTGTGCTTCTTCATAATGCCGAAAGCGCTGCTCGTCGGCGCGAAAGGCCGGCGTGTGATAATGACGTCGACCATTTATCAGGCGTGCGGGATGTTTGATATGCAGCATTTCGTGAAAGATTATGTACTCGACAAACCACTCGGGAACCTCAGTCGAATCAAGTATCTTGCTTATGGTAATCGTGTCATGTGCCGCGTCATGATGGCCGAGTATGCTCCGCGCTCGCCTTTGTGACCACGTCAGGACGGGCTTCGCAATTCCTCCGTCGAAGTAACGGCGGTTCAGGCGAGCGAAAATTCTTTCCAGGTCATAGACCTTGCCCTGTGCTGAAGAAATTACTTTACGACCGCGTTGTTTGCGGGCCAGGTCAGATGCGCGCAAGAGTTGAGGACTGAAGGCGAAGGACCGGTAAATCTGCTCCTCGGCACGCGGCGCTTTTCTCGAGAGCAAGCGCGCCACCAACAGGATCGCCAGCGCTCGAATCACTTCGGGAGGCGCAGCTTGAAACAGATCCGAGAGCCGCACGTAGACCCGGCCCGCGCGAATTCGAATGCTGTGATGCAGGCCTGCATAGGGATAGAACTTCACTTCTATATTGCCGATGTCAGGTATCAATCGCCTTGGGTTGCGGTCAAGCTGCCGAAACGCTTCGCTGAAAACTCTCTTAAGATGAAGATTCGATTGCGGCATCGTCCACTGTTGCTGGTCCAGGCCATCTTAGGTGGGCAGCGATTGACGCGTCAAACGAACCGGAGAGGATCCCGTTCAGACCCTTATAGAATCGGAAATTCGCCGCCCGTTGCTGATCTTTATGGAGCGAGGCGCTAATCGGTTGGGTAATAACCCTAACGCTTACAAGGGTTAACTGGTACTGGCGTAGTTCTTGTCCACTTCTGGTGCCTGGGTCATTTCCCAGCAAGAACGCTTTAGACACAATAGTTTGCGAGATATATGACTGTTTGGCTATACTGACCGCAACGGGACACAAACAGATGTGTGGCGAAGTCGCGGAAAGCATTTCCTCACTTGATCCTGCGAAAGAGCCTTAGCCCGGAATTTAATCGTATGACTCGGCTTCCGAATTCGCGAAAATCCACCCGACCGACGCCGGACTCCAGGCGACAGGCCGTGCTTTCAGCCATCATTCGGGAACATTTGGTTACTGGAGAGGCCATCGGCTCGCATACGGTATCGGAAAAATTTGCTCACGCCAGCGGTTGGAGCTCGGCGACAATTCGCAATGTTATGAGCGAACTCGAGGAATTCGGTTTGCTCGAACAGCCTCATACCTCGGCGGGGCGAATTCCAACCGACAAAGGCTATCGATATTACGTCGATAACATGTTGGGCGCGGCTCGTCTTTCAAAAAATGATCTGAGGACAATTGAGAGCATCGGCGTCGGGAAAGAAGTTAAAGCGCGACCAGATCGGCTGATGGAAAGAGCCTCTCATGTTCTTTCTGAGCTTTCGGAAAATGTAGGAATAGTCGTCTGGCCTTCACTCGCAGAAAATCGTCTGCAACACATTCGTTTTGTGCGTCTGCCCGATAAGCGGATTCTGGTAGTAGTGGTCTCGACCTCGCATATTGTGCATGACAAAGTTATCCAGCTCGATGAAGAATTTAGCCAGGAAGAGTTGGACCGCACCGCACGCTATCTAAATGTCGAGTTCAGTGGCAAGACTTTGTTGGCGATCCACGCTGAGATTATCGCTTTGATGAAGGAAGAAAAAGCGCTTTACGACAGGCTGTTGCGAAACGCAATGCTCCTATGTGAAGGAAGTCTGCAAGGTGAAGACGAGATTGGGGGCGCAGTTTATCTCGAAGGCGCTTTTAACATTTTCACCAAACCGGAATTTGCCGACACCGAGGGAATGCGAGAGCTCTTTCAGACCTTTGAAGAAAAGTCGCGGCTCGTCAAAATTCTCAATGAATGTGTTTCCGGTCACCCCGGCAACGTCAAGGTTGTCATTGGATGCGAGAACGTGGCCTCTTCCATGAAACGTTGTGCTGTAATCACTGCGTCATATCAGGTTGACGACGATATTTCCGGCACGCTCGGTGTCGTAGGTCCCACAAGAATTGAGTACGGCCGCACGATGGCTGTGGTAAACTACCTTGCGCGTTTCATCGAACGCGCATTGTCGCACGAGACACCCTTTCATTAAGTTTATGAGTGTAGCTGCCAGGAATTCCTAATAGACATCGGCATCTCAATGGCATCAGACCGAAAGCCGAAAGCTTCGAACAATATTCCGATTCGCTTCTTCGACGCCGATGACTTGGCTTCCGAGGACGATTCAATGATCGAAGATCCGTCCGCGAAGGACACAGGTCCCGACGATGGGCAGGAACAACCTGAAAATGACGAGAGCGCAGTCGGAACCCGCAGTGAACCCACCTTTGGCGGGCCTGAACTGGCCGAACTGGTAGCCTCGCGGGCAGAGCTCAAGCGCTTGCAAACAGCGCTGAGCGAAGCGCAGGAAGCGCTGGCGCGCAGACAGGCGGATTTTGAGAATTATCGAAAGCGAATTGAGCGCGAGCGTCATGAGCTGCATGGCCGTGTCGTTGCCGATGTGGTGAAAAAACTTTTGCCGGTAGTCGACAACCTTAATCGTGCACTCGAGGCGGAACGCTCAGTTGAGGCTAGCGAGTCTCCTGAGTTCCGCCATTTCCTGCATGGCGTCGAACTGATCAGCAAACAATTGAAGGACGTGCTCGAGTCTTTCGGAGTGCGGCCCATTGTTGCCGTGGGCGCGCGATTCGATCCTCATCTGCACGAGGCGGTGGTTACTGAACCCTCGGATGAATACGAGCCCGAGACAGTAATCGAAGAGATGACGCGGGGCTATCGCATTGGCGATCGATTGCTTCGCCCGGCAATGGTGAAAGTTTCAGCGCGAAACAGAGAAGCCGATTCGAGTGATGAGTGACCGCTGAAAAGAAACATGGGCAAGATTATTGGGATTGATTTAGGGACAACTAACTGCTGCGTTGCGGTCCTCGAAGGCGGCACGGTGCAAATTGTGCCGAATAAAGAAGGTGGTCGCACCACGCCCAGCGTCGTTGGCTTCACTGATAAAGGTGAACGACTGGTAGGCCAGATTGCTAAGCGTCAAGCCGTAACCAATGCCGCGAACACGGTCTATGCGGTAAAGCGTCTAATCGGCCGTAAGTTTGATTCGCCGGAAGCGCAACGAATGAGCGAGACGGCGCCTTTCGAGATCGTCGATTCGCAAAACGGCGATGCCCGCATTTGCGTGCAGGGCCATATTTACAGTCCACCCGAGCTTTCCGGAATCGTACTACAGCGTTTGAAAGCCGCCGCTGAAGACTTTCTCGGAGAGGCAGTTGCCGACGCGATTATTACTGTCCCGGCCTACTTCGACGACACGCAACGGCAAGCAACTAAAGATGCCGGCAAGGTGGCGGGACTGAAAGTCGAAAGAATCATTAACGAGCCAACCGCGGCTGCTCTGGCATATGGCCTGGGAAAGTCGGAAGCTGAAAAGATTGCGGTTTACGATCTGGGTGGGGGCACCTTCGATATTTCAATCCTCGAGATGAACAACGGTGTCTTTGAAGTACTATCGACTTCCGGGAACACTTATCTCGGTGGCGAAGATTTTGATGAGCGCATTATGGGCTGGATGGCCGATCAGTTCGCGCAGGATACAGACATCGACCTTCGCAAGGATCGACTCGCACTGCAGCGATTGAAAGAAGCCGCCGAGCGCGCCAAGTGCGAACTTTCATCCGCCGACCAAACCACCTTCAATCTTCCTTTTATCGCGGCCGATTCATCCGGTCCGAAGCATCTCAACAAGATTCTTACTCGCGAACAATTCGAAGAGTTGGTGGACGATCTTGTGCAGCAAACGATCGAGCCGTGCGAACGAGCCCTGGCCGACGCAAAGTTGCAGGCCGCCGATATCGACAAAGTGATTCTGGTGGGTGGACAAACTCGCTCGCCGATTGTGGAACGCACGGTCACAAAAATCTTCGGCAAGAGCGCTTCTGCCGAAATCAACCCAGATGAAGTTGTCGCTATGGGGGCTGCTATTCAAGGTGGCGTGCTAAGCGGTGATGTCAAGGATATCGTGCTGCTCGATGTGCTTCCGCTGAGTTTGGGGCTGGAAACTCGCGGTGGAATGTTTACAAAAATCATTGAACGGAACTCGACGATTCCATTGCGTAACAGTCTGACTTTCACCACGGTAGTCGATAACCAGGCGTCCGTAGAGATTCACGTCTTGCAGGGCGAGCGAGAAATCTCCAGCGGCAATCGCAGTCTGGGTAAATTTGAGCTGGTCGGAATTCCGGCGGCTCCGCGGGGCGTGCCACAGATCGATGTAACATTCGAAGTTGACGCCAACGGAATTGTCTCGGTATCGGCAACAGACAAGGCGACAGGCCGTGAGCAGCAAATGCGAATCACGCCTACTTCGGGGCTATCGCAGGAAGAGATTGAAGGAATAATCGCCGAGGCGGAAAGTTCCGCTGAAAACGATCGCGCGCGACGTGACAAGATTGATCTTGAAAACAAGCTCGGGAGTCTAATCAAGAATACCAGACGTGCCTTTGCCGAATTTGGAGGATTGCTTTCGCCGGAGAATCAGGAGAATGGCGAGCGCCTTTTGACTGAGGGAGAAGCTGCCCTCAGCTCAGACGAATTGGGGGACTTGCGCATGGCGCTCGAAGGTGTTGAGCGCCTCGCGCGTCAGCTTACGAGAGCTATGATGAATCAGGCCCCGGAGGCTCAAGCAAAAGAGGATTGAGCGAAGCGGCTTGGTTCGGCTAAAATTTACAAGCGGCCAGTGGCTTGCCAGTTTCAGCTGGTTTCGACTGCTGGCCGCTCACTACTGATAAGGTCGATTATGGCAATTAATAAACGTGATTATTACGAAGTTTTGGGTGTCAGTCGCACGGCGACTGAGCAGGATTTAAAGAGCGCGTATAGGCGCCTGGCGCATCAACATCATCCCGATAAGACCCAGGGAGATCCGCATTCCGAAGAGAAATTCAAGGAAGCGGCGGAAGCTTATGCGGTTCTTTCCGATCCCGAACAGCGCAGGCGTTACGACCGGTTTGGTCATGCTGGAGTTTCCAGCGCTGCAAGCGCCGCCTGGGGCGCGCCGGGGTTCGGTGGAATCGAAGATATACTCGGCGACCTGTTCGGCTTTGGCGACGTTTTTGCGGGCGGCGGACGCGGCGCCTCACGGCGCTCAAGCCAACAGCGCGGTGCTGATCTACGTTACGATCTTGAAATCACTTTGGAGCAGGCCGTTGAAGGGATGACGGCACAGTTACGCATTCCCAAGCTAGAAACCTGCCAGACCTGTAACGGCTCTGGTGCTGCGGCCGGCACGCGACCTGAAACATGCCACACGTGCGAAGGTGCCGGCCAGGTGCGCTTTCAGCAAGGTTTCTTTTCGGTGTCGCGCACCTGCAGCAATTGTCGAGGCACCGGTCAGGTAATCAATTCGCCCTGCGAGAGCTGTCGTGGCGCTGGTCGAGTCGAGCGTGAGAAGCAAATTGAAGTTGAGATTCCCGCCGGTGTCGAGACCGGGTCGCGGCTTCGACTTCAGCGTGAAGGCGAATCAGGTGCTTACGGAGGACAAGCGGGCGATCTCTACGTAATTATTCATGTTGCCGAGCATGACCAGTTTGAGCGTCAAGGCAATAATCTCTATTCATCGGTGCCGGTGACGTTTGCGCAGGCAGCGCTCGGCGCAGAGATTAAGGTGAAAACGCTCAGCGGCGATCAGTCACTGAAGATTCCCGCCGGCACTCAGACCGGAACCGTCTTTCGTGTCCGAGGACAAGGTATGCCCGTACTGGGCAGTCGCGGTCGCGGCGACCTTTTTGTAGCGGTTTCCGTAGTTACGCCTACGATGTTGACTCGTGAGCAGCGGAAGCTACTAGAACAGTTGGCAAAGGTTGAAACGCAGGACCTTGAAGATAAGAAGCTCGCGGATAAGGTTCGCGACATTTTCGGCTAGC
>WNGE01012598.1_pt1 | contig 11051 bp, 14 predicted proteins | sample 5400651 | NCBI WGS metagenome assembly WNGE01 (sample SAMN13153370, study PRJNA577476) | soil metagenome | isolation source: 60 cm soil or saprolite under grassland replicate 2 | place: USA:California | collected 2016-06-15
TGCCTGGCCAGATCGCTCTTCTTTGCTCTTTTCCCTTCTTTCACCCTTTCCTCTCTTCGCCCTGACGATAGGTCAAAAGGACGTCCTCCTCATTTCTCTGATCGCTTGCTTGTTTCTCGGTGCGTATCCCGTGGGTAGGGCAGACCACTCATATCGACATCGAGAACCTGAAAGCTGGCTTGATAGTCATGCTGGTAGCCCTGACTGTGCTGGCGATACATGCTGTCTATGGCCTGTTCCATTTGCTTCACATTCTCGGCACTACAGGCATTCAACGTATCCTGCACCACCGATTGCTCGGCACAGCGACTGCGCCCGAACGCCCGTTGCAAGCCGACATCGGCTCGCAGTCGCGTATTGATCTCGACGAGTCCGTGTGCCCCGGCCAGGATGCTGATCAAGGTGTCATAGAGTTTGTCGCCTGGTTGATCCTTAATCGTCTTTTGCACAATCTTCACACGCTCTCTGATTGGGCCAAACAGGTCCAGTTCTCTGAGCTTGATGCCAATGGCAGCCAGGCTGGCACAACTGCTAAACTGCTTCGGCGCTGGTGTGGTAGATTCGTTCATGATGATGATTCTCCTCTCGCTCAGCTTTTCTTCTACGAGAGGTATGTCTCATCATCTTTCTTTTGGCAAGCTCCTTTCTGCTGGCTTTCTGCCGCTAATTGGGGCCAAATTTAGGTAATTAATATAGTGGCAAGGTGGGATATTGGAGATAGGAAAGCCCATCTTTGAGAATAGTCAGCATGATTTGATAAGTTTCTTCGACCATAGCGGGAGCTACATGAATGCGTTCCGCCAGAATAGCGATACAGCGCTGGTAGCTACGTGTGAGGTAGCTGAGATCATATTCTTTAGATGGAATGATCTGACGTTCCATATTCAGTGATGCCTGGAAGCACTGATTGGCACATACATAGCTATCATAAGCAAACGTAGAAGTCGTTGCTGTTCGTCCCAATTCCTCGGCCACTTCTGCGGCTGCAAAGTAGACTTCAGTCAGGCTCATCAGAGCGCGGAATGATGTACTTTCAGCAAGGTCGGGCAGACGGGGTAAAGCCTGAAAACTGTATGCCGCAGGATCTTCTGGCAGGCGGACTGCATCTTGTATCAGGGACCAGGGGATTTCCCGCGTGGTGAGCGTATTCAATACTAGCTGGCAAAGATGAGCGGCACGAGAGCGCTCACGTATGGCAGTATCGCTATAGCCTTCCAGGCGGGCTACAGCAGCACGTTGTACAAACACCCTTACGAGGTAGGACAGCGCGGCATACAGTACAACCTCTAACTCGGGAGAAGGCGAACTGGCCTCAGAAGACACTTCACTCCAGGGCACCAGGATCTGGTGGCATTGTTCCTCCGCCTCGTCCAGTAGAGAGCCGCATTGCATCGGCACAACCGTTTTTGCGCCTTGCGCACGCTCCAGGGCTACCTGTCGTCGCAAATTGCAGAAGTCGAGCAAGACCATGGCATGCAAAAGGCGTGCATTGGCCTCCCCCATACGATCGCTGCTGACCTGGTAGATTGTACGGCTTTGCAAGAAAAAGCTAATAGCACGCTGAAACAGGCGTTCCTTCTCTTCAGAAGACAATCTCTCCGCTACATTATGTGACGGTACACCCTCTTGATAAAGGGAAGCGTATGTACAGTAGCCCAGTCCCAGATATACCTGCCCGGCCACTTTCATATTATGTGATGAGCGTAGATACTGGCGCGCACGTTCATAATGCTCACAGGCAATTGCATTTGCCCCCAGTGCGCGATAAGCATTTCCGCAGTGTAACTCCACATTTAAATGCAAGGCAGGAGTTTTTCCATTAGCAACGCCCTGATCCAGTATGCGTAATGCGCGTATGTGGTAGCCTAAAGCAGCCTGGTATGTCTGTGTAAGGTAGTGATTGACGCCCAGGGTATCGAGGATAGCAGGCTGATGCTTCTCAGACGAGAACGCCAGAGCGCTTTCAAGGGCCTGGCGGGCGCTTTCAAGGTCGCCATCTTCTTGCGCAATCAAACCTTTCAAGAAATAGTAGCGTGCCTGCACCTGCAAAGGAAGGCTTATCATCATATCCGGGGGGAAAGTGGCAATCTCCTGTGATAGTGGGGTATGACGGAGCTCCCTTCCCTCAAGCACGAGATCCAGTAATGCCATTACCTCGTCTTGCTCTCCGGGATCGTTCTTATTGTAGAAGTGGGGTCCTGTAGGATATGGAGAAATCTGCCTCATCTGCTCTGATTGCTGAAAAAGCTGCTCAAAGTAATCAACAGGCTGCTCAAGCTGTTCAGCAAAGAAAAGCAAAGCTTCACGAGATGGCACGATCTTGTCTCGTTCCACGGCACTCACATATGATTTTGAGAAGCGCTCACCACCCAGGTCCGTCTGGGTGAGGCTTCGCTGGCGGCGCATCTGCCGGATGTACTCTCCAATCCCATGCTGCACGTTATTTTCCTCTCACAAACACCGCATCTCTCTAATCGCATCAAACGATCATGCATCGTCGTATGTTCTTGCTCAATCCTCCATCAGGTACAGTGGCAAAACTAATTTGGAATATTCCATTATTGTACGGTAATTCTATAGCCTGCGTCAAGAAATTCTAGCGACAATGTCTCTTCTATAAACTGTTCTAAGGAATTTCTAAAGAGGCCCCTTTTACTTTTCCCCACTTGTTGCCTTCCCAGCACCGGTAAGGTTGTCGTTCGGACTTGTAGAATCAAATTGAGCATAGCTTGCCGGGTTGTGTGCTATACTTCTGCATGTGGGTAACAGGACATCCTGGCGCGCTTGCCGACCCGGTTGAGGAAGGAGTCCAATGTATGAGATTTCGTGCCAGAATAGAGCTTCACGGCAAGACGGCTACAGGTATCCGAGTTCCGCCAGAGGTCGTTGAGCACCTCAAATCGGGCAAGCGGCCACCAGTCCGCGTCACGATCAACGGTCACACCTACCGCAGCACTGTGGCACCTATGGGTGGGGAGTTCCTGCTCCCCGTCAGCGCAGAGAACCGCACAAGTAGCGGTGTCGAGGTCGGCGATGAGGTGGAGGTCGAGATCGAACTCGACACCCAGGCTCGCGAGGTGGACGTGCCGCCTGACCTCCTAGAAGCGCTTGACCGCGATGCGGACGCCAAGCGCTTCTTCGACGGGCTGTCCTACAGTAACAAGCAGCGGATCGTACTCTCCATAGAGGGAGCCAAAACAGCCGAAACAAGGCTTCGACGTATCACCAAAGCCATCAGCGAACTCCGCGAGGGACGAGCCTAGCGCTTGTTGGCGAGAGGAGGGCGCGACCTGCCAAACCGACTCCAATGCAGCCTTGCTTGGAGTCGGTTTGGCGTGCTTCTTGACTCGTGTTGCTTCCTCTACTATACTCGAAAAAGGGACAGGAGGAGTAACGTTATTGCAGGAATGGCAGAACCATCGCATCCAACAAGCCAACCTTGCATAAAAGGGAGGATCGTAGGCCATGATGCATTTTGACTTGCAACGCCAGAGCGAGAGGAACAAGAAAGAGAGAAAACACGAGAACCATCCTGTGGGAAAAGCGGGCCCAACTGCTTCAGACCCAGGAGATGGCTCGCCTCATCTTTGAGGCATGCGTGAAATTGGGCGAGGTTGCTGGTCAGATCATAGACGCAGTTGCCTGATTTGCGTCATAGTGCTGCAACGATCTTGATTAGCATGGGCATTAACCCAAAGGTTATTCAGGAGTTGCCAGGGCATAGCGACATTGCTATCACGCCTGGCATTTATGGTCATCTGTTTCCATCGATGCAACAGGATGTTGCAGATAAATGGCAAGGAGTGTTTGGTGACAAGGATGATGACGAGAGTGATGATGGTAAGGTAAGGGTGAGGGTAATGAAGATGTCTAAATCCTGGTGAAATTGGGGTTGGTGAGATCAGTCATCTCGTTGTTCGGTAATGGTCAGAGGCAGGCTCGCAAACCATTGCTTCATCGCTTCATGGAGATGATCGTCTCTCCATTGATACCATACTTGTACCCACTCATCACCAACACGATGCAAGACATCCTTAAATCGTCTGAATGCGCCTTTTCCCATCAATGCAATGGATAATTTTTCAGCAGCCTGTTTGTCTTCCGGCTCGACGATTTCGGCAACGAAATCTTCCATCCACTGGTATGCCTCGTGTGAAGAGATACGCTCAATGGGAATGTAGTGACTCTCACTCTCGATCTCCTCCAATTGTTGCTCTCTCTCGTCAGAAAAATCGTCATACTCAGAGAAGCGTGCCACTTCGCCAGTTTGCGTGTTCAAATAATAGACATTGCAAAGATCTGCATCTTCCATTGCCAGTTCAACCATATCCAGGTCTATGCGTTTTCCATTGGGAAGAGTAAATATCATCGTCTGCCTCCTTTCCTTGTCGTTTTCTTTTGTCGCGGTGCCATTTTTCCCCTTACCCTTTCTTGATAAACGTAATCGATTGCTTGAGTTTACTGTGCTTAAAGGGCTCGTTGAATGCGGTCATTGTCGGTGGGCCTGTGCGCCGAAATTCGGGAAGGGCTGCCAGGTTGTTTTTGGCGATGGTATATTTAGGGTCGATAGCGAGCGCACGTTGGAGTGCCGCTTCGGCTTCATCATAGCGTTCTTGCATCAGCAAACAGCTTCCCAGGTTGCCCCAGGGTTGCGGCAAGCAATCGCCCATCGCTATCGAGGCTTCAAAAGCCTGTCCCGCTTCTTCCCATTTTTCAGCTTCCATTAATTGCAGGCCTTGCTGAAAGAGGTTCTCCTGCTCAATGAGTTGATCCAGTGTAAAGCCGGGCCCACGCAATTCGATCGACGCCTGTGCCATCTTCCGACAGAACTGCAAATCCTTATTATACATCTCGCTCATCTCGCTGCTTGTATTCAGTGCGATGGCCTGCTCGATGTCGCGTAGCGCCTGACCAAGACGCAAGGCGAAACGGTTCGCAATGCTGCGATTGTACCAGAGGTCAGCGTCTTTCGGCGCAAGGGCAAGCGCCTGGGTCAATACGTCATAGCTTTGTCGGAAGTTCTGAAGCATGCCATGGGCGGCTCCCAATTGAGCCAGTACCTCAACGCGCTGCGGTGCATGTTGGGGAAGGTAGTTCAGTAGGCGTTCGCAATGAGTAACTGCCTGCTGGTAGTCTCCTTGAACCATGAAATGTCTGATGAGATCGAGAGATCTGTCGACAGGCGACGAGTTGGCGATCACCCGTTTTTTCTGTTTGGATGGTTTTGATTTTTTTGACATCGTTCTTCTTGCTTTCCACGTTATGTCGTTGTTTTTTCTTTACGGTTGTCTTGCTTTCCTATCGTTTACGATTTTTCTTGCGTGACTGTTTGGCCATCTTGCTTTTTGCTTTCTTCTGTTCAGCCACACGCTGCTGACTGTTGCCGACAGAGATTGGTGGGCGAATTGTCTCGCGCAGAGGAGAGAGTGTGGGTGCCTCGTGGAGCTTTCTGGAGCGACGCTGCTCGACCTCCTCTGCTGAGAGCAGGCCGAACTCGACCTGGGCATCATCCCAATCTCCCATGATCGTAGGGTCGATGCACCTGGCTGCGTATGCCCGCTCAACTAATGGTGCGGTCTCTATCGCATGGAGTTCTGCCAGGGAGAGAGCAAGAAAGCCATTGATTTCGGGATCATTCTCTTCGAAGAGTTCTAACTGCTTCATCAATGTTTCCACACAGGCTGCACGGGCTTCGGGCCAACGAGTCCCGATCTTCTCGATGCTAATGATCACGCCGAAACGAAGCTCATCATCATAGGTAATGTCGGCAAGAAGGGCTGTCAGTGGAGGAAGGGCCGCCGGGCCAATCATGCCTAACACTTCGGGCAACTCCTCGCGTGCCCAATCGCTCTCTTCCAATGTTTCTCGGAGCGCGATAAGAGGCGCAATCGCAGCCTCAGCACGGAGTTGTCCCAGTGCACGCCAGGCATGCAGCGGTGCCCAGACATCCAGGCTCTCTGCTTCGGACCAGTTCAACTCTTCATCAGCAGCCATACGGATCAGATCGGGAATATGTTCTGGGCCAAGCCCTAATTCCAGATAGTTGGGCCAGTTCTCTGGCTTGCTGATCTTTCCTTCCCCGTAGGTAAGCAACTGATCGACTGGTGGTGCATAATTGGCGTGGGTGCTCTCCATCATACAACTCCTGCTCTGTTATTCCGTACTCATTAGAGCGAGAAAAGCGTGCCTCTGAGAAGAAATGATACCATACCTTCCAATACCAGGAAAAGGGTTTTCTCGGCGAGAAGATGGCGGCGTGAATGAGGCCGGCGTGAAGCGAGCGTTCGAGCAACTTTTCCTTTTTTAAAGGACATTACTCTCTCCCTGATCACCTTCGTTGTCTATTTCCCTGTTCCCTATAATATCATTTAGTCGATTCATCGCGTCCTGCTCATAAAGGCCTCCATCGCAAATGGTGCAATCACTACGCTGCGGCGACTTTGCTTTGTCTTCGGCTCAGCCTCTTCGAAGCCTCTGCCTTTCTCCACAGAGAGTTTACTGGGAATGCGTGAGAGTGTGCGACGTATTTGCAATGTGTTCGTTGAGAAGTCGACATCTAACCACTTGAGTGCCATCATCTAATAATGGAGGTACTCCTGCTCCGTTGCTCCTGCTGAGCAGTATCTGATAGGGATGCTCTCCCTGTTCCCAGAGTAGATCAATGGCTGGTCCAAGAACTCGACGCAGAGCTTTTGCCAGGTATGCGATCTGGAGACCGCCTACGGTCCCATCTTGCTCTGGCAGAAGTCTGACAACTTCGACGAGCATGCCACTCACCAGAGCCAGGCGGCACACATCGCTTTCTGAGAGATTCGTTTGCCGATGAATCACCTCTGCCAGTTGCTCTGCTTCTTTGGGGATATTACGCAGCGAAAATCGATCGCGCATTGTTTCACCTCTGTTCTGCCAGAGAACGTGGCAGACGTTCCATGGCTTTCTGTGCAGCCGTTTGAGCCAGCAGGTAGCCTCCAATGGCCTTTAAACGCATCATTGCCGTTATCGACCGATGCCAGAAGAGCGATGGTTGGCACTTTCCTGCCCGCCGATCATCCCAGCGTTGAAACGGAATGTGTCGTAATGGTTCATTGCCTGTAGTGGTGATCAGTGGTTTGTTATGACACACCAGCACATTGGGGAACAAGATGAAAATACTTCTTGCAAGCATGCAGCAATTGTGATGCATTTGCCACATGCAGTGTTCTCTAAATGCTGCCCGTTCGCTTGGAGGCAAAAAATGAGCATGCCTGATAGCTGGCGTGCTCATTTGAGAGGATTACTTACCAGTGTAGCATATGTTCTCGCAAATCCTTAATGCGCGTCTCTCCGGGCCATGTGGCCCGCATTGCTGTATAAGCAACAAGGGCATCGCCGAAATGTTTGTTGCTGCGTAGGATTTTCGCGCCCTCTATGCCCTGCATCCAAAGGGTAATGCATTTATCCATGTCTCGTGGTTGATCATCGCGGCTGACCTCTGCTGTTATTTGCTCAATCGATGCTTCAATTCGGCATCCTAATGGGATCGTTATATCATTGGCGTTGTCCATTTGAATCTGCTCAAAGGAATCAATAGCTCCTTTATACAAACCAAGATATGCATGTGTGAGACCATCATTCAGCAGTAAATTGCCGATACTGTGATCAATCCAGAGAGGCACCGTCTCAGTGACAGATTGCTCAAAGAAGTGCGACATATTCTTGAGACCAGCCTTTTCCGTTCCGCGCCGCTGATAACCGTGCCTGTTCCATGTTACCTCACCCTATCAACGCTGCTTGTCCGCAATTGAGCGTATTCAGTTTTCTGAATATCATCATACCCTATCCTCATTTCTCTGTCGAGTACGAACGCACACAGGCATACATCAATGCAACCCGAGCATTGATTGTATGTCATATCCTGTTTGGAGCACTTCACGACATGCGGATAGACGTTCTCGCTATCCGACTCGACACGTGCATATAATAAGTACATTCCCTGTTTTACCATGCGCATAATGGACTATCTGCCTTTCTGTTACATGATGTCTTCATCAGTGTGTCACACCCTTAAATGGAGAATCATCAGGCACGTCTTCAAATAACGGAAGATGGAACTGTTGATCATGGATACGAATGATCACCTGTTGTTTTTGAAATGTCACACGATACTCTGTGATACCTGGTTGTCCAAGCTGGTGATAGAGATCGAAGCTTTGTTGAAGTATCTGCCCTATCTGCCTATCGCCGTAAATAAGCAGCCCGTCATCGTCAATCTGGATAGCAGTTCCCAGTGCCAGGAGATAGAAATGCATCTGGTCATCTTTGTTTCGGTAGCGCTTTCTCATAGCCGGGAGGGAACATTGCAAGAGTAAGCAAGCGGCATTGTAGCCTGTTCCAACGCCGATCTCCTAAAGGACGGAGAACCCGTCACGATTTGGTGAATCCTTATGAAATACGTCTTTCTGTATAAGCGGATAAACATGACAGGAAGATGGTGCCTGAAGCAGAGAATAGTCCAACGATGAGGAGAACGTATACATGCTCTCTTTGAAAGCACGAGCCATGCGGGCGAAGATGATTCATCTGGAGGGACTCACCTATGTTGGAACACATGGATTAGAATGGAGTGAAGGATTACCCCAGTCGCACGGTATTACTCTAGCGCCAGACATTGCGGAGTATATTGAACCAGCAAGAGCCATTCTCCGCCTGGCCGAAATGCAACTTGCTCAGGAGCCGGGGATTCTTATAGAGTACAAACATGTTGGCGGCGCTGTACATTACCGCCTTGCCCCCAACCCTGACGAGGCTCGGCAGAAGATAGTAGCACTTTTAGAAGCGCCTGCTGCCGCCGCCCATATCTCTCTTCATGACGACAAGTTTACCGTAGACGTGCGCGTTCCCTCAACACGAAATAAAGGACAGGCACTCAAGCAACTGGTCAGGGATTGGGACGTACAGGCGATCCTTTTTGGAGGAGACAGCAAGACGGACCTCGATGCCTTTCTTGCCTTAGATCAGCTTCAGCAAGAAGGAAAAGCAGCATTGGGAATTGTCGTTCAGCACATTGATACTGCACCTGAATTGCTAGAACAAGCAGATATCATTGTACAGGGGGTTGAAGGTATGGTCAGATTTTTACAAGAATGTGCTGTGTTCCTTAAAACACTTCGCTAAACAAGGCTTCTCATCCAGACCAGGCTATCAGTCTTAACAGCCTGGGGTTGCTCTCCTATCATCAAGGGAGGTATGCTGCCGCCGAATGCTACCAGAGAGAGGCTCTGGCGATTCGTCAAAAGGCGTTTGGGAAGATGCATCTCGATGTGGCAACCAGCCTGGACGACCTGGGGTGGCTTTACCATAATCAGAACAGATATGTAGAAGCTGAAGATCTCTGTGAACAGGCTCTCGCTATTCGGCAAAACCTGCTAGGATCTCACCATCTTGACGTTGCCCAGAGCCTTCACCACCTGCTCGTGATCTGCCGTGCGCGGGCAAAGTACTCCAAAGCAGAGGTATACTTCGCGCAAGCATTGCGCATTCGCGAGGATATCTTAGGACCGACCGACCCTCGCGTTGTCACCTTGCTAAATGATTATGCCTGGCTTTGTCGTTCGCCAGGCAGATACAAACACGCCCAGCAACTATATCAGCGGGTACTAACTATTCGGCTGAAAATGTTGGGGAAAGAACATTTACATACTGCTACCTGTATCGAAGATTGGACGACACTCCACGTTGAATTAGGGAAGTATAAGAAAGCTGAGGCGCGCTACCTGTGGGTTCTGGAAATTCGCAAACGCGAATTAGGTCAGGAGCATCATCAGATAGCTCTCACACTCAATAATTTGGCAACGCTTTTCTTTCTTCAGGGCCAATATGCCGGCGCTGAAGCTTTTTGTAAACAAGCACTGGCTATTCGTGAAAAAGCATTAGGAAGCGATCACCGTCATGTCGCGATCAGCCTGGATGGTTTAGCAGAGGCATATCGTGCTCAAAGGAATTTTGCTGAAGCACAGCCTCTCTACGAACGGGCGCTGGCGATTTCTACGCGTGCATTGGGAGCGACACATCCCCATACGGCAACCATTGTCCATCACATTGCGTCGTTTTACTTCGACCAGGGCAACTATACTCAGGCAGAACAACTTTACAAGCAGGCGTTGAAATATCGGGAAGAGGCTTTTGGGTCAGAACATCCGGCTGTGGCTTTGAGCCTCCATAGCCTGGCCAAGGTGTATCATGCTCAAGGTATATATGCTCAGGCAGAACCTCTTTATCAACATGCGTTAACTATTCGTACCGATATGTTAGGACCGACGCATCCTCTTGTCGCAACGATATTGAATGATCTTGCCAGGCTCCCTATCACTGCTCTTTTACCTTAACTTCCTCCTTTACCCCCACCTTTGGGCTGAGGATCTTCTTCAGGTTGACTATCCGCCAGATAAATCACATCTGCATACATTGCGCACCTTTCCTTTCGTATAACTATAGCAACTAATTTGATTCACTCAAACTGTATCACATTCGCTATCTTCTCATACGTATATCTATGCGTATTCTCTCCATTTTTATGCATCTTTGAGAGAATGTGGCTCAGAGCCCTCAAACGTCAGAATATAAGTGTCCAGGTCGCTTGCAAAAGCCAGGTTTCTGAGTGTTTGCTGGGGCGCGACAATGCCCAGTTCTTGCACGTCAGGTCGATTGATACGTGAGAGGCTGATGACTGAGGCCGGGTTGATGGCTCTTCCAGCAGATTTGAGATAAGATCACGCTCTGTCAATGCCTGCGTCATCGTATTGTCGCCTCGCGCAAGAGCGTTTCAGGTGCTCGTCACGTTGGGCTTGTTCGATCTGCTAGAATAGGGCTATGACCAAAGGAAAGCACATCGCCCGACGGAAGCGAGAAGCACATCGACACGTCTCCTGGTTGTCTCTGTAGCGCACTCGCTGTTTATGGCCCAGAGGGTGTTCGTCGTATCTTGTCCGGAAAGGGAACTCAGAAATGACCAGAACGAGCTGGGTTGAGATTTGCGTGAGCGATTTCGAGCAATCGATCGCCTGGTTTGAAAA
>WNGE01021071.1_pt1 | contig 11049 bp, 10 predicted proteins | sample 5400651 | NCBI WGS metagenome assembly WNGE01 (sample SAMN13153370, study PRJNA577476) | soil metagenome | isolation source: 60 cm soil or saprolite under grassland replicate 2 | place: USA:California | collected 2016-06-15
CGGCTTCGTCTCCGCCGTCGGCTCCGGCTCGAGCGGCGCGCCGTCGTCCGCGAGCACGTCCCACGCTTGTGCGGCGAGCTGGGTCTCAGGGCGCAGCCACGGCGCCAGGCCCGACTCGCCGGTGCGGGGATTCCGGTACTGGCCCTCGCCGTAGATCGACATCGACGAGGCGACGAGCAGCTTGCGAATGCGATCCCGCCGTTCGACGGCACCTTCGAGGACGACGGCGGCGCCGATCGCGTTGACCGACGTGTAGCGCTCGATCTCGTACATCGACTGACCGACACCCACAGCCGCCGCGAAATGGACGACGGCGTCGACGCCGTCGAGCGCACGCTGCACCGCCTCGCGGTCGCGCACGTCGCCCGTCTGCAGCTCGACGTCGACGTCGAGATAGCCCGGACGTCCGCCCTCGGGATGGACCTGTGGGTCGAGGTTGTCCAGCGCTCGGACCTCGTGACCCTCGGCAAGCAGCCGGTCGGCGAGATGCGAGCCGATGAACCCCGCGCCCCCGGTGATCAAAACGCGCATGGCCGCGCCGGAGGCTATCTGAGCTCGGAGGGACGTGGTCTCGCCACCCCGCGCAGATTCTCCACGGCGAGGATCACCGCGCCGGGAAGCGCGAGACCGACCGTGACGACGAAGAAGAGGAAGCCCGTCGCGAGCGCGGCCTCCTTCTCGACGCCGAGCTGCGTCAGGAAGCTGACGAAGAACGCCTCGCGCACGGCGATCCCGTTGACCGTGAACGGCACGAGCAGAACGAGGAAGAGCAGCGGCCCCATCACGTAGTACGGACGCGGCGAAAGGTCGACGCCGACCGCCTTGCCGGCCATCCAGATCGCGAGCACGCGCACCGCCTGCACGCACAGCGTCAGCAGCGAGATCCAGATCATCAGCCCCAGGTGGCCGCGGAAGACGTGTACGCCCTCGTACAGCGCGCGCAGGGGACGCTCCAGGCGCAGCCTGCTCAAGAGCGGGACGAAGTGCCGCAGCAGACCCCGCACCCGGTGCGAGAAGAACAGCACGGCCAGCACGATCGTCCCGAGCACGAACACCCCCTCGATCCAGAGGTACGGCCCGACGTCGTAGTGACCAATCGCGAGCGCGAACCCGATCGCAGCGAGCACGAGCGTCGCGACGCCGCCGAGCGCACGCTCCAGGAGCACGATCGCGGACATGTCCCCGAGCCGTCCGGGATGACGGCGCGCGCTCTCGAAGATGCGGGAGGCGTCCCCACCGACCGCGCTCGGCAACACCTGCCCGGCCGTGTAGGAAACGAGGTAGGTGCGGTTCACCCAGCCGAAGCTCTCTTGCGCGCCGCGGGCCTCGAGCAGCTTCTTCCACCGGAAGGCCATCGGCGGCACTCCGCCGAGCATGATCGCGAGTGCGCCGAAGAACCAGCCGAGCTGCGAGTGGACGACGATGTGCGCGGTTCGCCCGACGTCGAGCTGCCAGAGGATGTACGCCAGGCAGCCGCCGGTCAGCGTGAGCGTCAGGGCGAGCCTGACGACCAGTCCACGCTTCACGCTGCGAAGCGCTCGTGCACGCGCCGAAGCGCCGCGATCACGTCCGCGATGTCCTCGTCGGAGTGCGCGGGCGAGAGCGGCAATGAGAGGATCTCGTTGCCTGCGCGTTCGGCAACCGGCAGCGACGGTTGCTCCGAGAAGCGCTCGCGGTACCACGTCAGACGGTGCACGGGCAGGAAGTGGAGCGAGGTTGCGATGTTCTCCTCCGTCAGCGCGCGCTGATACTCGTCGCGCGACGCCCCTGCCTGCTCCGCGTCGATGCGAACGACATAGAGATGCAGCGCGTGCACGTCGCGCCCGTCGCGAGCGAGCGCTTTGATCCCGTCGAGCTCCGAGACGGCCTCGTCGTACGCCGCGAACTGCCGCCTGCGGATCTCTCCGTGCCGCTGGACCTTGTCGAGCTGGCACAGTGCGATCGCCGCGAGCACGTCCGAGAGGTTCGCCTTGTAGCCCGGAACCGGAATGTCGTAGCGGGAGCCGTCGCCGCGACGCATCAGCCGCAGGTCACGGACGGCGTCGGCGACCTCGTCGTTGCTCGTCGCGATCAGGCCGCCCTCCCCCGCGGCGATGTTCTTGGTCGCGTAGAGCGAAAAGCAGGTCACGTCGGCGATCGAGCCGACCTTCCGGCCGCGGTAGTAGCTCTCGGCCGCGTGAGCTGCGTCCTCGATCACGGGGAAGCCGAGGGCAAGCAGAGGGTCGAGGTCCGCGGGCTGGCCGGCGAGATCCACCGGAAGGACGACCTTCGTTCCGTCGGTCACAGCTGCGGCCGCCAGTTCCGGATCGATGTTCAGGTCTTCGTCCCGAACGTCGACAAAGACCGGCGTGGCGCCGGTGTGGACGATCACGTTCGCGGTTGCGGGCCATGTAATCGGCGTCGTGATCACCTCGTCGCCGGGGCCGACACCGAGCGCAACGAGCGAGAGGTGCAAGGCGGCGGTTCCCGATGCAAGCGCGAGCACATGCTTTGCCTCGAGGTACTCGGCCATGCGCCGCTCCAGCTCGGCGGCGCGAGGTCCGGTCGTCAGCCAGCCGGACCGGAGCGTTTCGGCGACCGCGGTGATCTCCTCCTCGCCGATCGCAGGCGGCTGGAAGCCGAGCATCGTGGTGCGGCGGGTATCAGACGAGAGCTTCGACATCGACAGTCTCGAAGCGAATCATCGTCTCAGCCTTGGACGCCCGCTCGAGCGCCTCCTCGCGGCTGTCGCCGACCGCCAGGACCGCTCCGGCCCGATCGGCCCCCCGCCGGAACTCTCCGAACCTGTGGCCCGGCCGCCGGTAGATGCGAATCCCTCGGATCCCGTCGGCCGCGAAGGCCTCCTCCACGCCGGTGACCTCGCGCAGCTCCCCCGGAGGAGCCACAAGGAAGCGCACGCATGCCCCGCCGACGCGCGCGACCGGGGCCAGGCTCCCGGCGGGAATATCCTCGCCGAGGGCCGCGGAGAGAGCGGCACCGTTGAGGTCGACGCCGAGCGCGACGCGGCAGAGCTCCGCGTCGTGGCCGCCCCCGAGACGCGCGGCCAGCTCACCGACTCGTGGCCCGTCGGGCCCCAGCAGCAGCTGCGTGTAGCTCGGCCCGTCGGCGATGCCGACGGCATGTGCCGCGGCGGCCGCGGCCTCGACTACGGCGCCGATCTGCAGCGGCTCGAGCTCGCTCGGCCAGGCATGCGTCAGCGCGACGCCGAACCCCGGCAGCGGCGCGGTCAGCCGGTCGGTCACGGTCAGTGGGTGAAAGTGTCCGCCGGACGAGAAAGCGTTCACGGTCACCTCACGTCCCGGGACGTGTTCCTCGACGAGCAGCGTCGCGCTCCGGGAGGCGTCGAGCGCGATACGAACCGCCTCTTCGACCTCGTCGGACGCGCGGACGAGCGTCAGCCCCCGCTGTCCCTGCCGGTCCGGAGCTTTGACGACGCACGGGAAGCCGATCCTGCCGGCCGCGGCCGCGGCCTCCTTCGGCCCCGAGCAGGTCTCGTACGCAGGCTGCGGCACTCCCGCCTCGGCAAAACGCTCCCGCTGCCGCAGCTTGGACGTCGACAGCGTCGCAGTCTCCGGCGCGATCGGGTGCGGCAGGGCCAGCCGCTGTGCGACGCGCGCCGCGATCGCTACGGGCCAGTCGATCCCGGGCGCAATCAGCCCGTTGACGTGCTCCGCGCTCGCGAGCCGCTCGATCCCGGATTCGTCCTCGGTGGAGACGATCGCGCGCCGATCGGAGTAGCGGAACCCGGGTGCCGAAGGCTCGCGGTCGACCGCGATCACGTGCAGCTCCCGCGCCCGCGCGGCCGCCAAGAGGCCGAGCTGCGCCGGACCGGCGCCTAGGACGAGGAGACGCTTTCCCTGGTCTCGCTCTGGAGGATCCCCCGCCACCACGCCTCATTCTCGCGATACCACGCGATCGTCCGCGTGAGACCCTCTTCGAACGCCGTGCGCGCCCGCCAGCCGGTCAGGCGCTCCATCTTCTCCGTCGAGCCGATGTGCCGGTCGACTTGCCCGGGCCTGTCGGTCACGTACGACTTCAGCGACGCCGGCTTGCCGAGCGCGTCGAGCACCGCGTCGGCGACCTCCGAAACCGGGATGTCGATTCCAGTGGCGACGTTCAGAACCTCGCCCGCGACGTTCTCGATGGGGGCGGCAATGACCGCCTCGATTGCCTCTGCATCGTCGTCGACGTAGAGCCAGTCCCGGCTCGCGCGACCGTCGCCGTGAATGGTGAGCTCCCGGTCCTGCAGCGCCTGGGTGATGAAGCGCGGGATCACCTTCTCCGGATGCTGCCGCGGGCCGTAGTTGTTGAAGGGGCGCACGATCACGACCGGAAGCCCGTAGGTCACGTAGTAGGCGTACGCAAGACGGTCGGCGCCGGCCTTCGTGGCGGCGTAGGGGCTGCGCGGATTGAGCGGGTGCTCCTCGTCCATGGGCGCACGCTCGGCGGTGCCGTAGGCCTCGCTGGACGAGAAGAGGATGAAGCGCTCGACCGGCGCCTCGCGAACTGCGTCCAGCAGGATCTGCGTTCCCTCGACGTTCGTCGTAACGAACTCACGCGCACCCTCGTCGATCGACTTCTCGACGTGCGACTCGGCGGCCGCGTTGACGATCACGTCTACTTCGGAGACGACCTCGCGAACGAGGTCGACGTCGCGGATGTCCCCGTGCACGAACGACAACCGCTCGTGAGACATCGCGCCGGTGAGGTTGTCCAGGTTCCCCGCATACGTGAGTGCGTCGAGCGACACGACCTCGTACGGCGTCTTCGCCAGAAGGTGGTGGATGAAGTTGGACGGGATGAATCCCGCCCCGCCCGTGACGAGGACGCGTTTCGCCATGGCAGGCAGATTACGTGTTTGGAGCACGGCCGAGTTCGGGAAGTTGCCCGTACACTCGGGGAGGACTCAGCCCTTGTCCAGAGACTTCCAGCAGAGCCCGGTTCGTGTCGTGATCGTCGACGATCATCGCCTCTTCGTCGACGCACTCGCGCTGCTGCTCGGGCACGACGACCGCCTCGAGGTGATCGGAACCGCGGGCGACGGACCGACGGCGATCGAGCTCGCGGTCGACGGACGCGCCGAGGTCGCCGTCATCGACGTGCGCATGCCCGAGGTCGACGGCCTCGAGACCGCGCGGCGCCTGCGCACGCGCAGCCCCGAGACGAGCGTGATCCTGGTCACCGGCCTCGACGAGCCACAGCTCGTGGAGCAGGCAAAGGAAGCCGGCGCCGTCGCACTCCTCAAGAAGGGCGCACTTCACGACCAGCTGAAAGAAGCGATCGTCGCCGCAGTCTCATCGCGCGAACTCAGCAAGAACTAGTGGTCTGACCGGCAACGTTCGCCGGGTCCCTGGCCCGCGATCACCCGGCACTCGCCGACCACACTGAAGTGCGCGGGCTCAGCCCGTGCACGTTTTCCGCGAAGCGGCGATCCCGGATCCAAGCGAAAGCGCAGCTTTCGCTTGCAATCTAGATTTCGCGGTCGATCACGTAGAGAGGGCGCCCCTCGACGTCGCGTTGGATGCGGCCGAGGTACTCGCCGATCAGCGCCAGGATGAAGCCCTGGATACCGAGCACGAACAGGACGGCGACACCGCCGAAGAGTGGCCCGGGGAAGTTGGACTCGTGGATCCAGTAGACGACGCCGTACGTGCCGAGCGCCAGAGCGAGCAGCGAGCAGACCACTCCGAGCGCCACGCCGATCCACTGGATCGGCTGCGGCCAGAATCCAGCCAGCACGTGCAGCCCCATCCGCGTCAGGCGTAGCGGCGAATAGCGCGACGGTCCCTGCCGTCTGGCATGCGACACGTCGACCTCGACCACGCTGGCGCCGCCGGAGAGGACGAGCGCCTTGGTGAACTTCTGCTTCCCGATGGAGCCGAGCATCGGCTCGATCGCGCTACGCCTGTACGCGTTGAACGCGCAGCCGAAGTCCGAGATCTCGACGCCCGTAAAGCGCCGCAACATCCCGTTGATCAACCGCGAGGGCACCGAGCGTCCAGCAGGATCCTCGCGCGCGCGCCGCCGCCCGCTCGCGACGTCGTTGCCGGCCTCCACCGCCTCAACGAGGCGCGGGATGTCCTCGGGCGCGTTCTGTAGGTCGCCGTCCATTGTCACTAGGACGTCATGCATCGCCGGATGCTGGCCGAAGTTCCGCTTGAACCGCACGGCGCGAACACGTGGGTCGGCTCGGTGCAACCGCTCGAGCGCTGCGAACGTCCCGTCCGTCGAGCCGTCGTCGATGAAGATGAGCTCGAAGGTCCGCGGCCCAGCCTCGAGCGCACCAACGGCGCGCCGGTAAAGCTCCTCCAGCGACGCCGCCTCGTTGTAGACGGTGACGACGATCGATACGTCGGGTGCGGGCAGATCGACCTCGGCCCCAGCCGTCGTCTCAAACGCCTCGGTCTCGGCCATACACAAAGCTTAGAACGCTTTTGAATCGAAGCCGTCCGTGCGGCGATCCGCCAGGGACCCCCGCCCTCCCCATAAGAGCGCGCGCAGGCTCGGCCTGCGCGCGTGATTCGGGAAAGGTGTAGAGCTAAGACACCAAGGACTGTGCGCGCGATGGTCTTCACCGGTGCCGGGAGCCCTCTTCGAGAGACGGAGCTTCCGGGGCCTGAGCCCGGACCTGGACAGGTGCGCCTGAATATTCAAGCGTGCGCGGTCTGTCGAACCGATCTGCACATTGTCGACGGAGAGCTGGCCGAACCCAAGCTGCCGCTTGTGCTTGGTCATCAGATCGTGGGTTTCGTGAGCGGGGCTGGTAGGGGTGCTTCGCGGTTCTCGGTCGGTGAGCGTGTCGGCGTGCCGTGGCTTGGCTGGACGGACGGCACCTGTCGCTATTGCCGCTCGGGACGGGAGAACCTCTGCGACCGAGCGCGCTTCACCGGCTACCAGATCGACGGCGGTTTTGCGGAGGAGACCATGGCCGACGAGCGCTACTGCCTCCGACTGCCAGAGAGTTACTCCGATCTCCAGGTCGCGCCGCTTCTGTGCGCTGGGCTGATCGGCTACCGCGCACTGGTGATGACGGGGAACGCCGAACGCCTCGGTCTCTACGGGTTCGGCGCTTCCGCACACATCATCGCTCAGGTGGCGCGCTGGCAGACGCGCCGCGTCTTTGCCTTCACCCGTGCGGGCGACGAGCAGGGTCAGCGGTTCGCGCGCTCGCTTGGAGCGGAGTGGGCCGGAAGCTCAACCGAGAGGCCGCCGGAAGAGCTCGACGCGGCGATCATCTTCGCGCCGGTCGGCGAACTCGTTCCCGCTGCCCTGGCGGTAGTCGCGAAAGGTGGTGTCGTCGTCTGCGCCGGAATCCACATGAGCGAAATCCCGTCCTTCTCGTACGACCTGCTCTGGGGCGAGCGAGCCCTCCGCTCCGTCGCAAACCTCACTCGCCAAGACGGCGAGCAGTTCATGCAGCTCGCTCCGAAGGTGCCCGTTCACACCCAGATCCGAGAGTTTCGCCTTGAAGAGGCGAACGAAGCGCTTCAGCACCTGCGCGCCGGCGAACTCAGTGGCGCCGCCGTTCTCAACATCGGCTGACTCAGTTGGTTGACGTTTGCTTGCTTCGGTGGGAGAGTCGCGCGGTCACCGACGGGAGGGCGGGCGAACGATGGCTTACTCGATCATATGTGCGGATGCCGGGACGAACTGCCCAGCTTCGTTCACGACGGAGACGAAGGAAGAGCTCATGAAGCACGTCGAGCTGCACGCGAACGAGGCGCATCCGGACCTTGACCTTCAACCTGAGCAGATCGAAACGCTCGTAAAGATCTCAGACTAGGAAGCGGCCGCAACGAGCGCGATGATCATGGCTAGACCGTCGCGACCAGTGGCCCTGCACGTCGTCCTCACGCATGAATCCGGCCAGACCACCGCACTCGAGCGGAGGCTCAATCGCGATGCCGACGCTTGCGGCTGCGGCAATGCGGCCGTCGCCGCCTCCCTGGCCGTCTTCGGCTACCTGACCTATCTCTTTGCCGTAGTCGGTGCGCCGCCTCGATGGGACGTGCGCCGAGCGCAGATTCTCGTTTCGAGCGAACGGGCCACCAGCTAGCGATGGCCACGGTCTGCAAAGAGATCCAGGAGTGGATCGAAGAGCAGGTCGAGAAGCCGATCGAGGAGTGGGAGAACCAACAGGAGCAGAAATGCAAGAACGAGGACTGCAACTGGTGGACGCTGTGCTTGAACAAGCTCATCTGCTGGCTTGTCTGGGTCGTCGTGAAGGTCGTGCGCTGGGTGGTCGTGACGGTCGGCAAATGGGTAACGCGCGTCGTTTGCGAGGTGATCAGCTTCGTGCTCGACGTCGCCGCCTTCATCGTGAACCTTGTCCTCAGCATCCCGGTGATCGGCGGAATCATCCGCACCGTGCTCAACTGGCTGACCGAGTTGATCTGGCGTATCGTCGGGCTGATCGACTTCGGGCTCAGTCTGATCGGGATCAGACCTGAGAAGCGGATCTACGTCGGAGTCCTGATCCCTCGAAGCGGCGGTCGGCCGATAACAACCGAGGCGCAGATCTTGCCGCAGATCGACAAAGCGAAGGACATCTACAAGCGGCTCTGCAATGTCAAGATCGTCTACGCAGGTGCCTGCACGCCGCCGCTTGACGCACCGGACGGGGCGCTCAACGTGGGCTGCGACGCGAGCGGTTTCTTCTCCGACTGGTGGGTAGGCGGCTCCTATATTGAGCTTGGCAGTGCGACGTGTGAGTTCTCCGACGGCTGGCGACGAGTGGTCGGCTACGGAGCCGAGATCGTGGTCGTCTACGTCAGCAACGTAACGCCGGATACCTCGACGTCACGCACCGTCGGCTGCAGCTTTGCCTCAACGCACAACTACGTCGTTGTCGAACCCACTTCGGGGCCGGCGGTCGCCGCGCACGAGATAGGTCATGCCTGCTGGCTCGCCCACGTCGACGATTCCAATAATTTGATGTTCCCGAGGAACCTCGTGGCGGATCCGACCTTGACGAACTTCCAAATCGCACTCGTCCGCTGGAGCAAGCATTGCGTCTACTTCTAACTGCGAGGTGACCGTGTGGACCGCCACCTAGAGAATCGCGACAAAGGCGAGTCGTCGGCCGAGCGTCGTGAAGAACGCTGCACGGCACCGCACCCGGCGCGCGCATTCCTGCTGTCGCTTCCCGCCTTTGCCCTCGTAGCCGTCTTGATAGTCGTCCTCTGGAGATTGTTCTTCTAGTAGCCCGTGTTGTGAGAACGGCCCCCTCGGGCGGTAACTGCCCCGAGTGAGATGATCGCGCACGTCACCATTTCGTTGAGAGCGCGGGCGGTCTGCCGGCGAATCGAGGCCGTTTAGCGGCCGTGTCCACGCTCCGCCACGGCGCTCGTCCCGGACTGCGCGAGGTCTCGGTCGTCTGGGGCCTCTACGTCTTTGTGGCCGCGGAGATCTTCGCAACCTACGCGCGGCTTCCCGTCCACGAGCTGTACCACGTGAGCGAGAACGGCCGAACGGGGGGCTTGGGGCGAGCTCTCGTCTTTCTGAACTGGCCGACGGCTCTCGCGGCGATCCCGATCCTCGTGCTCGTGGCCGCGGAGGTACGGAGCCGGGCGATTTCCCGGCTGGCAGTTCTCGCCGCCGCCCTGTGTGCGGCCGTCTTCTGGCCGGGCGTCGTAGAGCAGATGGACCTCGACGCGAAATGGTCGAACGCAATCGCGGCGAGCGGCGTCCTGCTCGCCCTCGCGCTCACGGTCGTGGTGCTGCTCCGTGACGGGCCCGGCCCGCGCCTGCGCGCGTCCGGCGATCGCGGCCGGCTCGTTGCGGCCGTGGTGCTGGTCTTGATCGCCCTGCCGTGGATCGCGGCCGACCTCGGCTTCCTGATCGGACGCTCGCCGCTCTTCGGCTCGATCTACTACTCGAACGAGTCGTATGCGGGCTTCGGCCAGGCGAGGTTCAGTCCCGCCGTTCACGCCGGAAACCATCACGGGATGGCCGGGACGCTGCTCGCACTGACGGCAATTCTCCTCTCGCGCACGCTCATCACTCTCGGACCGAGGTTGCGCAGAGTACTCGGCGCGTACCTGGCGGTCCTCTTGCTCTACGGGCTCGCGAACATCGCGAACGACTTCTGGCTCGAGCAGATCGTCAAGCGAGGGATCACGAACTGGCAGATGCCCTCGATGATCCTGCCTGCGCTGACGCTGCCCTGGCTCATCCTCCTAGTCCTGGCTGCGGTGGCGTACGTGGTGCTGGTCAGACCCGTTACGCCGGGAAGGCCGATCGGCAACCGGCCGCTTGTCTGGCCCTTCGCCCTTGTTCCGCCTGTTGTGGCCTTGCTGGTGGTCGGTCTGGTCCACGCCGCGAAGCGCCACGTGACACCGCTTGGCTCTGCTGACGGCATCGCTGTCGCGTACGCACCGGAGGGGACGGCGCATGTGTTCGTCACGCGAGGCGGCGAGCTCGTCCAGATGACGGACGGGGACGGCTCGGATCGGGCGCCTGCGTGGTCGCCTGATCGCCGCCGGATCGCGTTCCAGTCCAGCCGCGACGGCAACTGGGAGATCTACGTCGCGAACGCCGATGGGAGCAGGGTTCGTCGTTTGACCGACGACGACGCACGAGACGGGGAGCCCAGCTGGTCAGCGGACGGCAAGCGGATCGCATTCGTCCGCGACGGCGACCTGTACGGGATGCAGGCGAGCGGAAACGGTGAGCACAAGATCGGCGGCAGCGGCGAGTGGCCGGCATGGTCGCCTGACGGAAAGTCTCTCGCGTACGACGTCGAGTTCGCCGGCCATCACGGCATCGTGGTCGCCGCGCCGGGGGAAGGCATCGGCGCCTACGGAGCGCCCGACGATCGACGTCCGGCCTGGTCGCCGAGAGGTGGCGTGATCGCATATCAGTGCCGGCTCGGCGAGCATTGGCACATCTGCTTGCTCAACGCCAGATCCGGACGGCACCGCGTGTTGACAGGCCACGACTCCGACGCCTTCGCTCCGGCGTGGTCGCCGGACGGGAGGAGAATCGCCTTCATCAGCGACCGCGACGGGAACGACCAGCTCTTCGTGATGAACGCCGATGGCGCAGGCG
>WNGE01026162.1_pt1 | contig 11048 bp, 10 predicted proteins | sample 5400651 | NCBI WGS metagenome assembly WNGE01 (sample SAMN13153370, study PRJNA577476) | soil metagenome | isolation source: 60 cm soil or saprolite under grassland replicate 2 | place: USA:California | collected 2016-06-15
AGGCCCGTCTGCAGCAGCAGACTGCGACTGCGAACGTCCTTAAGGTCATCAGTCGCTCGACATTTGATCTCCAGGTAGTCCTGAATACGCTGGTCGAATCCGCAGTACGGCTCTGTGAGGCCGACGGTGGCACGATCACCCGGCAGAAGGGGAAGCTCTTCTATCGCGCCGCTTTTTACGGCTTCTCCGATGAATTCACCGAATTGGTCAAGAATCTTCCGATTGAGGTTGACCGAGGAAACCTCAATGGGCGCACCTTGCTCGAAGGCAAAATCGTTCAAATCCCCGATGTGGAAGATGACTTGGAATACACCTGGAAGGACGCCCAGAAACTTGGGGGCTTTCGCACCATGTTGGGCGTCCCGCTGCTGCGCGAAGGGATTCCCATTGGCGTCATCGGCCTGGTGCGCCGTAGCGTGCGGCCGTTTAACGACAAGCAAATCGAGCTCGTGACCACCTTTGCCGATCAGGCCGTGATCGCCATCGAGAATGTTCGGCTGTTCGACGAGGTGCAGGCGCGCACGCGCGAGCTTACTGAAGCGCTCGAACAACAGACGGCGACGAGCGAGATACTTGGCGTGATTGCCGCTTCTCCGACCAACGTGGAGCCCGTGTTGCGGACTCTCGCAGAGAGTGCTTGCCGGCTTTGCGAGGCCTATGATTCGATTATTCTCCTACGGGAGCATGATCGGCTTTGTATCAGAGCACATCACGGCCCCATCCCAGTGGACTTTGCCGAGTGGCCGATTGGGCGCAGCTGGGTTACGGGACGCGCGGTCGTCGATCGCGAACCGGTCCATGTGCACGATCTTTGGGCGAGTGTCGACGAGTTCCCGGATGGCAGCACGTTCGCGCTGCGTCTCGGCCACCGGACGATTCTGGCCGTTCCCTTGCTGAGGGAGGGGGAGGCCATTGGCGCCCTTACGGTACGTCGCACCGAGGTGAAGCCATTCTCCGACAAACAGATCGAGCTGGTGAGCACTTTCGCCGATCAAGCGGTAATCGCCATCGAGAACGTGCGCTTGTTCGATGAAGTACAAGCTCGCACCCGTGAACTTTCCCAATCGGTGGAGGAACTACGAGCGCTCGGCGATGTCACGCAGGCGGTCAACTCGACGCTCGATCTCGAAACAGTGCTGACCACGATTGTTGCCAAGGCGGTGCAGCTCTCTGGGACCGATGCCGGTGCGATCTACGTGTTCGATGACAAGCGTCAGGAATTCGATCTGCGTGCCGCCCACGGCATGGACGCGGCAATGATCGCCGCGATAAGGGACGAGCGCATTCGGACGGAGGAAAGAGTAGCGCAGGCGGCCGCGCAGCGCACTGCCATACAAGTTCCCGATTTGCTGAATGAGTCTTACTCGTCCCCGGTACTCAATATCCTCATCCGCGCGGGATATCGAGCGGTTCTGGTCGTGCCACTGCTGCGCCCGAGCGAGATTGTCGGCATATTAGTAGTGCGCCGCAAGCAGCCGGGCGAGTTCCCGAAGAGCACGGTCGATCTCCTCGAAACCTTTGCGGACCAGTCGGTGCTGGCGATCCAGAACGCGCGTCTGTTCCGTGAAATTGAGGAGAAGGGTCGCGAGCTAGAAATGGCGAGCAAGCACAAATCGCAGTTCCTCGCCAACATGAGCCACGAGCTGCGCACGCCGCTCAACGCCATTCTCGGCTACGCCGAATTGATGCACGACAGCATTTATGGCGAGCCCTCGGAGAAGATGCGCGCCGTGCTTGAGCGCCTGCAGAGCAACGGGCGCCATCTGCTCGGGCTGATCAACGATGTGCTCGATCTTTCCAAGATCGAGGCGGGCCAGCTCACGCTATCGCTCGACGATTACTCGCTGAGCGACGTGGTGCACGGGGTTGTGTCCGCGGTCGAACCGCTTGCGGCCGAGAAGCGCTTGGCATTCGCCGCCGAGGTTGCACCGGACCTCCCGACTGGCCGCGGGGACGAACGACGGCTCTCGCAAGTGCTGCTCAACCTGGTCGGCAATGCGATCAAGTTCACCGACAAGGGCAAGGTGGCGATCAGAGCGTCGGCAACGAATGGGGCGTTCACGGTTGCCGTTTGCGACACAGGCCCCGGTATTTCCGCGGCCGATCAGGCAAAAATCTTCGAGGAGTTCCAACAGGCCGACAGCTCGATCACGCGCAAGAAGGGCGGGACCGGTCTGGGCCTGTCGATCGCCAAGCGCATCATCGAGATGCACGGCGGACGGATCTGGGTCGAATCCGAGCCGGGCAAGGGCTCGACGTTCTGTTTCTCCCTGCCCGTGAGGGTCGAAGCACAAGCGGGGCAGTAATGGGCAAGCGCATCCTGGTGGTCGAGGCTCAGGAAGATAATCGGCAGATCCTGCGGGATTTGCTGTCGAGCGCTGATTTCGAGGTCATCGAAGCTGTGGACGGTGAAGCGAGGCTCGCTGCGGCGGCGGACCATCGCCCGGATCTGATCCTCATGGACATGCAGATGCCAATCCTCGACCGAGGCCACCCGTCGCCTCAAGGCCGACGCGGCACTGCATGCCATCCCCGTGATCGCCGTCACATCTTACGCTTCGAGCAGCGATGTCGATAATGCGCGTGCGGCTGGCTGCGATGCCTTCGTCAGCAAACTTTCAGCCCGCGTCAGCTCCTGGCGAAGGTCCGCGAGTACTTGGCTCAGACTACATCGACGAGGTGATCGAATGACGCGGTGGGAGTTCATCATGATTACTCTGAGACTTGCCGTCGTTCTTATCGCCCTTCTCCCGCAGCCGCTCACGGCAGACTATAAGCCGGAGTTCAAGATGTCCATCGTACCCAACGAGGAGACGACTTGGGGCCGTGCGGCAAAGAGGTTTGCTGATACTGTTAAATATCGAACGCAGGGAAGAATCCAGATCAAGAACTACTTCGGCGGCCAGCTTGGCCAACAAACGACCGAGTTTGCACTCTTGCAACAGGGCTTGGCCGACTTTGCCATTGGATCAACGATCAACTGGTCTCCTCAGGTGAGGCAGCTAAACATCTTTGTATTGCCGTTCATGTTCCCGGGCTACGCGGCTGTAGACGCTGTGGAGGGGAGTGAGCCAGGCGAGCGCCTTTTTAAGCTTATCGAGCAGAACGGGGTTTTTCCGATTGACCAACTCAAAGCGGCCGATCCAGCGGCCCGAAGATTTCGATGGACTGAAGATCCGCGTGGCGGTCCCGCTCCTTGCTGACACTTTACAGGCCCTCGGAGCGAACCCCGTTATGATGAACTTTGACGAAGCCCTGGAAGCTTTCCGGATGGGCACCGTGGACGGACAGGAGAACCCTGTGGCGCTCATCATCCCCTACAAGTTCTGGGCGGTGCACAAATACATGACGCTTTGGCATTACGCTATTGACCCGCTTATCCTCGCGGTCAGTGGCAAAACTTGGGGGGGTTTCAGCGTTCAAGATCAGAACGTGTTGCGGAAAGCGGGGGAAGAAATCATGGGGCAGCAGAAGAAGGAATCGCGGGAGGGGCTGGAGGAGACTGCGACGGTCATCGAAAAACTCCAGGACATCTATGGGATGGAAGTGTTCCATCCCTCGCCGGTTGATGTCGAGCGGTTCCGGAATAAGACCCGTTCTGTGTATGATAAGTGGACCAAGGAGATCGGGATGGATTTGGTCGGCAGCGTGGAGAGAATGTCGGAAAGTGCGAAATAGCCTCGACTACCGCGCTGGACCTCGACTGCATAGCGCATGTACCGGCGCGCCTTTTCGAGACAGGCTCGTCGAAAAGGTAGACCGCCGTCTCGGGTTCGGACTGCGGTAAGCAGGACTTTGTGCTATTGATCGTCATGGCGTGATCTCCACCGGCGTCCCAACGCCGGAATCGCTTGTTGGACAAGCCGGAGATTACGCCGCCTCCCGGCGATTCATCAGAAACTCCGATGAATAAAGGCTTTCCTTATGGTCGGCGCGTAACATCGACTAACATCTGTGCTCCTTTTTGTGCCACTTGATGCCAAAGGTCCTGCCGCTCAAAGGAACGCGCCCAGATCGCGGTCTCTCGACAGGTCCGGCTCGCACCCTTACCGGCCCATGATCTCCGATGGAAATCGATGTGTAACCATTGCCGAAGCCCAGGCCCAGGGTTACACGCATTTGAGAGCGGCCGCTGCGTTCCTGCACCATGTCACAGTCATTTCCAGCAGCCAATCCAGGTCATGAGGCGCATTTGATGGCTCCTTGATCTCCTCCATGATTTTCTTCGCTTCTTCATATTGGTGACCGTCCGCTAACCGTTCCTCGAGAAGGATATTTACGGCTTCGGGCACAGCGTTATACTTGTCAAGATATTTCAGAATGACATCGGCAATCAAAAAATCGGAAATCTCGGTGAAATACTCGACTTTCAGGATCGGTCGAATTTTTGCGACAAATGTGGAATTATGCAAAAGGCTCGATAATATCAATATCTCAGTACACTTAACCATTCTTCCTCCTTCAATGCATGGTCGGATGTCGATTTTGATCAATCATGTAGTCCAGAAAATCTAGGGCGATATCCATGATCTGTGTATTCTCGAGAATTGCTCTGCTATCAACCAGAGCGGCCATCATGCAGACGCAATCCTCGTCTGTCAGCACTCGACGTTGGCGGTCCTCTCAATGCCTCAACAACACTTCGCTTCACGTTAGTTTCTCCAGTTTCTCCGCTATTTGTTTGATGGACTATTATACTCTAATGTATCGACATAATCAAGTCTTCGCAGCAGTGGTCCGATCCGTCGTATGTATTCCTGCCGGGATTCCTCATCCAGCCGTTTACGAATTTCGGCAAGCTCGGCGGCCTCTTTCTCTGCCCTCCTCCGGGATGCCTCCATTTGGGCAGCGAGTTCGGGATGGGCTACTAGGTATTCATCCATCCCCATCCCACTGCCCGGACATTAGTATCGATATCTTCATAATGAGCGGAACACGGCGGCACACTTTCGTGACAGGTGTCGGAATTAGTACCGGCGACGAAGGAGGGACCAATGTCGGGAACTTCATCGTTAGGAATGTTGGAAATGTTGGGAATTTCATCAGGTTGGATGTCGTAATCAAGGACATTATCAAGATAACTACTTTCCCAACCAACCGCCGACCTCAAAGAGGCGGTTGGGATAACCTCTTGTAGGTTATGCGTGCATCTGTGCCTGTTTGATACCAACCGTGCATCTGTGCCTGTTTGGGCTGATTTCCGCAATATTGTTCCGGCAAAATGACACATGGCGCACCTTGGCATACCGGTTATCGTTGTGATGTGCCTTGCGCCATCCTTGGACCAGGCTGCTGGCCTTTTCCAGACAGTTCGGTCAGGGCGGGCCATCTGCCCCTGACCGGTTGACGACCTCGATCGGGCTTTGTTGCCGATCGCGCTGTGAGGTCGCTCCTCGACGCCGCCAGTCTCGTAGAAAACATGGCCCATATCGAGCACGATCCGACGGATGTATTCGATGCCTTGCTCGCCAATAATGTCGGACCGACCGATGCGCTTATTCATGGGCGCGCGTCTCCGATGCCGGACGTTCACCAATCACGCCGCTCAGCTCCACGGGAGAACCGAAGTGCGAAAGGGCAGAACTGAGAAAGCTACCCGATAAGGCCCTCTGATCATCCGCGACGATCTACCACATCATCTCCGACACATCACCGCCCCATTGCCGCGTCAATTTCCGTACGGCGCGGTGATGTAGGGGTATCCCATGGCAATGGTAATGATTAGGTGCCCGCAAACTGGGCAGGAGGCCTTCACAGGTATCGAAACAGACCGGGCAAGCTTCCGCCGCCTACCAGATACCGGCGGCCAGTTACGGTGCCCCATTTGCGGCCGGCAGCATATGTGGGGCAAGCGCGATGCTCGGCTTTCGGAAGACTCTAAGTTTGAACCAAGGCACGTTGCGGGTCGTTGATTTCTTTCTGCCGCAAAGCCGTCGAGCAATGCTGCTGAGGGGTCTCCTAGGAAAACGCATAACTACCGACGCGGCGGCTCCGCGATCTTTCGAATCGCTGGGTTTACGCGCCGCTCCTCGCAGTTAGAATCTTAGCGGGCGGACTGCCCCGCGCCTTGCGATTCCAGAAACTGCATGAACTGCGCGAACAGCACTTCCCGCTCTCGGGTCGACAGCGTCTTCTGACCAGACGAAGCAGTGTAGATTTCAATGAACCGTTCAAATGCCGACTTTAACTCAGCGGGCGATTGGCCTACCGCATTGCCTTGACTTCCCATAGCCACACTGCGATGTGCTGCGAGCCAATCGGCTGCGGGCTTAAAGCGTGTCCAACCGGGGATTTCGGCCGAGAGATTAACCTCCTTCCACTTGGGATGCCTCGCGCTGCTGTGGAATTGATCAATTTTTCCGAAGAACTCCTGCACAAACTTGGCGATCCTCTTATAGCGCACGGACTGTTCCGGCCAGGAATAGGTGACAAGCAGTGCCCTGTTCGCAACAGTCGGTACAGACGTCCCTTCAGCAATTAAATTGGGATAATGTTGATGTGTAATCTCCGCGGGCAAGTAATCAGAGAATATTGAATGCAGATCGTGATTGGGCAAGCTCTCTCGATCGAGCGCTAAAAAATGGACCCCGTCCTCTTTCTTTAATTTGGCCAAAGCCGCCTGTGGGGCGCCCGAGAGGATGATCATTGCAGAGATTTCACCATCGCGTAGCTTCTTGATTGCCTCATCGTTATCATAATTGGACCGCTGGACATCAATCTTCAGCGCATTGAAAATAATGTCGGCAGTAACCTCTGTTTGACTATCCTTGAGATTGAAGCTTACCTTCTTGCCGCGAAAGTCATCATAAGTCCGTATTTCATTCCTCGCGAGAACATGAAATTCGGAGTTGTACAACTTCGTAATATACTGAATGCGTTGTTCTAAATTCGCGTAAAGTTGGGGATCGCGTTTCTTTAGGAGTCTAAGATTGTCTTCATCGACAACCCCCATATCGATGCCCTTCATAAATAACACGTCGTTCGCGTTTTGAAGACCCCCGACGCCCAGTACTGGCAACACACGCAGGCCATCCGGCCGCAAATCGTTCACGACATTGCGGATGTCTTCGGCAAATCGAGCGCAAGTACAGGAAAGTCCGGATGTAACAATAGTGACCGCGATATCATTTGTCTGGCGTTTCTTTTCTTCGTAACTAACCGACGCTCTTTGGCCCTGAGCTTGCGCAAGCTGCAAAGGCAAAGTGAACAACGCGCATAGCAGCACCAAAGCGTTCCTGGCGGCTGAGCCGGAGATCCTCATGGTATTTTTCCTCACGATTAACAGTGGATGACACCTCTACCTTGGTGGTGTGAACCGGATTCAGTCGAACCTGGTCCATTTTGCGATATAGAGCGACCACGAAACATGCGGCGATGTCAGTTTCGTCTGCTCGCCAGCATCTCGAGTCGCCACGACGCATCGACCGACCCGAATTGCTTGGCTTTCTCGTACCACTCTCGCGCCATCGCGATGTTTGGAGCGAAGCCATGTACTGCGAGCTTCTCCAGCACGATGGGATCATAGGTTCCGGCAAGCGTCAGCGCCGCTCGCGCATCGCCAGCCTCGGCCGCGCGCTGCAGCACCAATCGGGCCGCGGCGAGATCGCCGCTCGCGATCAATTCATCCCCACGCTTCAGCAGCGTGGCAATCTCGTCGGGATCCAGTTGGTGGATCGCATACGCTTTTGGCTTGGCTTCCGGGACCGCCGTCCCTGCCCACTCAAAGCGCAATGACCTGCGATCGGCAAGGCTGTCATCGGCAAGGCGCAACTCGATAGTGAGGTCCATTGCGCCGACGAAGTCCCGCGGCGGCTGGAGTGTGACATCCTTGAGATCTGCGGCGGCTAGTCGCCAGCTGTGGTCGCCTGCCGGCTGGCCCGCCGATAACGTTGCTCCGTCCGCGAGGCCGGCGATGGCCAACAGGGCGCCGTCGCCCGGGCCACGAACGGACACGCCGAGAGGAAAGGCCTCGCCCGCCCCCCGCGGGCCCGCCTGCTTGGCGACCAACTTTGGAGGCGGTCGGCTGGGACGCTGGGCAGTACCCGACGTCTGCCCCTGGAATCGTGACCAGAACGAGCTCGATTCTTCGCCGCTCTTGTTCGCCTCGCTCGTCCACGGCTTCGCGACGACGATGAATGCGATCCCTGCTGCGACTGCGATTGCAAGCGCCAGACGCCACAGCACACCCATGGCCGAGCGTTGTCCTGGGATCGGCGGCGGCTCCGGCGACACCCTCGGCTGGAGCGAACGCGGTAGGGGGAACCGTTCAATCACCACGCCCTCATCCGGAACGGCCGCGGGTGCGGCGGATTGGGAAAGCTCATCCCTTTCGAAGTTCTCAACACCCCTCGAGGCCTTGTCGCGCTTAGCCGTATGAGCGGCATCACGGACCCATTTCGGTGCATAGGGCGAAGGTTCGTCGGGACTATCCGTTCGATCCGGCGGACTACTCATGGACGCCTCCCGCTTGTTCAGCTTAGATCGCCCTCGTCTAACCGCAAATCGGCGGGGCCCCCCATGCGCTGCTAGTGCTTGCAGTCGCTGAAGACGCAGCAGGCGAGCAGAAGGACTGTTGAGCAGATCGAGCCGCACAGTCCCTGTCGCGGCGCCGTACGGTCACGCCGCACTGGCGTGCTGCTGCACCGTCGCGACGATCAATTCCTGGGATGTTGCTTGGGGTCTCTTGCCGCGAGAGAGCTCTGATCGGCATTGCCGGGCCGGACGCAGGCGCACTCGCTTCGAAAACGCCTGACATCCACCCCGATCGGGCGGTCCGCTGCCGAGTTACTGACATGCCTCCCCCAGGGCGCACCAGCAGTTCGCACAAGCACACAAACGACCCCCGAGGATCACAGGATCCCCGTCCTCGTCAGACTAGATTCAGCGTTGCTTGCAATTCAGGCGATTATCGCTTTGAATGTGACATGAATAAGGCCCCCAGCCTTCGGCCATGCAGTGACAATGTGCGCTATTCGATGACGATGTTCGCTCACATGGCGCTTGTCGCCTACCGCAGCACCACACGCCGCGAGCGTGAAGGTGCGTAGACGATTGGGCCTTGGTCGGCTTGGGGTCTCGGTCGATAGCTTTTGGCAACCTCGACATGTGCGGATCGATCCGTGCGCGGCTGGGCCCATGACCCCTAAACTCATCAGCCGAAAATGACAATTTTGAAATCAGAATACATCACGCTTTAGGGCACGAGGACGCGATGATCACACGACGGAGCTTGTTCAAGGCGGCAGGCGCAGGTGCTGCCATTCTCGCCGGATCCAGCCCCACCTTCCGACGATTGTTCACAGGTGAAGCCGAGGCTCAAGCCGGGCTCAACCTCTCGCCAACGTTGCCCGAGGGGACGCGCACGGAAGCGATCCTCGATGCATTGCCGGGCAAGAAGCCGTTGATCAAGCTGAGCTACCGGCCGCCGAACTACGAAACGCCAATCGAGTATTTCCGCGACGCGATCACGCCGAACGAGGCCTTCTTCGTACGATATCACCTCCCAAATATTCCAGAGGTGGACGCGGGGACCTGGAATTTAGTCGTCGGGGGCGAAGGCGCCAACCGGGGCACAGAACTCAATTTCGATGATCTCAAGAAGATGCCCGGTTTCGAAGTCGTTGCGGTGAACCAATGCTCGGGTAACCGCCGCGGCCTATTCAGGCCGCATGTTGCCGGTGTGGAATGGGGCTACGGTGCCATGGGCTGCGCCCGCTGGAAAGGCGCCAGGCTCAAGGATGTGCTCGAAAAGGTCGGCGTGAAGAAAGAGGCGGTCGAGATCGTATTTGATGGAGCGGACGGGCCGATCCTGGAAAAGACCCGGGACTTCATCAAGAGCATTCCGGTCTGGAAGGCGATGGAGGAGACCACGCTCATCGCCTACGAGATGAACGGACAACCATTGCCGCATCTCAACGGCTTCCCCGCCCGTATCATCGTGCCGGGCTGGACCGGAACCTATTGGGTGAAGCATGTCACCTCGATCCAAGCGGTGACCAAGCCGGAACGCGGGTTCTGGATGAACCCGGCCTACCGCATCCCTTTGGGTAAATTCCCGCTGGTCTCCCGTTTCACTACGCAGGACACAGCGACCAACACACCGATCACGGAAATGGTGGTGAACTCGCTGATCACCAGTCATGGAGATGGCGCACAGATAAAGGCCGGCTCGACAATCAATGTCGGTGGCATCGCCTGGGACGGGGGATACGGCATCCGTACGGTCGAAGTGTCGACCGACGGCGGCAAGAGTTGGGCCCCTGCGGCACTCGGGCAGGACTTGGGCCGTTTCGCCTTCCACCCTTTCAGTTTTGCTTTCAAGCCGAAGGCAAAGGGGAAAAAGACGGTGATGGCACGTGCAACCAACATCATTGGTCAGACCCAGACCACGGAACTGATTCAAAATCCGGCTGGCTATCACCATAACGTCATCCACAGCATCACGTTCAACGTGGCCTGAAGAAGAAAGCAATGCGCATATTCGTTGGCGCTCTCTTCGCTGCGTTGACGGTTGCCTCGGCGGCCGCTGGGGAGGAACCGGTCGAGCTGAAGAAGGCACCAGGGATCGACAGAGTCGAGGCCAATTGCGGCGCCTGCCATAGCCTCGATTACATACCGATGAACTCGCCGTTTTTGAATGCGGCTGGGTGGGATGCGGAAGTCGCAAAAATGATCAACGCCTTCGGTGCTCCGATCGATCAAGCCGACGCGAGAATCATCGCTGATTATCTCAAAAATAATTACGGGACGATGCAGACAACTGACGCAGGGATTGCCGGAGCCAGGTCCTCCCTGGCGCTCGATCGTCGGGCGAAGAAGGCTTCCATGGGAGGATACAAGCGAGAGGAAGGTGGGACGCGCGAGAAGCACGTTCCGGGCAAACATCCGGCCGTCAAGCCGCCCGCCGTCGCCAAGGCGACGCATCGAGCGATGTTCTTGAGGATTTGCCCACCCAGACACGCCCTACGTTAGAACTCCGACGAACACCCTTTCTGAGAGGCAAGATCTAACGGGCTGATCGCGCGCAACGCCGTGCCCACTCGTTCGGA
>WNGE01008377.1_pt1 | contig 11047 bp, 14 predicted proteins | sample 5400651 | NCBI WGS metagenome assembly WNGE01 (sample SAMN13153370, study PRJNA577476) | soil metagenome | isolation source: 60 cm soil or saprolite under grassland replicate 2 | place: USA:California | collected 2016-06-15
GGTACGGGACCGGCACCATCGGGTCGCGGTCGAGCAACGGCTCGCACTCAACGGTCACGGGGGCTCCCGTACAGGTCGAGCAGCCGCCCGCGGGTGCTCTGCAGGCGTTGCAGGACGGCCTCGAACAGGCCGAGCGTCAGCGGGTAGCCCAGTGCCGGGTCAGCGTCTGCCAGCGTCTTGAGCCGCTCGGTGTTCAGCTCCACGGCGGTGACCCGCTCAGCAGCAACGGCGCCGAAGTGCCAGCGGTGCGGCGGCACCAGCCACGACCAACCCAGCACGTCACCGGCGCCGAGGGTCTGCACGACGATCGGCCCGCGTCCAGGCACGATCGTGTCCAGCACGATCCAACCGGACCGGATCAGCCAGCAGCCGCTGGCCGGCTGGCCCTCGTCGAAGATCCGCTCGCGGGCGGAGAACGTGACCTCGCGCGCCAGGTCAGCGACCTTGGCCTGCTGCTCGTCGGTCAGCTTGTCGACCAGCGGCATCCCGGCGAGGGCGTCAGAGCTGAGCATCGGAGCCTCCAGCGTCGCGTTCGTGGGCGAGAGCGGTGACCTCGGCGGTGATGTCGATGCCCACCGGGCACCAGGCGATGCACCGTCCACATCCGACACAGCCGGACTCGCCGAACTGGTCGTGCCACGTGCTCAGTTTGTGGGTGATCCACTGCCGGTAGCGGCTCGCGCCGGAAACCCGGACGCTGCCGCCGTGCAGGTAGGAGAAGTCGAGTTCGAAGCACGACGCCCAGCGCTCGGACCGTTCCGCGTGCTCCCCGGTCAGGTCGGTGACGTCCTCGGTGGTGGTGCAGAAGCAGGTCGGGCAGACCATGGTGCAGTTGCCGCACGTCAGGCAACGCTCGGCGACGTCCTGCCAGTGCGCGGCGTCGCGGCTGTCGCGTAGCAGGGTCCTGATGTCGCCGACCGGCAGTGGCATCTCGCGGCCCATCCGGGTGGCGGCGTCGGCGACGGCCGCCCGGGCGTCGTCGACCTCGCGGTCCGTCGCGGTGCGGTGCTCGAGCCCGGCGAGGACGCGTGCACCCTCGTCGGTGCCGATGTCGACCAGGAAGCGGTGCCCCTCGGAGTCGATCCGCTCGGTCAACGACAGGTCATAGCCCGGTCCCGGCGCCGGCCCGGTGCCCATCGAGGCGCAGAAGCAGACGCCGCCGGGCTCGGTGCAGCCTGCGGCGATGACGAGCAGGCCCTGCCGCCTGCGGGTGAACGAGCCGGCCGGATGCGCGCCGCCGCCGAGCACATTGCCGAGCGTCGCGATCGCGGCCAGATCGCAGCCGCGCACCCCGAGGAACGCGTACCGGACGGGTTCCTCCGGCGCCGGCGCGAAGCCGATGCCGTCCGTCGACACGAGTTGCTGCTTCGGGGGATGCAGGAACTGCTTCCACGACTGGGCGCCGGCCGAGTGGGCGAAGACTGCCGCGTCGTTGCGGCGGTGCAGCCGGTAGCGGCCCGGCGCGGACTCGACGCCCCAGCCCGCCGGCAGCTCCGCGCCGGAGGCGAGCTCGGCAAGCACGATCGCGTCGTCGCGCACGGTCGGGCCGACGACGCGGTAGCCCTCGGCGATCAGCACTGCGACGAGCCGGTCGAGGCCCGCGCGGTCGAGAACCGCGGCCGGGTGCGTCATACGCGATGCCCTCCCAGAACTCGGCTGCACGGTTCTGCAACCGACCCAACACGGCCCAGATGTCGATCGGCAGTGTCTAAGGTCCCACGGGAGGGCGTGCCTCGCTCAGCGAGACCTAGATCGTGATGTAGCGCGGCTCCGCGCGGAAGGACGCCCACGTCTCGCGGCCTGAGCCGCAGCGGTAGTAGCCCCACGACGTCGACCGCCGGGCGATGAGCTCCTGGCTTCGGCTCGCGCCTTTCCAACCGCGCCGCGCCGCCGACGTGCGGACCTGGCCGTCATGTACGCGGACCGTCACCGTGTCGGCGTCGACCTCGACCAGGACGTGGAGCGCCATTCCGGACTGCTTGACGCTGATCGTGACGAGATGGCTGGCGACGAGCATCGCGTCGCCGATCAGCTCGTCCGGCAGTCGCGAGCCGGCGCACACGTCGCGGACCAGCCGGCGGGCGATCCGAGCCGCAGATGCCCGGGGGCGCAAGCGGACCCTTCCGGACACGGCGCTTCGGCCCGTGGTGTGCGGGATGGTCACGGTCATTTCGGACCCTTTCTCGTCCGCCCGAGCAAGATCATCCGCAGCAGACTCGCAGGGTGGTGCCGATGTTGATCAGGGCCGTCCGGCCACGACCGCCCGGTCTTTGGTCCCGTACGCGACGCCCCGGGACCATCGTCGGCATTCGGCCCGGCACGCGATGACGTTCGCCCCTGGTCGGTCGGAGTCGATCGCGGGGATCCTTCGGTCGTGATGCGTGCGTTCGTCGCTGCCGGAATCGGCCTGATCGCGCTCGCCACCGGCCGGCAGTTTCGCGACTGGGGAGCAACCAAGCGTGAGTGCCTGACCCGGCTTCCTGGCGACGACCTGGTCGCCGAACCGGCCGACATCACCACGCGCGCGGTCACCATCGACGCCCCGGCCGACGAGGTATGGCGCTGGCTGGTGCAGATCGGCCAGGACCGCGGCGGCATGTACAGCTACGACCGGCTGGAGAACCTGCTCGGCCTGCGCATCCACAGCACCGACGAGATCCGCGAGGAATGGCAGCACCTGCAGGTCGGCGACGCCGTCCGCCTGGTCCGCCCGGGCTGGTTCGGCATCCCCGACGGCATGGCGCTGCCGGTCGCCCGCATCGACGAGGGCCGCTCGCTCGTGCTGCGACAGCAGCCCCCCGACTCGCCGTGGGACGCGGTGTGGTCGTTCCAGGTAGTGCCGCAGGGGCCGAGCGGGTGCCGGCTGGTGTCCCGCAGCCGCAGCGCCCGAGGCGGCCGGCTTGCCCGCCTTGCCGCATTGGTGATGGATCCGGTCACGCTGCTCATGACCCGCCGCATGCTGCTGGGCATCAAGCAGCGCGCCGAGCGATCCGCCGACGCCGCACCGGTCACGACCTGAGTCCCGCCGGGTCCCGGACGAAGTGCCCTGCCCGACCGGCCACCGCGCGAGCACGCTGAGCAGGAGTACGACCGGACGGAGTTCGCCATGCCGTATTACGGAGGACACCACACAGGTGCCGGAGGCTGGGTCCTGATGACCCTGCTGATGCTCGTGTTCTGGGGTGGCCTGATCGCTGCGACATTCGCGTTCGTCCGGCTGGCGATCGACCGTCGCCTACCACCGCAACCTTCGCCTGACGATGCTCGCCGACTGCTCGACGAGCGGTTCGCGCGAGGTGAGATCGACGCCGAGGACTACACCCACCGTCGCGAGCTGCTCGGTCGCAGGTAGCACGTCGCCGGACGGGCGCTGCACGGGCGGCGCGGGTGCGAACGACCTGACCGTGCAATGACTTTCGCCTCTGCCGAGGCGAGCCATCTGGCGATGAGCTGGTAACCGTCAGGAGTCCTGCGCCTCACGTGGAGGAGCCATGACCGCGGCCCAGACCAAACCCAACCCCGCAGAACTGATCCGCTGGCTGCCCTGGTCGGACGTGTTCGGCTGGAACACCGACCTGGCCCGCCTGTTCGACACAATGTCGATGCCGATCACCTACGACGACGACTTCGCCCCCGGCGGTGAGCTCGAGGAGACCGAGGACGCATTCGTCCTGGAACTGGACCTGCCCGGCGTCGCCAGGGACGACGTGTCGATCGACGTGACCGCCCGCAAGCTGTCCGTGCGAGGCAAGCGCACCGAGAAGGAGCGCAAAGGCGTGCTGCGTCACTCGACGCGAGTCACCGGCACGTTCGTCTACGAGGTTCGCCTGGCCACGCCCGTCACCGAGAAGGGTGTCACCGCGACGCTCACCGACGGCGTCCTGACGATTCGCCTGCCGAAGGCAAGCGACGCCAGGACGACGCGGATCCGGATCGACTGATCCCGTCGCCATGAACGCCCAGCGAGGCATCGTGGTCGGCGTCGACGGATCGCTGGGCGCCGACGCCGCACTCGCCTGGGCGGCCGACGAAGCCCACCGCCGAGGCAGCGGCCTGCTGGTCGCCCACGTCGGTGACGAACCGGATCTCGCCACCCTCTCGCCGGCGACCGCCGCGGCCGTCACGTCCGACATCGCCGGTCATGCCGGTTGGCTACTCACCGCCGCGGCCGCGACCGTCGCGTCGCGACGACCGAGCGTCGAGGTCACCACGGTGCTCCGTCCGGGCAACTCGGTCGAGAAGCTCGTCGAGCTGAGCGACCGTGCCGAACTGGTCGTGCTCGGCCGCCGTGGTGCACACACCCGATTCGACGCGCTGCTCGGCGGGGTGAGCCACCGCGTCGCTGCCTACGCTCGTTGCCCGGTCGTCGTCGTGCCGAACCTGGCGCAGGCCTGGGCGGGCGAGCAGGCGACGGTGGCGGTTGCCGTGGGCCGGTCGAGCGGGGCGATGAGTGCCCTCGAAGCTGGGTTCCAGCACGCCCAGCGACAACGTGCGCGCGTGCTCGCGGTGCGCGCCTGGGGCGAGGTCGACTGGGTCCACTCGATGAGCATGTACACCGCCGAGTCGGCCGAGCGGTGGCGACTGGCGTCGCAGCACCTGCTCGATCGCTGCATCCACCGCGTCGCGTCGAACTATCCGTCCGTGTCCGTGGACGCGCGGCTCATCCGAGGCCAGACGATCACCGCCTTGCAGGATGCGGCGCTCGAGGCGGACCTGCTGCTGATCGGCGGGCGCCACCGGGACGACCTGCGGATGTCACGGCTCGGCTGGACCGCCACCGTGCTCCTCGCCCAGGCGCCGTGCCCGGTCGAGGTGGCAAGTGGAATCCCGCTCCGGCCGGCCGACGGGGACCTCGTCCGGGCGGCGAACCTCGCCAACACCGGCAGGCACGAGGACAGTGGTGTGACATGGCAGCGGTAGAGCCCAGCGGCAGATCGTCCGAGCCGGCAGCCGGCTCAACTCCGGACCGCGACCTCGCGGCAGACGCCGACGAGCGCGCTGATCGGATGCTGGCCGACCCGCGCGGCTACTTCGCCCAGGCCCGCGAGCGGGCGCGCGCCGACGTTGTGCGTGATATCGAATGCGAGATCAGGCGGTTGCGTTCGCCCTGAGCGCGCGATCAGCCCTCGCCCTTCGCGACGGCGTCGACCAGGCACGTCGAGCCGGCGGCGCGCGTGTCGACGTCCGCGCAGTGGGTGCGGAGGCCAGCGAGCAGGTCGACGTCGCCGAGCGGGAGGGAACCATGCACCACGCGCCGCGTTTGCAATGCCGGCAGGTCGAACACAGCCTGCATCAGCTGATGGCGAACGTGCATCGGCAGGTGGCCACCGTCGACCCGAAACCGCAACAGCACGACCGTCCCGTCGTCGACGATGTCGGCCGCCGCCACCGGGCGGCCGTCGCTCTCGATCGACACTCGCGACGCATGGCCATCCGTGCGTATGGAGCAGGTGGCTGCCATGGTCTCGCTCCTCGGATCGGCGCTACCTCGAGTCTCGCGCGAAGGCTACGCCGCGTCGTCTGACCAACGGCTGCCTGACGAGAGCCGTTCGGGCCCATACGCGAGGGACCTTCGACCCTGCCCAACGAGGGGATTTGTCGCGAAGATCGGCCGTGCGACCGGAGAGGCCATCAGCGTGGAACGGTTCACCGTGACCCGGGAGGTGGTCTCACCGGCGCAGTACCACTCGCGGACCGGCCCGGTACCAGGACTCGGGCCGGTCCGCGACTTATGTGCCGGGATCCGCGCAGTGACCTTCGTGGATCGGCGGTAGGACGTTCGCCCCTGCTGGCGCCTCGCTCACGACGGGACAGTCATCGACATACAAGACAACCCCGTTCATCTGAAGGAGATCCGCTATGGGCAGGAAGACGCTCGACCGACTGCTGGCAGCCGGCGGCCTCGTGGTCGCGGCCGTTTTGCTCGTCGCGTCCGCGCTGCTGTTCTGGGCGCACAGCTTCGTCGACCACGAGGTGCACACGCAGCTGGCAGCACAGAAGATCTTCTTCCCGGCCAACGGAAGCCCGGGCCTGGCCGATCCGCAGATCAAGCCCTATCTCGAGAAGTACGCCGGCAAGCAGCTCGTCAACGGAACGCAGGCCCACGCATACGCCGATCACTTCATCGCCGTGCATGTGGCGAAGATCGGCGGCGGCAAGACCTACGCGCAGCTCTCATCCGAGGCGCAGGCCAACCCGAACGACACCGAACTCGCCGGCAAGGTACAGACCGTATTCCGCGGCGAGACGCTGCGCGGCCTGCTGCTCGACGCGTACGCCTTCGGCAAGATGGGCGAAATCGCGTTCTGGGCCGCCGGTGTCGCATTGCTCGGCGCGATCGTGATGACGGTGCTGTCGGTGCTCGGCTTCGCCCATGCTCGTGGCGCGCTCGACCCACCGCCGGCGTTGAACGAGCTCGACCGCACACCACTCATCGTCGCGTGACCGATTCATCGATGCGTGACAGAACGGAACAGGGGATAACCGTGACCTCGCAAACGCACACCAGGCCAGCGCAAGCGCTGCGCCAGGCCGCGATCCGAGCGACCCTCGCGCCTTCGGTGCACAACACCCAGCCGTGGCGGTTCGTCATCGGGCACGACACCCTCGAGATCCATGCCACCTGGACCCGCAAGCTGCGGGTCCTCGACCCGACCGGGCGGCAGCTGATCATCAGCTGCGGGTGCGCATTGTTCAACGCCCGCGTGGCGCTCGCAGCCGCCGGCTACGACGCGAGCGTCGAGCGGTACCCCGACCCGGCCAAGCCGGACCTGCTCGCCCGCCTGACGCTGTCCGAGGCTGCCGACCGATCACCGATCGGCGCCTTGGACGCGGTGGTCGAGCTGCGCCAGACGAACCGGCGCCGCTTCGCCGCCGACCCCGTGCCGCCCGACGTGGTGTACAGCCTCGTCGCGGCGGCCGAATCCGAAGGCGGGCAGCTGTTCGAGATCACCAGTCCGGAGCATCGGCTGACCACGGCGCGGCTGAGCCAGCAGGCCGACCGCGACCAGAACGCCAACCCCGCCTACCGCGCGGAACTGCGCTCGTGGACGACGGATGACCCCCGGCGTCGCGATGGCGTACCCGCGCTCGCGGTGCCACACGTCGACGAGGGCGCCCACGACGACGTGCCGATCCGCGACTTCGACACGCACGGCATGGGCTGGCTGCCGGTCGAGACGCATTCGAGCATGAACCAGTGCCTGCTGCTGCTCGGCACGCTCGAGGATCGGCCGATCGCCTGGCTGCATGCCGGCGAAGCGCTCGAGCACGTCCTGCTGGAGGTAACCCGGCAGGGCTATGCCGCCAGTCCGTTGACCCAGGTCATCGAGATGCCCCGCACGAGGGCCGCGTTGCGTGACGAGCTCGGCCTCGACATGAACCCGCACGTACTGCTACGGATCGGACGCGCGCCCAAGACGCCCGCCTCGCGGCGGCGCCGTCTGGTCGACGTGCTCACCGAAACTGACTGAGCGAAGATCACACCGCTCAGAGGACGCTACGGCTACCGTTTGACGTATGTCGGGCGACACTGAGCGTGACACGGCGCCCGAACCTGCCACGGCGAGGGCGCCGGACGCGCTGCAGCTGGAGCTCGACGACCTGTTGGCCGCGCTCGTCGAGCGGGCGCAGGACGTCATGGGCGCGCGCGACCGCCTGCGCGGCCTGCTGCGCGCCAACCGCGAGATCGCGGGTGACCTGGCCCTGCCGCACGTGCTGCGCCGGATCATCGAGGCCGCGCGCGAGCTCGTGCATGCGCGCTACGCGGCGCTGGGCGTGCTCAGTCCGGACAGCGGTCTCGAGCAGTTCATCCACGTCGGGGTCGATGACGCCACGGTGGCCCGAATCGGCCACCTGCCGGAGGGCAAGGGACTGCTCGGGGCCCTGATCGACGACCCGCGCCCGATCCGGCTTGCGACGATCATCGACGACCCGCGCTCGGTCGGCTTTCCCGATCACCATCCCCCGATGAAGAGCTTCCTCGGGGTGCCGATCCGGATCCGCGACGAGGTGTACGGCAACCTGTACTTCACCGAACGTGAAGGCGGCGAGTTCACCGCCGAGGACGAAGAGCTGGTGTCCGCGCTCGCGGCGACCGCCGCGACCGCGATCGAGAACGCGCGGCTCTACGACGAGGCCCGCCGCAGGCAGCTCTGGCTCGAGGCGTCCACCGAGATCACCCGCCAGCTGCTGTCGACCGAGGGCGAACCCCCGCTGCGGGTGATCGCGAGGCGTCTGCACGACATGGCCGAGGCCGACGTCGTCACGGTCGTGCTGCCGACCGCGGACGAGAAGCACCTGATGGTCGAGGTCGCGACGGGCGAGTACGCCAGAACGCTCACCGCTGTCACCTATCCGATCGAGGGCACGCTGTCCGGGGTGGCGATCCAGTCCGGACGTCCGGTCCTGGTCGGCGACGTGCGGCAGGAGCGCAACTTCACCGTGCACCTGTCCGAGGTCATGGCGGTCGGGCCGATCATGGCGATCCCGCTGGTCGGAGCGGGACGCATCCGCGGCGCGCTCATGGTGGGCCGGCTGCACGGCCGGCGGCGCTTCAACGAGGCCGACCTCGACATGGCGACGACGTTCGCCAACCACGCGGCGATCGCGCTCGAACTGTCCGACGCGCGCCTCGACCAGCAGCGCATGGTGCTGCTCGAGGACCGCGACCGGATCGCGCGCGATCTGCACGATCACGTCATCCAGCGGCTGTTCGCCGCCGGGCTGACCGTGCAGAGCGTGGCGTCGGGCCTGGGCGATGATCGGCGGGGCGAGCGCCTGGCCCAGGTCGTCGGCGACATCGACGCGACGATCCGGCAGATCCGCACGTCGATCTTCGAGCTGCGCGGCTCGCTCGGGCCGGAGACCGGAACGCTGCGCACGCAACTGGTCGACGTCGCCGGCGAGCTGACCGAGACGCTGGGCTTCTCGCCGCGGCTGCGCTTCACCGGCCCGCTCGACGCCGTCGTGCCCGAACCGATCGTCGAGGATCTGCTGGCCGTCGTCCGCGAGGCGCTGACCAACGTCGTCCGCCACTCCCAGGCCAGCCAGGTCGACGTCGAGGTGGCCGCGACCTCCACGCAGCTGACGGTCGATGTGATCGACAACGGCGTCGGAATCGGCGAGGCCGCTCGCCGCAGCGGTTTGGCGAACCTGCGCGACCGCGCAGAGCGGCACGAGGGAGAACTCACCACACCCGATCACGAAGGAACGCATTTGCGATGGACGATTCCGCTGAACTGACCGAGGACATCCGTGTCTTCCTGCTCGACGACCACGAGATTGTCCGGCGTGGCATAGCCGACGTGCTGGAGGAGCAGCCCGGGATCGTCGTCGTCGGCGAAGCGGCGACGGCGGGCGAGGCGCTGCGGCGCATACCCGCGGCACGTCCCCACGTTGCTGTGCTCGACGCCCGGCTTCCCGACGGCAGCGGCATCGACGTGTGCCGCGACATCCGCTCGTCCGCGCCCGAGGTTCGCTGCCTGATCCTCACGTCCTACGACGACAACGACGCCCTGTTCGCCGCGGTCATGGCCGGGGCTGCCGGCTACCTGCTCAAGGAGGTTCGCGGTACCTCGCTGATCGAGGCCGTGCGCCAGGTGGCTGCCGGCAAGTCGCTGCTCGACCCAGCGGTCACCGGGCGGCTGCTGACCAGGTTGCGCGAAGGGGCGCCGCAGGATGCCCGGCTCGCGTCGCTCACCGACCGTGAGCGCGAGATCCTCGGCCTGATCACCGACGGAATGACGAACAAGCAGATCGGCGAACGCCTCTTCCTCGCCGAGAAGACCGTCAAGAACTACGTCTCCGGCCTGCTGGCCAAGCTCGGGATGCAACGGCGCACGCAGGCGGCCGTGTACGGGTCGGAAGTCCGGCGCACCTGAGGGGCGCGCCCGTTTCGACGGACCTACGACAGCGTCGCCTCGGGACGTCCGCCCCTGCCTGATCGATGCATCAGACGGTCAATGTTGGTGGTGAAGCCACCAGCCTGGGAGAGACCGTGACCAGCAACCGGATCGTCGTTGGCGTCGACGGATCGCCCGGCGCCCGCTCTGCCCTGCTCTGGGCCGCCGACGAATGCCGGGTACGCCGCCAGATGTTGCTCGTCGTGCACGCGCCCGACCTCGCCGACACCGTTGCCGTGAACCCTGCCGACGAGCCGGCTGTGCGCTCCCTGAACGAGGTTGGCGAGCGGATGCTCAGCGAGCACGCCGCCGCGGCGTCGGCTCGTCAGCCGAGCATCGTGGTCACGACCCTGCTCGGCCACACACCCGCCGCGGACGCGCTGATTGCGCTGAGCGCAGACAGCGAGCTGATCGTCGTCGGCACGCACGGCCGGGGCGGCATCATCTCGAGCATCCTGGGATCGGTGAGCTACCGGGTTGCGGCGCACGCGCACTGCCCGGTGGCCGTGGTTCCCGAGCGGCGCATGCCACGCCGAGACGCCCGCGCGCCCCGCGTCGTGGTCGGCATCTCGCCGACCACGTCCGGCCGGTTCGCCCTCGAATTCGCGTTCGACGAGGCGCAGCGCCGCGCAGCGACGCTGGTGGCCGTGCAGGCACCGGGCACGCCGGACAGTGCCGAGCGCGTCGAGCTCGCCGCGACGGCGAGGCGTTACCGAAACGTCCCGCTCGAGCCACTGCTGCTCGACGCCGAGCCGTCCGACGCGTTGCTTCAGGCCGCCCAGGACGCCCAAGTCGTGGTTGTCGGCTGCCGCCACAGCGAGGACCGGTGGAGCACCCGACTGGGCCCGGTGCCGTCGACGATCATGCACCGATCGCCGTGCCCGGTGATTGTCGTGGGGGAGTTGCATGCAGCCTCGGCGACCGACCGGGGTGGCGTGCTCGCCGCGGACTTCGGCTGAGTCAGGCCCTCACATCACGCTCGCGTCGCGGGCGCGGCAGCGCTGCGACGTGCCTGTCCCACCCAGCAGGCGCGTCAGCTGACTGCCGCTGCCCGAGCGCGAATCGAGGCCCCGTCCGCTGAGACAGCGAGACGTCCCCGAGTCTCGAGACGTGACCTTAGGTAGTCGATCAGGTGCTGGACAGGG
>WNGE01017897.1_pt1 | contig 11047 bp, 13 predicted proteins | sample 5400651 | NCBI WGS metagenome assembly WNGE01 (sample SAMN13153370, study PRJNA577476) | soil metagenome | isolation source: 60 cm soil or saprolite under grassland replicate 2 | place: USA:California | collected 2016-06-15
AACATCTGGTGAGTCACTGCGCGAGCGGAAGATGTCTATCCACATGACGGAACACGAAACGAAGCGAAGCAAGTTGAGCGAATGCAAAATATCGGGGCAGTGATATTAGGGCGGCATATCGCGGGATTTATGCCGCGAGCAAACATGCGTTAGAAGGCTTTACCAAAACGCGGCCCTGCAAATACCGCGTGGAGAGCGGCCGCAGCTTCACGGAAGCGGATGTTAGTTCGTAGACAAAAGCGCTTTCGCCGTTCCGGACGCGAGCGCGGTTCGCACCAGAGGAGCAACGCGTGTCCCGAGCAGCTCGATCGCGTGCATCAATTTCGCGTGCGGCAGGGCTGCGACGCTCATTTGGAATGTGAGACGGGAAATGTCGCCTAACGAGTCGTTCGTATGCAGGATCTTTTCCGCGACAGTCTCGGGATCTCCGACAATGAGCGCTCCGGTCGGTCCGATCAGGGCGTCGAAATGTGCACGAGTGACTGGCGGCCAGCCGCGTTCCTTCCCGATCTCAGAAAAACTTCGCGCATAACCGGGAAAGAATTCGTTTGCCGCTTTCGATGCACTGTCGGCGACATAGCCTAGCGAATGAATGCCGACCTTGAGCTGATCTGGAGAGTGTCCCGCGCGCAACCCCGCTTCACGGTAGCGGTCGATCAATGGCCGGAAGCGGTGCGTTCGCCGCCGATGATGGCGACCATTAGTGGGAGCCCGAGCATGCCGGCGCGAATAAAAGAGCCCGGTGTGCCTCCGACACCCAACCAAACCGGCAGCGGGTTCTGCAGCGGGCGCGGATAAACTCCCTGCCCGGTGAGTGCCGCGCGGTGTTTGCCCGACCAGTGAACGTGCGTGTTCTCACGGATGTGCAGAAGCAGATCGAGTTTCTCGGCAAAAAGCGAATCGTAGTCCTCGAGTTCGAGCCCGAAGAGAGGAAATGCTTCGATGAATGATCCGCGCCCGGCGACGATCTCCGCCCTTCCGCTCGAAAGTAGATCAAGCGTCGCGAACTCCTGGAACACGCGCACCGGATCGGCCGCGCTCAGGACCGTGACCGCGCTCGTTAGGCGTATACGGCGGGTTCGCGCGGCGGCGGCGGCGAGAATTACCGTTGGCGCGGAATCGAGGAACTCGCGCCGGTGGTGTTCGCCGATGCCAAATACATCGAGGCCTACCTCGTCAGCGAGCGTGATTGCTTCAAGCAACTCGCTGAGATTTCGCGCCGGATCGACGGCCCGACCGGCCGCATCAACCGTTGCCGCTACGAAACTGTCTACGCCGATCTCCATGTGTTGGTGATTCTTGTTCAGGCTGCAACGCGCTCTTGGAAGAGACCGGCGAAGGCGGAGCGGACACTCAGAAACACGACGGTCCACAGCACCGTCACGACGAGAGCCAGAGGCAGACCACTCGGAAGCATCAGTGTGTGAATGAGCAGAATATTGACGATGATCGGAGCGAGTAGGGTCAGCGCGAGTGGGACGTAGCGATTGACCAGGAGCAGGACCGCCGAAATGATTTGGAGCAGAAATATCGGGACCAGATAATGGGAGACAAAGAGCGCCCCGACGAACTGGCCGGCCGTTCCGGAGGGCGGAGAGCTGGGAATAAAGTGGAGGAAGCCATTCAGTCCGAAGACGAGAAAGATGAATCCAAGAAGGAAACGAGCGATGACAGTAATGATTTTCATGTTAGGTTCATTTGTTTGATATACATAATATTGACATCAATACAATCTGTGTCAACATAAAATTACGATGAGGCGGAAAAAAACAACAAGGCAAGACTCCTCTGGTGTTCATGTCTGGCTCGTTTTCATGAAAGCCTTTCAAGCGCTGTTCCCGCACGCGGAGGAGAGCATCAAGCGGACAGAGCTGGGCGACTCTGATTTCCGCGTCCTCGAAGTTCTACTGCATAAGGGCCCGCTTCCGGTCAATACGATTGGCCCAAAGGTCTGGCTCACTCCCGGATCGATCAGCGTGGCGGTTGATCGACTGGTTAAAAAAGGGCTCGTTTCGCGCAAGGATCGCCCGGACGACCGCCGGGTGCGCCGGGTTGAACTGACACCCAAAGGACGGGCGCTGATTACCCGCGGATTCGGCGAGCACGCCGCCGCGATGGAAACTGTGGCCGACGTCCTTTCAAAAAACGAACGGCTGACAATGCTGCGGCTCTTGAAAAAATTAGGGAAGCACGCCGCCGAAACTCGCAAGTAAAACACGAATGGCCAGAAGAAATGAGCCTGCGAAAAATAACCAGAAACGAATCGACTTATGAACAAGCACGCAATCACCGCCCAGCCTATTTCGCCGATTCCTCCCGACGATCTCCAGCGAAAGTTAGCGGTCGCGCGGCCTAACGAAGACGAGAAGTTGCCCCACATCGCACTGATGGGAGACACCTACACGGTCCTTTTATCGGGCGACGACACCGATGGCCGCTATTGCCTTATTGATATGATGATTCCGCCGGGCGGAGGGCCAGGTCCGCATCGGCATGACTTTGAGGAATCCTTCACGATCCTCGAAGGCGAAATCGAGACCATTTTTCGCGGCAAAAAATCCGTCGTGCGCGCCGGGGAAACCATCAACATCCCGGCGAACGCGCCCCATTCCTTTAGGAACGCGTCTCAGGATACCGTGCGGCTGCTATGCATTTGCGCACCAGCCGGACAGGAGGAGTTCTTCGCAGAAATCGGCATTACCGTGGCGTCCCGGACAACCCGTGCACCCAAGCTCGATGAAGCCGCGCAATCTGAGTTCATCACGAAAGCGCAAGAGCTCGCGCCCAAGTACCGCACCGAATTGTTAAAACGTTAACCGTCCCACATCTCTGACCTATGACTTCTGTCATTGACTCTGGCTCGCCCGTGCGCTTGGAGCGCCGCATTCGCCCGCGGACGGATTTTTCTCAGGAAGCCGCGTGATGCTCGGCGATTGGATGAGTTGGTTCAGGTAGTGAAGCGGTCGCCAAACATCGGCAGGCCGCTCTTCGATTCGGCTTTTGTTGCTTCGTCTTGCAAGACATCCCAGTGTTCGGCAAGGCGGCCGTTCTCGATCCTGACAATATCCGCGGCCACCCAGGCAACAGGTCGGCCGGTTCCTGAGAAACGTCCGTGCACGATGACGTAGTCGCCCTCGGCGACGATTAGCTGATGTTCGTAACGCAGCGTGTCGGGTGTGTTGCGGATCAATTTGAACAGCCCCTCGCGACCCGGTTCGATGTGAGCGCTGTGCTGAATGTAGTTGGGGGACCAATAGCGTTCAGCGGCTGCGTAGTCGCGTTTGTTGAAAAGGGTGTCAAAAGCCTCCAGAACGAGTGCCTTATTTTTTTCTTCTTTGGTCGGGTTCATGTTTTTGGTTTCTGTTTCTCCTCGCCCTTGAATCGTCTCCTCCGGAAACGCATGGCTCTAAGTTCCTTAACAGTCTGTTTCGCGCCAGCTTGAGGTGGGATCAGTAACTTGGGCCGGCGCAGGTTTCTCACCTTTCCCGCCAGAACGATGGCGTTGCGTTCCCCACCCGGGCTATCCAAAAGGCGCACAGGCCAACCCATTTCCTTGAATCCCGCAGCAATTCTATCGGCAGTCGGATCTGATTTCCGTTCCAGGCAGACATTGACCAAGGCCACGCCGTTCTTTCGCAGGCAGCGGCCAGCCGCCTTGGAAAATGCCGCGGCTTTCATGTGCGCGGGAATATTCTCACCGGAAAAAGCATCGATAATCAGGACATCATAGTACCGCCGCGTTCTTTGCATGAACGCCAGTCCATCACCTACGTGACATACGATATTCCGTGGCAGGCCAAAATAGAGCTTTGCCAGCGTGAATGAGACGGGATCGATCTCAACAATCGAAACCCGCCTGCCTCCTCGCGCCAGCATGGTGCCGAGAGTGCCGCCGCCGCAGCCGATCATGAGGACGCTTTTCCCGGGCCGTTGCAGCGTTAATCCATAGAGTGCATGGATGTGCGCGTCCACGCTGACGCCGTTGCAGTCGGCCGTGCTTTGATAGCCGCCCTTCTGTTCGTAGGTAAGGGTGCGGCTTCTTTTTCGGAAGCGAAGTTTGATGACTCCGTATTTGGAAGCGTGCTTCGGCGGCGGCGGACGCATTGGGCTTTTTGGAACAGGAAACTTCAGAGTATATTCGGCGCGAAAGCGATTGGGAGTGCGATTACGAGCATGAGCCGGAGTCTACGGGGTTCGGTACTCCCGCGCCTGCGGGATCATATCCGGCTGATTCAGCCCCCGCTGACGTCCTTGGCTCGCCGTAGCCTTGTGAGAAGGCGGCTGATTCTGACCCCATGCTTCCATGCCATGCTTCCATGCTTTCATTCTGAGCTACGAATCAGCAAAGCGCGCCGCAGCGTGATAAATGCCGTCGACGGCTCACGCGACTGTGTTGTAGCTACGGCGCGGGCTCGATTTGTAAATAAACCTACTGCCCAATGTGAAACAGGGTTTTTAGAATCCAAGAGGACGTCGTGTAGTTTTCCCGAAGCTTTTTATCTTTCGTTATTAGGCCGTCAAAAATCGTTGCGTAGGCCGAATAAGTCACATCGATATAGTCATTTCCCAGTTTTTCGCATGAGGCACCTGCATAACCCTTTTCAAATACCCATTTAAGGGAAAGCGCATAACTGCAGACTACGTAGCGAAAAGGAAGGCTGAAGAGAACTTGGTCTGAGTCAGGCATCGGGTCTGCGCGGACGACGTCTCGAAAATACAGCGCAGTTAACCCCATGATGTTTTTTAGTGCATGTTCCGAAAACGAGAGCGACGGTTTCTTGCCAGCCCGAATAGCTCGAAGGTCGTCCGGAGTAAACTGCCCTTCTAGCTCTCCAATCGCCGCTCGGATAGAAACGCTAAGTCGAGTAAAGCGTTCCTTAGCCTCTTGGACAGAATTTCCAAACTCCGAAATACCGGCCGACAGTCGTTGAGATCGATCAGCATCTCCGAATAGTGCTCGACAGTAGTTTGGAAAATTGCGGGTTTTGCGATCGTCTTGGAGACGCCTTTGCAGACCTGCCGAATTGCGAGGAACGAGTTTCCAAATCTGCGCATTCGATTTCAGAATTATGGCCTGCGCAGAGAACTTAGAGATGATTTGTAACGACCTTCGCAGGTTAACCTGCGGGTCGCCGTAGAACATCTCTACTGTTGCATAGTCAGTAATTACGGCGAAATGCTGCCTGGATGCCGAAAGGAATGTTTCAAGTTCAGGACTTCGCAGTGCCCCCGCATCGACTATCTTTTTGATTACCATCTGCTTCTGCCGTACGTCACTGGCGGTCGCCATCGAAGGATGAACTATTAGCGCCCCATCAGGTGGTTACACTCCGTCCGGCTTTGTTGCTGGGATTGCATCAATGAATCCTTCAAAACGCAGAGTTAATCGCGATTTGCTGACGATGAAAGGCTCCGCATGGTCTTCGTGTAGAATAGCGCGAATCTGCGCAATGACGTTAGTCTCGATTATGTACCCGCGGTGGACACCCCACACGAGCGGTTCCCGCACTATGTAAATTGTCTCGCTGTCTCGTTGGCCAACGCCCTTGCGATAACCCCAAGACGCGTCTGGAGTGAACCACTCTAGGACCAAGATTTCTCGCTTGTAGAATCGTTCGTGGGTCTTGTTAAATCGCCCGCCGGCCATGCGGGCCGTCGGGGCAATCAACGCTTGATACTGGTCGGAGATGTCCGGGTTCCGCTGGATGAGGCTCACGTAGAAGGCCTCAACCTCCTTTGGCAGATCGAGTTCGTGTTCAGCTGTAAGCGTCAGCTCCGGCTCAGCAGCATCGGCGAATAAAAGGGGACCGGAGTTAAGCCCCATCGCGCTTGCTAACCCAGCGACTACTGTTGAATGGGCCGAGGGCCGATACGCCATGCGAACCGCTCGGGCGAGTTTCGGCGGGACCGCTATGGAGTCGTCTAGGATCAGCGGAATCGGAACCGGACGCCGTTCTGGACCGTTGAGGCGCGAGTAATGAGCATGATCGATCTCCTCGCGGACCGCTTGCGATTCCAGTGCTTGTGGAGAAAGCAGGACAAGGAAGTAGTCGCTGTGAGAGATGCGAGTCAGGATAACATCCCAAGCGTCGGTTCCGGGAATGGCTGAATGATCGAACTGCCATGGGTCGGCTCCGGCCGCTTCAAGATCAGCGCGCAGTTGGTTAGCCAGGCCCCGGTCCGCGGAGATGTAGCTTATGAATACCTTAGGTCTAACTGGCATAAGCAGTCGTCGGCTGAGCAGTTGAAAATCTTCTTAAGTTTGCTGCTTATCTCCTTTGGACGCACCGATCGCGGTTTGATGCGTAGGCGAGTCGGCCACCCATTCATCTATGTAATGCTGTAGACCTCGAGTCCGGCCCCGAACCAAACTCTTGTCGATACTGGCGCCGAGCACTCGAAACATTGTGCCGTGCACCGTTTGTCGAAGCACGCCCAAGAATTTTCCTTCAAGATTGTAGAACCTCTCCCAAGCCTCTTGCGCAGCGGTCAATGCTTGTCGCTGTTCAGGAGTAAGGCTTTGCGCTAGGCATGCAAATGTTACCTGCATTTCCTCGCGCCAACGCTCAGTCGCAGCATAGATTGCTTGCGCCATTCCGGATGTCGAATACCCGCCCGGCCGGCCCAGCTGCTCAGTCATCTCTAGCTCAATCGGTTCAGCGCGCTGTACAGCCCACGGTATCTCAACGTTTAGATACGGTGCCGTGCTTCCGGTAAACTGGTAAGCCACAACTACGTGACCATGTTTGATCTCCGCTTTCAGTTCGCGGAATGCATCAACGTATTGATCACGGACGTGCAGTGTCTCATACGCTGCAGGCCCAACGATTATTTGATTTCGGTCGGCGATGGTCATAAGGCGTTGGGCAAGATTAATGCCAGCACCCGCGAGATTGCGGTTGCCGTTAATGTCGACGATCACCGCGTCAACGCTTTCATTGATAGCGACCCGCAGTTCTGCGCTCCGGTTTGACGATGCTTTGGATGACCAGTTGTAAAATTTCTCGAGGACGCGCAATGCTGTCGTAAGGTGGATGTCCGCCGAAACGTTTGCGGCCACTATTGCCAAGCAAATTCCATCGCCGGTCGGGAGGTATATAGCTTCGAGATCGCCGACCGCGTCGGTGAACGCGGAATTGAGCGCTGCAATGATCTCAACTTGAGCTTCGAGGGTTCGATCTTCCGTGAAGCGAACAACATCGGCGAAGACATAACGAACGTGTCGACTTTCAACAGCCATGTCTAAAGACACCAGATGCCAAACTTCAAGTCAATGCGCGGCGGGAAGGAAAAAGGGGGTCGGGGGTCAGTCCTCACTTTTTGAACAGGGGCGACAGCGGCGGCTGCGTATTCCGGTGGACTGTAGGATTAGGCAAGAATTGCGGATGAACGTGCCGTTGCAGCGCCAGCGCCGGGACTTACGGTGAACAGTCGAACATGAAAACCGAAAGAAGGCACATGACCGATCTCAAATTTTAGTAGGTCGTGATTTTGGATAATCCCATTACTGCCAGAGTGTCGCTGTCGAGGTCGCCAGTCTGGCGCAAGCCATTGGTGCTTTGATAACGCCTGAGGGCTTTCTGCATCTCAGCGCTGAGCACACCGTCTGTCTCGCCGCGATAGTAGCCTTGCCGAGCCAGTCGCTCCTGTGCTGCGACAATGGTCGAATCGTCTGATTGCGATTCATCGCTGTAGCCATTCGGATCGTCGTACGCTTCAGTTTGGTAAACAGTGGAGTCGTAGTAGCCCTGCGATTGGTCGGGATAGCTGTTTTGATCGTAATACATATCACCTTGGTAATCGCCGGGATCATAATTGTACGAATACGGAATATCATACGCAGAGTACGGCGAGTTGTAGCCAGGATCCGGAAGCCCGGAGCCGTAGTAATCGTCCGGGTAGTACGAAGACCACCACGGAGAAAATCCCAGATTGAAGATCACCCACGATCCATTAATGAAGGAGCATCGGTAACCATTCCACCAATGGTCGCAATTGCGATTCCAATCGCGACGCCAATCCCCTGAGCGGTGAGCGAAAACGTGTTTTTGCCAGTCACGCCGCAGGTGATTGTTTCTATTCCGCAGATTGTTTGCGTTCCGTAGATTGTTTCCATTCCGGACCTGCGTTCCGATGTTGCGCTGGTTCCACGCACGTGCGACAGCTGCATTTCTGCGGTTCGCGAATGGCGCGACACGATTGCGTCGCGGGATAGTTGCGACGGTGTATGGACCGGAACGCGTGAACGAACCTCGATTCGAATAAAAAGGCCGCCGGTACGCGGACGATGGTGACGAACGCATCCCGAACGAGGGAGAGCGTTGGCCTGAATAAAACGGTCTACTGCCGTGTGACCGCATCGGCGTCGAGCGAAACGATGAAACACCGCCGGGCCGCATCGGAGCGTGAACCGCCGGGGCACTACGTCCAACTGCACCTCTGTGAGATCCCCCTTTCACCGCGTGAACACCTCCTGGGTTCGCTTGAGCAATCGTGACCGCGCTCGCAACAAGCGCGACGACGGACAATTTTGTTTTCATGTTTTCGTTCCCTTTCCTGTCGCTGAACCGTTTGCCTCTACAATCTAACCTAGACCGCCCGAAATGAGAAGCATTTCTCCGGTGGTCCATCTGGAATCATCGGAAGCGAAGAACGCCGCCGTCGGAGCAATGCTTGGTTGCGGATTACCCGGCGTTGAAACCCAGGGGGAAAAGGGGTCAGTCCTCACTTTTTGATAGGAGGGCCAGCGACGGCTCTCTATTCCGGTGGATTATAGGATTAGGCAAGAATTGCGGAGGAACGTGTCGTTGCAGCGCCAGCACCGGCGCTTACGGTGACACACTCGAACATGAAAACCAAAAGAAAGCGTGCGACCTCTACGAGCCTGCCAGGAGGCACATTCAAGCTCGCCAATGATTTGATCCTTACTCGCGTGGGGTACGGCGCCATGCAGCTGGCTGGTCCGCATGTATTCGGGCCGCCAGCAGACCACGACGGTGCACTCGCGGTCCTGCGCGAGATCGTTCGCCTCGGTATCACCCACATCGACACCAGCGACTACTATGGCCCGCATATTACCAATCAACTTATCAAAGAGGCGCTGCATCCATATCCGGAGCAGTTGCGGATCGTCACCAAGCTCGGGGCGCGGCGGGACGCGGAAGGAAATTGGCCAAAAGCGCTCGCCCCGGATGAACTTCGCCAAGCGGTTCATGATAACCTTGCAAACCTCGGTCTCGATGCACTCGATGTCGTCAATCTGCGGGTCGGCGGCCTCGAAGCCCCGGAGCCAGGTTCGATAGCGGAACCGTTCAGCGTGCTCGCCGAAATGCAGCAAGAGGGGCTGATAAAGCACCTCGGGGTGAGTAATGTAACCGCGGAGCAAGTCGCCGAGGCGCAATCAATCGCGCCGGTTGTCTGCGTCCAGAATTTCTACAATATCGCTCACCGGCAGGATGATTCGCTCATCGACTCGCTTGCCGAACAAGGAATTGCTTATGTGCCGTACTTCCCACTCGGCGGTTTTTCACCGCTGCAATCCGATACGTTGTGCAGCGTTGCTGCTCGCCTGGATGCTACCCCAATGGCCGTCGCCTTGGCGTGGCTGCTGCAACGCTCACCTAACATTCTGCTCATTCCCGGAACATCATCTGTTGAGCATCTGAGAGAGAATGTAGCCGGCGCCGGTCTGCAATTGCCGGAGGACGCGATTAAAGAGTTGGACAACATCGCCGGTTAAGGCCTTCCAAACCGCTGAAGAAGAAAAACGAATGTGATCGCGCAGCTGGCTTATGCACGCACAGACGTGAGACGGAAGTGTTGACGGCCGCCGCGATCTTTGTGACAAGGCAGAAGGTATGCCGGAAGTCAGCGACTCTCCGAGTCCTTTACAACCGGCACGCCCGCGTCTCGAGAGTATAGACGTCTTGCGCGGTCTGGTCATGGTGGTGATGGCCCTCGATCACACCCGTGATTTCCTCAGCCACGACGCTCTCTTGTTCCGCCCGCTCGATCTGACCAACACCTACGCGGCGCTTTTCTTCACGCGGTGGGTCACTCATTTCTGTGCGCCGGTCTTCTGCTTCCTGGCCGGCACCGCCGCATTCCTCTCGTTGACGCGCGGCAAAACTAAAACTGATCTCGCGCGGTTTCTCATCACCCGCGGCGTGTGGCTGGTGTTACTCGAGCTGACGGTGATGCAGTTCGCATGGACGTTTAACTTCGATATCCATTCCAGTGGCGGGGGCGTGATCTGGACACTGGGGTGGTCAATGGTCGCGCTGGCCGCCCTGATCTATCTGCCGGTGTGGGCGATCGCTGCATTCGGGATCGTCATGATCGGTACGCATAACCTTTTCGATTCCGTGCCGCCAGAGGCGTTCGGCTCGCTCGGCTGGCTCTGGAACGTGCTGCATGCCGGAAATCCCATCCACCTCTCGCCGACCTGCACCTTCTACATCGGTTATCCGCTCATACCCTGGATTGGCGTCATGGCCGCCGGATACGCCTACGGTGCGGTGGTGAAACTCGACCGCGCGCGGCGACGTCGCCGAACGCTATGGCTGGGCATCAGTTTGTGTGCAGCCTTCGTTGTGATCCGTGCGACGAACATCTATGGCGATCCTTTCCCGTGGTCGCGGCAGCAGAGCCTGCTCTTTACCGTCTTCTCGTTCATCAAATGCGAGAAATACCCTCCCTCTTTGCTCTATCTGCTGATGACACTTGGCCCTTCCTTCATCGTGCTCGCCCTGCTTGATCGCGACCTCGGCAAATTCTGGCGACCTTTCATCGTTTTCGGCCGGGTGCCGCTCTTTTTTTATATTGTTCACATTTTTCTGATCCATGCGATCGCCTTGCTCATCTCCTACCTGCGGTATGGCGGCCCGAGCGGGCTTTTTGTCGGCCCGCTGTTCCACGATGATGCGCGGCCGCTGTATCCGCCGGACTACGGGTTCGGCCTCGCCGGAGTCTACGCCGTGTGGCTGCTCGTCGTGATCGCGTTGTATCCCGTGTGCCGCTGGTTTGCCGAGTTGAAGCAGCGCCGACG
>WNGE01015820.1_pt1 | contig 11046 bp, 10 predicted proteins | sample 5400651 | NCBI WGS metagenome assembly WNGE01 (sample SAMN13153370, study PRJNA577476) | soil metagenome | isolation source: 60 cm soil or saprolite under grassland replicate 2 | place: USA:California | collected 2016-06-15
GTCCATTGTTCGATGAGGGTTGCAGCACCTGGCTTGCCCTCGATCTCGGGTAGTGGTTCACTTGAGCAGGATATGGTAGACTCTCAAGAGCAATTAATTCTCAAAAAGAGGAGTTTTCAATGGTGACAATTACCCTGCACTGCTCTCACTGTCAGAGCAACGCTCTGGTGCGCAATGGTCATGCACCCAATGGCAAACAGCTCTATCGCTGCCACGCGTGCGGACGGCAAAGCCGCGAGAACCCAACTCCCTATGCCTATCCCGAAGCTCGCCGCCAGGAGATCCTGCACGCCTATCAAGAACGCAGCAGCTTGCGTGGCCTCACCCGCACGTTTGGGGTCTCTCGCACCACCGTGTCCACGTGGATCAAAAAAAAGTAGCTCAGCTTCCTCCCTTACGAACCACCTTGCTCGCCCCGGATCCCGAAGATCCCACTTCCACAATACTGGAACTGGATGAGCTCTGGTCGTTTGTCCTCAAAAAAGCGCACAACTCCTGGATTTGGATTGCCCTGTGCCGCCGGACGCGGCAGGTGGTCGCCTATGCGGTTGGGGATCGAAGCAAAAAGACGTGCCAGCGGTTGTGGGAGGCCATTCCCCACGAGTATCGCCAGGGTCATTGCTTTACGGATTTTTTGAAAATCTATGCTTCTGTCATCCCAGAGGAGCAGCACACGGCGGTGGGCAAAGAGACCGGAGAAACTGCCCATGTGGAGCGGTGGAATAACACGCTCCGACAGCGTCTGGCTCGTTTTGTCCGTATGACATTGTCCTTTTCCAAGTCGGTGGTGATGCACGAGGCCTGTTTGCTTCTCTTTCTTCATCGCTACAATACAGAGCGAGCCATCCTGCTCAAGTGAGCCACTATCCAAAAAAGCGCTTGACACTCTATCGTGATATCTGTATAATGTCATTGGTCTAAAGCAAAAGGACCACGTATCTGGACATAATTTTATGTATCTCATAGTATTGCAGTGATATATATTGTAGTTGTGCCGATGTAGCTCAGTGGTAGAGCTCTCGATTTGTAATCGAGTGGTCAAGGGTTCGAATCCCTTCGTCGGCTTTTAGATTGCCTAAAATTTTATTCTCCTCCTCCTTTCTCAGGATTATGGAAGGTGTATCGTTTGCTCGAGTGTAGTGCAGGGGTATTGTGAAATTATGACCATTCGCAAAATTATTACAACGGAAAATCCCATTCTGCGTCAGAAAGCCAAGAAGGTTCATCGCTTCGACCCGTCTTTACAAAAGCTCGTGGATGATATGTTCGAGACTATGCATACGGCTGGTGGTGTTGGCTTAGCTGGACCGCAGATCGCGCAGTCGATTCGTGTATTCGTCGCCGAATACGAAGACCACAAGATTGCGCTTTTCAATCCAGAGATCGTGAAGGCTGAGGGCGAAGAGGTTGGCCCGGAAGGCTGTCTGAGCATCCCTGGCTATGTGGGCGAAAATATTCGCCGTGCCACAAAAGTCCTTGTCAAGGGTCAGGATGTGCGTGGTAAACTAATACGCGTACCTGCTGAGGGATGGTTTGCGCGTATCCTTCAACATGAGATAGATCACCTGGACGGCATCCTCTTTATCGACCGTCTTGATCGACCCGAAGACTTACGCGAAGTCCGTGAGGACGAGATCGCGGAAGAAGCAGCAGGAATAGTAGAGTAATTAAGAACATAGAAAAACTCTGGCACTCCTCATGGAAGCCAGAGTTTTTCTATGTTCTAACCTACAATTTTTGCTGCTGCCTCACCATAAGGAGGGTTTGTCTGCCGAGTGTCTGTTCGCAGTTCTGGCACACATAAAAGCCCTCTTCGTCACGATAAAACAATTCACTTACCTGGAAGTGCAGGTAGCAGATGCCGCAACGAGTAGAATCGGGCTGACTCGCTATCTGACGATCATGCTCAAAAAGTTCATGCAGTGATTCTATCATTTGCTCAAAGTCGAATCCAGCATTTGCGCTTCGTTCAATTCCCGGCGTTTTGATGACTGGAAGAGCTCCCGTTGCATTACTTGCGCGAACTTCACGACGATTGACAAACGAATGACCATTGTTTAACGCTCCACCGCCCGAACCCGGTGTATAATTATTACTCAAAGCAGAAATCTCCGCAGTATCAATCAAAGATTACATTTCCTTCATTATACCTTTGAGTACAGCGTAACGCAAGTGTAAAGGCGCTCCTATCCAGGGCGATTCAAACGTCTCGTAGAGGCATGCCTTGCGTGTGCCGGGTGCGTGAGCTGCTATGCACTGCTCGCCCACGCGACACACGCAGGCCACCCGGCACACGCAAGGCATGCCTCTACGGGGCCACCTGGCGAGGATTCATCCATTTACACCGAGGTGATCGAATGTGGCTCTAGCAGTAGCCAGTAAATCCTGGCCGCGCAGGTTATCGCCAGGCTGATTGCGTTCAAGGTAGAACAGGCCGTATGCTTCCTGTGTGCGAGCAAGTTCTACGGCATCGTTGAGGGCAATCAGCTCGGTCAGCGATTGTTCGAAACAGGGTTGTGCGGCATCAAATTTTTGTTGGGCTTGCAGGATACGACCTTGCAGACGAAGACCAATAGCCGGAAGTTGCCGATACTGTTGTGCCTGTGCCTGCTGCATTCCCTGTTCAAGGTAGGGTTGCGCGTTCTCTATCTTGCCTGCATGAAAGTACGCTTTTGCAGCCTGAATCAACATATATGGATAGACCATCAGACTTTCACCGGTACGCTGTACAATCTGTAATGCTTCGAGGATGAAATGAATAGCTTGCTCCCACTCGTTACGCCAGCCAGAACTGACACTGCGGCTCCAGAGTACACGCGCCTGTAAATCCCCATCGTGCAACATTGTAGCGATCTCCCAGGCTTTCGCGCTGAATTGTTCGGCATTGTCCCATTGCGCCTTCTGGATCGCAAGGAAGGCAAGTACAAGATATGCCCAGCCCGATGCGCCTACGGCATTGTGTCGCTGCGCCTTTTCCAGTGTCTCGTAGGCAACCCGTTCTCCCTCGGTGATATGGCCCAACAACATATGTGCCCAGGCTACCGAGTAGGTCATCATTGGTTCCCAGCCAAATCTGTGGGTAGTGCGACAGACTTCAGCGGCACGCAGCGCATAGTCAAGCATTTGCCAGCCTGTATCGGTGAGAAAAGCGAGCCAGCTCCGAGCCCATAACGATACAACAGAGATAAATGGATCGTTGTTGCTAATCTGCGCATGCCGTTCATCGGCACGCTGTAACTGCATATACGCGATAATTGTATCGCCTGCATTTGTTGCTGCCAGCCCCCATTGAACATACGCTCTGGCTAACAAACGCGTTTCACCCGGCTGCGTTTCCAGACATTCTAACGCTCGCATGACATAGTCCATAGATTCACTCTCGCGCCCCTGCCAGTGAAAGGCAAAGGCCACATTCAGACGTACTTCTGCCTCTTTGACTACATCACCCAGGCTACGCCACAGCGTACATGCAGCGATCCCGGCTTCAATCGCTTTATCCGGTCGCCCGGTATACAAATAAATATCTTCAGCCAGCAGGTGTAATAGCTCGGCACGGCGTGCACGATCTTCGTCGCCGGACAAGAAATCAAGGGCCTTCTCTATAGATGTAGTCGCATCGATAAACGCGTAGACGTTGACCGCATGCTCTGCTGCTTTCTGATAGTAATCAACGGCACGCGTGTAATCTTCGGCCATTTGATAGTGATAAGCCAGGGTACTGTAGTATTTCTGTAGTAAAGCGGAACGTGATATATAGCTCGTCTCGATAGCTTGAGCGGCCTGACGATGCATTGATCTACGCCGCAGAGGATTCAACCATTGATAGAGCACTTCACGAATCTTGTCGTGTGTGAAGATAAGATCAGCATCGTGTTTATAGGTACCCGGATCGTTGCTATGATCAGTTGGAGCGAGTGGCTGTAGAATGTGTGCACGTATAGCATCATCAACATGTTCCGCAACGACATCTTCAGAAAGATTGCGTGCATGACAAAGCAGAGCAGAACTAAATTGTCGTCCCAGGACGGCTGCCAGAGCCAGAGTGGTGCGGCATTCTGGCGAGAATTGTACGAGGCGACGCTCGATCAGCAAGCGTACGTTTTGTGGCAGGGCCATCTCTTCAAGCTCCACCGTTGCTTGCCAGCGTTCACCCACGCGCTTGATTTTTCCTTCCTGTAGAAGAGAAAGGATGGTTTCGCCGACGAAAAATGGATTGCCCTCGGTATACTTGTAGATTTCATTGCTAAAGGGTTCTCTCACAGAGTGACCAGCCATGTTGATAAGGAGTTGCCGCACACCGTTTTCGTCCAGGCGTTTCAAGTGAACTTCGTCCAGGTTTCCATGACGTGCCAGTGTTGCCAGCAGCCCACGTAATGGATGCGCCTCATGTACCTCGTCGGCCCGGTAGAGCAAGATATAGAAAGGAGTTGCTCCAGTTGCGCTGAATCCGCTCTGTGATGTGAGATAACTGAGCAACTGCATTGTAGAGCTATCGGCCCATTGCAGGTCATCAAGGATAATGATTGTTGGTTGCCCCACGGCCAGAGTAGTAAAGTAACGAGCTACAGCATTGTAGAGATTGCGGCGCTCGACCTCGGCTCCCAGAGGCTCTGGAGGCGGCAGATCGAGCAATCTGGCATGTATCCCAGGCACAATCTTGGCGAGATCAGCAGCGCTATTACCAGCCACGTGTCGTAACTGCTTAACGTCTTGCGTATACACATGAGAATCAATAGCTTCCACAATTGGCTGGTAGGGCAACGAACCACTCATTTCGTAACACCGCCCCCATAGAACAGTCGATCGTTGCTTACTTCTCACTATAGAGGTAAAATCGCGTACAAGACGCGTCTTTCCTATGCCTGCTTCACCGCTGATCACAAAAACGCGTCGCTGCCCGTTACAGGTCTGGAGGTAGGCTTGTTGCAAACGTTGCATCTCTTCATCACGTGCTACCAATGCCACCGTCAACATACGCTCAGGATTTATCTGCCTCTGGATTGGTGGGACCTGTTGCTGTTCATAGTCATGATGCTGTTCCTCTCCAGGCGTAGTGGTCAAACCTTGATAATTCCTGTGCTCGTCAGGCTGCTCCACATGAGTACGGCTGTCACTTTTATATTCTGCCGCACGTAACGGCGATCCACTTTGTAGCAATTCCGCGAGATCGACAGTAATCCGACCACTCTGGATCGCATGATAGAGAGTTATAGTCTCAGGTAAAGGCTTCGTATTGAGTTCTTCATACAGCGCGTCTGACAACACTTGAAACTGGTTTAATGCATCGCTACGGCGTCCCATACGAGCGTATACCAGCATTAATTGGCGATGAGTCTGCTCATCAGAGGGATTGCGTTCTAATAAAGCAAGCAGATATTCACAGGCCCGCAATCCCATGCGTACCGTCACAGCTAGCTCAGCCGCTGTTTCTAATAACCAGCAATAAATACGGCGCAGGCGATCGCGGCGCCTTTGTGCCCAGTCTTCGTAGAGGTCTTCAGGGAGATAATCGCCACCATAGAGGTTCAGCAGTTGGTCAAACTCATCAAGTAAGGGAATGATAGCCTCCCGCTCTAGATCTCTTGCAGAGCGGCTCTTGACCTGTAATTGTTTCACCGCAGTCTCGAAAATATCTGCATCGATCCTCATGCTATTGGGTAGCAACAGAACTGTGTCATGATCGAGAGTGACATAGTTAGAAGCACCGCCTTTGCCTGTCGCCAGGTCCGGCTCAAGTGCTCTACGCAACAAATACAATGTTTTGCCGAAGGAACTTGCAGCCTGTCCACTCGCAGACTCGGGCCAGAGAATCTCCTGCACCTGTTCCCGATGGAGACGATGCCGCTCTGCTGAAACCAGGAGTTTGAAGAGATCACACACTTTACGGCGGTTCCAGTGTCCTCCACTAAGCGTATCCTGCTGACGACGAATTTCGAAGCGACCAAGCGTGGTAACTTCAAGCGATGTGGGTGCGTCGATCATTATCGACCTCCTGAAACATGGCCAGAGCGTACAAATTACTTTCGTAGGAGTCAGTAAAAACAGCAATTCATATGGATTTTTTTTGTAATGTTATCTTTTTATTATCCATATTACTTGTTTAATTGTCAATACACTAAGAGATGATTTACGGGCAATTCAAACGTCCCCGTAGAGGCATGCCTTGCGTGTGCCGGGTGACCGCTGAGCCATCCCGTTGAGCGGAAGGCCAGTCCACACCCGCGACCCGGCACACGCAAGGCATGCCTCTACGGGTCCACGCGCGACTGGCAAAAATGAGCGGTAATCCAGCGGTAATGTGGTGGTAATAACTGAGCGGTACACTTACTCTTGAAATGAAATACGGCCCATATGAGGAGGTACTGATGACTACGATAACCGCTTTCACACCCAACAATCTACCAACGTATATAGCAACTCAGACATTGGAGTTGCTAAGCTTACGCGCACCCGAACAATCTTCACAAACAAGTATTAAAGAGAAATTCTCTATAAATACATCAATACAGGCACTCAACGATCAGGCGCTACTGGCCGAGATCTCCCATGGTACGGAGCTGGCAATGGAGGAGTTCTATTTACGTTACTATAAACTTGCCTATGCTCTTGCTTATCGTATTCTACACGACAATACTCTGGCAGAAGATATTATCCAGGATGCCTTCCTCTCGGTATGGCGCAAAGCCGCCTCCTATCAGGAACAACAGGGCAGCGTACGGAGCTGGCTACTAGCTATTGTACATCATAGAGCTATCGATCGCCTGAGAGCGGCTTCCCATCGCGATGCCCAGTGGACATCACTGCAGGCAGACAACCAGCAGGACCTCCCTACTGAAACACCTGAAGTATGGGAAGAAGCCTGGCATAATGAACGTGATGCCCTTGTGCGTAACGTACTGGCACAACTTCCTGCTGAACAGCGGCAGGTTATCGAACTTGGTTACTTCTCCGGCTATACTCATAGTGAGATTGCGGAACGCTGGCATATTCCACTGGGAACCGTCAAAGGACGTATGCGCCTGGGCCTGCAAAAAATGAAACATCTACTACGTGAACATGGATTGGACACCGCCTGGTAACCACGGCGACTTTATCCATGATTCAATGGTCCGTGCTAACCGAAAATATGCAATAGAACTTATTGACACAAATTCGCGCATCTTGATACGTTTTTTATTTGACAGTTATGCCTCTACGGTAGTATGATAACTTTCGATGTAGTTTCACACAAAACTGCAATGAAATTTGGCCATGTAGTGATAAGTATAACGCAGCAGAGAAAGGGAGAGCCCATGGGCTCAGGTGGTGAGCAGTCTCAACCGAAGCGGCGTAGTATCAAAACGAATACTGAGGGAGCAGAACCGATAGTCATTCATCCTAATACCATCAAGCGGGAAGAACAGATGGTTTCCTCATTGATGACGGAGAGCCGCCACGTCACAATACCAGTGCTATTCGTCTCGACCCACCAGGCTATAGAAATCGTACAACCGGCTCACACCAACCTGCATCTATCATTCCACAACGTCGTCAACCACCGGGGATGACCAAAAACTTGCCTCACCCGTCAGCACGTACGGCACCCGCTCCAAAGGAAAAGCAACCAGGTAAATTCAGCTCTAGAGCGCACTGGCTACTCCCTCTTGGTGTAGCGATGATAGTGCTGGTGGTACTCTGGGTGCTTGGCTCGGCAGCGCTGGCATGGGGGACACAACGTTTCAACGATCTGCGCTACGGTACTCCTCGCACATTTCAGACAGATGCAGCAGTGGGTCATGGTGATAGCCTGAAGAATCCCAGCCATTTCATCGCGATGAATTTAAATCGCCAGGCGGTGGTGATTGAATTTATGGGCAGCGATCCTTCGAAAGCTATCACTTATATTGCGCCTGTTTTCATAGCAGGAGATAACGGAGAGTTGGCACCAGTCACGGTAGAGTTCCGCGACGTAACTGGCGATGGCAAAGTAGATATGCTTGTTCACATCCACCTATCAGGTCAGGATCAGATCTCAGTGTTTGTGAACGATGGCACAAAGTTCAGGCCATCGAACGGGAATGACAAGATACGCTTATAACAATACATTACTGTAAAGCTGGTAATGTAGAAATAGTAGCCGCAAGGGACCATACCTCCGTGAATTATTTTTTGCCCTTGCGGTAAGCGTTGTTTGTTGAGAAGCCATATTTATACACTAACGAAAGATGTCACCATAGTGCTCCGCGACCAGGTTGGCAGGGAAAACGCGGAGCAGATTCACTACCACCAGGGCAAAAACAGCCCAGTCAAACCCGGCATCAATCGGAATCCCCAGTACTGTTCCTACCAGAGGCAAAACAGCACTCAAGCCCAACTCCCCAAGCGCATCTGGGAAGATGAGGATTGCCAGCAATACAACGATCGTAAGTACGAAGAATGCTTTACGGAATACAGATATACGGCGATCTTTGAATAACGATCCTATCAGTCTTGCTGTTTTAAAACTATGAAAAAAAATGTCCAGACGCTTTGGAAATGCCTGCCCATGCATAGATTGTTGTTGCATCATTATGATAAATGCCTCCTGCTATAACCACACATGTAATACGGACAGGTACGGCCAACAGTTGCAAATCGAGCTCATGGCGGCGTGCTTTACGTCCCCCAACTAACGACGCCCTGGACCCGTAGAGGCGTGCCTTGCGTGCGCCGTGCGTCCCACTGAGTACGAGAACGTCTCTTCTGGAGAACGTCTCTCATGGGGTCACTCGGCGCACGCAAGGCACGCCTCTACGGGTTAAAAGCGAAAGAACAGTGGGAGCAGCAACGTTGTAGCGTATTCGAGGTGCCAGAGGGTCAGGCCAATGGTGAGCAAGGCCAGGCCGACGTGAAATACACGCCAGTAGCGAATGATGTAACGGAAAAATTCTTCACGTTTTAATGCTTGCTGCACATCTTTCAGTGCCAGGATGTGTTCCTGAGCACCGGGAATAAGCGCACCCGGACGGGCAAGTGCGCTCTTTCGATCAGGCACAAAGCGATATTGCGCATCATCGCGGCTCAGTTCCTGTGGTGTCTCCTCCAGCGAGATATACGCGAGGTCCCAGGACGTTTGTAACATGGGCGCACCACCCTTCCCGTTCGTCCCACCAGTTCTCCTGGCACCTTTCGCATTTGCCTTGGATCTCGAAGTGGCAAAAGGTACACCGGAAAGACCAGGAATACCAGGCATACTACGCGCTGAAGCTGCCTCCGCCTCGAAGCCACGTACCTCCTCTCGCGTATTGTGCGTAACAATAGAATGTAAACGCTGCGAGATATTTTCGATACGATCCTCGCCTTGAGCAGTTAATGCCTTGCGCACCTGCGAGCTGATAAGACGCGGCATAAAACGGTCGAGGGCGCGGCCAATAAAGCCGCTGATTGCCAGGGCGATCATCCCATAGAGCGCGTAGGCACCTGTACGCGGATTGAAGTTTCCGAAAGAGTGCAGGAAGAGCAAGACCAGGGCAATCACGCCAAAGCAGACATGCCAGTTCAAAAAAGCATTGAGCCTGCCCACACTACGCTGACCCGAACGACGGTACTTACTGAAACTGATTGCAGCAAGCAGCATAAAGCCAGTACCAGCAATTGCATATGCATAGCCAGCTATACTATCAGGGGAGGCATCGGGACTGAGACGACTGTATACGATATAAAAGGCTACACTGACGCCAGTAACCAGTATGGTCGCTAGCAGACTCATCACCCAGGCATTGGTCATATCGAAAAAGAGCCATGGATAACCCTTTTCACCATCTGCAGCACGCATAGCTTATTCCTCCTCCGTTTCTGAACGCAACAAACGTACCTTGAGCCACATCATCATCGCATCCCTGTGCAATCCAACCGGACACGGCGAGATACAAGCTCCACATTGATAGCAAGAGCGAGCGAAACGCGCAACCGAAGTTGAGATAGGACCAGAGAGAGTTTCACGATTGAGCCTATCGATTGTGATAGGCTCGGAAACGGCTGGACAGGCCAGCAAGCATTCATTACAGCCAATGCAAGCGCTTATCTCCTGGCTCACCTGTGACCCTGTTTTATGCAAAAGAACAGGTTTAGATTTTGACATCTTGAGTTTTTAGTGTCCTTTCCCTGTTCTCGCTGGCTTCTGTTTACTGCTATATGACCAGAGGCTATGCGAGGGATGACGTGTGGGTAGCTCATCATCTGTAGAAGGCTCCTGATAGCCTTGCTGGTTACGCCGAACAGTATTCCTGGGTGTCTCATCTGCATACGCCCACAGACCACGCGTCTTGTTTGGCTGTCCTTTATCGACAGGCACCTGCACCAGCGTAGCATCGACAACCCTTCCATCCGCTGAATGCCGATTGCCATTCCAGGCATTGCTCTCATCGATATCTCTATCTGTCAATGGCGGTAGATTCCCGCTGAAGGGACTGATCTCCTCGGTAAACGGATCTGCTTCCCCCAGTTGACTGCTAAGAAACGAGGCGGTGTTTCCGCCTGTGCTGGCAGCAGGCATCTTCCCACTCAGTCGGCCAAGCTCTTCGGTCTTCCTATAAGAAATGTCGGGCAGGTTTCCGGTAAAGGAACTGATCTCCTCGGTGAATGGACCCGCTGCCGCATTATCGTCCCAGCCAGGATTCGGAGGAGATGGAAGTTTGCCCGTAAAGGAACTGATCTCCTCATAGAACACTGGTTCGCTGGCACGCGCCGCCGGTTGTTGCATATCGGCCCCTTGCATCGACTCACCAGGATCGCTCGTTATACTTGCCGCTGGCTGCTGGCTTGCCGGAATAGGCGTCAACTGAGTATTCATAGGCAAGATTTGCGGCTGTGGGAGATCCAGAGGCGGCAACTGCCCGGTCAGCATGCCCTGCGCGAAACGGGAACGCTGCTTAGAAAGATAGTGCCGCGCATCAAATTTGCCCTTGAGCAATGGCTTGATGACATTATGTATTGGCAGCCCTTCGTCGATAATGCGCTTGATTGCCAGACTATCTGGCTGCGCACTGCCGAGCGAGAGATAACCGAGCAGCCGATCATCCGCGATTG
>WNGE01008379.1_pt1 | contig 11045 bp, 11 predicted proteins | sample 5400651 | NCBI WGS metagenome assembly WNGE01 (sample SAMN13153370, study PRJNA577476) | soil metagenome | isolation source: 60 cm soil or saprolite under grassland replicate 2 | place: USA:California | collected 2016-06-15
GTTCCTTCAAGAGTCCAGAGCGCTCAGCTACTTCGACCGCTGTAGCGTCGCCTGGCGTCTTGGAATTGCCTTCTACGCGAAAGCCGGTGGCACGCCATGGCGGCTCGTTCCCAACGCCGCGGACACCGCCTATATCGGGCTCTCCTATGCGATACGCGGCGGCACGACGGACAAGTTCGTCACTTGCTGCAGCCAGGTGTTCGACGCGGACGGTGGTGGCATGGAGTTCGTCGCCTACGACGTGGGCGACGGCGTCGACTTCGAAAACCCATTCCTGAGCCGCGCCGACATGCGGGCCGTGATGTCGCGCAGCCTCGCGGTCTATCAGGGTCGCAACGCGGGACGCCTGCCGCGCCGGGTCGTCATCCACAAGACGCAGGCGTTTCGCGACGAGGAAGTGGACGGCTGCATCGACGCCTGGGGACGCACCGATGAGATCGAGTGCGTCCAGGTCGTCACCTCGAACGACTGGCGCGCCGTCCGGCTGCTCGGTGCGAGGACGAAGGATGTGCTGAGCACGCCGGACTCGTGGCCAGTAGAGCGCGGCACGCTCGTTCCCTTCTCCGACCGCAGCGTCTTGCTCTTCATCAACGGGGACGCGCCATCGGTGGCTGTCCGCGGGCATTACGTCCAGGGAGGCAAGGGGATCCCGCGGCCGATCACGCTTGTCCGCCACGCCGGGGCCGGGCCGCTAGAGAGGCTCGGGGAAGACGCGCTCGCGCTCTCGAAGATGGACTGGAACAACGACGCACTCTTCGACTCGTTGCCGGTGACGATCGCGTACTCAAAGCGCCTGTCCCAGACGATCGCCCACGCAACATCGCTTCCGAGCGGAACCTACCCTTACCGCCTGTTCATGTGAGACGACGGGGCGGCATGCTCGCCGATAGCGACGAAAAGGGTCGTCTCGAGTGGACCGTGAGAAGCTGGCGTACCCGTTTTGTACCCGCTGCTGCATGGCCGTTGACGGCTTAGACGACAAAAAACGGCCACTTGCAGGTCTTCTCTGAAAGCCCTCTGACGGACTCGAACCGTCGACCCCCTCCTTACCATGGAGGTGCTCTACCAACTGAGCTAAGAGGGCGAAGCCGTCATTCTAGGCGTGTGTGGCAGATCCACGGTAGCTCGATTCGGGCGCTGGTGAGGCAAATGGTGGATACGGCCGGAACGAGGGTCACGGGCGCGTCGGGTCACAGGCGGAGTCCAAGCCACCATCGCGGCTGCGAGGACGCGTTACCCTCGTGGTGACGCGCAGCGGCCTAGGCGAGGAATCCGAAGGTTCGGGATCTGATGAGTACTCAAGAGCTTCGGGACGTGGACGCGAGCGGCGGCGCCAATGTGTGAGACGGCGCGGCTCGAATCACAGTTTGACGCGCGCGCGCGGATACCAAAGATCCCGTTGCAGCGCAAGCTCGCTTGCTACGAGCGCGATGCTGCGGCGGACGCCGCCGCCGTGGCGACGTCGCGCGGGTACGTGCGCAGGGCCCTGTAGAGGAAGTACGCGCTGGCGGCAAGCGGGAGCAGCATGAACAGAAAGGTCCACTGCAGCCCGGACCGGCCGCCTCCGAACACGTGGTCCGAGACCGCCCCGAACAACAACGGGGCAGTCGCCTGCGCGAGCGTGCGCAAGGCGGTGCGGATGCCTTCGGCGCGCCCCCAGAGAAGCGGATGAACGATGTCGAGGCGCGCGGCATCGATCGGCGGGTTTTGCGCGGAGAGAGCAAGCGCGGCTAGCGAGATGTAGGGCAGCGCCGTCAGCGGGCTTCGGGTGAAGATCGCGGGCACGAAAAGGATGACGGCCGCAGTCGCAGCGATTGCGCTCACGAGGATCCGGCCGTTGAGGAAGCCGCGGTGCAAGAGGAAGTCGCCGAGCCAACCGCCGGCGAGGACTCCGATGACCCCTGCCGCGCCGACGGCGAGGAGCACGAGCGTGCTGAGCGCCTGAGCGATGCCGTACTGCTTCGTCACGAACTCCACGCCGAAAGTCTGGACTCCCGAGAGGAAGTAGTAGCCACCGGCGCTCGCCAAGATGAGCGCGACGTTCGTCTTGATCGAGAGCACGTAGCGGGCGGCGGCGATCAGTCCGAGCCGGCGAGGGTTCCGCGTCAGCACGAGCTCGGGATCGGGCTCGAGGCCGCGTTCACCGGCAAGGCGCTGTGCGTCTGTCGTCTGCTCTTTGTCGTCGTCTCCGGCGTCGGCCGTAACCGGCCTCGCCGTTGCGGTTAGGAGCGGGTTTCGGCCCCCGCGGGTCGGCTCGGGCAGCCCGAATACGAGCCACGCGAGTGCGAACGCCGGCAGCGCGAGGATCACGAACGCAGCCCGCCAGGACAGCGTCGCGATGCCGCCCGTCACCGCGAAGCCGAAGGCGGCGCCGATGAGCTCTCCCGAGATGATGTAGCCGTAGATGCGGCCCCGCTCCGAGGAGGCGAACCAGTCCCCGACAAGGGAAGCGACGACTGGTCCGGCCGCCGCCGTGACCCCGCCGAGGAAAAGGCGTGCGAGCAGCAGGTGACCGAACGTGGGCGCGGTGGCGCTCCAGATCATCGCGGCGCCCCAGAGCACGATCGCACCGCCGAGCAATCGTGTTCGCCGCACGCGGTCGGCGAGGACGCCGAAGGGAAGGCTCGCCGCTGCTGCGACAAGCGACGTAACCGTGACCAACAGACCGATGTCCGTGTTGCTGATGTGGAGGTCGTGCCGGAGTTGGATCGCCGACGCGCCAACGGTGGCGGAGTCGGCACTTGCGAGTGCCAGGGCCGACGCGAGCAGGATGACCACGCGGGTTCGCTCCCGGCCGCCGAGCGTGGTCGTCACAGCATTCGAGCCTGCGCGCGCGAGGCGGCCGGCCGCCGCTGCGGCGACATCGATCGGCCGGCGACCGGCGCCCGCGTCGCCTGTCATCTGAGCACCGTCACTGCCGGCGATCTTGACCTGAAAGAGATGCCGCGGGCGCCGCCTACGGCCTCACCGACCCGACACCGTAGAAGGCCGCCAGGCGACGGCCTTGTCCGTCCGTAGAAGCGGTCAGGTCCGGCGCCGAAGCCGGTCCGCGTATTCCCGAGGCCGGCGGCAATAGCCGGCGAGGAGCCCCGCCGCCACCACCGTCGCGATCAGCGCGGTGTTGGGGTCGGTCGCCTGCCCGGTGTAGAGCTGGCCGAAGTCTTGTCCGATCACCCAGATCGCGACCATGGCTACGAGCCCGACGGCGGCGCTGACGGCCAACGTCCTGCGGGACAGGGCGGCGAGCCCGATCAGCGCCTCGACCGCGACGAGCACCACGACGGCCGCAACCCCGTGGTGGCTGACCCAGCCGGCGAGCGAGGCTTGGAATGACGCGAGCCAGCTGGAGCCGCCGAACGTGAGGATGGCGCTCGAGACGTCGGCTCCCGTGTTGTTCATCGGCAGCGCCTGCAGGACGGCTGCGCCGATCCACAGCACTGCCCACGCGAGCGGCAGCCAGCGAGCCGGTGGAACGTCGGACCGGCCGCGCCGCGGCCAGGCGGCGAGCGCGAGCACGCCGTAGATGACCACAGAGCCGGGCGCGCCGGTGATCAGGCTGGCGTTCCCGCTGGCGAGGCCGGAAAGACCCTCGCCGAAAGAACCAGACGCCAAGCGCCCCAAGGCAGGGATGCGGCGAGCGCGAGCCTTGCGGTGCGCGGGAAGAGCATCGCCAGCCCGAGCAGCACCTGGATGCTCGCAAACGGCACATCCCAGGCGACCGGGTGCGCCGCGATCAGATTCGCCGCCCAGTGAACCGGGCCGGCGACGAAGTGAGGCTGACCGCTTCCCGTCGGCGCGAGGACGTCTCGGGCGAAGCTGGTCCTCAGCATGAACGGTTGGAACTGCAGGCCGCCGTCCAAGAGCCAGAAGAGCCCCAGGACGACCTACAAGCTGCGTCGTGTGACTCGGACGTGGGGGACGGCGAGCGCGAGGCTGCGGAGCGGAAGCGCGGCGCCGCCGCGGAGTTTGTCAATCGATTCGGTCGTGCTCATTTGAAGGTCCTCCGTTCGGAGCCGAATAGCACACTGAGGTGGGAGTCGTGCTGATAGCTCCTACGCGCCGGGCTGGCTGTCGGAGTAGCTGCTACCGGTGTTGCTGCCGACCACGCGACGGTTGTGCATCTCGGAGATGTAGTCGACGCGGGCCTGCTGGTCCCAGCTGACCTGATTCCAGCTGCCGATGACGTAGGTCATGTTGTACGGGCCGTCCGCCGGCGAGTCGAGGAAGAACGGCGAGACGGACGTGAAGTACGCGTCCAGGTCCGACGGAAGCGTCGTTGCGCTGCTGGTGAGGATCAACGGCGCGTGGAAGCCGAGGTGCGAGAGCGGCGCCGACGCGACCGCGGCCTGCCAGTCGTTGACGTTGACCAGCGAGAAACCGTGGCCGGGCCCGGTGATCTTCCAGCCGAACATGCCCATCGGGTCGTAGTACTTCGCGAACGCGATCGCGGTGGCCTCGGGCGAGTCCTTCGGAGGAGCGTTGAAGGCGACCGGATCGTCGTTCGTGACCCGTACGACCCTCCCGTACTGGGCGAGTTGCTTCGCCACCGCCGACGAGATCTGGTTGGGGCCACCGAACAGGTAGATGTTCCCCATCCCGCCGCGGCGCTTCAGTGCGTCGATCGTGTGCTGCGGCACCGAGTTCGTGTGCACCCAGAGGAGCCCCGTCGGCATGTGCGAGACCCAGTGCGTGGCCGGGAGCAGGTACTGCCAGTCCTTCCCGTCCATCGAGCCGATCACGGTGTTGTAACCAGGCATCGTGGGCACGCCCGTGTCGGGATTCTCGATCGAGCCGTACAGCTTGTCGACGTTGTCGGCGAGCGTGGGGATGTCTCCGCCCTTGACCTCAACGTACTTCAGGCCGATCGACTTGAGCTTCGCCTCGACGCCCTTATTGGCTGCCGCGCCGACGAGGAACGCGTCGACGTTGTTGAACCGCGAGATCCCGGTGTCGCCGAGCCGCTTGAGCTCGTTGAGCGTGATCTCGGGGATGCCGTTCTTCGTGACGTAGAGGATCGGCGCGTCGTCCGGGAAGTGGATCAGCGGCGTCGCCGTGATCCCCGTCAGCGGATCGTCGGGCGTGACGAGCGTGACGCCCCACGGCCGGTCCGGATCGTTGTTGTTCTCGCTCGGGTTGTTCAAGGGGACGACGGCCGGCCAGATGTGCTGCGTGACCGAGACGGCCTCCTCGAACGGGTCCGACCCGTAGATGCGGGTCGTCGTCTTCGTCGTGTACGCGGGCGAGAGAGTCGCCGCGGTGGGAGGCGCCGGCACCTTGACCGCGACGCCCCCGCTCGGCGCACCGAACGGGTAGAGGTTCTTGTTAGACGCGTTGGGCACCGCATTGGGCGCCGGTGCGATGGGTTCCGCGTTCGTACTGGTGGTTGTGGTGGCCGAGGTTGTGGTGGCCGAGCCGGCCGCCCCGGCGTTGCCGTCCGCGAGCACGAGCCAAACGGCTGCGCCGGCGACGAGCGCCGCGACGCCGGCAAGCAAAGTGCGCGGGCGGACGTACGAGTTGAAGGACATCGTGTTCCCTCCTTGTCAGAGTTGCTATGGCCTCGCAAGGATTGCCGCGCCGTCCTCGTGCGTCAGCACGGCGGCCATCCATCTGCGCTTCGGGCGAGCACGCAAATTCGAACTACGAGGTAGCCGCCACGATGCGGCGGAGATCCCGGGTAGCACGAAGGTCGCGTGCCGGATCAGCGCCGCCGACACCATCGTCGCGGACGGAGATGTGCAGGACTCCGTCGGCTCGCGCCACGTCGACGTACGCCGCTGACGCCTGCGCGTGCTTTGCTGTTCGTGAGCATCTCCGAGACGCCGTAGTGGGCAGCCACCTCGACGGCATCCGGCTGGCGACCCTCGACACGAACGGATCGTCAAGCCCTCTCGTTCGAGAGCGTTCTTCGCGGCGCGCGTTGCAGCTAGCAGGAAGCCGCAAGGTTCCGCTAGCACTGCGCGAAGATCGCTGCTGGCTTCGATGCGGGAATTGCTCATCACCGCGATCGTTCCGCGAGCCGAACAAAACTCGATTCGGGAGGGAGAGAACAATGGAGCCGATCCTGATTTCAGACGCCGAGGTCGCCGAGGACACGACGGACGAGGAGCTGCTGATCCACGCCTGGTGCGCCGAGCAGCTGCGCCGCCTCGGCCTGCCGCGCGTCCGCGCCGAGACGTCGCGGGGCTCGTCGACTGGCACGAGATCGCAGCGCTTGTCGCGCGCGGCTGCCCACCGGAGCTCGCACTCGAGATCGCGCGCTGATGTCGGCCGCCACGACGATCGCTCCCGCTCAGCCCGACTCGGCGAAGTCGTTCTTACTCCAGCGCGCGCAGCCGGCGATGACAGGGCTCATCGACGGCTCGCTCTCGACATTGGCACCGATCTTCGCCGTCGCGCTTGCAACCCACCGGCCGCAATATGCATTCTTCGCCGGGCTCGCAACCGCGATCGGCGCAGGCGTCAGCATGGCCTTCTCCGAGGGACTCTCGGACAACGGCGAGCTGACCGGTCGTGGAAATGCGTACCTCCGAGGCTCGATCACCGGGGCCGGCACCTTCCTGGGCGGGATCCTGCACACGCTCCCGTTCCTGATCCCGCAGTACCGCGCGGCACTCATCGTGGCGATCGTGGTGATCGCCTTCGAGCTCACGACGCTTGCGTGGATCCGCTCGCGCTTCTTCGGTAACGGGTTCTCCGCTCGTTCGCCTCGGTCGCGCTCGCCGGCGCGATCATCGCCGCCGTCAGCGCCGCGCTCGGAGGGGCGGCGGGTTGAGCACACGCTCACGAACGTCTTAGCAAGCGCTCATGAAGCTCTTAGCAACCGCTGGTACCACTAATGGCATGAAGATCGTTCGGAAGCTTCCGAAGAGGGTTGTCCTTCTGGTCGTGGTTGCACTCCTCGCCGCGTCGGCGGGGGCGGGAATCGCTCTCGCGCACGGGTCGGCGAAGCCGATCGGCAGCGGCGTAGTCGTCATCGACACGAATCTCGCCTACCAAGGCAATGCGGCCGCCGGGACGGGGATGGTGCTGACATCGTCGGGTGAGGTGGTGACGAACAACCACGTGATCAGCGGCGCGACCACCATCAAGGTCGTCGTCCCGAAGACGGGCCTTAGCTACAAGGCACGAGTCCTCGGCTATGACCGGACCGCCGACGTTGCCCTCCTGCAGCTGCAGGGTGCTTCTAATCTGAAGACCGTCTCGACCACTTCGGCAAAACTCTCCGTCGGCGCGACGGTGACGGCCCTCGGCAACGCGGGCGGTAACGGCAGCATCACTTCGGCGACCGGCACGGTGACCGGTCTCGGCAAGTCGATTACGGCATCGGACGACGCGGGTGGCACCGAGCAGCTCACCGGGCTGATCGAGACGAACGCCGGGGTCGAGCCGGGCGACTCGGGCGGTCCGCTCGTCAACAGCAAGGGCCAGGTCGTCGGCATGGACACGGCGGGGTCGTTGCGATTCGGGTTCCAAGGCATCTCCGCAACGGACGCGTACGCCATCCCGATCGCGAAGGCGCTGACGATCGCCCACGCGATTTCTTCGGGTAGAGCGTCTTCGACGGTCCACATCGGTGCGACGGCGTTCCTCGGCATCGAGGTCGAGTCCGTCAACACTCCGGGTTTCGGGGGCGCTTCCGCGTCTGGTGCCCTGATAGCCGGCGTCGTGACCGGCGGGCCGGCCGCCTCCGCAGGCCTTGCCGCGGGCGACGTGATCACGGCAATCAACGGCCACACCGTCTCGTCGCCGGCGGCGGTCTCGGCCCTCGTGCTCACGAAGAAGCCCGGCGCGAAGATCACGGTTGCATATGTCGACCTGTCCGGCGCGAGTCGCACGGCGAGCGTCATGCTCGGCAGCGGACCGCCTCAGTGACGATCCATCAGCTCGCTTCGTGCTTCGGTCGGGTCGCGAGTTCGCCCGGATCGCCCTCGAGCGATTTCGGATCGACCTCCCAGCCGAGATCATCGTGCGCGTGCCTCGCAATTACGCGGCCCGCCGCGTCAACCTCGACGACCTCGCCGCGCACCGCCACGCTCTCGTCCTCCGTGCGGTTCCCATCGGCGTCGTAAAGGAACGTCTCGATTCGGCTTGGCTGCTCGCTCTCGCTCATCGGTCACCCTCCATTCTTAGTGATCCCCAGTCGCGGTGCTCCTCGACACCCCAAACGTTCGAAGGGGCCTCCGCAGTCCCTTACGAGATTGTCGGCGGACGGGCAGTACGCTTGTCGTAATGTCGACAGGGAGCGATCCAGGGCAGATTCGAACAATGCTCGCAACGGCGCGGGGGTACGCGGTATTCGACCGGAAAGGGACGCGCCTAGGGGCGTTCATCGAGCTCGCCGGCCCTGTCAATGACCGAATCGCGATCCGTCATGAAGGTTTCTTTGTCTGGCGTCGGCGTCTGTTGCCGATCACAACCGTGGCGAAGGTCGTTCCCGACAAGCGGGTCGTCGTGCTGACGGTAGAGGGATGGTCGCTCGCCGGCTCCGAGGCCCCGTACACCTCGGTCCCCGGAAACTCCGGGATCGCGGAGGAGGATCCGCGTTCGAACGGTGACTGGCGAGACCGACTCGAGAGCTACGTCGGGACGGTCGAGGGCCGAGCAGATCACGCCGGCCGCGGCGTGGAGCGGGAGCTGCCGCCAAACGCCGACGAAGCGGGACACTCGGTCGCGCCACCGGCGGATCAGCCGGAGCCGGTCCGAACAGACCAGCACAGCGCCGAACGGCACCTGGTGTTCGTCTCGACATCAGGCGGCTACGAGCTCATTGAGCGGGAGGGTCCCCCTCCGTCCGTTGGCCGCAGCATCGAGCTGCCTGAGCAAGCGCTTTCCTTCCTCGTCACGAAGTTGGGCCCGTCGCCACTCCCGAACGACCCCCGGATCTGCGCGTATCTCGATCCGACCGAGTAGTCAGCCGATCTTCAGCACAGCGGCGCCCTGTAGCTCGCCGGCACGGAGGTGCTGAAGCGCCTCGTTCGCCTCTTCGAGGCGAAACTCTCGGATCTCGGTGCGAACCGGCACCTTCGGAGCGAGCTCCATGAACTCCTCGCCGTCTCGGCGAGTGAGGTTTGCGGCCGATCGGAGTACTCGCTCACCCCAGAGCAGGTCGTACGAGAACGAGGGGATCTCGCTCATGTGGATGCCGGCGCAGACGACGACTCCGCCTTTCGCGACTGCCGCAAGCGCCGCTGGAACGAGCTCGCCGACCGGCGCGAAGATGATCGCCGCGTCGAGCTCTTCCGGCGGCCTCTCGGTTGAGCTTCCGGCCCACTCTGCTCCAAGCGAGCGCGCGAACCCCTGACCCTCCTCGTCGCCCGCACGGGTGAAGGCAAAGACGCGGCGCGCCTGCCAGCCCGCCACCTGAGCGATGATGTGGGCGGAAGCGCCGAACCCGTACAGGCCGAGGCGCTCGGCGTCTCCCGTCATCATCAATGCGCGGTAGCCGATCAGCCCAGCGCAGAGAAGCGGCGCGACGTGGAGGTCGGAGTAGCTCTCTGGGATTCGCAGGCAATAGCGCTCGTCGGCCACGGTCTCGTCCGCAAAACCGCCGTCGATCTGGAAGCCGGTGAACCTGGCTCGGTCGCAGAGGTTCTCCCGCCCGGAGCGGCAAAAGCGGCAGCTGCCGTCCGTCCAGCCGAGCCAGGGCACGCCGACGCGCTCGCCGACCGAGAACCGCGACGCACCCTGACCAACCCCCCTCACCAAACCGACGATCTGATGACCAAGCACGAGCGGCAGCTTGGGGTCGGCCAACTCTCCGTCGACGATGTGCAGATCGGTTCGACAGACCGCGCAAGCTTGAACATTCAGGCGCACCTGTCCCGGCCCGGGCTCAGGCCCTCGAAGCTCCGCCTCTCGAAGAGGAGTCCCCGCACCGGTGAAGACCATTGCGCGCATCGTCCCTGGCGTCTTAGCTCTACAGCTTCGCACCCCGCCGACGACCTCATACTGTGACCCGGGATGGGACCGTCTGCTTCCGAGGGTCACGTCGACTTTCGCAGCTATCGCACGGGGTATCGAGTCGCCGGCGACCTCGCCTCAGGGGCCAGACCACTCCTGGCGTTGCACGGTGGCCCCGGCTCGACGCGTCACTACTTCGCGCCGCTGGAAGGGCTCGCGGCCGAGCGGCCGGTCGTGCTCTATGACCAGATCGGCTGTGGGGGCTCGGACCGACCGCAGGACCTCGAGTGGTCGGTGGACGTCTTCCGCGAAGAGGTGGACGCGGTGCGCTCGCAGCTTGGACTCGCCCGCATCCATCTGCTCGGCACCTCTTGGGGCGGGATGCTCGCGCTCGAGCACGTGCTCGCCGGTGCGGAGGGGATCGTCGGCCTCATCCTCAGCTCGACCCTCGCGAGCGTGGATCAATGGGCGGCCGAGCAACGGAGGCTCCGCGACGCGCTCCCTCCGGACGTGGTTGAAGTCTTCGAGCGTCACGAACGCGCCGGTACCTACGACGATCCGGAGTACGAGCAGGCGATGGAGGTGTACTTCGATCGCCACTTCTATCGAGGGCCCAAGCCACGGGCGGAGCTCGAGCAGATGAGCGCCGCCAAGTCCGTCGAGGTCTACCGAGCGATGCAGGGACCGAACGAGTGGACCGTCACCGGAGCCCTACGCGGGTGGGACGTGCGAGACCGTCTGGGCGAGATCGACGTGCCAACACTCGTAATCCGGGGCCGGCACGACATGAGCACGGATCCGATCTCCGCCACGCTGGTGAACGGCATCGCAGGCGCACGAGAGGTCGTTCTGGAAAACAGCTCGCACACACCGGTCCTCGAGGAAACAGATCAGTACCTCGAAGCCATCAGCAAGTTCATGCGAGAAGCCGAAACGCGCTAATTCGCCGACGCGGCGGGCTCTGCCCGCCGCGTCCACCACGGCAACGGATCGAAACCGATCGCTGGGAAGATGGCATGAAGCAGGGCCTCCCTCGGCTCGGCGCGAGATTCTTCGCGCGGTAACTGAAACAGGGAGCTCAAAGGAGGCCCCAAATGGCGATCGTAGCCGGATTCGACGTGCACCGAACCCAGATCACCTTCGAC
>WNGE01008380.1_pt1 | contig 11045 bp, 9 predicted proteins | sample 5400651 | NCBI WGS metagenome assembly WNGE01 (sample SAMN13153370, study PRJNA577476) | soil metagenome | isolation source: 60 cm soil or saprolite under grassland replicate 2 | place: USA:California | collected 2016-06-15
GCCCTGCACGGCTACCTCGGGTTTCTTGACGCGGCCTGCCTGTCCTGGGTCACCGCAGGCTGCCCGCGCGACCAGCGGCCAGCCCTCACCGCAGCAGCGCTCGGCGCCCTCGACGGCGCCCTGGCCGCCCTGCCTCCGGCTCGCTCTGGAACATCACCTTATGTAATCGGAGAGGAGTGATTGTTCACATAGAACATCGACTGTTCAGGTAGGTGTTCAGATAGCCGGTCGATTGTTCAGGAAGATCTGATCCCTACACCGCCAGTCGGCATTCCATACCGTCAGCTAATCCGTACTCTATTCCGTATTCCTCTTACGAGGCCGGACCGACGACCTCTCTGGTCTTCGAGCCGGCTGTAGGGATTCACCGAAGATGTCATTTCCGCGCAGCCTTGTCGTCATCTGGAGGGTCGGGATATCCGGTCTTGTGACTCCCAGCGATAAGTGGCGTTTCCCGGGTTTACTTGGCGTGGCCGCTGCCGGGAGAGTCCGTGGCCGCAGGAATGGCGGCATTGCTCGGGTGGTTGTGACTGGCGGCCGGCGGCTGCGGGTATCGGCTGAGACGGCGTCGCTCTCCTGCCGTCGCGTGCGCTGCCTCCCTCACCTGCCCGGTAGCGGCGGCCGGGGTTCCGATTCAACCATCGCGGCGAGCTGTGGCGACGACGTAGCGGCTGGTTACCCGGAACCCGTCGCGGTCCTCGTTGGCGTTCTCCAGGATTTCCAGGAGGCGGGCGCGCAGCGCCTCGGCCTGGCCGAGCGGCTCCAGGACACCGAAGACGGCGACCGCCAGCGGATGGTTGCGGGATTCGGTGCCGAGGAAATCCCGCGCCGACGACCCGGTATACGCCAGGCGGTGAGGCGCGGTCTCGACCCGGAAACCGTATGGCGCGAGCAGGCCCGACAGGGCGTCCCGGTCATGCCAGGCAAACGGCTGTGGCGCCGGGGGCGCCCCCACAGCCTGCCGGACGGCCTGTGCTGCCGCCGAGTTCAGCTCGAACATGGCCCCCGCGGGGATCCACGCACTCAATACGATGCGCCCGCCCGGAACCAGGACGCGCGACATTTCCGCCGCCACGGCGCCCGGACCGGGGGCGAAGATCACCGCGAACACCGACAGGATGACATCCACGCTCGCATCGCCGGCCGGCAACGATATGGCCTCGCCACGAAGGAACGTAACCTTCTTCCCTTCACCGGCGGCCCGGGCCCGGGCCACCTCCAGCAGCCGCGACGCCGGATCCACTCCCGTGACCTCGCCGCTATGGTCCGCGGCGAGCAAGGCGGCATTCCCGGTTCCGCACCCGAGGTCAAGCACACGCTCACCAGGCCGGATCGCGGCGCTTTCGACGACGGCGCGAGCGGCCGGGAAGAGCTGCTCCGCAGTGGTTTCGTAGTGGCCGATTCCCCAATCGGCCACCTGTTCCCCGGCCTGGCCGCGGTGCCTCATGGCCGCCTCCCCACAGTAATGAAGCAGCATCGTATCGCAACGGTGCTGAACGCGAGACGGACCACGCTGCCCCGGCCGCGGATCCTCGAGATGCTCGCGCACGCATGCCATGCCGGCACAGAAACCTGGACAGTTGCCTGGCAGGCCATCGCCATGCGCGACTTCGAAGCAGGAAGCCCTCCGCTGCCCCTCTGCCGGTAAGTGGCAGTTGACCAGCACGCCAACTGAACCAGGGAAATCACGCCAGCTAAGTTAAACCTGGCAAGCTCAGCGAAGCGCCACAACAAAGCAAGCTCACAAGCCATCTAACGTTTGTGGTCACAGGTCTTCAGCGCAGGGAAGTTGTCATTTCCCTCAACCGGCGGTGTTACGGTACCGGGCCGGCTGGTGTGACTGCCGTAGCTGAAGGGCGTGCGGTCTGGCGCTGCTGCTGATCCAGATGAGTGGGTGACCCGCTGTTCGGCGACCCGGAAGCCGTGCTGTCGGATGATCGCTTGGCTTGGCGGGACTCACCACTTTTCGTCGGCGCCCGCATGGTGGGTCATCCGGGTTGGTCCTGCCAGTGTCCCGGCGTGTGCTGGGGCGTGTGGTAGTAGACCTCTTCGCGGACGATAGCCGCGCCGACGACGGCGTAGAGGGAGATCTTCACGGCTGTCTCGCGCTTGCCGGTCGGCAGGTGGGTCCGGTCGAAGGCGAACCGGACGGCGAACTGGTCGCCGCGCACGAACGGGTCATCGATCTCGACGGCGTGGATCTGGTAGTCGGCGTTGAACCTGCCGCTGTTGTCCATGATCTGCTGTACCCCGCGCAGTTCGCCCGGCCCGTCCCCGGTCTCCAGTGGCGCGACCCGCAGCACATCGGCTCCCAGGAGCTGCAGGGCCGCGTCGAGGTCGCCGGCGCGGAATGCGGACACGTACCGGTCGGCCACCTCGACCGTGGATGGCAGGCGGAAATCGCTGGCGTGATCGGCTGCCCACTGCCGGAAGGTGCGGGCCGGGGTGCCGGTGATTTCCTCGACCGTCCTGGTGACCGGTTCTGGCCGGGTGACCAGCCTGGCCCAGGTGGCGAGCGCGGAGTCGACGAAGCCGGGGTCACCCCAGGCGGTGAGTAGCTGTCGCCGGGCTTCCTCGGGTGACAGTTCCTCCCAGCGCACGGCGCGGCCGGTTGCCTCGCCGATGATCCGCGCCTGATCGGCCTGGGTAATGGCCTCCGGTCCGGTCAGCAGGTACCGGCAGCCAGCATGGCGGTCCTCGGTCAGCGCTCGGACCGCCACGGCGGCGAGATCGGACTCGTGGACCAGCGACCGGGTCGCCGCGCCGTAGGGCCACCGGACGACACCCTGGCCGCGTATCTGATCCGCCCACATCAGCGTGTTGGCCGCGAACCCGGTCGGCCGCAGGAACGTCCAGGCCACGCCGGAGTCTTCGATTAGCCGCTCCATCACCGCCCAGAACGAGTCCGGCCGCCCGGCCGCGGCCTGCGCAGACAAGTAAACGACGCGGGCGACATGGCGGGCCAGCAGCTCGACTACCCGCGCGCCCGGGCCAGCGGCCAGCTCGGGTGAGGTAAACGGCCACACCAGGAACACCGCGTCCGCTCCCGCCAGGTGCGGCTCCAGCGACGCCGGATCGGCCAGGTCGCCGCGCACCACCTCCACGCCAGCCGGCTGTCCGGCCGACGCGGGATCGCGGGTGACCGAGCGCACCGGCAGGCCACGCTCGCTGAGCTGCGTCACGACCTGCCGCCCGACTGTCCCGGTCGCCCCGGTAACCAGAATCACGATGATCTCCTTCGCTGCATCCATCGCTGCCCCAGGCCGGGCAGCCCCACTGCTGCCGACGCTAGAACCTCAACTAATGTTGAAGTCAAGAGCGAGCGAGCCGGCATTCATTCGCGGACCGCACCGATCGAGGCAGGGCACAGCGGGGAGCAGTCATGGACGCGGAACCCTTCGACTGGCACGAGGCCGGGCTCACGGTCGGCCAGGTCGCCGCGCGCAGTGGCGTCGCCCCCTCCGCGCTGCGGTTCTACGAACGGCAGGGCCTGATCATCAGCGACCGCACCGCCGGCAACCAGCGCCGCTACCACGCCGATGTGATGTGCCGCGTCGCCATGATCCGCGCCTGCCAGCGCGTGGGCCTGTCCATCGCCGATATCCGGACCGCCCTGGCCGAACTGCCCGAAGGCCAGGTCCCCGGACCCGAGGACTGGGACCGCCTGTCCCAGCGGCTCCAGCGCGAACTACACGACCGCATTGATGACCTCAATCGTGCTCTCCACGCGCTTACCCACAACGACCCGGGCTGAGAACCCAACGGCGAACGAGTCCGCAGCGGGCCTCTTCAGGCCCAAGGCCGACGGTCCGGCGTGGACGAAAGAGTCCTCTAACTGGCCCAGATGACATCTTCACCGGACCCCTACACCGGCACTCTGCCTTCCGTCGGAAGAAAAATCGGGGCTGGCAATGAAAAAAGGGGCCGAAAACCCGATTTATGAGTAGTCAGCGGTTTGCGGCGGCAGCGGGACTGGGTCCCCATGTCCATACTGCCATGCCCTCATCCCGTGCCCCCGCTGTCAGGGGCACCGTCCAGAAAACAGATCGCTCTCCCCATCGTGCATGGTGCCGACAATACCGCCCCACCTGAACGCCTGAGCGCCCGCCCACGGCGGCCCGCTGCGCCGTCCCCGGCACGTTCTCCGTGGGCCGGGCGCGCGCAGCGCACGTGCGCCGTGTCCGGGCCGGACAGCGGCAAGCCCGCTGACGGCCAGCGCCGCCGTCCCCAGGCGCCCAGCGCTCGGCCGGCGGCACCCGCACGGTGAGGCAGCGGTGCTCCTGCTCAGCGAGCTGGTCAGCAGGCCGCGCAAGCCCAGCGTGACCTCACCTTGTCGCACCTGCTGCAGTACTCGCTGATCACGGTAGCCGTTGTCATCGCCCTAGCCGCGGTCCTCGGCTGGATCGTCGCCGGGCGGGCGCTGCGCCCGGTGCAGCTGATCACGACGGCCGCCCGCGCCGCGTCCGAGCGCAACCTGTCGGCGCGGGTCGCGCCGAGCGGCCCCCGCGACGAGTTGCGTGAGCTGGCCGAGACGTTCGATGCGATGCTCGGCCGGCTCCAGGCCGCGTTCGAGGGCCAGCAGCGGTTCATCGCCAACGCCTCGCACGAGCTGCGGACCCCGCTCGCCGTCATGCGCGCGACCGTCGACGTCGTGCTGGACAACCCGGATGCCACGCCCGGCGACCTGCGCGGCATGGCGACCGACATCCGCGCCGCGGTCGATCACGCCGAGCACCTCATCGCCGCGCTGCTCATCCTCGCCCGCAACGAGCGCGGGCTCACCGTCCGCGAGGACGTCGACCTGGCCACGGCCGCCGAAGACGTCCTCGACACCGCCGCCCTGGGCGGCCGGCGGGCGCACGCCACGCTGGAGCCCGCCGTCATATCAGGCGATCCGGTGCTGGCCGAACGCCTCATCGCGAACCTGGTCGAAAACGCGGTCCGGTACAACCACGCCGCCGGCGACATCTGGGTCAGCACCCGCACCATCGCGGGCAGCAGCCAGCTGACCGTGGCCAACACTGGCCCGTTCATCAGCCCGGCCGACATCGGCCGCATCTTCCAGCCGTTCCAGCGGCTTAGCGACCGCACCTCCCATGACGGCTTCGGGCTCGGCCTGGCCATCGTCGCGTCCATCGCCGCGGTCCACGGCGGCACCGCCACCGCCCGCCCCCGCGACGACGGCGGCCTGTCCGTCACGGTCACCATCCCCTCGGCCGGCGCCCCGGCCCACAGCACTGGCATTCAGGCAACCGAACGACCAGGTGTTTCACGCCCAGGCTGACGTATGCCCGTTTCGCGGCCGACAAGGTGGTAGATTCCACGCCGGTTGAGTGCGGCCGGTCCCGGGAGACCGCCCGGCGCTCAGAGCTGGCCGGATGGGCGCAGTACGGGTACCACGCCAGCCACTCGCGGTACTTCTGGGGACTGCGGCTGCACCTGGTGTGCACCCCGCAGCGCTTGCCCGTACTGGGGTTGACCGGCGGGTTTGGGGTAATGGCCGGCTCAGCGACCCGCCCCTGCTCCGGCATGACCCGGATCGTCACCTGGCTCCCCGCGAGTTATTGTGTCCGTGAGGCTGCGGCGTAAGCGAGGTGGTGCCCGATGCCGGATGAACTCATGGTTGCACCGCTCTCCAGCAGGATCGCTTAGCGCCGCTGCGCCAGCCACCAGGGGAGCGGTCCCGCCGTCATCGCCTGGAGGCAGTTTCCCGATGAACAGTCCCGGTAACGCCGGCTTCGGGCCGGTGCTTGCCGTCCGCTCCCTGCTGTCCGCCCTGACCGTTCCGTACTGGATCGCCGGGGGCTGGGCCATCGACCTCGCCGTCGGACGTGTCACACGTGACCACGCCGATGTCGACATCATGCTGCTCGAACGCGACGAGCACGCGCTGCGGACCGACTTGACGCAGGTCGATGTCCAGCTCATCGGCCGCGACGGGCAATCCGGTCCGTGGCTGGCCGGCCGGCCGGCGGCTTCTCGCTGGCCCCGGGCTCGGTCCGCGGCGGCCCATCGGCGCGGATCGCCTCGTCCTGCACAGCAAGAACCTCCCGCTGCCCGCCGAGGTGCTCCTGGCCAGCGCAGTCGGAGCCTCCTGGGTCTACTACCGGGGGCGCACGCTGCATCAGCCGGCCACTCGCCGGCATCACCCGCAACCGGGATGGCATCTCGTTCCTGGCTCCCGAGGTGGTGCTGCTGTTCAAGTCTCGCTCGGCGAGCGAGAAGGATCAGCGTGACGTCGAGACTGCCCTGCCGGTCCTCAACGCCGAACAGCGCTCATGGCTCCACGACGCCCTGGAACACCTGCCACGCGGGCAGACAGCACCGGTGCCCCGCCGGTGAGATCAGCAGGCGGCACGCCGCCACGCGCCGGCCCGCACCGCTGGGCATCTGCGCTCGCGTCGATGAGGTCTATGCTGTGTAAACGCGGATGTAATCAATCAGCATGGCCTGCGGGAAGGCCGCTGACTTGCTGGGGTATGCCGAGAGGCGGCCGCCGACAGCGACGTTGATGAGCAGGTAGAAGTCGTGGTCGAAGACCCAGCGGTTGCCGTGCAGGCTGGCTGCGGTCACGGTGTGGTAGAGCGTCTGGCCGGTATACCAGCGGATCTTGCCTGGTTCCCAGCAGACCGAGTACACGTGGAAGCCGTCTGCGAGTGGGGAGCCGGTGTCGAGGGATGCGGTGATCCCGCCGGCACCGGAGTACCCGGGCCCGTGGACGGTTCCGTGGACCACGGCCGGGCTGGTGCCGAAGTTCTCCATGACGTCGATCTCGCCGCACTGCGGCCACCCGGCCTTGTCGATGTTGGTGCCGAGCATCCAGAAGGCGGGCCAGATCCCGCGGCCGCAGGGGAGCTTGATCTTGGCCTGGATCAGCCCGTAGCGGAAGGATTTGAGGTTCTTGCTGGTCAGCCGCGCGGAGGTGTAGTGACAGCCACCGTACCGGGCCGTGGCTAGCTGGGGATCGGGGCGCCGCACGGTGATAGCGAGATTGCCCGCGCCATCTAGCGCCGCGTTGGCGGTTTCGGCGGTGTAGTACTGCAGTTCGGAGTTTCCCCAGCCGTGCCCGCCGGTCTCCGGGCGCCATGCCTGCGGGCTGGCGGGCGCGCCCGCCGGCCCGTCGAACTCCTCGGCCCAGGCCAGGGAATAAGCGGCGAACTCACCCGGAACCTGGTCGCTCATGGGCGCCTCCTGAATCGTCCGCGACCACAGCCTGGAGCACCGACTCGGCCTCGGCGTGGGTGAAGTCGAGATCCGCGGGCTGGGCGACTTCCCGTTCGGCGTCGGCGACGATGATCCGGACCTGCTCGGCGATGGCCGTACAGTGCCCCGGATCGTCCCCGGCCACGGCGGCGCAGTTGCCGAGCAGGCGCAGCAGTGCGTGGGCGACGGTCGGCTCGCTGGCCCCGTAACGGCGGATGAGCCCGCACATCACCGCTAGGTAGTCGCCGAACCGCCGGGCCGGGACGATCACGACCCCCTGGCCGTCGCGGGCGACGTGGGTGCCCAGCGGCCGCCGGGCGAGCGCGCAGAAGATCACCGACAGGTGATCGACGGCCTGGACGGCGGTGTACGGGTCGTTGACCGCCGGGGACAGCGCCTTGCACGCCACGTCGACGAGCTGCCGGATCCCGAACGCGGCGTCCTGCTCCAGCGTCCGCTCGAACCCGATCCGGATCCCGCTGTCCAGGATCCGGGCGAAGGCCGCCGGGTCCGGGGCGCGATCGGTGGGTGAGGTCTGCCAGATCCAGGCCAGCGTCGTCCCGGCCACGATGTGCTCGCCGACCCTGGGCCGCAGGCGCACGCAGACGCCGTGCCGGGCGGCGCACGGCAGCAGCGCCCGGGGACGCGCCGCCTGCACGTACCCCGAACGCCGGGACGGGACCGGCACGGCCCAGGCAGGTGCCTCGGGTGCCTCCTGGCCGCCGGTGAGCAGCCCGTCCTCGATCACCGCCAGGGTGTTGCGCTGCACCGTTTCCATGATCGCGTCGACCTGGATCGAGTGCAGCAGGTGGTCGGCAAAGAACACGAGCAGGCCCAGGCTGGCGAACAGCAGCACGATCGCGCCGCTGACCGCGAGCCGGGGGAAGGCGGCGGTGCGGTTGCCGCCGGAGACGCCGACCGTGTACAGCCCGGCCGCGCTGTAGGCGAACGTCGCCACGAATGCGCTGAGCACGACCTGGTTCGGCCGGTCCCGCAGGAAGCTACGCAGCAGTCGCGGCGAGAACTGGGTGGAGGACAGCTGCAGCGCCACCACGGCTAGGCCGAGCAATAGCGCGATGATGGTAATCATCGTGCCGGTGATCCCGAGGAGCAGCGTCCGCGCGTCATCCGGCGTTCCCTGGAACGCCAGCGGCGACCGCGGCCCGGCCCTGACCGACGACAACGCCGCCCCCGCGGCCAGCGCCGCCAGCACCGACAGCGACGGCAGCACCCACAGCGACCCGCGCACATACTCCCGCAGCGCACCACGACCCACCATGTCCACCTCCGCGATCCGGCTCTGGCCCTGGCCACAGCCTGACACTTTGGCCGCCAGTCGGCGAGGCCGGCGAGGCCGGCGACGTCAGTGATGCTCGTCGCTGAGCCGGGTCGCTTCCAGGTCCAGCCCGCGTTGCAGCCGCAGGCGGGTGGGCTGGCTGATGGTGCCGTCGTCGTACAGCCGGGCGAGTTCGGCGTACTCGGCGGCGTTCAGGGCGCGTCGCAGGTCACGGTCGGTCAGGCCGCCCGGCTCCGGCGACTGGTCGCCGTCGATCCGGGCGCGGGTGCGCCCGATCCGGGCCTGCAGTGTGGCCCGGGCCCGGTCGATCGCGTCATCAGCGGCGCAGTCATCGTCGGCGAGTTCATCCAGCCGGGCCAGCGCCGCCTCGGCCAGGCGCAGCCGGGCGACGGTCTCCTCATGACGCACGCTGTCGGCCCGCGCGATCCCGGCCACGCGGACCAGAGGTTCCAAGGTGAGCCCCTGCACGACAAGCGAGATCACGATCACGGCGGTGGCGAGCACCAGGATCAGGTCCCGCTGCGGCAGCGGCGTCCCGTCCGTCATGGTCAGCGGGATGGACAGCGCCGCGGCCAGCGGGACGACCCCGCGGGTGCCGGCCCAGGACACCACCGCGGGAACCGGCCACGTCGGACGCCGGATGCCGCTGCGCCGCTGAACGACGGCGGACAACGGGAACACCCACAAGATGCGCGTCACGATCAGCGTTCCGGCCACTGCCAGCGCCTCGGTCGGCCACGCCTCACCGTGGGACAGATCGCGGATCAGGGTCGGCAGCTGCAGGCCGATGAGGCTGAACACCACGCTTTCCAGCAGGAAGATCACGGTCTGGTAGACCGAGTGCAGCTGCAGCCGGGTCTGCGCGGTGGTAATCCGCTCCCGACGCCCGCCGATGACCAGGCCGGTGACGATCACCGCTGTCACCGGTGAGACGTGCAGCGCCGCGCCCAGCAAGTACGCGGCGTAGGGGGTTACCAGCGCGACCACGGTCTCCAGCACCGGATCGGTGACCCGCCGGCGCAGCCGGACGACCCCGGCCGCGAGCACGCATCCCACCGCCGCGCCGCCCGCTGCCAGGACGGCGAACTGCCCTGCCCCGTGCAGCAGCACACCGCCGGGCGTGGCCCGGCCGGCCGGGCTTGCGACCGCGAACGAGACCGCGATCTGGAACAGCACCAGGCTGGTCGCGTCGTTGAACAGGCTCTCCGCCTGCACCAGCGCCTGCACCCTCGGCGGCAGCGAGAGCCGCCTCCCTAGGGCGCTGACCGCCACCGGATCCGTGCTGGCCAGCACGGCGCCGAGCACGAACGCCAGACTCGCCGGGAGCCCCGCCACCGCCCCGGCCACGGCGCCGACCGCCGCCGCCGACGCCAGCACCAGGCCGACCGCCAGCACGAGCACCGGGCGCCACACCGCGAGCAGGTCACGCCACGGCAATTCCTCGCTGGCCGCGTACAGCAACGGCGGCAGCACCACCAGGCTGACCACATCGGGTGTCACCCGGACCTGCGGAACCCCCGGCAGCAAGCCGACGATGAGCCCCGCGATCACCAGCAGGGACGGGGCCGGGATGCGAAGCCGACCGGCGAATGCGGCGACCACCGTACCCAGCACCACTAGGAACAAGATGGTCTCCACCCCACGCACGCAGCCGACCTCCTCTCCTCGATCCGTCAGAAGAGTGCCGACCAGGCTTCCCGGCGCGCCGCTACCAGCCTATCCGCCGCGCTCCGGCAGGAGCCTCCGCATCGCTCGTCAGCGGTATTCGGGGTTGTCGAAGTCGTAACGGCAGCCCGCATCCCAGCCGGAACGCTGGTTGCCGTGCGCCGGGATGCCTCCGGCGTCCTTGAGCATCCGGGCCAGGTGCAGCAGGTTCCAGGTCATGAACGTGGTGTTGCGGTTGGTGAAGTCGTTGTCCGGGCCGCCGGAGCCGGGATCCAGGTAGGACGGTCCCGGCCCGGCCTCGCCGATCCATCCGGCGTCGGCCTGCGGCGGGATGGTGTATCCCAGATGCTGCAGGCTGTACAGGACGTTCATGGCGCAGTGCTTGACGCCGTCCTCGTTCCCGGTGATCAGGCAGCCGCCGACCCGCCCGTAGTAGGCGTACTGCCCGGCGTCGTTGAGCAGGTGCGAGCAGGCGTAGAGCCGCTCGATGACCCGCTTGGTGACCGAGCTGTTGTCGCCGAGCCAGATCGGGCCCGCGATCACCAGGATGTCCGCGTCCAAGACCTTGGGGTACAGCGACGGCCAGGCGTCCGTGGCCGCGCCATGCTCGGTCATGTCCGGCCACACCCCGGTCGCGATGTCATGGTCGACGGCCCGGATCGTCTCCACACGGACGCCATGTTTGCGCATGATCGCGGCGCTCAGGTCCATCAGTCCTTGGGTGTGACTGAGCTGCGGTGATGGCTTCAGCGTGCAGTTGAAGAACAGCGCACTCAGATCGTCGTAACGCGGATCCGCGCTCGTCGTCATGCTCCCCTCCCGGTCCCTGGCGTTGCCACTCGTCATGACATCGTCCACGGAGGCCGGCAAACGTTACAAG
>WNGE01018787.1_pt1 | contig 11045 bp, 6 predicted proteins | sample 5400651 | NCBI WGS metagenome assembly WNGE01 (sample SAMN13153370, study PRJNA577476) | soil metagenome | isolation source: 60 cm soil or saprolite under grassland replicate 2 | place: USA:California | collected 2016-06-15
TGGCAGAATCTTCCAGTCCTACAACTAATGTATGGTCTAACCAGATCGGCTTTAACTGGCAGGGAAAGGATCCAAATACGTTGCCATCATTCGGTACAATTGCAGTAACAACAGATTTTGGCAAAACAATTGGCTGGCAAATAAAAAGGGGCCGCGATTTTTCCAAAGATTTTGCAACAGATAGTTTAGGAATGATACTGAATGAAGCTGCAGTTAAGCTCATAGGAATCAAACAGGATATTGTTGGCAAAACAATTCAGTTTAACGATAAAAATTACACGGTTGTTGGTGTGATAAAAGATATGATAATGGAATCTCCTTACAAACCGGTTACGCCGACGGTTTTTCTAAATGATGCAAACTGGGCAAATGTTATTACGGTAAGTATAAAACATGGAATGCCCGTGCAGGTTGCTTTAAGTAAAATAGAAACTGTATTTAAAAAATATAATCCTGGTGCACCCTTCGATTATACTTTTAATGATGAAGACTATTCAAAAAAATTTGCGGATGAACAACGCATTGGAAACCTTGCAACGTTCTTTGCCATATTGGCCATCTTCATTTCATGTCTTGGTTTATTCGGGCTTGCATCATTTGTAGCAGAACAACGCAAAAAAGAAATTGGTGTGCGCAAAGTGTTAGGCGCATCAGTGTTTAATCTCTGGCAAATGTTGTCAAAAGAATTTGCATTGCTTGTTATTATTTCCTGTTTCATCGCTATACCGTTAGCCTGGTATTATTTATATAAATGGCTGCAGAACTATGATTATAAAACAAATATAACATGGTGGGTGTTTATTGTTTCCTGCGGCGGTGCGTTACTTATTACTTTAATAACAGTAAGTTTCCAGGCGATAAAAGCAGCTATTGCAAATCCTGTGAAGAGTTTGAGAACGGAATAAGAAAGTTATAATTATGAATAATGAGTTATAAATAGTTTGACTTATAACTTAAAACATACAACTTCTTTTATGTTCAAAAATTATTTTAAAACCGCATGGCGCAATTTGATGAAGAACAAAACTTTTTCTTTCATCAATATCGCCGGTCTTTCTATTGGTATGGCCGCATGCTTATTGATATTGCAGTATGTAAGCTTTGAATTAAGCTACGATCAGTTTAATAAAAATATTGATGATATTTATCGCATATCGAACGATCGTTATCAAAACGGAAAACTGATACAACATGGCACCATCACCTATTCCGCCATTGGCAAAGCAATGCAGGATGATTTTCCTGAAGTAGTGAATCATGCCCGTGTAAGACCTGAAGGACCTGATATTATCATTAACCATGACAAAAAGATTGGTGAGCAAAATGGTTTAGCTGTTGACAATTCTTTTCTTGATATGTTCTCCTACACGTTAATTGCAGGTAACAAATTAAATGCACTCAGCGAACCAAATACAATAGTTATAAGTGAAACATTTGCAAGAAAAATATTTGACATCCGTGATAATAATTTCCAGCAAATCATAGGTAAGACCATTGTTCGTAATAACGATGCCCCTTATAAGATAACCGCGGTTTGTAAAGACGCTCCTGAAAATTCTCATTTGAATTTTAGTTATTTAATTTCCTATGTAACGTTATACAGCGGGCAATACCCATGGACACAGGCCGACTATGATTTTACTGATTCTGATTTCTGGCATTACATACAACTAAAACATGGCACGAATTATAAAGCGCTGGAAGCAAAATTTCCTGCGTTCAGTCAGCGCCATTTCCAGGGAAATAAAATCTCCGGCAGCGATGAAAAATTTTATTTGCAGCCCTTAGCCAAAGCACACCTTTATTCCGATTTTGAATATGAAATTGGCAACACTGCAAGTGCCACAGTTGTTTGGTCAATGCTTATTATTGCATCGCTTATAATAATTATAGCATGGGTAAACTATATTAATCTTGCCACCGCAAAATCAGTAGAACGTGCAAGGGAAGTGGGTGTAAGAAAAGTTTCAGGTGCAACAAGATCACAATTGGTAAAACAATTTCTTACAGAATCCCTCATCATAAATTTTGTTGCTTTAATTATTGCTTTATTATTGGTAGTACTTGTACAGCCGGTCTTTAATAATCTTATTCAGCATGCACTTTCATTATCTTATTTATTTCAAAATGGTTTGAATGGTTTTAATGTGAGCTGGTTGTTGATCGGTTTAATGATCACAGGAATTTTTGTTTCAGGATTTTATCCTGCGTTTGTACTTTCTTCTTTCAAACCTATTCTTGTTTTAAAAGGAAAATATACAACATCAGCAAAAGGTATTAACCTGCGTAAAGCATTGGTGATAGGGCAGTTTGCTATAACTGTGGCACTTATTATCAGCTCATTTGTAGTACATAGTCAAATGCAATTTATAAATGATCAGAAACTGGGTTTTAATATATCGCAGGTATTAATTGTAAAGGCGCCGCAACTTACTAACTGGGATTCAACTTTTATTTCTAAGGAAAACAGTTTACAGCAGGAAATTAAGCAAATACCTCATGTGCTTGGCGTTGCTAACTCGTGGAATGTAGCAGGTGATGAATTGGGAAGAGACTTTGATTTAAGCAGAACCGGCGCTAAAGATGATGCGCATTACACAACAAGAAAAATAGGCATTAGCCCGGAGTTTATTAATGTGTATGATATAAAATTATTAGCAGGAAGAAATTTTTTGACTACAGATTATAATCCTGACTGGCATAATATACACAACATTATCCTTAATGAAAATGTTTCTAAACTGCTTGGTTTTTCGTTGCCACATGATGCTGTAGGAAAAACAATAAATGTGGAAGGAAAAAAATGGGATATTGTTGGCGTGATCGCAGATTTTCATCAGAAATCATTACGTTACCCGCTTGAGCCAATGATTCTTTTGCCATTGTATAGTACTTACAGCCCGCTTTCTGTGAAGGTAGATACAAAAGATCTTTCAAAAACAATGACAGCTATAAAAGCGAAGTACGATGCATTTTTTCCGGGCAATTTGTTTGATTATTTTTTCCTTAATGACAGGTTCAATGCGCAATACGCCAATGACGAGTTGTTTGGAAAAGTATTCGGCATTTTTTCCGGGTTCGCAATATTTATCGCTTGTCTTGGTTTGCTCGGGCTTTCATTATTCGCAACAACACAACGCACAAAAGAAATCGGTGTACGTAAAGTGCTTGGCGCCTCGGTATCAAACATTGTAATGCTGCTTTCAAAAGATTTTATCAAACTTGTTTTTATAGCCTTCATAATCGCTTCACCTGTTGCATGGTTTATTATGGATAACTGGCTGCAGGATTTTGCATATCGCATTAATATAAGCTGGTGGATATTTTTTGCAGCAGGTTTATTATCTGTTGTTATTGCAATTGCAACAATAAGTTTCCAGGCAATAAAAGCAGCAATAGCAAATCCTGTGAAGAGTTTGAGAACGGAGTAGCAGGTGTTTGACACCTGATTAAAAAGAAATTTTTATGAGCCAAACTGAAGATAAGAATTAAACTTTCGTTGCGTCGCACACTGTACTGTTGAAACTTTATTGAACTTTTAAATAACAACTATAATCATGTTCAAAGACTATTTTAAAATCGCATGGCGAAATATAACACGTCACAAAATTTATGCAGCGATCAATATACTTGGGCTTTCATTGGGTTTATGTGCTTGCATCGTTATTTATGTGCTCGTTCATTATGAATTTAGTTTCGATACTTTTCATCCCGACAAGGAACGCATTTATCGTATCATGGGAGATGTAACCGAGAATAATGGCGACAAGCTGCATTTTGCAAGACTTCCTTTTGGTGTATCGCAAAATGGACGTGCTGAATTATCGGGCGTGGATGCAATTGCAGGTATCATTCCATACAATGCAAAAATTAGTGTGCCGGTTGCAGGTAGTGTTGCAAAAAATTTTGACAGCAGGATTGGCGATTCGCGCTATATAACAACTGTTCTTGTTGAACCACAGCACTTCGATATTTTCAAATATCAATGGCTTGCAGGAAATACCGCTACCGCTTTAAACATGCCATTTAAAGTTGTTCTTACAGAAAGCAAGGCGCATCAATATTTTGGTGCTGAATCACCCGACAAGATCATTGGTAAGCAATTGATTTATGATGACTCACTTTTTGTAACCGTATCCGGTATTGTAAAAGACTGGGACAAAAACACTGATTTTGGTTTTACTGATTTTATTTCTTTCAACACTTTGCAAAGCAGTTTTTTGAAGAATGGTTTTAATACCAATTCATGGGGACAAGGTGATATGTCTGTATGGACTTTTGTAAAACTATCAGACGGTACAAGACCTGCACAACTGAATAATCAAATGTCTGCATTTGTAAAAAGACATGCTGATGCCCAAACTAAATTAGCCCTTTGGCTCGAGCCTTTATCAAATATTCATTTCAATGCTGATGTAATAGAGAATCCTGTAAGAACGGCTGACAAACCTACATTATATAGTCTGACAGCAATTGCATTGTTTATCTTAATTCTTGCTATTATTAATTTTGTAAATCTTTCTACTGCACAATCAATCAGGCGTGCAAAGGAAGTAGGTATTCGTAAAGTACTTGGCAGCAGGCGCGCCAATTTAATTTTTCAATTTCTTACAGAAACATTTGCACTCACATTTTTTGCTGTTTTACTTGCTGTGATATTGGTGAATCCAACACTTGCTTTGTTTCAATCCTTCATTCCTGTCGGAGTAAGTTTTCATTTTGATTTATCAACCATTATTTTTTTAGTGCTTATTACAATAGTCACTTCTTTGCTCGCAGGTATTTATCCTGCAAAAATAATATCGGCTCATTTACCTGTATTAAGTCTTAAAGGAGTAGGCGAGCAAAGATCAGGTGAAAAATGGTTGTTACGAAAAGGATTGATCATTTTTCAATTTACAGTGTCACTTGTTTTTATTATCGGCAGTATTGTAATTGCAAATCAACTTAAGTATGCACGCGAGAAAAATCCTGGCTTTAATGCCGATGCTATTATTAATATAGACACCCCATGGGGCGATAGTCTTTCAAAAATCAATGTGCTTGCACAAAAGGTAAAACAACTATCCGGTGTGAGTGATGTTGCCTTGCAATGGGTGCCACCTATGACTGATAAAGGCAGAGGACATTCAATAAAATTTAAAAGCACGGATGTAAAAGAAACAGGTGTAGTACAGGTTGCGGGCAACGAAGATTTTATACCGCTTTATCAAATAAAATTACTTGCAGGCAGAAATCTTATGCATGCAGACAGCATGAAAGAAATTATTATTAGTGAAAGCCTGTCGCAACTTATGGGTTGTAAAAAACCGGAAGAAGCTGTAGGTAAAACATTGTATTGGAATGATAAGCCTTTCCCTGTTGTAGGTGTGGTCGCAGATTTTCATTCAAGATCTTTTCATGAGGCAATAACACCGGTATGTATTGTAGACAGACCCGACAGGGAAGGAACGCTTGCTATAAAACTTGCATCGAAAGGAAAGAACATCATTTCAGCACAAACTACACTTTCACAAATTGCAAATGCGTGGAAACAAATATATCCTGCGGCTACATTTAAATACCAGTTTTATGATGAGTCATTAGCGTTGATATACACAAAAGATCAGCAAACAGCTACACTCATGAATACAGCTATGGGCATTACTATTTTTATTTCCTGTTTGGGGCTTTTTGGGCTTGCACTTTTTACTGCGGAAAAACGAGCAAAAGAAATAAGTATCCGCAAAATATTGGGTGCGAGTGCAACGAATATTGCCACAATGTTGAGTAAAGATTTTGTAATGCTGATCATCATTGCACTTTTTATTGCATCACCAATAGCATGGTATTTTATGAATCAATGGTTGCAAGGCTTTGCTTATCGCATCAATATTAGTTGGTGGATATTTATACTGGCAGGTGTTGCGGCAATACTAATTGCGCTAATAACAGTAAGCTTCCAGGCAATAAAAGCAGCGGTGGCGAATCCAGTAGAGAGTTTGAGAACGGCGTAATGTTTGATGTTTGATGTCCGGTTTTGATATTTTAATCAGCAATCAGCCATCATTGCATCAGAGATTTTTTTTCGCAGAATCCTATGGATGAACCAACTAAGAATATGAATAGTGCCCGCCCGGCTGAACCGTTCAGTAAATAACAAAAGGAATCTAAAACTTCTTTTATGTTTAAAAATTATTTGAAAACTGCTTTCAGAAATCTTTGGAAAAACAAAGCATTCTCTTTGATCAATATCATGGGTCTTGCATTGGGACTGGCTTGCAGTCTTTTGATAATGTTGTGGGTTAATGATGAATATAATGTAGATGCATTTCATAAAAATGGTTCGCAGTTGTATAGCGTATATGAAAAGCAATATCGTGACGGGCGGGTTGATGCATTTCATGGTGGTCCGGGCATTATGGCTGATGAACTGAAACGTGTAATGCCCGAAGTGCAATATGCAACCAACTATGCATGGAACGAGTTGAGTACGTTTGAAGCAAATAATAAAATAATAAAAGAGAATGGAAATCATGCGGGGCAGGATTTCTTTAAAATGTTTACTTATCATTTGTTGGAAGGAAGTGCAATAACTGCATTGAAAACACCTTCTGATATTGCTATCTCAAGAAGAATTTTTTGGTTCACCTGCAGAAGCGATCGGTAAAATAATACGATACCAAAACAATAAAGATTTAAAAATAACAGCAGTGTTTGATAATGTGCCTCAAAACAGCACTGCGCAATTTGATTATATTGTTAATTGGCAACATTTTCTCGAACATAATAGTTGGGCAAAAGATTGGACCAACAATGGACCACCGTGTTACATCATGCCTCGCGAGGGAACAGATGCAAAAGCGTTCGAAAAAAAGATCATACGATTTTTGGATAACTACAATAAAGAGCAAACGCAACACTCTTATATACGTTTGGGAATCGAGCAGTATGGCGATGTTTACCTCCATTCTAATTTTGACAAACAGGGTGATATTTCTGGCGGAAGAATTCAATACGTACATCTCTTCAGCATCGTTGCCATTTTTATTTTATTGATCGCCTGCATCAACTTCATGAATCTTACAACAGCACGATCTGTAAAACGTGCAAAAGAAATTGGTGTGAGAAAAGTTGTTGGTGCCGTCCGTTTTGCATTGATAAGACAATTTATCGGGGAAGCTTTACTCATCGTTTTAATTGCAGTAATTATTTCATTGCTTCTTGTAACGCTTGTCCTGCCGCAGTTTAGCCGGCTTACCGGGAAACAAATGACTATTCCGGTCAATGATGCCCGCTTTTGGTTAAGCATTGCAGGATTATTGTTAGTAACAGGTTTTATTTCGGGAAGTTATCCCGCATTATATTTATCCTCATTCAAACCTGTTCGCGTTTTAAAAGGCTCCATGAAATTTTCAAGCAGTGCTTTGTGGTTTAGAAAAGGGCTTGTTGTTTTTCAGTTCATGCTTTCAATCATATTAATTATCGGAACTATTGTCGTAAGCAAACAGGTCAATTATATTCAAACAACCAATCTCGGTTACGACAGGGAAAACTTACTTTATATTCCTCTGGAGGGCGATCTTACACCGAAGTATGAATTATTTAAAAACCAGGTTTTACAAATGCCGGGGATAAAAGAGGTATCACGCATTACAGATGTTCCAACACAAATAGAAAATGGTACTGGCGGTGTACAGTGGATTGGTAAGAATCCAAATGCTGATATTGAATTTACACAATCTGCAGTCGGTTATGACTTTACAAAAACAATGCACCTTCAACTTGCACAGGGAAGAGATTTCTCAAAAGATTTTGCAACGGATTCAGCAGGGTATCTTATAAATGAATCAGCGTTAAAAATTATTGGTTATAAAAACCCGATTGGAAAGCCGCTTACATTCTGGCAAAAGAAAGGAGCGATCATTGGTGTGTTGAAAGATTTTCATTTCAATTCTTTGCATGAACAAATTAACCCGCTTGTTTTGCGTCTTGGCGAAAATATTGAATGGGGTGCAGCACTTGTAAGAACAGAACCGGGCAAAACAAAACAAGCACTGGCAAGTCTTGAAAAAGTTTGTAAAGAGCTCAATCCGAAATTTCCTTTCACTTATAAATTCTCTGATGAAGAATATGCAAAGCTTTATAAGAGTGAGCAGGTGGTAAGCCAGCTTGCAAACTACTTCGCGTTTCTTGGTATATTCATTTCATGTCTTGGTTTGTTAGGTCTTGTAATATTTACAGCAGAGCAACGCACAAAAGAATTTGGAATAAGAAAAGTGCTGGGTGCAAGTCCCGCAACATTATTCACATTGCTTTCAAAAGAATTTTTATTGCTTGTATTGATCGCAATGGTTATTGCATCACCACTTGCATGGATCGCGATGAATAACTGGTTACAGGATTATGTTTACCATATTAATATTTCGTGGTGGATGTTTGTAATTGCTGGTGTAGTTGCAATTTTGATTGCCTTGATAACAGTAAGCTTCCAGGCAATAAGAGCCGCTGTTGCAAACCCTGTAAAGAGTTTGAGAACGGAATAATGTCTGATGTTTGATGTCTGATTTTTAGATTTTAAATCAGACATCAGTCATCACTGGCGAGTGACAATGAACATGATTAAAGAACGAAAGCGTGTAACAAAAAAATAAAACACAAAACATAAAACCTCTTCCCATGTTTAGAAATTATTTCAAAACAGCTATCCGGAATCTCTTAAGGCACAAGAGCAACTCCATTATCAACATTGCGGGCCTGATGGTAGGTTTCGCAGCCTTCCTGTTAATTTTTCTCGTGATTCAATATGAACAAAGCTTCGATAATTTTCATAAAAAGGACAATAACATTTATCGTGTTGTGCGCATTGGAAAAAATCCGGTGAACAGGGAATACAGAACAGGTGTGCCGTTTCCGGTAACGCAAGGTTTGCGCACTGACTTTCCTCAATTAGCAAACGCGGCCGCCATTTATGGAACCAGTGGTGTACAAGTTAACGTGACTGCCGCCGATGGGTCCACTCTTAAAAAATTTAAAGAAGGAAATAATGTGTTCATCACCGAGCCACAGTTTTTTAAAATGTTTGATTTTAGTTTAGCAAAAGGCAATATCGCAAATGCAATCAGTGAACCGAATACGGCGCTGCTTACAAAAGACATTGCATCAAAATATTTTGGCGATTGGAAAACAGCAATGGGTAAAACACTTAAAATATTTGGACTTCCCATTAAAGTAACAGGCATTCTTAATAATCCTCCTTCGAATACTGATTTTCCGCTTGGCGTTGTGTTGTCGTATGCAACGCTCGTTAAAAATGTGGACATGAATAACTGGGGCAATATCTCTGACGAGAATTATTGTTTTGTACAACTGCCTGGTAAATATTCGCGGGAACAGTTTAATAAATTGCTTGCTCGTTTTGTTGATAAGCATATTAAACCTGTAAATCCTAGTTATGATTTGACACTTCAGCCACTAAAAGAGATTCATTATGATGAACGCCTGGGCAATTTTAATGGTCGCACTTTTAGTAAAGACCTCATTCTTGCATTAAGTTTGATTGGTCTGTTCCTGCTCATCATTGCTTGTGTAAATTTCATCAACCTTACAACAGCACAGGCAATCAACCGTGCACGGGAAGTTGGTGTGAGAAAAGTATTGGGTGGCAATCGTACACAATTGATGCTGCAGTTTTTGGGAGAAACAGGTATCACAAGTCTTCTTGCTTTGATTGGCTCTCTGATTATTGTTTTTATATGTCTTCCTTTCCTGAATAACTTGCTCGAAATTCATTTATCAACATCTGATTTATATAGCGTAAACCTTATCCTCATTGTGTTTGGTGCATTGACGTTGGTTACTTTTCTTTCCGGTTTTTACCCGGCATTGGTGTTATCAGGATTTAATCCTGTCAACGTTTTAAAAAGCGCTGTGAGTTCCGATAGTAAAAAAGGAATTTTTTTCCGTCGCGGATTAGTGGTGTTTCAATTTGTAATTGCTCAAGCGCTCATTATCGGGACATTGATAGTGGCATCTCAAATGGATTACTTCCGCACTGCAGATATGGGATTTAATAAAGAAGCGATCATCAACGCCGGCATTCCAGACGATAGTCTTAGCCGCACAAAAGTTGATTTGTTACGAAACGAATTATATAAAGTGCCAGGCATTGAGCATATAAGTTTCAGCATGAATGCGCCTGCAGATAACGGAGGATGGTACACCGACTTACGCACAACCAACAATAAAAGCAATAACCCTGATATGATTGTTGCAATGAAAGGTGCTGATACAAGTTATTTCCGTCTTTACAATCTTCAGCTTGTTTCAGGCAGAATATATTTCCCGTCAGATACCATGCGTGAATTTGTAGTGAATGAAACCGTTGTGAAAAATTTAGGTATTAAAAATCCACAGGATGCAATCGGCAAATTGATTAATGTGAATGGAAAAACTTTCCCAATCGTTGGCGTTGTAAAAGATTTTCATGTTAACTCACTTCGCGATCCTTAAAGGCGCATACGGACTAGCAAATATTAAACTCAACCTGAGTAAAGCAAAAACCGTTATCGCAGCTATGGAAAATATATGGAATAAAAATTTTCCCGATTATGTGTTTGAATATGGTTTTCTCGATCAGTCAATCGCTGATTACTACAAACAGGAAAACCAACTATCGCAACTCTACAAAATATTTTCAGGCATTGCAATTTTCATTTCCTGTCTTGGATTATATGGATTAATCTCTTTTATGGCAGTGCAGCGCAAAAAGGAGATTGGCATACGTAAAGTGCTCGGTGCGCCGGTAAGAGATATTGTATTGATGTTGTCTCGTGAATTTACACTGCTCATCATCATTGCATTTTGTATTGCATCGCCAATTGCATGGCATTTTATGCATCAATGGTTACAACAATATACTTATCGCATCATGATAGGAGTATGGTTTTTTGCAGCTACCATTTTATGTTCATTAGGCATTGCCTGGCTAACTGTCGGCTATACGGCAGTAAAAGCAGCGATTGCAAACCCGGCGAAGAGTTTGAGAACGGAATAAAGAGTTTACA